>Ga0129311_1000050_pt1 | contig 115148 bp, 107 predicted proteins | sample Go1ome_FD_94435 | JGI IMG/M metagenome (GOLD analysis project Ga0129311, IMG submission 94435) | Western lowland gorrila individual fecal microbial communities from Wisconsin, USA - Go1022B metagenome | ecosystem: Host-associated > Mammals > Digestive system > Large intestine > Fecal | place... | reverse complement strand
TATCACACCTCCGATCTCACACATTCCGCATAGGTCAGCGGGAACGAGGCTTTCAGAACAGTGCTTTTCCGCACCGTCCAGCCGTTCTGCCGCAGGAAGCGCAGGTATTCCTCGCTCGTCCACCTGCTGTGGAGAGGGAAGCCTGCCAGCTTCATGAAAAAGGCTTTGACCTTGCCGGAAAACGAGTTTCCCGCGTGGGTGAAGGTCGGCGCGATGAGCGTGCCGTCGTCTTTCAGTACCCGTTTTATCTCTTGCAGGGCTTTTTCCGGCTGCGGCACGATGTGCAGCGCGTTGGACACGATCACTACATCAAAGGACTGGTCCGCATAGGGCAGGCGGAACATATCCTGCACGGAAAAGTGCAGCTTCGCCGAGTGATTGTCCCGTTTCGCTTCTGCGATCATCTCCGGGGAGGCATCCGTCGCCTCGATGTGTGCCGCCGCGTTTACGATGTGTTTTGCGATCAATCCCGTGCCGGTAGCAAGCTCCAGCACCGTCTTGTGCCGCACGACTGGCCGGATCAGCTCATACATCTCGTCATACGCCGCCCCATCCTTTCGCATAAAGCGGTCGTACCGACCGGCATTTTTGTCCCAAAAGTCCTTGTGTTCCTGCATCGCTATCACTCCCCGGTCGTTAGATGTATCTAACCTATACGCACACATCTTTCAGTTAGATGCAACTAACTATCGCGTCTTGGAAAAGCCGCATTGCTGCGGCACCCCTCCCAAAGCTATTCTTGCTTAATTTAGCGTTTTTGGACGATTTTTTTAGAAAATCATTACTCCCCATTTCTGCCCCAAAGTATAGCACCGCCGATGGTTAGTGTCAACTAACCATCTCTCATCTTTTCCTCTGCCTTCGGAGAGCGTACAAAGCAGCTGCCCTTATTCTTTGATTATAGCATCCCACGGTTTGCGCCGCCAAGGGTTAAGAAAACCGTTGACGCTTTTTCTATTTCTGGCTATAATAGGCGCACCGAGGATGGACGCCTTTCCGCCTGTCTTTCTATGACCACAACGCGTACCACAGACGCTTCCGGGGCACATGGTTACAACGGGAAAAAGAGGCCACAAGACCATTTACATTCCAGGCAAAAGCGGCGGAAATGGCTAAAAATCAATACAAATCAGAGTTTTTAATTCGTTCGCATCCGTAAGGTCGTGGGTTCGAATCCCTTCAGGTCCACCAAAAAAGAAGAGACAACCGTCGGTTGTCTCTTCTTTTTTTGTATCCGTGATACATCAGGGTCTCCGCTTCGGCCTGACCGCCTGCTCCGGCACGGTCTTCAGAAGAGCAGCACCGCGAGCCCGGCGGTCAGCGCCGCGCCCGCGACCCAGACAAGGCTCAGAAGCGCGCGCTTTCTGAGCATCTGCGGCCACGTCTGCACGTAGGGCATGTCCGCAAGCTCTGGGATCACCCAGAAGCCGCTGCGGCCCACCCACAGCCCGACGATGAGCACCAGCGCCGCCGCCATGCCGGTAAAGAGCAGGCAGTATAAAATAAGCTGCCATACGATCATTTTCTCTCCCCCTCTCCGCAAAGGTGCTGCCGCAGCTCCTGCGCCAGCAGGCCCGAGATATGCACATCCTTCTCCTGCGGATAGTCCTTGAAGATCGTCTCGAACATCCCCTGCGCGTAGGCGATCTCCTCCTCGCTCTCGCCGCGCATGTGGCTCATGCCGGCCCTGATGAGCGTTGGCTTGAGCTTTTCATAGTTGCAGTGCTTCATGTACCAGCATGACGGGCGCGAAAAAGTACTTCTTTTTCAGGCTCCTGAGCGTTTTTTCATCCATGCCGCCGTTGAGCAGCACCAGCGTCCTGCCGCCCTCCTTCCCGCACAGCAGATAGCGGAATTCCGCGCCGTCCACCGTCACAGTCTCGCACGGGTGCGCCGCGGCAAAGCGTGTCAATTTTTCCGAATAGCTTGTCATGGTCCTCCCTTCTTTCCCCTGTGGTGCGTCCGCCGCTTAGTTAGAGGCAGTTAACCGCAATTCCTCAAAAAAAGCTGCCGATACAGCTTCTTAACGCCGGTATTGCAGCATCCCTTTCCCCGCTTTGCAAGATGCCCTGCCCCGCTTTTTGCGGGAAAAGGATGCGGGAAAAGCACCGCGGCGCGGTGCTTTTCCTCTATTTTACATGAAGTTGGCAAAGACCGACGCGCCGACGACCGTGAGCAGGCCCGCCACGACGATCGACAGGCTGCTCATCGCACCCTCGACCTCGCCGATCTCGAGCGCCTTGGCCGTGCCCAGCGCGTGCGCGGCCGAGCCGATGCCGATGCCCTTGGCAATGGGGTCGGTGATGCGAAACAGCCGGCACACCGCCACGGCGACAACGTTGCCGAAAATGCCCGTGATGATGATCATCGCCACGGTCAGCGTCACATAGCCGCCGAGCTCCTCCGATACGCCCATACCGATGGCCGTCGTGATGGACTTGGGCAGCAGGGTCACATACTCCTCGTGCGTCAGGCCGAAGAGTCTGCTCATCACGAGCACGCTGCAAAGCGTCGTAACGACGCCGGAAAAAATACCTGCGAAGATGGCCTTCCAGTTCTGCTTCAAAAGTGAGAGCTTTTCATAAAGCGGAACGGCAAGGCAGACCGTCGCGGGCGTTAAGAGGTAGCTTAAATACTTCGCACCCTCGTAGTACACGTCATAGTCGATGCGCGCGGTCACAAGCACCGCGACCGTCACGATGACGGAGATGAGCAGCGGATTGAAGAGCGCGAGCCTGCACTTTTTCTGCAGCAGCACGCCGAGGCCGTAGGCCATAAGGCTCACCGCAACGCCGAAGAACACGGACTGTTCGAAAAAGGTCATTTTTTCTCCGCTCCCTTCTTTCCTTTGCGCAGCACGCCCTGCGTCACAAGGCCCGAAACGCCCATCACGATCACGGTCGTGACGAGCGCGATCACGACATAGGCAAGGAGATTGGCGCGGATCACGTCCCACGAGGCCATCAGCCCCACGGCGGGCGGAATGAACATGATGGGCATGATCTCGATGAGAAAGCAGGCCGTGTCGTGCACGTCGCTGAGCTTGATAAGCCCCGTGATAAGGCACACGAACATCAGCACCAGGCCGTAAATGCTCGCCGGGACGGGCAGCGGCAGCGCGTAATTGAGCAGCTCGCCCACGAGCGAAACGAGCAGAATAATACCGAATTCCTTGACGTATTTCATGATATTTCCCTTCCTTGCGTGGTACTGCCCATTGTACGGCGCGGGAAAATCACTGTCAATCGACGAAGCGGCGGAATCCCCGCACCGCGGCGCGGGGATTCTTTGTCAAGCTGTATAAAGTTTCCGTTCAGGCGAGCGGAATATACTCCTTTTCCACATAGCGGCTCGTGTAAGCGCGCATCACCGCGCCCCACTTCATGCGAAAGCGCACGATATCGCCCACGCGGACCTCCGGCGCGGCGCTCAGATCGAGCAGCGTATGGTCGCTGCTGCCGCCGAGAATGCGGATGCGGCGATCGAGCGGCACGAGATGCTCGCAGTCGGTATCCTGCGCGCCGCAGGCGATGATGCCGCGCCGCATGGGACCGAGGTCAGGCCGCTCGTTCACGTGGCCGAAGGCATCGCCGCCGATCTCGCCGATGGGCTTGGAGGCCTTGACCTTGATCTCCACCACCTGCGCCGACAGCGTAAAGGCGTCCGTGTGCATGCCCGGCACGTCGCAGTGGTTGACCGCGTCGCCGCCGGTGAGCCACAGTTCGCTCAAACGTGCGTGGTTGATCTCCTCGGGCATCTCTCCGCGAAGCAGCATCTTATGTCCCAGCGTGGACATGCCGGAAACATAGGGCAGCTCGATTTTGTACTTTGTGCGAAGGTGCCGCGCGATGGCGCACAGGCTCATCATGTTGTCCCGGCTGGCCTTCACCCCGCCGAAGCACCCGAGGTTCGTCCCCACGCCGCAGAGCGTCAGGCTCTTCTCGCGCAGCACCGCCTCGGCGGTGCGCTCGATATCGTCGATGTCCTGATAGAAACAGCCCTCGCGAAGATCGCCCATGTCTACGGCGAGGATAATGCCGTGCCGTCTCCCCTGCTTTTCCGCCTCGCGGGCCAGAAGCCGGATGGTCTCCGGCTCTGACTGAAAGCTGTAGTCCGCCGCAGCGACGACGTTCGCCGTTTCCCACGGCTGGGCGATGCGCAGCAGGAAGCGCGGCTTCTGCGTTTTCATCGGCGCAAGGTTCTTCACGCGCGAGTCGGCGATCCAGTCGCAGCGGCTGCGCTCGAGCATATCGACGATCGGCGCGTCCGCGCAGAAGCTCTTTGTCACGGCGGCAAAGGTCCTGCCGCCTCGGTGCAGCAGGTCTGCCGCCGCGTTCACGTTTTCAAGAAGCTTTGGTAAGTCGCAGGTCACTTTCGGATATCCCATGTTCTCCTCTCCTTTTCCTTATTTTTCGTCCGTAAAAAGGCAGAGAGGCGCGGATGCTTCCGCGCCTCTCTGTCTGCGCGGTCTGGCGCGCAAGTGCTGAGAATAGTGAAAAGGATGGGATCAGTTCTTGCTGCTCTTGAGCCACGCCTTGTCCTTGCCGGGCAGAGCGAAGCCGGGAATGAAGCGGTCAAGGCCCGTGAAGGACAGGAACACGATCGAAACGACCGCGATAATGCCCATCAGGTTGCCGCCGATGATGTCCATGGGCGTCCAGTCGTGCAGCGGGAACACCGCGGCCGCGATGGCGAGGTAGTAGACCGTGTAGCAGTGCCAGGGCATCAGCATCGAGCCGAACACGCCGAGCGCGTCGGTATAGGTGGCGAGACGCAGGCGGAGCGTGTAGGCGCTCTTTTCGTCGGCAGTCTCCACGTTTTCCTCGACGATGCTGCGGATCATCGGGGAGAAGGTCGCGATCTCCGCCGCCTCGTCGGCGAGGGCCGCGTTGCCGAGCATGCACAGAACGCCGCACCAGCCCATGAGGGACTGGACGCTTCTCGAGATCTTGACGACGAGCTTCGCCACGGGCTCAAAGGCGTTCATGCTGTTCATGATGCCGCCGAAGGCGGAGATCCACAGCATCATCACAATGGTCCAGCTGCCGGAGCTGCTGAAGCCCGCGTAAACCATATCATTGAGCCAGCCGGAGATGGTGCAGGTGCCGGCAATGGAGCCGAGGATCAGGGAAGAGAGCATGCCCGCGCCAAGGCAGAGCAGCGTGCTCACGCCCATGAAGGCAAGGCCGATGACGAGGATCAGGGGGATGACCATGTAGTAGGCGACGCCGTTGCGGACCTGCTCGAGCAGAGCCAGCGCACCGGGACGCTCGATTGCGAGGGCCTCATAGGTCTCCTCGGGGATGGCGGAGAAGGCGGCCTGAATGTCTCCCTGCGCGCTGGGATAGGACAGGCTGACGACGAAGATCACAACTGCGGTGATGACCGCCACGCCGGCGGACCACACCAGCTGATGCTTCACGCGGTCGATGATCTTAACATCCTGCATGCCGCAGGAAAGAACGGTGGTGTCGGAGATCATGCCGATGTTGTCGCCAAAGCACGAGCCGCCGGCGCACGCGCCCGTCACGAGCAGCAGGTTGCCGCCGATGAGGTAGTTCATCCACAGGAAGATCGGCGCGCAGGCCGCAAAGGTGCCCCAGGAGGTACCGGTGGCCAGCGAGACGACGCAGGTGACGATCAGCGCCAGCGGGCCGATCGTCTGCGGGGTGACGCCCGCGGACAGCGCGAGGTTGATGACCGACGCGCCGACGCCCGTCGCCATGAAGCACTCGGCCACGGCGTAGGCGAACTGGGAAATGAAGAAAACTTCGATGATCTTGGACGCGGAGTCAAGACCAATGTGATAAACGGTGTTGAAGTCAACGCGGTTGGTGTACATCGCCACCGCGATGGCGACAAAGACGGCGATCGGACCTGCCAGCAGCAGGTCGAGCTCGGCGATCAGGATGAGCAGGACCAATACGATCAGGGGAACAAACTTCAGAATCGCGATAAACAGTGTGTTTTCCCTCGGGGCTTTCTGTGTCTTTTCTTTTTGCATGGTTTTCTCTCCTCTTTTTTACGTCGAAGTGTGGTTATTCATCGAATCACACTGCCTCCGGCCTCCTAAAACCGGAGGGCGTGAAAACAAACAGGACATGCGGCTCCCTGCCGCCGGAAAACGATGCTCATACAGCGCTGCTGCACAAGTAAAGCTTTAAAAAGTCTCTATGCTTCTGATCGGTATTGAATTGTTGCTCCCGCCGGCAAATGGGCGGAAGGGCGTTCCCCCTCCTTTGATTTTTTTACTCCGCGCCTTTTTGCAGCGCGGCGTTTTTCTCGCAGGCCGCGATCACGGCGTTGAACACCGCGCCGCGGAAGCCCGCTGTCTCCAGCGCCCGCACGCCCTGGATGGTCGTACCCGCCGGGGAGCAGACGCGGTCTTTGAGGCTTTCCGGATGCTCGCCGGTCTCGAGGATCATTTTAGCCGTGCCGAGCATCATCTGCGCGGCATACTGGATGGCCGCCGCGCGCGGCAGCCCGCAGGCAACGCCGCCGTCGGCCAGCGCTTCGATAAACATCGCGGCAAAGGCCGGGCCGCAGCCGGCGACCGCCGAGCCCGCGTCCTGGAGCCTTTCCTCCAGCGGGAAGAGCCTTCCCGCGCCCGCCATGCAGGCAAGGAACGCGTCCAGCTCCTCCTGCGGGCAGTTTTCGCTGCACGCGTAGAAGATCACGCCCTCGCCCACGGCCGCAGGCATATTCGGCATGATGCGGATCACGGGATATGCCCCGCCCGCAAGCTCCCGGATGCGCGCGATGGTCAGTCCCGCCGCCATGCTGACGAGCACGGGCGCTTTTTCCCGCGCCCTGAGCACCGGCGCGATACCATCGAGCATGTCCGCCATCATCTGCGGCTTGACGCCGAGAAACAGCTGGTCCGCCCGCTCCGCCGCCGCGGCGTTATCGCAGACCGACGCGCCGATGCGCGCGGCCAGCGCCTGCGCCTTTTCCGGCGTGCGGTTGGCAAGCAGGATCTCCGCCTTGCCGCTCTTTGCCGCGGCGCTTGCCAGCGCGCCGCCCATGTTGCCCGTGCCGATAAATCCGATCTTCATAATGATAAAATTCCTTTCAGTATACTTTTCACAAGGCCCTCCGGGCCGATGGGAAAAGTATACTACGATCTGCATCCATGTCAAATGGCGCGAGGGAGGAAAAACGGAACCGTTTCTCCTCCCTCGGGGTAAACGGTGATCTCACTGCCGTTTAGATGCCGATATTCTGCTGTTTTTGCCGCACGGGCCGCGGCCTGAAATGCTCTTACGCGGTCTCGCCGCCGTCGAGAGGAATATGCTGGCCGGTGATGTACTTCGCTTCGTCGGAAGCGAGGAACGCGTACAGCGCGGCGACCTCCGCGGGGTCGGCGTGGCGCTGCATGGGGATGCCCTTGTTGCACTCTTCGAACATCTCCTGGGTGTACTCGGCCTCCTGCATGGGCGTGAGGACGTAGCCGGGGCAGATGCAGTTGCAGCGGATCCACGGCGCGTGCTCGAGCGCGACGGAGCGGACGAGGTTGATGACGGCGGCCTTGGACGCGTTGTAGTCGGTGTAGAAGGGGTGGCCCTCCATGCCGTTCGTGGACGCGGTGCAGAGGATGACGCCGGGGTTATCCTTGCTCTTATCCTGCTTCATGCGCTTGAGGGCCTCCATGATGCAAAGGCACATGCCGTCAAGGTTCACGCCCATCACGCGCTTCCACTGGGCAAAATCCGTCTCGATGAACTTCTTGCGGATGGAGATGCCCGCGTTGGAGATCAGAATGTCGATGCCGCCGAGGATCTTGTCCATTTCGGCGAACGCATTCCTGACGCTCTCTTCGCTGCTGACGTCGGCCTTGACCGTGCCGGCGAGGCCGGGAATTTCCTGCTTGAGGGCGTCGAAGGCCTTTTCGTTGTAGTCGAATACAACGACTTTTGCGCCCTCGAGGACAAAGCGGTTCGCCGTTGCCTTGCCGATGCCCGAGGCACCGCCGGTCACAACGACGCGCTTGCCCTTAAGCTCGGGGTAAAGTGCGCGGGACTCGAAATGGTAATCCTGTTTCAACATGATCCTGCTCTCCTTTTCTTAATAGTGCGTATTTTATATTATTCCGTCCCGATGCGGCACATCTGCTCCTCCTGATAATCCACGATCACGCGGATGTATCCGCAGAGCATTTTGTCCACCGCCTCGCTGCCGGTGTCCACCAATAGGGCGCGACCCCGGAGGTGGAATAATTTCTCCTTTGTGGCGAGAACGTGAAGGTTCTCCTTTCCAATGCGGCGGATGACCTCCGCACTGAGCTGCTGGTTGCCGCGGCCGAGCAGGTAGCCCTGTCCGCCGGTCGGCGTTAAGATCAAATGCGTCGGCTTTTCGGAAAGCCGCTTTAAAATGTCCGCTTCGCTGAGGTCGGACTGCACAAGCTTTTTGTTGCAGATCAGGTCCACGCCGATGAGCGTATCGGGAAGCCCCAGCTCATCCATCAGCGTGCGGGTCGTGGAGCCGGGGCCGACGAGATAGTAGGTATCGGGCTTCAGGCGCTCGATCATCTCGTCGGCAATGGCGCACTGCTGGGCGTGCTCGCTCACGGGCGAGGGGGCCTTGCCGTGCTGCATATAGTCGCGCTCGTCGGGCACGGTGAGGTAGCCGTAAAGGCTCGTGCTCACGCGTCCGTCGCGGTAGGCCGCCTCGTCGATATCGACGACCTCGGCCTCGTAGGTATGCCGGCAGCGGCCCTCGAGGTATTTGAGCGCGAGCCTGCCCGCCGCTTCGGGGCGGATGGCGTACACGGGGGAATGGATCTTCACGCCCGCGGGAATGCCGATGGCGACCGCCTTGTCCCCCAGGGCTGCGTAAACGTCGCGCGCCGTGCCGTCGCCGCCGGCGAAGAGCAGCAGGTCCGCGCCCTTCATCGCCTGCGCGGCACGTCTGGTATCGTCCGCGGTCGTTTCCGCTCCGGTCTCATACACGCGCTCTACGTTGGGGAAGCCCAAGCCTTTGACGAGCGACTCGCCCATCTCCCCGCCCGCGCACAGGACCGTCAGCTCCTCTTTAAGCGGCAGGAGCTCTCTGAGCGCGCTTGCCGCACGCTCCCCGGAATGCCGGACGGCGCCGAGGCGGGCGGCTTCCGCCGCCACGCCGTCGGTGCCCTTGAGTCCTACGCTGCCGCCCATCCCTGCAATGGGATTTACGATCAGCCCTAAGGTTTTCACTGGAACTTGCGCAGATAGCAGCGCCAGGTCACGGCCCACTGCTCGGGATCATCCATGTTGGACTCGTCGAGCTGGTGGCACACGCTCTGATACGGCGCGTTCTTGACCTTTTCAGGATCGGTGTACGCCTCGTTGAAGACGTACTTGAGCGTCTCGATGTACTCGTCGATGTCCTCCTTGGACGGGGTCTCGGTGGGCTCGAGGGTCATCGGCTCGGGAACGTAATAGGGGTGGTGGCTCTGCCAATAATGCATGCCGAAGTCCATCATGCGGCGCTGAACGTCCGCCGTGCCGACGCCGGTCTCCTTGGCGAGGGTCTCGAGCGTGTAGCGGCACTGCTCGATGCGCTGCTTGCCGGGGATGTAGGGCGCGTCCACGCAGTGCAGCTCCATGAGCTTTTTGAACATGTAGTTGTTGTTCAGCACCGCGGTCTTGGCGACCTGATAGAGGCCCTCGGGGCCGAGGGAGCGGATCCAGGCATAGGCCTTGAGCACGACCGGCGCAACGCCGTTGAACTCGCGGATCTTGCCGATGGCGGAGGGGTTGTTGGTGGTCTCGTAGTCGTAGAAGTACTTCTCGCCGTCGAAGCCGATCAGCGGCGCGGGCAGGAACTTCTCGAGCTCCTTCGAGCAGCCGACTGCGCCGCAGGCGGGGCCGCCGCAGCCGTGCGGCGTGGAGAAGGTCTTGTGCAGGTTGAAGAAGCACATATCAAAGCCGGCGTCGCGCGCGCGGGTCACGCCGAGAAGGCCGTTGGCGTTCGCCTGGTCGTAGGCGCACAGGCCGCCGTGCTCGTGCACGAGCTTGGTGAACTTGAGAACGTTCTTGTTGTAAACGCCGGTATCCTCAGGGTTTGCGACGAAGAAGGCCGCGGTGTGCTCGTTGACGGCCGCCTTGAACGCCTCGTAGTCGGGATAGCCGTTCTCATCCGGGTGCAGGTAGATGATCTTGAAGCCCTTGACGTGGGGAGCCGCTGCATCCGAGGGGTGGGAGTAGATCGTGGTGATGATCTCGTTGCGCTCGTTCTCCTCGCCGCGGGACTTATAGTAGGCGTACACGAGGGACGCCATGCCCAGGATGCCCTGGGAGCCGCCGCTGGGCTGGAAGGAGAAGCGGTCCATGCCGGAGATCTCGCACATATACTTGCCGGTATTGTACATGATCTCCATGATGCCCTGGCAGGTGCTCTCGTCCTGCAGGGGGTGCATCTCGCGCATCTGCGGGAGGTTTGCGAGCTGGTCGTTGACCTTGGGGCTGTACTTGACGGTGCAGGTGCCCTGGCCGATCTCGATGTTCACGTCGGCGCCGAGGGTCTCCTGCGCAAGGCGGGAGTAGTGGCGCAGCACACGGGGCTGGGAAATCTCAGGAAGGGCCGGAGCCTCCTTGCGCTTGAGGAATTCGGGAAGCGCGTTCACGCCCTCCACGCTCGCGGCGACCTGCGCATCGGCCTTGTTGACCAGAATGCCGCGCTCGCCGTGCCGGCTCAGCTCGAAAATAACAGGCTCGTCCCACTTGGCCTGATGGAATCCGGTACGGACCTTGGAACTTCTATCGATCTTTTTCATGTTCTTTCCTCTCCTTTCAGCCCAGGATCTCGCTCAGCGCGGAAACGAGCGTGTCGATATCCTCCTTGGTGTGGACCTCCGTCACGCAGTACATGGCGCACTGGCCGAGCGCGGGGAAGTCGCGGGAGAGATCCTTGCCGCCGAAGATGTGCTTTTCGAGCAGCGCCTTGTTGATCTCCTCGACCGTCTTGCCGGTCTTGTTGAAATCCAGAACGAACTCCTTGAAGAACGGCGCGGAGAAGCGCAGGGAGACGTTGGGCAGGGCCGCAAGCTTCTTGGCGGCGTACTGGGCGTTCTGCATGATGGTCTCGCCGACCTCCTGCATGCCCTGGGGTCCCATGGTGGCAAGATACACGCCGGCGGTGATGCCCCAGAGGGCGGTCTGCGTGCCGACATATTCCTTGGCCTTGTCGCGCAGGTGACCGAAGGAAGTACGGTCATACGCAACGTCGGCGAAGGCATACTCGCCTTCGGTGTTGGTGCGGCAGATACCGAACAGACGCGAGGGGAACTCGAGAACGTAGGTCGGGTCGTCCATCGTGGCCATGAAGCCGGACTGGCCGCCGCCGTAGTTCATGTGGATGCCGAGCGGCTGCAGGTCGCCGCAGACGATGTCCGCGCCGTAGCTGTGCGGGACGGCGACAACGCCGAGGGAGATGGGGTCCACGCCCACGACGCACTGAGCACCCGCGTCATGCGCGGCGTTCGCGATCTCGCGGGCGCTGATCTCAAGACCGCCGAAGTAGTTGGGGTTCTCGAAGTAGACAACGCCGATGGAATCGTTGAGCTTGCTCTTGAGGTCGGCAAGATCGACGCAGCCGGTCTTGTCGTCGCACTTGACCTCCTCGATCTGGAGGTCCGGCGTGCAGTAGTTCTTGATGACGGCGAGCTTCTCGCGGTCCATGGAGCCGGGAACGAGAACGCCGGTGCGCCCCGCGACGCGGGAGCCCATGCGGATGGCGGTCGCCGCGGCCTGGGCGTAGTCCATCGTCGGAACGTTGACCACTTCCATGTCGAGCAGCTCTGCCATCATGCTCTCATACTCGAACAGGCTCTGGAAACGGCCGAAGTCGTTGTAGCTCTCGCCGCCGTAAGCGGTGAGGAACTCGCCCTTGCCGTTGATCTCGTCGCAGATGGCGGGGACATAGTGCTGATAGCAGCCCGCGCCGAGGAAGTTGAGGTTATCCGCGCAGGAGCTGTTCTTCTTGAGGAGCTTCTCCACGTGGCGGCGCAGCTCGTACTCGGAGCCGAACGCCTCGGGCAGGTTCATGTTGTCTTTCAGAATGATCTCGTCGGGCACTTCTTCGTGCAGCTCTTCGAGAGAGGTCAGGCCGATCTCACGCAGCATCTCCTGCTCCACTTCGGGAACGGAGTTGGGGATGTAAGGATGGCTCTTGAAGCCTTTCACACTCATTACAGTCGTCCTTTCTGTCTATTTCAAAAAATCAGATTTCTTTTAGGCAATGCCGCCGCCGTCCACGACGAGCGCCGCGCCCGTGACCCAGGAAGCAAGGTCGGAGCAGAGGAACAGAACGCCCTTGGCGATATCCTCGGGCTGGCCGATGCGGGCGAGCGGACGGCCGCTGCCGCAGGACTTGAGGAACGCTTCGATATCGGCGTCGCTCTTGATCTCGCCGGTCTGGCGGCCTTCGCTGATCATCATCGCGGTGACGGTGTCGCCGGGGTTGATGGAGTTGACGCGGATGTTGTCCTTGCCGTGGTCGATGGCCATGGCGCGCGTCACGTTGACGATGCCGCCCTTGACGGCGCAGTACGCGGCAGCCTGGTCGCCGCCCTTGAGACCCCAGCCGGAGCCGGTGTTGACGATGGAGCCGCCGCCGACCTTGCGCATCTCGGGGATGACGTGCTTGCTCATGAGGAACAGGCCCTTGAGACCCACGTCAAGAACGAAGTCCCACTCCTTCTCCTCGAGCTGGTCGATGGACTTGCGGACGGTGACGCCCGCGTTGTTGTGCAGGATATCGATGCGGCCGAACTTGGCGACGATGGCGTTGACGGTGTCGATGACGCTCTGCTCGTTGGTCACGTCGCACTGGAAGAAGGCGGCGTCGCGGCCGGCGTCGCGCAGCTCCTGCGCGGCAGCCTCGGACTTGGGGCTCACATCGACGATGGCGACGCTCGCGCCGTAGGCGGAGAGCATCTGGGCAACGCCCAGGCCGATGCCGGAGCCGGCACCCGTAATAACAGCGACCTTACCCGTGAGGTTCAGCGGATCTCCCTTTTGAATCATGATAGAAACTCCTTTCATCGATGGCCGCTCCCCATGAAGGGGAGGACCTTGTTCACTATTCTCTATGTGGTGCTCTTTTATAAGCAAACGCCGTTCCACTTTCCGCGCCCGGCATGAAAAAAAGGAACTTTAGTCGAATGGACTAAAATTTCCCCGCCGCGCCGCACCCTCCGGCGCGCAAATTCCGTCATTTTGCCGCTTTTGCCGTTTTGCCATGTTTGGCAGCGTTTGCCAACGTGACAACCATTGTCAGCCGTGGCAAAATGAAGTTGTCAGAAATGGCGCATAAATTCTCATTTGGCACAAAAGGCAGGAAAAGGCGTCCCCCCCCGCGGGAGACGCCTTTCTTTTTTAATATGTGCCGATCGTTTCCTTCGATCAAAGCATCATCGTTACGCCGTTTTCCTCAATGCCGATCTCAACGAGCGGCGCGCCGGGATCATATTCGCCGTCGAGCGTCCAGGGGATGTCCTCGGCCGTCTCGGCCGTGACATGGCGGACATGGCGGAAGATAAGTCCCTCGGAATTGCAGTAGTCCTTGTTGATGAGCGCGAGGATGAGCGCCTGCATCGCGGCGGGCGTGCGCGGCACAGGCACGAGCAGCAGCTCAAAACGCCCGTCGTCGAACGAGACCTCGTCGGGCGAAAGCTTCATCAGCCCCGCGATCGACGTCGAATTGCTGATCGCGCCGAAGAGATATTCCCCGTCGAACACCTCCCCGTCCGCCGTGATCTTCATGCGGTAGGGGCAGAGCGTGTCGAGGTTTTTCACGCCGTCGAGCATGTAGGCAAAGTGGCCGAACACGTTTTTGATGTCCTGCGGGACGGTATAGGTCGTTTTCGTGAACGCGCCGAACGACGCGACATAGACGAAGTTGCGCTCGCCGAATCTGCCGACGTCCAGCTCGCGCGGCTGTAAGCGCATGGCGGAGCGCGCCGCCTCGGCGGGGTCTGAGGAAATATTCAGGCTCGCGGCAAAGTCGTTCGTGCTGCCGCCGGGCAGATAGCTCACCGCGGGGCGCTTTTCTCTCGGGATACGCATCACGCCGTTCACCGTTTCGTTGAGCGTGCCGTCGCCGCCGTGGCACACGACAAGGTCATAGTCCGCGCCCAGCTCCTCGGCAAGCTCCGTCGCCTCGCCCCGGCGCGAGGTCATGCGCACGGAGACGAGGAAGCCAGCCTCGGAATAGATCGACACCGCGTCGAACAGCGGCGCGCGGGACTTGGTCTTTCCCGCGCGGGGATTGACGATAAAGAGCAGCTTCTTGTCCATAGGTCCTCCTCATTTTTGCTCTTCATAACATCTGACCGGCAAAGCGAAAAACGCCATACCGGCCAGCGGGGTCCTGCTAAAAAGATACGACGGTCTTTATTAACAGATGGTAAAGAATATCATAACACAGGTGATGAGCGGTTGCAATTCCCGGCAAAAAATAGTAAGCTTAATTTAGCAGTCATTTAACGCTCTTTGCCCAAAGGGGGATGCCCATGAAAAATCACAAGACCTACCTGCACCTCGGCGTCACGCTCGTCGCCTCAGCCTGTCTGGTGCTCGTCTTTTACGACACGTTTTTCCAGAGCCGCGTGCTGCTGGATTTTGCCGACAAGCTCATGAGCGTCCTCTCTCCGGTCATCTACGGGCTGGTGTTCGCCTACCTTCTCGCGCCGATCGTGGATTTCTTCGGCAATCTTATCGAAAAGGCGCTGCCGAAGGCGAAGTCCTCGCTCACGCGAGGGCTGAGCATCCTTGTCACGTGGATCGTCGTGCTCGCGCTGATCTACCTTATGTTCAGCATTCTCATCCCCGAGCTGGTGGAGAGCACAAAGACCCTCGCCGCCAACTTCGAAAACTACTACAAGACCGTTTACAACTGGGTCAACGCGCTCGTGCAGAACGAAACGCTCTTTTCGGACGACGTGTTCTCCGATCAGGTCCTCTCCGCGCTCAACGGCTACTACGATAAGCTCGTCAAGTGGATCACGGACACCGTCATCCCGCAGGCGCAGGTCGCCATCGTCGCCGTAACGGGCGGCATCTGGAGCGTGGTCATCTTCCTTAAAAACCTGCTCATCGGCATGATGATCTCGGTCTATCTTCTCGCGCGCAAGGAGGGCTTCGCCCGCCAGTCGAAAAAGATCCTCTACGCCATCCTGCCCGAAACGCCCTACCGCCGCACGCTGCGCGCCGTGTCCGAGGCCGACCGCATCTTCAGCGGCTTCGTGCGCGGAAAGCTGCTCGACTCGCTCATCATCGGCATCATCTGCTTTGTCTGCTGCTCGATCTTCAAGTTCCCCTATACGCCCATCATCTCGGTGTTCGTGGGCGTGACGAACATCATCCCGATCTTCGGTCCCTTCCTCGGCGCAGTGCCGAGCGCGTTCCTCATCCTGCTCGTGAGCCCCAGGCAGTGCCTTTACTTCATCATTTTCATCATCGCCCTCCAGCAGTTCGACGGCAACATTCTGGGGCCCAAGATCCTCGGCAAATCCACCGGCATTTCGAGCTTCTGGGTCATCGTGGCCATCGTGGTGGGCGGCGGCTTCGGCGGGGTGCTCGGCATGTTCCTGGGCGTGCCCATCTTTGCCTGCGTCAGCTCGCTTGTAAACTGGTTCACGGACCGCAGCCTTGAGAAAAAGGGCGCGACGGAGGAGCTGTTCGATCCCCTTCCCGCCCCCGGAGAGAAAAAGGACTGATCCCGCATGAAAGCGCTGAAAGCATTTTATCAGCAAAACAAGGGACTGCACCGCTGGCTCATCGCCTGCGGCGCAGTCCTTGCGCTGTTTTACGCGCTGTGCGCGCACCGTCCGGCGGCAAACGTCTGGGTCTACGACGTGACGCTGCCGCTTGAGCAGCGGATGGGCCGCGCGTGCGCGGCGCTGCCGTTCTCGGTCGCGGAGCTTCTGTACGTGCTCGCGGCGGTCACGGCGGTAATTCTGCTCGCGTTGATGGTGCGCTATCTTGTGCGGTCGCGCAAAAAATGGCGCGCAGCCTATCGCTGCGCGCTCTTTGCCGTGGACCTTGCGCTCACGGTCTACGCCGCCTTTTCACTCCTCTGGGGTGTGAACTATTACGCAGGCGACTTCTGCGACATGACCGGCCTCACGCCCGAGCCAGTCGCGTATAAGGACCTGCTGCGCGTCACGCGCTATTTTGCCAACGGAGCGACGCTCGCGTCGAAGCAGGTCGCGCGCGATGCGGACGGCGTTTTCACCGCCGACCGGCAGGACATCCTCGACTATGCCGATCAGGTCTACGACTGCCTTTACGGCGAATTTCCCCTGCTCGACATGCCCGACCAGAAGCCCAAGGGCGTTTATTTTTCCAAAATCATGAGCGCGATGAATTTCACGGGCTTCTACGCGCCCTTCACGGGCGAGTCGAACGTGAACATGGATTCCCCCGCGATGCTGCTCGCCTCGACCTGCGCGCACGAGCTTGCGCACCAGCGCGGCATCGCGTCCGAGCAGCAGTGCAACTTCCTCGCGGTTCTGGCCTGCACGCGCTGCGATAACGCAGACTACAACTACGCGGGATGGCTGCTCGGCTACATCCACCTCTCGAACGCCCTGTACCGCGCCGACCGCGAGGCCTGGCAGGCCGTGCGCGATGCGCTGCCTGACGAGGTCCTTGCGGACCTTCGCGCCAACAGCGCCTACTGGGCGCAGTTCAAGGGCCTGACCGCGACGGTCACGCAGTCGCTCAACGACAAAATGATCAGATCCTACGGCGACAGTCTCGGCACACAGAGCTACGGCGCGGTGGTGGACCTTCTTGTGAAGTACTATTCCTGTTTCTGAGCGCCGTCCGTCTCGCGGTACGAGCGCAGGAATTCTCTCGTGCGCTGCTGGCGCGGGTTTCCGAATACCTGCTCGGGGCTGCCCTGCTCCACAATGACGCCGCCGTCAAGGAACACGACGCGGTCGCTCACGGCGCGGGCAAAGGGCATCTCGTGCGTCACGATGAGCATGGTCATGTGCTCGTCGGCAAGTGAGCGGATGACGCGCAGCACCTCGCCGGTGAGCAGCGGGTCGAGCGCGGAGGTCGGCTCGTCGAAAAAGAGGATCTCCGGCTTCATCGCGAGCGCGCGGGCGATGGCCACGCGCTGCTGCTGCCCGCCCGAGAGCTGGCAGGGGTAGGCGTTCTCCTTGCCCGCAAGGCCCATTTTGTCGAGCAGCGCCATGGCCTCGGCCTCGACCTCGGCTTTATTCCGCTTCTGCACGGCGATGGGCGCGTCGCAGATATTTTTGAGCACCGTATAGTGAGGAAAGAGGTCGAACTGCTGGAAAACAAGCCCGAACTTCCGCCGCGCTTCCCGCAGCGCGGCCTTTCCGCGGTACAAGCTCTTCCCGTTTTCCTCGCCCGCGCAGACGGTCCCGCCGTAGGCGAGCGAGCCGCCGTCCAGCGTTTCCAGAAGCGTCGCGCAGCGCAGCAGCGTCGATTTGCCGCCGCCCGACGGGCCGATGACCGACACGACCTCGCCCTGCTCGATATGCAGCGAGACGCCCTTCAATACCTCGAGCGCGCCGAAGGCTTTGCGCGCATTGCTGATCTCAAATACCGGCAAAGTTCTCTCCCCCTCTCAGCGATAGTAATTCAGCGCCTTTTCGCAGCGCTCCATCAAAAAGGCCATGACATAGTTGAAAATGTAGTAAAAGACGCCCGCCGCCACCAGCGCCAGCATGCCCGGCGTGTTCGGCGAGGCCACGATCTGCTTGGCGCGCGTGAACATCTCCACCGTGCCGATGACGGAGGCGAGCGAGGTGTCCTTCACCAGCGTGATGACCTCGTTCGTCACGCTCGGGATGACGCGCTTGACCATCTGCGGCAGGATGATGCGGCAAAACGTCTGCCCCTTCGTGTAGCCCAGCACCTCGGCCGCTTCAAACTGCCCGCGCGGAATGGATTCCAGCCCCCCGCGGTAGATTTCGGCAAAATACGCCGCGTAGTTGATGACGAAGGCCAGGATCACCGCCGTAAAGCGCCAGTTGCCCGGCACCGTAACGCCGAGCAGGAGCTTGGGGCCGTAGAAAACGACCATCAGCTGCAGCATCAGCGGCGTGCCGCGCATGATGGAGATATACGCCTTGACGAACCAGCGCAGCGGCGTGATGCGGCTGCGCCGCCCGAACATCACGGCAAGGCCCAGCGGCAGCGAGCCGAGCAGCGTCAGGCAGAAGATCAGAAGCGACGTGACAAAGCCCTGCGCCAGCAGGGAGAGCATCGTGGATACGGTCATAACGTTTCCCTCGTTCCATCAGAATCAGCGGAAAGTAGCGGGCGGAGGACCGTTCCCCCGCCCGCCAGGTCGCTTTATCGTTTTTACTTCTTGATGAGGCACAGGCTGTCGAGCACAAGACCCTGATCGACATAGTTCTGCGCGATAGAGAGCATCGTGCCGTCCTCGGCCATCTTCAGAAGCTCCGCGTTCACCGTGTCGCGCAGCTCGGTGTTGCCCTTGAGGAAGCCGATGGCGTACTGCTCGGTAGAAAGGGGCTCGTCAAGGATAACGTAGTCGCCCTCGTTGTTGGCGATCTGATACTGCGCAACGCCGAGATCCGCGGCCACCGCGTCCACCGTGCCCTGCGCGAGGTCCATAAAGCCCATGTTGTAGTCGGCAAGCTCCACGACCTCCTTGAGGGACGCCTTGAAGTCCTCCTTGTCGTTGATGGCGTCCACCGCGGAGGAAGCCGCCTGCGCCATCACGCTCTTGCCGGCAAGGTCCGCGAGCGAGGTGATGCCGCTGTCCGCCTTCACGACGAGCACGATGGAGTTATCCACATAGGGGTCGGAGAAGGTGTAGTCGTTCTCGCGGCCGGTGTAGGTAAAGCCGTTCCAGATGCAGTTGATCGTACCGCTCGCAAGCTCGGCGTCCTTGCTGTTCCAGTCGATCGCCACGGCCTCGTACTCCCAGCCGAGACGCGCGCACAGCTCCTTCGCCATGGCGAGGTCGAAGCCGTCGTAGCTGCCGTCGGCGGCGATAAAGCCGAACGGCGGGAACTCGGCGTCAAAGCCGACGATCAGCTTCTGCGTTTCGCCGCCCTGCGTGTCCTGCGTATTCTGCGTATCATCGGCGGTCCCGCCATCGTCGCTCTTGCTGCCGCATGCGGCAAGGGAGAGTACCATCACGGCGGCAAGCGCCATCGCTAAGAATTTTTTCATCGTTTCTTCCTCCTGATTTTTGTCCGGCGCCTGGCCGTTTGATTTAGTGTGGTAACACGATAACACAATACTTCGCGACAGTAAATGCACGTACTTTACAAAGATATTGTGCTAAAGCGTACCGTCTTTCTCCGCTTTTCACAGTTTCCGCCGCATGCGGCAAAAAAGCGAACGTCCGTTCCCCCCTTTTCGGCGCTTTGCGCTTGTTTCTTTCCCGGCCGTGTGCTACAATGCAAGACAAGAAATTTTGATTCGCAGGAGGCCTTTTCTATGCTGTCAATCGATGTATCCCATGCCGCGTCGTTCCTTCCCCTTCCCTACGAGGCGGCGCTGCGCCCGCGTCTGGAGCGCGCGGCGAACTGGCTGCAAAACGGCGGCGGCAAGGGCTCTGATTTTATCGGCTGGGTCACGCTCCCGCGCGATCACGACCGCGAGGAGTACGCGCGCATCCGCGCTGCGGCAAAGAAGATCCAGTCCGATTCCAAGGCGCTCGTCGTCATCGGCATCGGCGGCAGCTACCTCGGCGCGCGCGGCGTGATCGAGTGCCTGTGCTCGCCGAACTACAACTTAAAAAAGAAATCCACGCCGAACATCTACTTCATTGGCAACGGCTTATCGTCCGACGCGCTGCGCGAGGTGACAGAGCTTCTCGGCGACGATGATTTCTCCGTCAACGTCATCTCCAAGTCCGGCACGACGACCGAGCCCGCCGTGGCGTTCCGCTTCTTCCGCGAAACGCTTGAAAAGAAATACGGCAAGGAGGGCGCGGCAAAGCGCATCTATGCCACGACCGACGCGCACAAGGGCGCTTTGAAGGGCCTTGCCGATCAGGAGGGGTATGAGAAATTCGTCGTGCCCGACAACATCGGCGGGCGCTACAGCGTGCTCACCGCCGTCGGCCTTCTCCCCATTGCCGTCGCGGGCATCGACTTAGACGAGCTCATGTCCGGCGCGCAGGAGATGATGGACCTCTGCACCCGCAGCGATTACAGCAATCCCGCATGGCAGTACGCCGCCATGCGCCACGAGCTGTACCGTCAGGGCAAGAAGATCGAGCTGCTCGCCTGCTTCGAGCCGGCGTTCCGCTTCATGGCCGAGTGGTGGAAGCAGCTCTACGGCGAGAGCGAGGGCAAGGAGGAAAAGGGACTCTTCCCCGCGAGCGTCGATTTCACCGCGGACCTGCACTCCATGGGCCAGTACATCCAGCAGGGCGAGCGGACGCTGATGGAAACGGTCGTGCGCTTCGCGCCCTCGGAAAAGCAGATGGTCGTCCCCTTCGACGAGGCGAACGGCGACGGGCTCAACTTTCTCGCCGGAAAGCCGATGGCGTTTTTAAACCGTCAGGCCATGGACGGCACGCTCCTTGCCCACGTTGAGGGAGGCGTGCCGAACATCATTTTAAATCTCGACGAAAACAATGCCCGCACCATGGGCCAGCTCATCTACTTTTTCGAGTATGCCTGCGGCCTGAGCGGCTACATGCTCGGCGTGAACCCCTTCGACCAGCCGGGCGTGGAGGCCTACAAAAAGAACATGTTCGCCCTGCTCGGCAAGCCCGGCTACGAGGACCTCGGCGAGACGCTGCGCGCCAGGCTGCACTGAAAAATGTTTGAATAAACTTGAAAGTTTTGATTCAGCATTGCAAAATCGATTCATTTATGCTATGCTGATTGCACCGAAAGACCATCCCCCGCGAAAGGGGCGGGGAGCTACTGAAAGGAGTGATTTCTATGGTCAGACTCATCATGGGTGAAAAGGGCACCGGTAAGACCAAGAAGCTGATCGAAATGATCAACGCCACTGCGCAGGAGGATAACGGCAGCGTCGTCTGCGTGGAAGCAAAGTCTACCATGACCTTTGACCTGCACTATCACGTTCGTCTGATCTCTGCCTACGAATATGACCTGTCCAACTACGAGGCCCTGCGCGGCTTCCTGTTCGGTCTGTACGCCGGCAATTACGATATTTCCCATATCTTTATCGACAACCTCTTCAAGATCACCGGCGGTGAGTGCAACCAGGCGGCTGACGACTTCCTCAACGAGCTGGAGCGCTTCAGCAACGCCACGGGCGTCAAGTTCACCATCTCCGTCTCTGGCGATCCCGCCCTCGCCACCGACGGCATGCAGAAGTATCTGTAATTGGTTGTCCTTTCGGGACAAACACGAAGAAAAAGGGGACCTTCTCTCACGTGAGAGAAGGTCCCCTTTTGATCCCCTAAGAGAACGGCAGGGGCGTTTCGATCCCGCCCCTGCACCCCCAACGACCAAAAGGGAGGGGCCTTGCCCCTCCTTTTTGGATTATCCTCCCCGCTGGCGGTGGACGGCGCGGCATTGCCTTCGGCTCGCCGCTTTGGCGTGCTTCTTGCCCGGTGCGGCGCGGCGTCGCTTCGCTCGCCGCGGTCTGAATTACAGCCTTTCTATTTCAATGCGGAATACATAGCGTTCAGGGACAGGTGTTTCCTCCTTTTCCGTGAACTGCTCGCAGCTTTCGGAATCTGCGGGCAGCTTTTTACGCCGCCGGGCGACGCAGTGGCCATAGTTCAGCGGCATATATTGTCCTGCACTGTGCACATAATGCTGCCGGAAATGTGCGCAGTGGCAACAGGTTCTTTCCATATGATCTCCTCCCGCTTCTTTTATAACATAAATTATAACATATAACATGTTCTCACTTCAAGTTAAACTTGACGCAAAGGAGAAGATGAATATGCCAAAAGAAAAGCTGATCATTGACCCAAAGCATCCGAAAGGTGAAGATGGGTATCGGACATTTTCCGTCCGCATCAAGGAGGAAACCGTTCAGCGGCTTGAAAAAGTAAGCCAGCAAACCGGCCGCAGCCGTAATGAGCTGATCGCAATGTTTCTGGAATACGCGCTGGACAACTGTGAGATCCGGCAAAAATAAGTCAGAGAAAAACAAAGCCCGCACTGTCGCTTGACAGCGCGGGAGAATTTGCTATAATGAAAATAGAAAGGGCGCTGCGACAAGCGGTCAGCCCTTGGTTAAGTGAAGAATTTCAAATGAAACCGTCACCGGCCAGGGTGGCGGTTTTCACCTTTTATACGGATCGTGACCACACATCCGAAGATATGTAACGTGATCGTAATAGGCATATCTACCACCTCCTCTCGGAGGATGTAGCCAACCGCCTGCCGTTCGTGCAACGCCCTATTGTTACCGTATCATAAATTCCGACAGATTGCAACATCTGTTTCATCTGACGGCGGCGAGCGCAGCAATGCCGCCGCCAAGCGCTGCATTCCCCTCCGCGCAAAGCGCGGAAAAATAATCTCCTCCTTGCAAGGGGGCACAAAAAAAGAGCCATCCTCACGGATGACTCTCATTTTTTGCTCGATTAGCCAATGCTGTTGAGCTTCAGGGTCAGCGCGCTCTTCTTGTGCGCGGCGTTATTCTTGTGCAGAATACCCTTGGCAGCAGCCTTATCGACAGTCTTCACTGCGACCTTGTAAGCGCTCTCGGCCTCGGTGCGATTGCCTTCAGCGGCAGCCGCCTCGAACTTCTTGAGTGCGGTCTTCAGTGCGGACTTGTCGGCCTTGTTGCGCTCGTTACGCACGCCGGACACGAGAACGCGCTTCTTAGCAGACTTAATATTCGGCAAACCAAACACCTCCTCCGGTTGGAATTCGCTCCGGCAGACAAAAAATCCACCGTGCAGAATGGTATTTTAGCAAAGAATGCAAGAAATTGCAAGCATTTTTTCGCATTTTTTTGATTTTTTTGAATGACACAAAACTTTGTGGCCAAAATAAGCGCAGAAAACAAGATTTAGTGAGAGGAGACGGTGCAAAATGCTCATCCGGCGCACGGACCTTGCCATGGAGGCGCACGAGCTGTGGCGCGGCGGGGAGAAGAAAAAGCTCCGCGGCGTGGACCACCGGACGGTATTCCGCCGCGGCTGCCGCGTGACAAGCGTGGCGGTGACGGACGATCAGGCGGCGCACGCGCTGGGAAAGCCGGTCGGAAACTATATCACGCTCGACCTCGCGCCGCTGCTGAGAGACGCGGAATCGCCCGTGGAGCGCGCGTCGCGCGCGGTGGGCGCGGAGCTGAGAGCGCTCATGGGTGAAAACGTGAAAAGCGTGCTCGTTGCCGGGCTCGGCAACGCCGCGATGACGCCCGACGCCATCGGGCCGCTCGCGTCGGAGCACGTGCTCGCCACGCGGCATCTGGGCGAGGTGCCGGACTTCTCGGTGCTCACGGCCGTCAGCGTGCTCACGCCGGGCGTGCTGGGACGCACGGGCATCGAAGCGCTTGAGATCGTGCGCGGCGCGGCGCGCGCCGTCCAGCCCGACGCGGTCATCGTCATCGACGCGCTGGCTGCGCGCTCGCTTACGCGCCTGTGCACGAGCGTACAGCTCTCGGATACGGGCATCGTGCCGGGCAGCGGCGTGGGCAACCACCGCTGCGCGCTGGACGAAAAGACGGTCGGCGTGCCGGTCTACTCGATCGGCGTGCCCACCGTGGTGGACGCGGCCACGCTCACGCTCGACGTGCTTGAGGAGGCCGGGCGCCAAAGCGTCGATCCCGCCGCCCTGCACGGCCACGAGACCGTCATGGTCACCACGCGCGATATTGACGCGCAGGTGCAGCTGCTCGCGCGCATCATCGGCTACGGCATCGACCTTGCGCTCCAGCCGCTCTCGTTCGCCGATCTGAGCGCGCTGATGGGCTGAAACGCTATGATTTTCCACAGCTATTCATAATTTGTTTACAAGCGATTCAAACTTTAGCCAAGATTGACTGGTATCTTAATACTTGCAAAGGGGAACTCCCCCCGATGTGATTTTCTCCCTCCTAAAAATACACACACAACACAGCAGAAAACCCTCGCCGGTACCGGCGAGGGTTTTCTGTTTTTCCCGCTTATTTCTTGTTGGGGTTGTAGTAGTCCGTCTCCTCCGGCAGGACGATCGGCAGGCCGTTCTGATACACCGGCAGAGTCTGGAACTTGAAGCGCGAGACCTTGTGCTTGCGGTCGATCTGCTCCTTGATGGCGGGATCGACCTCGCCTCTGCGGATGTACTCGTTCACTGCATGGTAGGTGAAGCCGAGGTTGTCCTCGTCGGTCTTGCCGGTCAGGCCGTCAGACGGCGGCTTGATGAGAAAGCGCTCGGGAAGGCCCAGCTCCGCACCCAGCGCGATGACCTCCTCGGTCGTGTACATGCCCAGCGGCGAGAACGCACCCGCGCTGTCGCCGTAGATGGTGCAGTAGCCCACCCAGTCCTCCGAGAGGTTCGAGGTGTTGATCACGATGCCGTTATCCTCGCTCTGCGCGATGGCGTACAGCGTCGCCATGCGGATGCGGGAGGGCAGGTTCACCCTCGTCTGGCGGCTCGCCTCGATGCCCACGCGCTCCATCTCGTCGAGCAGGCCCTTCGTGCCGCCCTGGATGTTGAACGTGTAATTGCGGATGCCCAGATACTCCACAAGGCCGTTGGAATAGTTGATGTCCGGCTGCACGCCGTCGGGCATCAGCACGCCCACCACGTTCTCGCGCCCGTAGGCCGCCACGCTCAGCGCCGCGGTGACGGAGCTGTCCTTGCCGCCGGAGATGCCGATCACGGCGGTCTTGCCGCCGCAGGCCTTCATCTGTGCGCACATCCAGTCGATAAGCCCCGCAAGCTGTTCCTTCGCATTGAATTCTGCCATAGTTTTTTGCTCCTTAAAATAAATTCAAAAATCAGATACCTAACATATCATAAAAGACCTGCTCTGAAATTGTCTCTATATCTGATCCTTTTAGTCTCATCTTTTCCGCTTTTTTCTGCTTTGCACTCTTGCCATTTTTAATAGCCTTGCAATAATCGTTGTTTCCAAGCACTAAGAAATTTGTCTCAGCAACAACTCCATCTGTACAATGCCCGCCCGCATTTACAACGGCTTGCATTGCCTCTTTTCGGGGCATTCGTTCCAACGTTCCTGTAAATGCAAAAGTACGATCATACACCGGGCTATCCAAATCAAAATTAGATGTTTCCGCAATAATCATACTCGATAAGCTAAGGGAATCTTTTTGTTCCAACAATTCTTTACTCGCTTCTGCATCACTCCTCATTCTAGAGAAGCACCTTTGAGTAGTAATACAATCTTCAAGCGCTCGATGTTCTCCGTTCGGTTCTACATCTAAATTTTCTGCTAATGTAGCTAATCTATGATTCTTCATTTTAGGGTACAATTTTCTACTTAATCTCATCGTATCGACAAAATCATTTGAAAAAGAACTACCTCCCAAATTTTCTGCATTGTCATAGATAAAGTTAATATCAAAATGAACATTGTGCCCTACAATCGTATCATTTCCAACGAATTTAAGAAACCGCGGCAATACGGCCTCAATACTCGGCGCATCTAAAAGCATTTCATTGGTAATACCCGTCAACTCTACAATAAAATCGCCAATTTCACGCCCCGGATTTATAAGAGACTGAAACCTCTCTATCTCTTTATTTTCTTTATATTTGATACCAGCAATCTCAATAATATCATCGAATGATGGATCAAGTCCCGTTGTCTCAATATCAATCACAGTATAATCATTCGGAAAAACAATCAAGCTTTTACCCTTATTAGGCCGTTTCTGCTTTGGCAACATATTATCTCCCGGCAGACAAGTCTCAGCTTTCATAGGACGCTTCCTCCATGATATTAAATCTGATTTGATTATTTTCAAATTGCCACGCTGTCGTTTACTTAAATTTATGCCATTCCGCCACCGCCAGCTCGTCGCAGCGGTTGTTGTATTCGTTTTCCGCGTGGCCCTTGACCCAGTGGTAGTGCAGTTCGTGCTGCTCGATCAGCGCGAGCAGCTGCTCCCAGAGATCGACGTTCAGCGCGGGCTTTTTGTCGCTTTTGACCCAGCCGCGCTTTTTCCAGCCGTAGACCCAGCGCTTTTCGAGCGCGTCGATCACATAGCGCGAGTCGGAGTAAAGCTCCACCTCGCAGGGCTCCTTCAAAAGGCGCAGGGCCTCGATGACGGCGGTGAGCTCCATGCGGTTATTCGTCGTGCTCGCTTCGCCGCCGGAGAGCTCGCGCTCGTGCGCGCCGTATTTGAGCACCGCGCCCCAGCCGCCGGGGCCGGGATTGCCCGAGCACGCGCCGTCGGTATAGATGATGACTTTTTTCATGTGCTTCCTCAGTAAGAGCTGATCTCGAGCGAGGAATCATCCTCCCCCGGCGTGATGGAACGGATCTCGACCGTGTACTTCATCTCCGGCGAGACGGCGATCTCGACCCGCTCGCCCGCCTTTTTCCCCAGGATGGCCTTGCCCACGGGCGATTCCTTGCTGATCAGTCCCTTGAGCGCGTTCTGCCGCAGGGTGGTCACGAGCTGGATGCTCTGCTCCTTCCCCAGCTTTTCGTTATAGAGCACCACATGGTCAAAAAGACCCACAACGCCCTCTTTTTCGCTGACCTCGATGACCTTCGCCGTCGCGATCATGCGCTCCAAATAGCGGATGCGGCTCTCGTTGCGGTTTTTCTCCTGCTTGGCGACCTTGTATTCGTAGTTTTCGCTCAGATCGCCGAAGGCGCGCGCCGTCTGCACATCCTCGATGAGCTTCGGGCGCAGCTCGAGCCGCCGGTGCTCCAGCTCCGCTTTCATCTTTTCGATATCGACCTTCGTCAGTTCGTCGTACATTTCCGTTCGCTTCCTTTTTGTCTGCTGCCTTAGTCCTCGCGCAGCGCGTGCGCCTTTTTGATGCGCCGGACGCGCTGCTGGTATTCCTCGCGGTCCAGAATGCCCGCGTCATAGAGTATCTTCACGTTTTCAAGCCGCTCCTCGCAGCTGTCCATGTGGATGGAGTGGACCTCGCTTCGGTCGGCCTGCTTTCTGCGCGCGAGCTCCCAGCGCCTTTCGCTGCTCTCGCGCTCGTCCGCGTTGCGCTGCTCCTGCGCGGCCCTGATCTTCTGCGCCGCCGCGCGCGGCGCCATTTTAAGGTCCTCAAAGCCCCTGCGCAGGTCCTGCGCGCTCAGCGACCTCTTGTCCTCGCGCGCCGCGTCCAGCTCATCCAGCGCGCGGTTGATGCTTTTCATCGCCCCGCCGGCACTCATGGAGCCGGTCAGCGCGTCCGCGGCGGTCCGGGGCGTTTTTTCCTCCTGCACAGGCGTATCCGGCAGGTCCGGGAGGCCCGTCCCGTCCTGCTCTTCCTCGTTTGCCGCAAGCTGCTTGATGATCAGGATTGCGACAAAAATGATGATTCCAAAAACTTCCATCTGCCGCGCTCCTTTCTCACAGCCGGTCCAGAATGTCCTTCCGCTTCTGCTGGTACTCCTCCTCGCTGATGAGCCCGCGGTCGTAGAGGGACTGCGCCTCCTTGAGCCGCGCCTCCGTATCGGAGGGCGCGCGCTTGCCGCCCTCGTCCGTTTCATCGACGATCTCGTAGCCGCTGTTGTACTTTACGATGCCCGCGGCCATCAGAAAATTATAGATGCCAATGCCGAAAGCCGCCAGAGACCAGATGATCCGGAACGCCATAAACTCACTGCCGAAGCCATACATCATATCCTGCATGGCGACAAGTCCGAACACGCCCATCGCACACGCGATGATGCCCGTCAGAATGCTTGCGCCCTTGCTGGGCTTGTAACGAATGTTTCTTCTCATGGGATGTCCTCCTTACAGCTTTTTTCTGCGCGCGTCATACTCTTCCCGGCTCAAAATACCGGCCTCGTAGAGGCTTTTGAGATTTTTGAGCCGGTCGGTCTTACTGTCCGTCTCCGCGCTCTGCGGCGCGGGGTTTTCCACAGGCTGCTGAAAAGTCTCCGCCGCTTCTGTCTCTTTGGACGGTGCTTCCGCGCAGATCGTTCCCGCTTCTTCCTTCTTTTTCCACGGAAGCGCCGCGCGGACATAGCACGCCGCGCCGCCAATAGCAAAGACGATGGCGGCCCCGCGCGCGAATTTCTCCTGCGCAAGCTGCTGCTCGTACTGGCTCTCGAGCATTTCCTGATACGAGCGGTTGATCTCCTCATTGCCGAAGTCAAAGCCGCTCACGTCGAAGATGATGACGTTCGGGTCGTTCGCGGTCTCCCACTCCTCGATCTGCGGACTGATCAGCACCAGCGCGATCACCAACAGGACCGTGCCGAGCACGACCATGCCGGGCCGGGTGTTGATGGCGGCCAGAAGCTCCCGGTTGTTCCTGCGCTTTCGTTCTTCCCCGCGCTCCATCGTGTCGCCCAGCAACCTTAAAATATCTGCCACTTCCGTTCCCTCCTCTTTTTTCTCTCTATTTTAGTGAAAAGAGGATCTTCTTTCCAGCAAGCTGGGGGTTACATCGCTGCTTTGGCGTGCAACTTTGATGTTACATCGCTACTGCGCGGTCCTATGCAATAGGACATCTCTTCGAGGCCTTACACTTCGCCGCCCTCTTCATTCTCCGCCAGCGCCATGGAGATCACGCTGTCGCCCTCTTCCTTGAAGCGCATGACGATCACGCCCTGCGTGGCGCGGCCGGTGGTGCGGATGGCCTCGACCGGCGTGCGGATGAGGATTCCCGCGCGCGTGACGAGAAGCAGATCCTCGCTGCCGTCCACGACCTTGACGCCGACGATGCCGCCGGTCTTTTCCGTGACCATATAGTTCTTGATGCCAAGGCCGCCGCGGTTCGTGATGCGGTATTCCTCGACGGGCGTTTTCTTTCCGTAGCCCTTTTCCGTGATGGTCAGGACCTCTTTGCCCTCCTGCGCGCGGGCCGCGCCCACGACATAGTCGCCCTCGCGCAGCTTGATGCCGCGCACGCCGACCGCCGTGCGGCCCATCGGACGGACGTCGTTTTCGTCAAACACGACCGCCATGCCGTCGTGCGTCGCGATGAGGATGCGCTGCTCGCCGTCCGTCTCGCGTACGCTCACCAGCTCGTCTCCCTCGTCGAGGTTCAGCGCGCGGATGCCGTTGTTGCGCAGGTTTTTGAGCGTTTCGACCGGGAGACGCTTCACCGTGCCGCTGCGCGTGACCATGGTGAGATACAGGTTCTCGGCATTCAGGTCACGGAAGTGGATCATCGCCTGCACGCGCTCGCCCGTCTCCACCTGAATGATGTTGACAATGTTCGTGCCCTTGGCGGCCTTGCCGCTCTCGGGGATCTGGTAGCCCTTCTTGCGGTACACCTTGCCGGTGTCCGTGAAGAAGAGGATATAATCGTGCGTCGAGGCGGTGAACACGTCCACCACGGTGTCCTCGTCGCGGGTGGTGATGCCCTTTTTGCCCATGCCGCCCTTGCTCTGCGCGGTGTACTCGCTCGCGCTCGTGCGCTTGATGTAGCCGTTGCGCGTCAGGGTAAAGACGCACTGCTCCTCCTCGATGAGGTCCTCGATGTCGATCTCGTCCTCGACCTCCTGGATCTCGGTCTTGCGCTCGTCGCCGTACTTGTCGCGGATCTCAAGAAGCTCGTCCTTCAGAACGCCCTTGAGCATCGTCTCGTTCGAAAGCAGCTCGACAAAGTACGCGATTTTCTTTTCCAGCTCGTCGTACTCGTTCTGCAGCTTTTCGCGGTCCAGTCCCTGCAGCCTCTTGAGCTGCATATCGAGGATGGCCTGCGCCTGCACGTCGGAGAGCGAGAAGCGCTCCATCAGCTTTTCCTTTGCGTCGTCGTAGCTCGTGCGGATGATGTGGATGACCTCGTCGATATTGTCCTGCGCGATGAGAAGGCCCTGTAAGAGGTGCTCGCGCTCGCGCGCCTTTTTGAGGTCGTACTGCGTTCTGCGCGTGATGAGCTCCTCCTGGAAGGTCAGGTACTCGTCGATGATGTGTCGCAGGGAGAGGATCTTCGGCTGCTTCTGGTTATCGACGAGCGCCAGCATGTTGATGGCAAAGCTCGTCTGCAGCTGCGTCTGGGCAAAGAGCCGGTTCAGCACCACCTGCGGGTTCGCGTCGTGCTTGACCTCGATGACGATGCGCATGCCCGTGCGGTCGGTCTCGTCGCGGATATCGGAAATGCCCTCAAGGCGCTTGTCGTTCACCTGATCGGCCATGTTCTTGATGAGCATGCGCTTGTTCACCTGATAGGGAAGCTCGGTGACGATGATGCGCGTGCGGTCGCGGCCGAATTCTTCAAATTCCGTGCGGGCGCGCAGGATGATCTTGCCGCGGCCCGTGGCGTAGGCCGCGCGGATGCCGCTGCGGCCCATGATGATGCCCTTGGTCGGGAAGTCGGGGCCCGTGATGTGCTGCATAAGGTCGTAAAGCGTCGCCTCTGGATTGTCGAGCACGCAGACGCAGGCGTTGATGACCTCGGTGAGGTTATGGGGAGGGATGTTCGTCGCCATGCCGACGGCGATGCCCGAGGAGCCGTTCACCAGCAGGTTCGGGAAGCGCGCGGGCAGCACGCGGGGCTCCTTGCGGCTCTCGTCGAAGTTCGGGTCCCAATCGACCGTGTCCTTGTCGATGTCGCGCAGCATTTCGTTCGCGATCTTCGACATTCTCGCCTCGGTGTATCGGTAGGCGGCCGGGGGGTCGCCATCGATGGAGCCGAAGTTGCCGTGGCCGTCCACGAGCATATAGCGCATGGAAAAGTCCTGCGCCAGACGCACGAGCGCGTCATAGACCGACGCGTCGCCGTGGGGATGATAGCGGCCCAGCACGTCGCCGACGCAGGTCGCCGACTTTTTGAAGGCCTTGTCGCTCGTCAGGCCGTCCTCGTACATGGCGTACAGGATGCGGCGGTGGACGGGCTTCAAGCCGTCGCGCACGTCGGGCAGCGCGCGCCCGACGATGACCGACATCGCGTATTCGATATAGGAGGACTGCATTTCATGCACAAGCTCGCTCTGCACGATCTTCTGATCCGGGAAGCGGATATCCTCGGGCTTGTAATCCACGTTTTTGTGTGCCATTTTCTTCGTCCTCCTCTCTTAAAAGTCCAGATTGACCGCGTATTTCGCGTTCTGCTCGATAAATTCCTTGCGCGGCTCGACCTTTTCGCCCATGAGCACCGTAAACGTCTCGTCCGCAAGCGCGGCGTCCTCGAGCGTGATGCGCTTGAGCGTGCGCTTTTCGGGGTCCATGGTCGTCTCCCACAGCTCGTGCGGGTTCATTTCACCAAGACCTTTGAAGCGCGAGATATCGACCTTCGCGTTCGGGTTGTCGCCGCGAAGCTCGGCAGAGTAGGCGTCGCGCTCCTCCGGCGTGAAGGCAAGGCGCGTCGTTTTGCCGCGCGTGAGCTTGAAAAGCGGCGGCACAGCGGCGTAGACATAACCGTTTTCAATGAGCGGGCGCATGTAGCGGAAGAAGAACGTCAGCAGCAGCGTCCGGATGTGCGAGCCGTCCACATCGGCATCCGCCATGATGATGACCTTGTGGTAGCGGAGCTTGTTGATGTCGAAATCCTCGCCCAGTCCCGCGCCGAGCGCGATGATGACGGGCTGGAGCTTGTCGTTGCCATAGATTTTGTCGGCGCGGACCTTTTCGACATTGAGCATCTTGCCCCACAGCGGCAGGATCGCCTGGAAGCGCGAATCGCGCCCCTGCGTGGCGCTGCCGCCTGCGCTGTCGCCCTCGACGATGTAGATTTCCGTCAGCTCCGGGTTATTTTCGTTGCAGTCGCGCAGCTTGTCGGGCATTGCCGCGCCGCCGAGCGCGCTCTTGCGGCGGATCGACTCGCGCGCCTTGCGCGCGGCCTCGCGCGCGCGGTTGGCCGTCATGGCCTTGTCGAGGATCGTGCGCGCCACGACGGGATTTTCCTCAAGGAACTGCATCAGCCGGTCGGACACGAGGTTATCGACCAGTGTGCGGATCTCGGAATTTCCGAGCTTTGCCTTCGTCTGGCCCTCGAACTGCGCGTTCGTGAGCTTGACGGAGATGACGCAGGTCAGGCCCTCGCGGCAGTCCTCGCCGCTCACTTTATCGCCCTCCTTGATGATGCCGTTTTTGATGCCGTAGGCGTTCAAGACGCGCGTGAGCGCGGCCTTGAAGCCCGTCTCGTGCATGCCGCCCTCGGGCGTGTGGACGTTGTTGGCGAACGAGAGGATATTTTCCTGATAGCCGTCGTCATACTGCAGCGCCAGCTCCGCGAACGAATCGCCCTTCATGCCGCTCATGTAAATGACCTGCTGGTGCAATGGGTCCTTTTTCTTGTTGAGCCACGTGACGAATTCTCGGATACCGCCCTCGTAGCACATCGAGTCGCGGCGCTCGCTCTCGGGCTTTTCCTCGCTCTCAAGGCGCTTGTCCTCGATCGTAATGCGAAGGCCCGCGTTCAAAAACGCCTCCTCGCGCATGCGGGTGTGCAGCGTTTCATAGGAGTATTCCAGCTCCTCGAACATCTCGGGGTCGGGCTTGAAGGTGACGGTCGTGCCCGTGCGGTCGGTCGTGCCGATGATGGTCATCTCCTGCGTGATCTTGCCGCGGGAGAACTTCATCTCGTAGATATTGCCGTTTTTGTGCACCTGCACCGTCAGCCATTCGGACAGCGCGTTGACGACGCTCGCGCCCACGCCGTGCAGGCCGCCGGAGACCTTGTAGCCCCCGCCGCCGAATTTGCCGCCCGCGTGCAGCACCGTATAGACGACCTCGAGCGCGGGACGGCCCGTCTGCGCCTGGATATCGACCGGGATGCCGCGGCCGTTATCCACAACGGTGATGGTGTTGCCCTCGTTGATCGTCACCTGGATTTCCGTGCAGTAGCCCGCAAGCGCTTCGTCGATGGAGTTATCCACAATTTCGTAGACGAGGTGATGCAGGCCGCTCTCCGACGTGGAGCCGATGTACATGCCCGGGCGCTTGCGCACGGCCTCAAGGCCCTCGAGCACCTGGATTTCCGATGCGTTATAATCGTTGCTTTCATCCACTGCCGTGGATTGAAGGATCTCATTATCTGCCATTTGGGTTCTCCTTTCATCGTAAGGCAGGAAGAACCGGGTCGGAGCCGTTTCCGGCCCGTTTCTCCTTGCCTCGAGCAGTCGTTCTGATGGGAAGGCCGCTTACAGCGCGGCCGATCGTTTCTTTTTCGCAAGAAGGTATACGCCATAGACCAGCGCTTCGCTCAGGGCATACAGGAACATGATGCCCGTGACCGGCCCGAGATAAAGCGTCGAATCCGCGCCGTGGAACTGCCACAGCACCTCGCACGCGAGCCAGCAGATCGCCGATACCTTCATTTTCTTCTGAAAGCGCCACTTGTTTCCCTCGTCCATTCTCAGCTGCACCGCGCCGAAAAAGATCAGCACCGCGAAAAGTCCGAGCACGATGGGAATAATCCACTTTTCGTCCTTCGGCAGGGTAAAGGGACCTGACAGCATTTCAATGGCAATGGGCATTTTCATGTCTGCTCCTCCATTCTCTTCTGCAGCGTCTGGCTCGAAAGCTCAGACAGGTAAACCAGCTGTGGGTGATACGGGTGGTCGCACACTAAAAAGGACTTCGGGATGTCCTCGCACACGTCGATGACGAGACTCTCCTCCTCCGCCCGGCGGAGAAATTCCGAGGTCCTTTTGGACTGCGACGTGATCTCTAAGTCAAAAACGCCGATGATGTGCTTTTCCGGCAGCATGACGTTATTTCCGATGTGAAGATACATCTTGTCTCCTTTTCGCGCTCATACGACCGCGCCGTTCGCGATATGGAACACCTTGCCGCTGAGCAGCGTTCCCAGTCGGTCCTCCTCGCAGCAGGTGATGAATACCTGCCCGCCGAGAATGCGGTTGAGCACGTATTCCTGCCGTCTCGGGTCCAGCTCGGACAGCACGTCGTCGAGCAGCAGAAGCGGCGTGCGGGACGTGATCTCGCGGTAGATCTCGCGCTCGGCGAGCTTGAAGGCGAGCGCCGCCGTGCGGGTCTGCCCCTGCGAGGAAAACTGCCGCGCGTTCACGCCGCCGATGCTCACGGCGATATCGTCCTTATGCGGCCCGGAAAGGCACATGCGCGAGGCCCGCTCCGCCGCCGCGTGCGACGCCTGATGCGCGCGCAGCTGCTCATAGATCGTCTCGACCGGCGCGAGGGGATCGGAGATGGTCGAAACCGTCTGATACGTGACGCCCAGCTCTTCCCTGCCGCCGGAGCACTCGCGGTGCGCGATGCCCGCGTATTCCTTCAGCCGCTCGCAGAAGCGTGCGCGGTAGTAGATGACGACCGCGCCGCTCTGCGCCATGCGCAGGTCAAATTCCGGCAGCGTATCCAAAAGCGAGGGATACTCCTCGCTGTCGCGCAGGATGCGCGTTTTGTGCTCGCAGGCCCTGTGATAGTCGCTGAGCGCCTGAGCGTAGCGCGCACGCAGCTGGCAGAGCGCGTCGTCCATGAATTTTCTGCGCGCCGCCGCGCCGTCGCGGATGAGCAGCAAATCCTCGGGGCAGAAGTAGACCGCACCGAGCACGTCGCTCAGGTCCGAGCCCTTTTTCGCCGGGACCTTGTTGATGAGGATCTTTCTCCTCCGCCCCGCGGCAAGCGAGACCTCGAGCAGAAAGTCGCGATTCCGCGCGAAGGCGTTCGCCGCCAGCTTCGCGTCCTCCCTGCCGAACGAGATGAGTTCGCGGTCGTACCGCGCACGCGGCGAGCGCGCGGACGAGAGGTAGACGATCGCTTCGAGCAGATTCGTCTTTCCCTGCGCGTTCTCGCCGACGATGACGTTGCAGTCCGGCGCGAAGGACACGTCCAGCGTGTCATAGTTGCGAAAGCCCTGCAGCGAAAGCTTATCGATCCGCATACGAGACGCTCAGCTCTTTGCCGTCAAAGGCGACGGTGTCGCCCGGGCGGATCTTCTTGCCGCGCATCGTGCAGACCTCGCCGTTGACGAGCACGTCGCCGTTCTGAATGACGATCTTCGCCTCGCCGCCGGTGCCGACGGCGTTGGCAAGCTTCAAAAGGTCCTGCAATTTGATAAATTCCGTGGTGATGGTGATGTCAGTCATATAAAAGTCCTTTGCAGAATGATTCCAAGTAGGAATCATTGTACGGCATGATACAATTTGTATTCGTTTTTTCTGTCTTAATTCGCCTTCAGGCGAACGGGGAGAACCATATAGAGGAAGTTCTCCTCCCCCTCGGTGGGCACGATGATGGCCGGGGAAATGCCGGTGTTGAGCTCCATCTTCACGGTGTCGGCCGGCGCGTAGCGCAGCGCATCCATGAGATAGCGGTTGTTGAAGCCGATCTCAAGGCCCTGCCCGTCGCCGGCGATGCGGCAGACGTCCTTGGCGTCGCCGCTGGCCGTCTTGGCGGACATCGTCACGCGGTCCTCTTCAAAAAGGCAGCGCACGGGGCTTTTGAGCTTTTCGCTGATGACGACGCTCACGCGCTCGAGGCTCTGGAGCATCGTTTTCGTATCCACAACCACGTTGATGGGATTGCGGCGTGGGATGGCGTTTTTATAGTCGAGGAACTCGCCCTCGAGCCGGCGGCAGATCAGCTCCGTCTCGCCCACCTCAAAGAGGATGTGGCGCTGGCCGAGCGTGATGGTCAGGATATCGTCGATCTCCTCGCAGATGCGCTCGACCTCGTTGAGCGCCGTGCCGGGCGCGACGAACGAGAACGCGCCGCCCTCGATCTTTTCAAGCGGCTCCTTGCGCAGCGCCAGGCGGAAGCCATCGACGGACACGACCGTCAGCCCCGCGGCGGAGACCTCGAAAAGAGAGCCCATGTGCACGGGGCGCGCCTCGTTGGTCGAAACGGCGAAGCTCGTCTGCTGGATCATGGCCTTGAGCGTCTTTTCGGCAATCTGTACGGCGTACTTCTCCTCGACCTCGGGAAGCTCGGGGAAGTCGGCGGCGGAGAGGCCCATGATGTCGAAATCCGCGTCGCCGCAGGAGAGGTGGATGAGAAATTTTTCATCGGACGTGAAGGTCACGACGTCGTCCGGCAGCCTTCTCAGAATTTCGCCGATCAGGCGGGCGTTCACGACCAGCTCGCCCTCTTCCGCCGCCTCCACGGGGAAGCGCGTGCGGATACCGGTCTGCATGTTGTAGCCCGAAACGGTCAGGCTCTCTGCCCCGCAGGTCAGCAGCAGTCCCTCGAGCGCGGGGATCGAGCTTTTCGCCGCGACGGCGCGGGACGCGGTGTTGACTGCGTTTTGCAGCAGCAGCTTTTCGCAGGAAAATTTCATAGCGGCGGTCCTTTCGTAATTGGGAGAAATTTTTCTCTTTCGGAAAAGAAAAAGGATAGTTTTTAGAAATAGCAGCAGTAGGGGCGCAAAAATGTGGAAAACCGTAGTTTTCCCAGAAATACCAAGGAAAAGTTTTCCCAGCCCCGGTGGGGAAAAGTACTATGCCTTTCCACACCCAGAATTTTCAAAAAAGTATTCCACAGCCTGCCTATGCACAACCCTGTGGATAATGTGGAAAACCCTGCTATCTCTTGGAGTTGATGTTGATGGTGATCTCCTTGATCGTCTGGTTGAAGACAGGGTCGGATTTCATTTTTTTTTCGATTTGCTCGAGCGAGTGGAGAACGGTCGTATGGTCGCGCTTGCCGAACTCGCGCCCGATGTCGGGCGTGGAAAGATTCGTCATGCGGCGCACGAGATACATCGCGGCCTGACGGGCGTTGACGACCTCGCGGCTTCGCGATGAGCCCTTGATGACCTCCTCGTCGATGCCGAAGTAGCGCGACGTCTCGGTGATGATCATCGCAGCCGTGGGGGCGAGGTTTGCGTTCTTTTTCATGAAGTCCTCGACCGCGCGGTGCGCGGCGTCGGCGTCCATCTCGCGTCCGATGAGATCGCGGTAGGCGAGGATCTTGTTCATCGTGCCCTCGAGCTGGCGGACGTTGGAGGTGACGTTCTCGGCGATGTACTTGGCGATGTCGTCGTCGATGACCGTGCCCCACTGGGCGGCCTTGTTCTTTACGATGGCGAGGCGTGTTTCAAAGTCAGGCGGCTGCACATCGACGAGAAGGCCCCACTCAAAGCGCGTGCGCAGGCGGTCATCGAGCAGGTGCATGTCGGAGGGCGGACGGTCGGAGGTCAGGACGATCTGCCGTCCCGCCTCGTAGAGCGTATTGAAGGTATGGAAAAATTCGTTCTGCACCTGCTCCTTGCCCGCGACGAACTGCACGTCGTCCACGAGCAGAAGGTCCGCGTCGCGGTACTTCGCGCGGAACTCGCTGCCGCGGCCCGCGCGCACAAGCTCGATGAATTCGTTGATGAAATCGTCGCCCTTGATGTAGATAATCTTCGCCGAGGGCCGGTTCGTGCGGATCTGGTGGGCGATGGCGTAAATCAGGTGCGTTTTGCCAAGGCCCGAGTCGCCGTAGATGAAAAGGGGGTTGTAGTGCCCCACCCCGTCGGCCACGGCGCGGGCGGCGGCGTAGGCCATCTTGTTCGATTCGCCGACGACGAAGGTGTCGAATGTGAATTCGCCGGAATCGAGCAGCGAGGCGGACTTTTTCACCTCGGGCTCGAAAAGGGCGGTGCTCTCCGCGGTGGAGAGGAGCTTCACGTCGAAATCGGCGGAATAGATGTCCCGCAGGGAATCCTTGATGCGGTCCAAAAACATCGATTCGATGGTGCTGCGCTTAAAATCGTTCGGGCAGTGGAGATACAGCGTGCGATCCTTGATGGACACGGCCTCCACCTCGTCGAACCAGGTGGAGATCGTCGTTTCGGAAAGGTCCTGGCTGAGCCGGGCGAGGACGATCTTCCAGATGTCTGCAACAGAGTTCACGGAAGCGCTCCTTTCTTTGTCTGGATAACGGCCAAAAGGCCGGGATATTACTCTATCTATTATAGCAGAAAAGCGGAATAAACGCAACACATATTCTAAATATAAAATGCTGCTTTTTGCCTGTCTGCGGGCGGGAAAACAGGAAGAAAAAAACAATATCTTGCGAGAAGCGTCCCTTTGCGTTACAAGAGTTTGTGATGCGTGCAGTTTGAGCAAAAAATACGAACTTCCGGTTGACAGATTGACACAAAACCGATATAATACTTCGTGCGTTTCTGTAGAGAATCGCAATTTTATGTCAACTGCGGTCCGTGAGGGCGACCTCACCCGCCGTCGAGTAAGTGCAGCGCCGCAAGGCTCTGCCGGCAAAAATTTTTTAGGAGGTAAAACGAAATGGCTACTTCTCGCACCTATCAGCCCAAGAAGATCCAGCGCTCCAAGGAGCACGGCTTCCGCAAGAGAATGTCCACCGCCAACGGCCGCAAGGTCATTGCCCGCCGTCGTGCACGCGGCCGCGCCCGTCTGACCCACTAAGCGGGAGCAACTTGCGTATCGTATGCTGCAGATGAAACAATGAGGGACGGCCGATGAAATTTTGTTTCGATCGCCGTCCCTTACAGGCTATACGGACAAAACGGGCAGAACCGTTCATCTAAGGGAGATCGCGCGTGAAAAGCACCACCACCGTCAAGCAGAACTATGAATTCCGCCGGATGTATGCCAGGGGCAGATCCGGCGTTTCGTCCTGCCTTGTGGTGTATTACCGCAAAAACAGGCTCGGGCACAACCGCCTCGGCGTCACGGTGAGCACCAAGCTCGGCCATGCCGTCGTGCGCAACCGCGTCCGCCGCCGCATCCGCGAAATCTTCCGCCTGAGCCAGAATAAGATGAAGCAGGGCTACGACATCATCGTCGTGGGCCGCACCAGAGCCGCCCGCGCGGACTACTGGGAGCTCAAAAGGGCGTTTGAAAAAACGTGCAGAAAGCTTGATCTCTGGGTGAAGGAAGCATGAAAAGGGTCCTGCTCTGGCTCATCCGGTTCTACCGCAGGGCCATTTCCCCCTACCGTCCGGCCTGCTGCCGCTTTATCCCCACCTGCTCGCAGTACGCGCTCGAGGCCATCGAGAAGTACGGCGCGCTCAAGGGGGGGTGGCTCGCGTTCAGGCGCATCATGCGGTGCCATCCGTTCTACAGGGGCGGAAAAATCTACGACCCGGTCCCGTGACCGAACCTAACACCACGGAGGAAACCGAAGAATGTTTTCAACCATCGGCTACTACATCTGCGTTCCCTTCGCCTGGGTCCTGCGCACCTTTTATGAGCTGACCGGCTCCTACGGCTGGGCACTGGTGCTCTTCACGATCGTCGTGAAGCTCATCACGCTCCCCTTCCAGATGAAGTCGAAAAAGAGCATGATGCGCATGAATCTCTTCCAGCCCAAGATCAAAGAGATCCAGACGAAATATGCCAACAATCCCCAGAGGATGAACGATGAGATCCAGCTGCTCTACGCCAAAGAGGGCGTGAACCCGATGAGCGGCTGTCTGTGGAGCTTCCTCCCCTTCCCCATCCTCATCGCGCTCTATTCCATCATCCGTCAGCCGCTCAGCCGCTTCATGATGCTCTCGAGCGACGTGGTGACGGAGATCACCACCCTTGCCACCACCATCGGCTACAATGCCGAGACCGTGCGCAAGGGCTATGAGGAGATCGGCCTTGCCAAGTTCATTTCCGACAACTTTGCAAGCTTCTCCGGCAAGTTCGACGGCCTTATCAACATGGACTACAACTTCCTCGGCCTTGACCTCACGGTCATGCCGTCGGACGTTTGGAAGGACTTTTTCACCGGCGGCTGGCCCGTGATCGGCGTTGTGCTGATCCCGTTCCTCTCCGGTCTTCTGAGCTTCCTGCAGTCCAAGGCGTCCATGGCGGGCAACGTTTCCGCCCAGGGCGATGACGCCGCCGCGCGTTCCAACCGCATGATGATGTGGATGATGCCGCTCATGTCCCTGTGGATCGGCTTCACCCTGCCCGCCGCTCTCGGCGTTTACTGGATCGTCAACTCCATGCTTTACGCCATCCAGGAAAAGGTTCTGACCAGGTACTACAAGAACCACATGGAGGAAGAGGTCAGCGAGAAGGAAAAGCAGAAGCGCGAGGACCGCATCCGCCGCATGGAGGCTGCCCGCGAGCAGCAGCGTAAGATCGCCGCCGAGGAAGCGGAGAAAAAGACGCTCAAGGAAAAGCGCGCGGAAAAGCAGGCGGCAAAGTCCACCAAGAAGAAAAACTCCACCAGCGAAAACGGCCGCATCGGCGACCGTCCCTATGCCCGCGGCCGCTCCTACGACCCCGAGCACTACGGTGAATAAAAGAAATAAGGAGCTTGTCTGAATGATCAAGTTTATTGACGTAACGGGCAAGACGGAGGACGAGGCGATCCAGAGCGCGCTCGCTCAGCTGGGGATGGACAGAGACGACGTCTCCGTCGAGATCCTCGAGCGTGCGAAGTCCGGATTCCTCGGCATCGGCAGCGCGCCCGCGCGCGTTCGCGTGAGCTATGACGACGGCAAGGCCGAGGAAGAGGCCAAGCCTGCCGAAAAACCTGCCGGACCCAAGCCCGAAAAGAAGCCCGAGCCCAGGCCCGCCGCCCCCCTGTACGCCCCCGAGGTGCTGCAGAAGAAGAGCGGCGCGTCCCGCGGCGAAAAGAGCGAGCGCCGCGAGCGTGAGGACCGCCGCGAGCGCGCCCCCCGCGCAGAGCGCAGCGAGCGCAATGAGCGCCCAGCGCGCGCGGAGCGTCCCGCCCCGCAGGCAAAGGCGCCCGTCGATCTCGGCGAGGAGTGCCATGACGAGAAGAGCGAGCAGATCCGCGCGTTCCTCAAGGGTCTGCTCGAGCACATGGACTCCAGCGCGGAGGTCAAGGTCTACGAGAGCGAGAAGGGCCGCTACAAGGTCTTTCTCGAGGGCGATAAGCTCGGCGCGCTGATCGGCCGCCGCGGCGAAACGCTCGACGCAATCCAGCAGCTGACCAACTACAGCATCAACCGCGGCAGCGAGAAAAACCGCGCCCGCGTGCAGGTGGACGCCGAGAACTACCGCGAAAAGCGCGAGCAGAGCCTCGAGCGCCTTGCGGAAAAGGTCGCCGGCAAGGTCACCAAGTACCGCCGCAACGTCACCCTCGAGCCGATGAACGCCTACGAGCGCCACGTGATCCACACCGCGCTCCAGGATACGCCGGGCGTGACCACCTTCTCCATCGGCACCGAGCCGAACCGCCGCGTCGTCGTGTCCTACGACCGCACGAAGGTGTAAAAACCTCCCCCCGTTCAAAAGAAAAACTCCTCTCTTGCAGAAGAGAGGAGTTTTTTTGCGTTTTTTCAGTCCCTTTTGGCGTATCGGTCTTTCTGGCCCTTCAGCACGCCGAAATGCCGGCATAGCGTGTACGCGAGCACGATCATCGCCGCGGTGTCGGTGAATGCGAGCGCCGCCTTTGCGTTTTCCGAGAGCGCGATCACCTGTACGGCGAAAAGAACGGTGACGATCAGCCCGATAATGAACACAGCGCCGCTCAAAAGAAGGGCGAGCTTCGTCCCCCGGCTCATTTCGCGCTTTTCCTTCATGCCTTTTCCTCCCCCAGCTCAAGCAGCACCGGGCAGTGGTCGCTGCCGGTCACCTCGGGCAGGATGTCCGCATTTTCGATGCGGCTTCTGAGCCGCTCGGAAACGATGAAGTAGTCGATCCTCCACCCCACGTTCCGCGCGCGCGACTGGGCGCGGTAGCTCCACCAGGAGTAGGCGTCGGTCCTGTCGGGATAGAGCGTGCGGAACGAATCGAGAAAGCCCGAGGATAAAAGCTGCGTCATCTTGCTGCGCTCCTCGTCCGTAAAGCCGGGATTGAAGTGGTTCGTTTTCGGGTTTTTGAGGTCGATCTCCTCGTGCGCCACGTTCAGATCGCCGCAGTAAACAACAGGCTTGATCGCGTCCAGCTCACAGAGGTAATCGCGCAGCGCGTCCTCCCACTCCATGCGGTAGGCAAGGCGGCGCAGCTCATCCTGCGAATTGGGCGTGTAGCAGCACACAAGGTAGAAGTTCTCGTATTCGCAGGTGATGACGCGCCCCTCATGGCGGTGGATATCCTCGCCGAAGTCGTAGGAGACGGAGAGCGGCTGGCGCTTGGTGAACACCGCCGTGCCGGAATAGCCCTTCTTCTCCGCGCTGTTCCAGTAGATGTGGTAATGCGGCAGGTCCAGCGCGATCTGGTGAGGCTGGAGCTTCGTCTCCTGCAGGCAGATCACGTCCGCGTCGATGAATTTGACAAAATCGAGAAAGCCCTTGCCGATGCACGCGCGCAGGCCGTTGACATTCCATGAGATCAGTTTCATTGGGGAATATTCCTCCGAATCGTTGATGTGGGACCATTGTACTATCCGCCGGGTAGAAAAGCAATAAAAATCCCTGTGGAAAGAAAACGATAAAAAACACTTGTACGATTTTTCGCTCCGTGATAAAATACGATATTAAGACAAAAATAGGAGAAGACCACCGCGTTTTGCGGCAAAACACCCCGGAAAGGAGAGCACAGCATGCCGGTACACGAAGGCCACCGCTCGCGCAAAAAGGAACAGTTCCGCGCCCACGGGCTCGATGCGTTCGCCGACCATGAGGTGCTCGAGCTTCTTCTCTATTACGCCGTTCCGCGGCAGGATACGAACCCCATCGCCCACCGCCTGATGGAAAAGTTCGGCTCGCTCGAGGGCGTTTTTTCCGCCGACCGCGCAGCGCTCGAGGAGGTCGAAGGCATCGGCGAAAACGCCTCGACGCTCCTCTCGCTCATGCTTCCGCTGATGCGCCGCATCCGCGCGTCTTCCGGCGCGAACGAGACCATTCTGAGCGACGCCGAACAGGCGGGCGCGTACTTTTTAGACCTCTTTTTCGGCCAGCGGGAGGAAAAGCTCTACGAAGCGTGCCTGGACGCGAAGGGCCGGCTGCTCACCTGCCGCCTGGTCGCCGAGGGCGACAGCGAGAGCGTTTCGCTCAACATGCGCAAAATTGTGGAAAACGCGCTCAAGTGCGGCGCAAGCAGCGTGCTGCTCGCTCACAACCACCCCAGCGGCGTGGCGCTCCCCTCTCCCGCGGACAACGCGGCGACGCTTTCGGTCTTCGACGCGCTGCGCACCGTGGGCGTCGAGCTGGCCGACCACATCATCGTCGCGGACGACGACTTCGTCTCGCTGCGGCAAAACGGACTTCTGCCCGAAAGAAAGGGAAACGGATATGGAATTTAAGCTGCACGCGCCCTTCAAGCCCACGGGCGACCAGCCGCAGGCCATCGAAAAGCTCGCCCAGGGCGTCAGGCTGGGCCTTGACGAGCAGGTGCTGCTCGGCGTGACCGGCTCGGGCAAGACCTTCACGATGGCAAGCGTCATTGAAAAGGTCCAGCGCCCGACGCTCGTGCTGGCGCACAACAAGACCCTCGCCGCGCAGCTGTGCGCGGAGTTCAAGGAGTTTTTCCCCGAGAATGCGGTCGAGTACTTCGTCTCGTACTACGACTATTACCAGCCCGAGGCCTATATCCCCCACACCGACACCTATATCGCCAAGGACGCTTCGACGAACGAGGAGATCGACCGGCTGCGGCTTTCGGCCACCTGCGCGCTGCTCGAGCGGCGCGACGTGATCGTCGTCTCGTCCGTTTCGTGCATCTATGGTCTCGGCGAGCCGGAGGATTTTGAAAAGCTCATGATCTCGCTCCGCCCCGGCATGACGATGGAGCGCGACTTCCTCTTGAAGCGGCTCATCGAGATCCGCTACGAGCGCAACGACGTGGCCTTTGAGCGCAACCGCTTCCGCGTGCGCGGCGACACGGTGGAGCTCTACCCCGCCTACTACCGCGATAAGGCCGTGCGCGTCGAATTCTTCGGCGACGAGATCGACCGGATCAGCGAGTTCAACCCCGTCAACGGTCAGGTGACGCGCACGCTCCAGCACATCGCCATCTACCCCGCCTCGCACTATGTCACAACGAAGGATAAGCTCGAGCGCGCCATCGTCGAGATCGATAAGGAGCTCGACGAGCGCGAGGCGCAGTTTCTGTCCGAGGGCAAGGCAGTCGAGGCCCAGCGCATCCGCCAGCGCACGCGCTACGATATCGAGATGCTGCGAGAGCTGGGCTACTGCACGGGCATCGAGAACTATTCCCGCGTCATCAGCGGGCGGCCCGTCGGCTCCCCGCCGCTGACGCTCATCGACTATTTCCCTAAGGATTTTCTGCTCTTTGTGGATGAATCGCACGTCACGCTCCCGCAGGTGCGCGCCATGTACAACGGCGACCGCGCGCGCAAGGAGAGCCTTGTCGAGTACGGCTTCCGCCTGCCCTGCGCGTTTGATAACCGCCCGCTCAAATTCGACGAATTCGAGCAGCGCGTCCACCAGCGCATCTACGTTTCCGCCACCCCCGGCGACTATGAAAAGGACCGCGCGGGCCAGATCGTCGAGCAGGTCATCCGCCCGACGGGGCTTTTAGACCCGAAGGTCGAGGTCCGCCCGGTCGAAAACCAGATCGACGATCTCATCGGCGAGATCAACGCGCGCGCCGCGCGCAATGAGCGCGTGCTCGTCACCACGCTGACAAAAAAGATGGCCGAGGACCTGACGCAGTATCTGACCGGCGCGGGCATCCGCGTGCGCTACATGCACGCGGACGTGGAGACCATCGAGCGTATGGAGCTCATCCGCGGCCTGCGCCTTGGCGAGTTCGATGTGCTCGTCGGCATCAACCTGCTGCGCGAGGGTCTCGATATTCCCGAGGTCTCGATGGTCGCGATCCTGGACGCGGACAAGGAGGGATTTTTGCGCAGCGAGACGAGCCTGATCCAGACCATCGGCCGCGCCGCGCGAAACGCCGACGGCCTTGTCGTGCTCTACGCCGATACCATCACCCCCTCGATGAAGCGCGCCATGGACGAGACCGAGCGCCGCCGGAAAATTCAGGACGAGTACAACAAGGCCCACGGCATCATTCCCCAGACCATCCGCAAGGACGTGCGCGAGATCATCGAGATTTCGAAAAAGGACGAGGAGTCCGCCCGCCGCCGCGGCAAGCGCAAGCTCTCCGAGCGCGAGCGGGACGAGGAGATCAGAAAGCTCGAAAAGCAGATGCAGGAGGCGAGCAGGATGCTCGAATTCGAGTACGCCGCCATCCTGCGCGACCGCATCATCGAGCTGCGGAAAGAAAGCAATAAGTAAAACCTGTGGAAAACGCTTCCACACAGGAGGTTCCCAATGGCAAAAAGCAAGGAAGAAAAAACCAACGTCATGCGCGTGCTCGAGCAGAAAAAGATCGCCTACAGCGCGCACAGCTATCCCCATGAGGAGGGCGTGGCCGTGGACGGCGTCACGGTGGCAAGGTCCATGGGCTTTGACCCCGCGATCGTTTTTAAAACGCTCGTCGCGCGCGGCGCGAGCGGGCAGCATTACGTCTTCGATGTGCCGGTCGCGGAAAATCTCGACCTCAAAAAGGCCGCAAAGGCCGTGGGCGAAAAGTCCGTCGAAATGATCCACCAGAAAGAGCTTCTGCCGCTCACGGGCTATATCCACGGCGGCTGCTCGCCCGTGGGGATGAAGAAGCTTTTCCCCACGGTGTTCGACGCGACGGCGGAGGGCTTGCCGAAAATGATCGTCTCCGCCGGGAAGATCGGCTTTCAGGTCGAGCTTGCCCCCGGCGATCTCGCCGCGCTCGTGCGCGCAAAATTTGCGGATATCACCGTTTGACGGTTGACATAAAAAATTCAGAAGAGTACGCTCATACTGCGATCGCAAATTGAGCAACAGGAGTTATCAGTTCATGCCAAGTAAGATTTTTGTCAAGGGCGCAAGAGAAAATAACCTCAAGAACATCGACGTCGAGATCCCCCGCGACGCGCTGACCGTCATCACGGGCCTGTCTGGCAGCGGCAAATCCTCGCTCGCGTTCGACACCATCTATGCCGAGGGCCAGCGCCGCTATGTGGAGAGCTTATCGTCCTACGCGCGCATGTTTCTCGGGCAGAAGGAAAAGCCCGACGTCGATTATATCGAGGGCCTTTCCCCCGCCATTTCCATCGACCAGAAGACCACCTCGCAGAATCCCCGCTCCACCGTCGGCACGGTGACGGAGATCTACGACTATCTGCGCCTGCTCTGGGCGCGCGTCGGCACGCCGCACTGCCCCAGCTGCGGAAAGGAGATCCGCCAGCAGTCCATCGACCAGATCATCGATCAGCTCATGGCGCTGGGCGAGGGCACGCGCGTGCAGATCATGGCGCCGGTCATCCGCGGCAAGAAGGGCGAGCACGTCAAAATTTTCGAAGACGCGCGCAAGTCCGGCTATGTCCGCGTCCGCGCCGACGGGAACATGTACGACCTCTCGGAGGAGATCTCCCTCGAGAAGAACAAAAAGCACAATATCGAGGTCGTGGTGGACCGTCTCATCCTCCGGCCCGACGTGGTCCATCGCCTGACCGACTCGTGCGAGACCGCCGCGGCGCTCTCGGGCGGGATCATCCTCGCGAACATTCTGCCCGACGACCGCGATATCCTCTTCTCGCAGAACTACGCCTGCGAGGACTGCGGCGTTTCCATCGAGGAGCTGACGCCGCGCATGTTCTCGTTCAACAATCCCTTCGGCGCGTGCCCGGCCTGCACGGGCCTCGGCACACAGCTCAAGGTCGATCCCGACCTTGTGATCCCCAATAAAAGCGTGTCGCTGCTCGACGGCGCGATCTGCGCCTCGGGCTGGAACAATGTGCGCGGCGACGGCATTTCGCGCATGTATTTTGACGCGCTGTCGAAAAAGTACCATTTCTCGCTCCGCGACCCGGTGGAAAAGCTCTCCAAGGAGGTCATGGACGTCATCCTCTACGGCACGAAGGGCGAAAAGCTCGAGCTGCAGTACGACCAGCCGCGCGGCAAGGGCACGCTCTATCAGGCCTTCGAGGGCATCATCCCCAACCTGGAGCGCCGCTATAAGGAAACGCAGAGCGACGGCGTGCGCGAGGAATTGGAGGGCTGCATGAGCGAGTGCCCCTGCCCCGTCTGCGGCGGCAAGCGGCTGCGCCGCGAATCCCTCGCCGTCACGGTCGGGGGCTTAAGCATCAGCGACTATTGCGAAAAATCCGTCGTGGACGCGCTCGACTTTGTGGACAAGCTCACGCTGAGCGAGCAGCAGCTGCGCATCGGCGAGCGCATCCTCAAGGAAATCAAAAACCGCCTGGGCTTTCTGCGCTCGGTGGGTTTGGAATACCTGACGCTTTCGCGCGCGAGCGCGACGCTCTCGGGCGGCGAAGCCCAGCGCATCCGCCTTGCTACCCAGATCGGCTCGAGCCTGATGGGCGTTCTCTATATTCTCGACGAGCCGTCCATCGGCCTGCACCAGCGCGACAACGACAAGCTGCTCGCCACCTTGAAGCGTCTGCGCGACCTCGGCAACACGCTTATCGTCGTCGAGCACGACGAGGACACCATGCGCGCGGCGGATTACCTCATCGACATCGGCCCCGGCGCGGGCGCGCACGGCGGGCAGGTCGTGGCGGCGGGCACGCCGCAGGAGGTCATGGAAAATCCCGATTCCCTGACCGGCCAGTATCTGAGCGGCAAAAAGAAGATCGAGGTGCCGAAGACGCGCCGCACGGGAAACGGCAATTTCCTCACCGTGCGCGGCGCACAGGAAAATAACCTCAAAAATATCGACGTGTCTGTCCCGCTCGGCACCTTCACCTGCGTTACGGGCGTGTCCGGCAGCGGCAAATCGTCGCTCGTCAACGAGATCATCTATAAAAAGCTCGGCGCGGACTTGAACCGCATGAAGGTCCACCCCGGAAGGTGCCGCTTAGTCGAGGGCGAGGAGTTCCTCGACAAGGTCATCTGCATCGACCAGAGCCCCATCGGCCGCACGCCGCGCTCCAACCCCGCGACGTATACAAATCTCTTCAACGACATCCGCGACCTCTTCGCTTCCACGCCGGACGCGAAGGCGCGCGGATATGGCGCCGGCCGCTTCAGCTTCAATGTGCGCGGCGGCCGCTGCGAGGCCTGCTCGGGCGACGGTCAGCTCAAGATCGAGATGCACTTCCTGCCCGATATCTATGTCCCCTGCGAGGTCTGCAAGGGCAAGCGCTACAACCGCGAAACGCTCGAGGTCCACTACAAGGGAAAGAGCATCGCGGACGTGCTCGAAATGACCGTGGAGGAAGCGCTCGAATTCTTCCGCGACCTTCCGAAGCTCGAAGCAAAGCTCCGCACGCTCAGCGAGGTCGGCCTCGGCTATATCCGCCTTGGCCAGTCGTCCACAACGCTCTCCGGCGGCGAGGCCCAGCGCGTCAAGCTCGCGACCGAGCTCTCCAAGCGCTCCACGGGGCGCACGATCTATATCCTCGACGAGCCGACGACGGGCCTGCACTCCGACGATGTGAAAAAGCTTCTCGAGGTGCTGCAAAGGCTTGTGGACGCGGGCAACACCGTGCTCGTCATCGAGCACAACCTGGACGTCATCAAGTGCGCGGACTATCTTCTTGACCTCGGTCCAGAGGGCGGCAGCGGCGGCGGCACGCTCGTCACCTGCGGCACGCCCGAGCAGGTCGCCGCGTGTGAAAGGTCCTACACGGGGCAGTATCTCAAAAAAATGCTGTAAGGCCCCGCACCCCTCGCCCGTCCGCACCGTAGAATGGCGCGAGGTGATGGTATGCGGCTTTTACAGGACGGCGTTGTGGCGGCGCTCGCCGCCATCGGATTGACGGCGGTGATCTTTCTGCTGGTCTCCGCCGTCGTGCATCCGCGGCGGCGCGGAACGATCCCCGCCGCGGCCCTCGTCCCCGCGTGCGGGACGGAGGAAAAACTGGAATACACGGTGCGCGCGCTTGAAAGGTCGCGCTATGAAGAGGGCGGTTTCGCGCGCATCATCATTGTGGACTGCGGGCTGTCCGATGAGTCGCGCCGCGTCGCGGAGCTTTTGTGCCGCGAGGCGCACGGCGTGCTGCTCGCCCGCCCGGAGGAACTGCCGGAGCTTTTGACAGAGGAGAACCGCTATGGGAGAAGAGACGACCATCATGGGCACGGTCCTGTCCGTCGTTTTCCAGAATGAGGAAAACGGCTATGCCGTGCTGCGACTTGTGACGGATGACGGCGAGCTCATAACGCTCGTGGGCTGCATCCCCTGCGCCGCGCCCGGCGAGAGCCTGACGGCCACGGGCGCATTTTCCTCCCACCCGCAGTACGGCGAGCAGTTTACCGCAAGCGAAGTCGAGCGCTATCTCCCCTCGGACGAGACGGATATCTTAAACTACCTCGCCTCCGGCGTGGTGCGCGGCATCGGCCCCGCCACGGCGGAAAAGCTCGTCGCGCGCTTTGGCGCCGAGACGCTCACGGTGCTTGAATCCCAGCCTGAACGGCTCACCGCCATCAAGGGCATGACGGACCGGCGCGCGCAGGAGATCTCGACCGCCTTCAACGAGCAGATGGGCCTTCGCCGCGTGATGGAATTTCTCGCCCATTACGATCTGCCCGCGGGGCTGAGCGTGCCGCTCTACCGGCGCTTCGGCGCGAACGCCATGGCCGCGCTCGAGCGCAACCCGTACTTACTTTCCGACAGCGCGTTCGGCGTGGATTTTTCCGTCTGCGACGAGATCGCGCTCTCCATGGGCTTCGGCGGCGACGCGTCGCTTCGAACGGAAGCGGGGCTTATCTTCGAGCTTTCCCACAACCGCGACGCGGGCGGGCATGTGTTCCTCCCGCGCGAAAAGCTTCTCGCCGCGACCGTCCAGCTTTTAGACTGCGGCGCCGACGCGGCGGAGAAGAGCCTTGACGATCTCATCGCGCTGCACCGCGTCGTGCAGGAGGGCGTCGCGAACGTGACAGCCTGCTATTTAAGGCAGTCGTGGGAGGATGAGACCTATGTCGCCGCGCGCATCGAAGCGATGCTCGCGGACAGGCCCGACGCGCTGCGCGGCGTGGAGCGCGTCATCTCCGAGATCGAGCGCGAGCAGGGCGTGCAGTACGCGCCGCTCCAGCGGCAGGCCGTGGAGCTTGCGGCGAAGGAGGAGCTGCTGCTGCTCACCGGCGGCCCCGGCACGGGCAAAACGACCAGCGTGCGCGCCATCGTCGCGCTCTTTGAGCGCATGGGCCTGAACGTCATGCTCGCCGCGCCCACGGGCCGCGCGGCCAAGCGCATGGGTGAGCTCTGCGGCCGCGACGCGCAGACCATCCACCGCATGCTCGGCATGACCTGGAACGACCAGACCGGCGAGGTGACCTTCACCAAGGGCGAGAAGGAGCCGCTTGAGGCTGACGCGCTCGTGGTGGACGAAACGTCCATGGTCGATCTTGCCCTCATGCGCGCGCTGCTTGCGGCGCTGCGGCCCGGCTGCCGCCTCGTCCTCGTCGGCGATCCCGACCAGCTGCCGAGCGTCGGCGCTGGCAACGTGTTTTCCGACCTTATCCGCAGCGGGCGCATCGCGGCTGTCGCCCTGCGGGATATCTTCCGCCAGGCCGGGCAGTCGATGATCGTGCGCAACGCGCACCTTGTCAACACCGGCACGCCGCCGCAGCTTAAAAACGCCGCGGCGAGCGACTTTTTCTTCATGCCCCGGCGCGACAGCGTCCGCCTCGTCGAAACGGTGGTCGAGCTGTGCAAGACCCGCCTTCCCGACAAGATGGGCATTCCCGCGGACGAATTGCAGGTCCTCACCCCCACGCGCCGCGGCGACGCGGGCACGCGATCCTTGAACTTTGCTCTGCAAGCTGCGCTCAACCCGCCAAGGCCCGACAAAAAGGAGCGCCGCTTCGGCGAGCTTACCTTCCGCGAGGGCGACCGCGTCATGCAGACGAGAAACGACTACGACGTGGTCTGGCAGAAGGCGGACGGTACCGCCGGGACGGGCATTTTCAACGGCGACGTGGGCCGCATCGCGAAGATCGACCCGAGCGGCGAGCTTTTGGAGATCGTCTTTGACGACCGCACCGCGGCCTACACCGCCGACATGCTCGCGGAGCTCGACATGGCCTACGCCATGACCGTACATAAGGCGCAGGGCAGCGAATACCGCGGCGTGGTGTTTGTGGGCGCGCCTTGCGCGCCGTCGCTGATGGTGCGCGGCGTGCTGTATACCGCCATCACACGCGCCCGCGAGCTGCTCGTCATCGTGGGCGACGATTCCGCCGTCAATAAGATGGCGGAGAACGACCGCCGCAGCCGGCGCTACAGCGGCCTTAAATGGCGGCTGCGGAAGGGCGGCGGTCAGGCATGAGCGCGCTGGACGCGATCTTATCCCTGCTTTTCCCGCCGCGCTGCGCCTTCTGTGGAAAAAGCGGCGTGCGCGGCGTGTGCCCGGAGTGCGAAAAGTCGCTCCCCTACTGCAAAACGCCGCTGCACGAGCGGCCGGAGATCGGCGCTTGCCTTGCCCCGCTCAAATACGAGGGCGCGGTGCGCGAGGCGCTTCTGCGCTATAAATTCCACGGCGGGCAGAGCTGCTGCACGGGCTTCGGCGACCTTCTGGCGCAGGCCGCGGCCGAGCATTTCGGCGGGCAGTTCGACCTTGTCGCCTATGTCCCCGTGTCGAAAAAGCGAAAACAAGAGCGCGGGTACGACCAGTCGTACCTCCTTGCGCGCGAAATGTGCCGCCATTGGGGCGTCGCGCCGGAAACGCTGCTTCAAAAGACGAAGAACAACGCCGCGCAGTCGTCGCTTTCCTCGCGCGCCGAGCGGCAGGAAAACGTCGCGGGCGCGTATGCGGCCGTCCAGGCGGAAAAAATTCGCGGCGCGCGCATCCTGCTCATCGACGATATCCTCACCACAGGCGCAACGCTGCGCGAGGCGGCGCGCGTTTTGCGGGAAGCGGGAGCGGAGAAAGTCATCTGCGCCACCCTCGCTGCGGCGGACGAGGACTGATAAAAAACGGCGTGGCCGAAAAGCCACGCCGTTTTTTATCGCATTGTGCAGACTTACCAGCTGTATTCAGACAGCTGGAATGTGTAGGATTCTCCGGGGACAGCATCGTAAAAGATAACAGAGTCATCCTTGAATTTGTCCCCTGCGCTCAGGGAAGAAAGGTAAATATCCCCGGAGTCGACCAGATAGCCTTCACTGTCGTACAACTTGTAACTGATGATATCATAACCGGAAGCATCACTGCCGCTTTTCTTTTCTCCGGTGATGATAATGGACAGCTGCGGAAGGACATCCTTATCAAACACATACTCCGCGCTCTGAATCTGTATGACGGAGGACGCATTGCCCATGAGATCTTTTACCTTCAGGTCAAGTGGAAAGGAATCAAATGCCACATGGACATCTTTGATGGGGAGACAATAAAAAGCCTCGCAATTTACCTCATCAAATTGGACCTTGTTTTCCTTGTATACTTTCAGATAAACCTTTCCGTTGGCGGATTTTCCGGCGGTAAGTTCTTCGGCGGGAATCCTTACGTTGGCAAGATACTGTTCCCCGGCAGCCTGACTGGTGTAATAGCTGTAATCGTCAGAGGTAACGGCCTTTGTTCCTGTGTAGATCTCTTCGTTTTCATCGTTTACGATGCGAATGTCAACATTGACGTCAGCAGCTATGGGATCATCGTTTTTATCAGCCAGACCGAAGAAAACACTGTAATCGTCGGTCCCTTCGTTGTACTGAAAAGACCAATTGTTCAGTGTTTCCACATGGGGCGCTGACGATCCGCACCCACTCAGCAATAGCGCAATGAGAAGCCAGCCTGCAAGAAAGAATCGTTTCATGTCCGCGTCTCCTTATCTGTTCTGATTTTTCAGAATCACCCTGAATTTTATTTTGTAATTATAACACGAATAGCCCCGCGTGTCCACATCCTGCTCAAAGTCAGGATAAGGTCTTTGTTTTATCGTTTCCTTCTGCTTCTCCTTCATATCCCGGCGAAAAACGCGCACAATGCTATTGCAAACTTGTTTTTCTGCCGCTATAATGAAAGCATCATGGATAAGTATGAGCTCCGCTCATTTTAGTTTTTCGAAAATAAGGGGTAAACACTATGTTTTCTTTCACCAAGGACATCGGCATGGACCTCGGCACCGCGTCGGTGCTGATCTACATTAAGGATAAAGGCATCGTGCTCAACGAACCTTCCGTCGTTGCGCTCGACAAGAACACCGGCAAGCTCTTGAAGGTCGGCGCGGACGCGCAGGCCATGCTGGGCCGCACGCCGGGCAACATCATCGCCATCCGTCCCCTGCGCGAGGGCGTCATCTCCGACTATGAGGTCACCGAGCGCATGATCAAGGAGTTTCTCCACAAGGTCATGGGCTTCCAGCTCTTCAAGCCGCGCATCATCATCTGCGTTCCCTCCGGCATCACCGAGGTCGAGGAGCGCGCGGTCATCGACGCGGGCATTCAGGCCGGCGCGCGCCGCGTCTACCTCATCGAGGAGCCTGTCGCCGCCGCCATCGGCGCGGGCATCGACATCACCCAGCCCGAGGGCCACATGATCATCGATATCGGCGGCGGTACGTCCGATATCGCGGTCATCTCGCTCTCCGGCGTGGTCGAATCCTCCTCCATCAAGATCGCGGGCGACCAGTTCAACGAGGCGGTCGTCAAGTATATGCGCCGCAAGCACAACCTGCTCGTCGGCGAGCGCACGGCCGAGCAGATGAAGATGCAGATCGGCTGCGTGTTCCCGCCCGAGGAGGAAATGACCATGGAGGTCAAGGGCAGAAGCCTTGTCCCGGGCCTGCCCGAGCTCATCTCCGTCTCGTCCGCCGAGATGATGGAGGCCTTTGAAGAGCCCGTCGAGCGCATCATGGAGGAGGTCCACCTCGTGCTGGAAAAGACCCCGCCCGAGCTCGTGGCCGATATCTCCAACAACGGCATCGTCATGACCGGCGGCGGCAGCCTTGTCCGCGGCTTCGATAAGCTCGTCACCGCCCGCACCGGCATCCACGCCGTCGTGGCCGAAAACGCCATTCAGTGCGTGGCCGAGGGCACGGGCAGGAGCCTCGACAGCATTCAGGACATGCAGGACGGCACGATGAACCTGAGCCGCCGCAAGCAGATCAACTAAAAAAGAATTTCAGGAGGAATTATGGCTGTTTTATCCGGTCTGAAGCCTGAAAAGGTATTCTACTACTTTGAAAAGCTCTGCTCCGTGCCGCACGGCAGCGGAAACACCAAGCAGATCAGCGACCTGTGCGCCGGCTTTGCCAAAGAACTGGGTCTCAAATACCGCCAGGAGGCGTGCAACAACCTCATCATCTGGAAGGACGGCTCCAGGGGCCGCGAGAACGACGCGCCCGTCATCCTGCAGGGCCATATCGACATGGTCTGCGCCAAGACCGAGGACTGCGCGAAGGACATGACGCGCGACGGCCTTGACGTTCGCACCGACGGCGAATGGGTCTGGGCGGACAAAACGTCGCTTGGCGGCGACAACGGCATCGCCGTTGCGATGATCCTTGCCATTTTGTCCGATGAAACGCTTTCCCATCCCCCCATCGAGGCGGTGTTCACCGTGGATGAGGAGGTCGGCATGGACGGCGCGTTTGCGCTGGACTGCTCGGACTTAAAGGGCAGAAAGCTTCTGAACATCGACTCTGAGGAAGAGGGCGTTTTCACCGTGTCCTGCGCGGGCGGCGTGCGCCTTGACTGCGCGCTTCCCGCGCCGCGGCAGAGCGCGGAGGGCATGACGGGTTATCGCGTGACGATCTCCGGCTTAAAGGGCGGTCACTCCGGCATGAACATCAACGAGGGCCGCGGCAACGCCAACTGCCTGATGGGCCGCACGCTGTATTCCGCGATGGAATTGTGCCCGTCGCTGCGCGTGAGCGATCTCACCGGCGGTCAGTTCGATAACGTCATCTGCCTGAGAAACGACGCGCTCGCCGCCGTGTCGGAGGCCGACGCACCGAAATTTGAGAAGTTCATCAGGGAATTCGACGCGATGCTCAAAAACGAATACGCCGTGACGGACGGCGGTATTTCCCTTACGTGCGAAAAGGCGGAGGTCAAGTCCGCCGCGTCCGAGGCGGATACCGCCCGCATCCTGCACGTGCTCCTTGCCCTGCCGCAGGGCGTGCAGGCCATGAGCGCCGACTTCCCTGGCCTTGTGCAGACCTCGCTCAACCTCGGCGTGATGCGCACGGACGAGGAGGGGCTCAAGTTCTCCTGCTCTGTCCGCTCCTGCATCGCCTCGCAGAAGCAGATGCTCATCCAGCGCGTGAAGTCCATCGTCGAGTACGCGGGCGGCACCGTGGGCGAGCGCAGCAACTATCCCGGCTGGCAGTATGACCGCTCCTCCGCCCTGCGCAAAGAGGTCGAGGAGGTCTACCGCGATCTCACCGGGCACGACGGGAAGATCGAAGCAACCCACGGCGGCCTGGAGTGCGGCCTTTTCATCGAGAAGATCCCCGGTCTCGACGCGCTCTCCCTCGGCCCTGAGCTGCACGACGTGCACTCCGTCAACGAGCGGCTGAACGTCGCCTCCACTGCGCGCGTCTACGAGCTCGTGTGCGAGGTGCTCAAGCGCAGCAGGTAAAAAGCATCCGTAAAAAGCAAAAAGAGGGACCTCTCGTCGAGAGGTCCCTCTTTTTATCTCTGCGGCCTTAGCCGCCGTAGCCGAAGAAGTTATTGAAGAAATCCCAGGGGTTCGTGTAGTAACCGCTGCTGCCGTCGCTGTAGCCGTTGCCGCCGTTGTAGCTGTTATCGGTGCTCTGGTCGGAGCTTGTGTCGGTGGTCTGGGGGGCCGCGTCAAACGTCAGCTGGAGCTCCATCGTCTTGCCGCCGCGGTAGACGGTCAGCGTCACGGTGTCGCCCGCGCTGTAGCTCTTCTTGGCAGCGACGAGGTCCTCATAGGAGGTGATGTCGGTGTCGTTGAGCTTGGTGATCACGTCGCCCATCTGGAGACCGGCCTTATCCGCCGCGCTGCCCTGCTCCACGGAGTAGACAAACACGCCCTCGGTCACGTCGTAGCGGTACTGGCGCGCCATCTGCTCGTTCATCGTACCCGGCGTGATGCCCATGTAGGCCTTGTTGGTCACATAGCCGTTGGTCATGATGTCCTTCACGAGGGAGACGACGTCGTTGATGGGGATGGCGAAGCCGATGCCCTCAACGGTGGTGTTGGAATAGCTCGAATACTTGGCCGAAACGATGCCCACGACCTCGCCGTAGCTGTTAAAGAGCGGGCCGCCGGAGTTGCCGGGGTTGATGGAGCAATCGACCTGGATCATGTTGAACGGCGTGCCGTCCACGTTGATGGCGCGGTTCACGCAGGACACGATGCCCTCGCTCATCGAGAACGTCAGCTCGCCGAGCGGGTTGCCCACCGCCGCGACGGATTCGCCGATGGCGAGCTTGCTGGAATCGCCCAGCACCACGGGCGCCGCGCCGGTCACGTCGATCTTCAAAACGGCGATATCGTAATCCTCGTCGCTGCCGATGACCGTCGCGTCATAGGTCTCGCCGCTGTAGAGCGTGACCTTCACGCTGCTCGCGCCGGAAACGACGTGGTGGTTGGTGAGGATGTAGCCATCCTCCGTGATGAAGAAGCCCGTGCCGCTCGCGGCGGTCTCAACGGTCTGGCCGAAGTTGTTGGTCGAGGTGGCGGAGACATTGATGGACACCACGCTGTTGACGTTTGCGGCGTAGACCTCGGACATGGTCATCTCGGTCTTGCCGTCCACGCTCAGCGTCTGCACCTGCGCGACCTCGCGTTTGCTGACCTGGATGCTCGTCTTATTGACCTTCGCGGCGCGGCTCACGCCTGCGCCGGCGAAGCCGCCGACGAGCGCGCACACCAGCGCCAGCGCGACGATCTTGATCGTGCCATGATTTCCGCCCTTCTTCTTCGGGGCGTCGCCGCCGGAATACGGCTCCTCTGCATAATTCTTCGTGTCAACGGGATCGGGGGTATCGCTGCCATCGCCCTTGCGGTAGCTGTAGTGATACAGGTTGTTCTCGTCTTCGTACATGATTATGACCTCCTTGAAGGGCCGCTCGTCCCGCGGCCTCTTTGCTTTCGATGGTGTTATCATAGGGCATATTTATGTATAATTCTTGAACTCCATTTGGCGATTTCTTAAATTCCGCCGCAGCCTGAGCGTAATTTCTAAGTTTCTGTTATATTCGCAGATTTTCCCTTGCGCTTTGTTCTTTGTCATACTAAAATGAAACGCAACTGAGAAAAAGGAGGCGGCGCACATGCTTCGCATCGACAATCTGAAGCTCCCCGTGGGAGCGGGAGAGCAGGACCTGCGCGCCGCGGCCGCCCATGCGCTGCGCGCGGACGCGTCCGCGCTCGTATCCGTCCGGCTCCTGCGCCGCTCCGTTGACGCGCGCGAGGGCGTGAAGCTCGTCTGCTCCTGCGCGGCGGAGGTCAAAAACGAGACGGCGGTCTTAAAGCGCTGCAAAAATAAAAACGTGCAGCCCTACGCGCCGCAGAAATATGTCCCGCCCGCGCCCATCGCGGCGCCGGCGCTGTCCCCCGTCGTTGTCGGCGCGGGACCGGCGGGCCTTTTCTGCGCGCTGCTGCTCGCCCGCTGCGGCGCAAGACCGATCCTGCTCGAGCGCGGGCGCGCCGTGGAGCAGCGCAAGCGCGACGTGGACCGCTTCTGGCGCACGGGCGAGCTGGACCTCTCCTCGAACGTGCAGTTCGGCGAGGGCGGCGCGGGCGCGTTTTCCGACGGCAAGCTTAACACCGGCACGAAGGATCTGCGCCACGGCTTTATATTGGAGGAGTTCGTCCGCTTCGGCGCGAGCGGGGATATTCTGGTGGACGCCAAACCCCACGTCGGCACCGATAAATTATATGTGGTGCTGCAGAACCTCCGCCGCGAGATCATCGCGCGCGGCGGAGAGGTCCGCTTTTCCCACAGGCTTGTGGATATCGTGACTGACGGCGGCAGCGTGACGGCGCTGCGCGTCGCTTCCCCCGAGGGGGAATACACGCTGCCGGCAAAGCACGTGGTCCTCGCCCCCGGCCACAGCGCGCGCGACACGTTCGAAATGCTCAGCGCGCGCGGCGTGCCGATGGAACCCAAGCCCTTCGCCGTCGGCGTGCGCATCGAGCACCGCCAGCGCGACATGGACTTGGCCCAGTATAAGGAAGCGGCGGGCCGTCCCGGCCTTCCGCCCACGTCCTATAAGCTCTCCTGCCACACGGAAAAGGGACGCGGCGTGTTCTCGTTCTGCGTCTGCCCCGGCGGCGAGGTCGTCGCCGCCGCGTCGGAAGCGGGCCGCGTCGTGACCAACGGCATGAGCGAGTTCGTGCGCGACGGGGAGAACATCAACGGCGGACTTCTCGTCTCCGTCACGCCGGAGGACTTCCCGTCCGAAGATGTTCTCGCGGGCGTGCAGCTCCAGCGCGAGATGGAGGACGCGGCCTACCGTCTCGGCGGCGGAAATTATTTTGCCCCCGCCCAGCGGGTCGGGGATTTCCTTGCCCACCGCGCGTCCGAAGCGCCCGGCAAGGTCGATCCGACCTATCTTCCCGGCGTTACGTGGTGCGACCTGCACGGCTGTCTCCCGCTCTTTGTGTGTCAGGCGCTCGAGGAGGGCATCCCGGCGCTGGGCCGGAAACTCAAGGGCTTCGACGATCCCGACGCCGTTTTGACGGCGGTGGAGACGCGCTCTTCGTCTCCCGTGCGCATCACGCGCGATCCAAACAGTTATCGATCCGCCCTGCGCGGTTTATATCCCTGCGGCGAGGGTGCGGGCTACGCTGGCGGCATTATGAGCGCCGCGGCGGACGGCCTGCGCGCCGCGGAAATCATTTTGGAGGAACTGAAACATGAATGAAAAAATCGGCGTCATCATCGACTTTCTGACCCCGGAGTACGAAAAGACCCTGCGCGGCGCGGCGGAGCGCTGCGGGTACGGCATCGCCTTTTTCCCCTCGTCCAAGGCGGCGGAGGGCAATGTGGACGACTGCACCATTATCTACGGCCACCCCTCGCAGAAGGTCATCGCGGGGGCGAAGCACCTCAAGTGGTACGCAAGCTGCTGGGCGGGCGTGGACCGCTTCTGCCGCGACGATCTCTACCAGAACCCCGACTGCCTGCTCACCAACGCCTCGGGCGCTTACGGCACCACCATCGCCGAGCATTCGATCATGGTCTCGCTGATGCTGCTGCGCCGCCAGATGGAATACACTGAGATCATCCGCGAGGGCGATTGGCGCGTGCTTGACGGCGGCATCCATTCGCTCCACGGCGCGCGCGTCACCTGTCTCGGCACGGGCGACATCGGCACGGAGTTTGCCCGCCGCGTGCGCGCGTTCCACCCGGCAAAGCTGCTGGGCCTGAACCGCAGCGGCCGCGCGAACCCCGATTTCGACGAGATGCGCACCGTCGCCGAGCTTGACGCGGTGCTGCCGGAGACGGACCTGCTCTTCATGTCGCTGCCCTCCACGCCCGACACCGTCGGTATCCTGAACGCCGAGCGCATGGCGGAGCTTCCCAAGGGCGCTTACGTTGTGAACGTCGGCCGCGGCACGGCGATCGATCAGGACGCGCTCATCGCGGCGCTGGATTCCGAACACCTCGCGGGCGCGGCGCTCGACGTGGTCGTGCCCGAGCCGCTGCCCGCCGACCATCCTCTGCGCAGGGCGAAGAACCTCCTGCTCACGCCGCACGTTGCGGGCAACATGACGCTCGGCTACACCTGCGAGCGCAATATCGCGCTTTTCTGCGAGAATCTGGAAAACTACGCCGCGGGCCGCCCGATGCACCACCTTGTTGACCGCAGAAAGGGCTACTAAGCGCGGCCCCGTCCGCCGTATGCCCGCATCCGGGCAGGGAGCAAGCAGAACAATATGAAAAATTCCCGCATCAAAAACGGTATCCTGCGCATCGTGCAGGGCATCATCATCGGCGCGGGCGCGATCCTGCCGGGCGTTTCCGGCGGCGTGCTCGCCGTCATCTTCGGCGTGTACCGCCCGGCCATGGAGCTTTTGACGCACCCCAGGCGCGCGCTCGCGCGCTACTGGCGCATGCTCCTCGCCGTCGGCGTCGGCTGGGCGATCGGCTTTCTCGGCGGCGGGAGCGTGATCCTCGCGCTCTTCCACCAGTCCGAGACCGTCGCGACCTGCCTTTTTATCGGCCTGATCCTCGGCACGCTCCCGGACCTCTGGCGCGAGGCGGGGACGCAGGGGCGCGGCAGGGGCTCGTATGTCTCGCTGCTTGTGAGCTTTCTCGTCCTCTTTTCCGCCCTTCTGGGCGTGCAGCTCGGCTCGTTCGCCGAAATGCGCGCGAACGTCTGGGGCTTTCTCTTCTGCGGCGTGCTGTGGGGGCTGAGCTTCATCATCCCCGGCATGACGTCCTCATCCATCCTGATGGCCGTGGGCCTGCTCACGCCGCTCATTGACGGCATCTCGCGGCTCGACCTGTCCGTGCTCGTCCCGTGGGCGCTTGGCATGGCTGGTGTGATGGCGCTGTTCGCGCGCATCGTGAGCCGGCTTTTTGACACGCACTATTCCATCGCCTACCATGCCGTCATCGGCATCGTGCTCGCCTCGACCGTCATCATTATCCCGACGAGCTTTGCCTCGGCGGCGGAGCTTATCTGGGGCATCGTCTGCGCGGTCTTGGGCGCGGCGGCCGCGTACTTCGGCGGCAAGCTCCAGCCGCAGGAGGAAGCGGAGCGGCAAAAATAAAAGGAAAACGGCGGAGACCAATTGGTCTCCGCCGTTTTTTCATCCTCAGCCGAGAAGCTCGCCGTAGCCGGAAAGGCTCTGCGCGGCGAGCGACTGCATCCTGCTCCACTCGTCCTCTCCCGCGCAGCCGCGCACGGCCACCGTGCGAAAGCCCGCCTCCGCCGCGTTCCGGACGCCCGCAAGCGAGCCGCAGAAAACCGCCGTGTCGTCCTTCTGCCCGTGCAGGCGCTTCATCGCGCGCTCGAACATCGTGGCGCTGTCCGCTTTGCAGAGCGCGACGGACTCGGGCAGCACGAAGCGGAAATAAGACGAAAGTCCCGCCTGATCGAGCATACGCTGCGCGTCGTCCGCACGCAGGGCCGTCACCGCGCCGAGCCACACGCCCTCCATTTTGAGCAGCGCGAGCGCCTTGTCAAGGTCCGCGCGCGCCTCCGACGTGCCGGGAAGAAAGAGTGTATCGTCCATGGTAAAGATCGCGCCTTGCAGCCGCATAGAGGTCCCTCCCCAAGAAAAATCTTTTCCTATTATACCCCCTGCCGCGCGCGTTTGCAATCGCCGCGCGGAAAGCGGTCCGACTGTATAAAATTACGGATATGTGCGAAAAACATCCGCCGCCCTCCGCGCGAAACCGCCGTCTCACGGGCGCTTTTGTGAAAAGTGATGAAGAAATATCCGAAGTGGCGTCATAAATTTGTCACAAGCTGGATGATTATTCTGTTGACTATGTATTTTTATTGATGTACACTAATACCATCATTTCAAACCGCCGTGCTGTGTGCGGCGGGTCAGACCATCCGGGAGGAAGAAAATATGAAACATTATCCGAAAACCGTCAGCAAGGCGCTCTCGCTGCTGATGGCCCTGGTGATGACGCTCTCGCTCGCGGTCACGTCCGCGTCCGCCGTGAGCTGCCAGGACATGAACCCCAAGGACGATGCGCTCCTCGGCACGCAGTTCGCCGTGGACGCGGCCATTACCCTCGTCACGGATGAGGACGGCAAGGACGTCTCCCTTTCCATCCCCGTCTCCGGCATGAGCAAGGATGCGCTCGCCGCCGCCGTCACCGCCGGCACGGTGGAGCTATCGCTCCTGCGCGACGATTCCCGCCCCTATGTGAACGAGGAGCTGTTCCCCTACGCCTACGCCGGCGGCCCGCTTGCCGACTGGAAGACCGAGGGCGGCGGGCAGCAGTTCACGGACGTCAAGCTGACGGCGAATGAGAAAAACGGTAAGACCGTGCTCGACGTTTCCTTCCATGTGAACAACTACTTCTACTCCACCAACCGCAGAACCGGCACGACGTCTGTGGACTACAGCGTGCCCCATACCAACGGCGGCTACTATATCGACCTTTGCGGCTATTTTGATCTTACCGTCTCGGTGAGCGGCAAGACCGCCGGCTCCGCCCCGGTCAAGGTCGCCCCGTATGAAAACTTCAATACCATGTGGGAGATCTACAAGCAGCTCGACGAGATCGTGGCGGCGGGCAAGAAGAACGGCCTGTATGTGGAAAAGTTCTCCATGGGTCAGTCCACCGCGGGCCGTGACATGCCCTATCTGATCGTGGCCGACAGCAAGGCGAGCGTGACGAAGTGGCTCGCCCTGACCGATAAGGCCGAGAGCGATCCCGATGCCGTGCTTGCCCAGATCAAGGCCGGTGAGCTCGACGATATCCGCGTTCCCGTGATGTACTCCAACATCCACTCCAATGAGGTCGCCGCCACCGACGGCGTGCTCGATTTCGCCAAGATGATCACGAGCGAAAAGACCATCGACTATAAGACGCTCACCGGCTTCACCGCCGAGGGCGAGAAGGAGCTGGCCAAGGAGATGGGCCCCGTCGGTGAGAGCGGCAGCACCGCCATCCCCGACCTTGTCAAGGATAAGGCCAGCTACCTCGGCTATCTGACGGCCGGCAACAACGGCAAGTCCGGCAAGGTCGATCTTGAAACGTATTATACGGTGGAGGAAAACACCGTGAACGTCAAGAGCGGGCTGCTCTCCGACGTGTTCTTCATCCTCGTGCCCGAGGAGAACGTAGACGGACGTACCTACCTCACGAGACACTCCACCAACGGCTACGACCTCAACCGCGACAACTCCTTCCAGACCACGAGCGAGACTGCCAACATGCAGCAGCTCATCGCTACCTTCAACCCCATGTCGTTCGCCGAGTTCCACGGCCGCGTTCAGGCCTTCCAGTGCGAGCCCTGCGATCCCCCGCACGAGCCGAACTTTGAGTATGACCTGCTCGCCAACCACCTCATCGGCGGCGGCGAAGCGCTCGGCATCGCGGCGGCTGCCAACAACGACGGCTACAACAGCTATGTTATCCCCCAGCGCGACTATTTGAGCTACACCGGCAACGGCACCGAGACCTACTGGGAAGATCCCTGGGACGATATGTCCACCAGCTACACCCCCCAGTTCGCCATGCTCCACGGCACCGTGTCCTACACCGTTGAGCTGCCCGCCTACTGCGACGAGACCGCGCAGGCCGTGCAGTACGGCATCCTCGGTCAGGCCGAATACGTCGCCGCCGAGAAGCTTTCCTACCTTGAATCCCAGGTCACCATTTACCAGCGCGGCGTGCACAACCTGAACTCCGACGCCTATGAGCTCGTCGGCCAGTGGCTGTGCGACCAGAACGATGTTGAGGGCGCGGAGATGGAGCTCTTCCGTCCGGAGTACACCGGCAAGGACCAGAACGGCAACTTCTATCCCGAGTGCTACATCATCCCCCTCGACGGCAAGAACCAGACCAATCTCCAGGCCGCGGCCGACATGATGGAGTGGCTCACGAGAAACGACGTCAAGGTCAGCGTGACCGAGAAGGAATTCACCTATGACGGCGTCACCTATCCCGCCGGTACGATGATCGTTTCGATGTATCAGGCCAAGCGCTCCGTCGCCAACGGCGCGCTCTATGACGGCACGCTCATCAACAGCTGGACCGTCCTCTACTCCGAGGGCATCACCTCCTTCAACGAAACGCGCGGCTTCGACATGGTCACCGTGGCCGAGCCCGCCGCCTACAAGACCATCGCCGCCGTCTGCGGCAGCGATATGGACCACGACGACGCCCTCGCCTACACCAAGGCGCTGACTTCCTGCTTCACGGGCGAGAAGAACAAGGACGTCATCATCTCCAACGTCTCCGAGGCTTCCACCGCCGCCGTCAACGAGCTTTTGAAGGCCGGCAAGACCGTCGGCATGATCACCGCGGGCGGCCACATGGGCGACTTCATCTGCTCCTATGCCGACTACCAGAGCGTTGCGGACAAGTACCTGCTCACCGCCGAGGGCGCGGATAAGACGAGCGTGAAGGCCAAGATCATCACCAAGTCCCCCACCGTCTATGTTTCCGGCACGCCTGCCGAGAGCACCAAGGGCTTTGCCTACACTCCGCAGATCAGCCAGAGCGCCGGCTGGAACTACGATAACGCCGCCATGAGCCTTATGGGCTTTGCCACGACCACCGATGTGACGCAGGCGGATGCCGCCGCCGGCGCGACGAAGCTCAATGCCGAAGCCAGGACCGCCGTGAAGAACGGCCTGCCCTATATCGGCTACAGCTACTCCGCCGCCTCTGATGCGTCCAGTCTTATCTCCGGTGTGGAATACACCGAGCTGGACGGCGCGATGGACTGCCTGACCCCCGTCGTTTACCCCAGCAAGACCCTTGTCAACGCGAGCTATGTCCTTGACGGCGACAGCATCCTCTATGCTTACGGACTGGGCTTCTTCTCCAAGCTCCCCTCCGGCGCGACGGTCCTCGTCAAATCCGACAAGACCAGAACGCCCACCGAGGGCTTCATCCCCACCAATACCGACGAGCGCGCCGCGGGCTTCAAGGCCTATATGAACGGCGGCGTGCAGGGCTTCGCCTATCAGGAAAACGGTATGAACGTTGTCCTCTTTGCCAACTCCCTGACCAATAAGGTCCACCAGAGAGACGAATACGCCTTTATCAGCAACTTCCTCTTCTCCTCCGTGCTGAGCAATGAGAACTACGACGGCTCTGCGTCCCTGCCCTTCACCGATGTTGCCGACGACGCCTACTATGCCGACGCCGTCGCCTGGGCCATCGCAAACGGCGTGACCTCCGGCACGAGCGCGGCCACCTTCTCCCCCAACGCGAGCTGCACGCGCGCCCAGATGGTCACCTTCCTGTGGAGAGCCGCCGGCTCCCCCGAGCCGAAGTCCACCTCTACCGTCTTCACCGACGTCAAGAGCGGCGCATACTATGAAAAGGCCGTTGCCTGGGCCGTGGAGCAGAGCATCACCACCGGCACGAGCGCCGCGACCTTCTCGCCCGACGCAAACGTGACGCGCGCCCAGGCCGTCACCTTCCAGTGGAGAGCTGCGGGCGCGCCCAAGGCCGAGGGCACGAACGCCTTCACCGACGTGAAGGCGGACGCGTTCTACGCCGAAGCCGTCCAATGGGCCGTCAACGCGGGCGTGACCACCGGCACGAGCGATACGGCGTTCTCCCCCGCGAGCGACTGCACGCGCGCCCAGATCGTCACCTTCCTCTACCGCGCGGCAAAGTAAAAAAGCTTCTTCATGATCCTCCCAAAAGGGCCGCGGAGCACGTCTCCGCGGCCCTTGCGCCGCATCAAAATGCAAAAGGAGAAAATTAGTCTTGCATTTTTGCGCGGGCAAGGCTATAATTCAAAGTAGTACCAAATGTACCATTCGTTTGCAACAACTAACGCAAATGTGCGGCACTTTCAGATGGATCCGGGCCGCAGCGCGCCGAGATCCGATTGAAGAAGGAAAGAGAAAGGGGTAACATAAAAATGAACTCGAACCGTAAAACCGTGATCGCAGGAAACTGGAAGATGAACAAGACCGCGCCGGAGACCACCGCGCTGATCGAAGAGATCAGGGCCGCGGCGGACTGCAAGGCATGCGAGGTCGTCGTCTGCCCGCCGTTCACCAACCTGCAGGCCGCCTGTGACGCTGCCGCTGGAAGCGGCATTCAGGTCGGCGCGCAGAACGTCCACTTTGCGCAAAGCGGCGCCTACACCGGCGAGATCAGCACCGATATGCTCCGCGCCCTCGGCGTGACGCACGTCATCGTCGGCCACAGTGAGCGCCGCCAGTACTTCGGCGAGACGGACGAGACCGTCAACAAGCGCCTGACCGCCGCGCTGGACGCGGGCCTGACGGCCATCCTCTGCGTCGGCGAAACCGAGACGCAGCGCGAGCAGGGCGTGACGGATGAGGTCATCCGCTCCCAGCTCAAGATCGCCCTCGGCGGCGTGAGCGCGGAGAAGATCGCGCAGCTGATCGTCGCCTACGAGCCGGTGTGGGCCATCGGCACGGGCAAGACCGCCACCGCCGCACAGGCCGAGGAGGTCTGCGCCATGATCCGCGCGACCGTGCGCGAGCTGTACGGCGACGCCGCGGCGGAGGGCCTGACGATCCAGTACGGCGGTTCGATGAAGCCCGGCAACGCCGCCGAGCTTCTCTCTCAGCCCGACATCGACGGCGGGCTCATCGGCGGCGCGGCGCTCAAGGCCGCAGACTTTGCCGCCATCATTGCCGCCTGCCGCGGATAATGCCCCGCGCCATCGGGCGCAGCCAAAAAATAAAGGAGGAGCAGCATGTACACCGATCGATTTTTTGAGAAATTTGACCTCGCGCCGGAAGTCGCTGCCGCGCTGAAAAAGTGCAAGTGCATCGCCTACGCCGAAACCAAGGAAGAGCTGCAGGAAATGGCCTACGGCCCGACCCACACCTCCCGCTACGACGTGGTCTATCCCATCGAGGGCAAGGGCACGGTGAAGGAAGCGGAGGTCGTTCGCTGCAAGAACGGCTGTGTCGTGAACTTCATGGAGGACTATATGCGCCGCCGCGACCCGAACAGCATGGCCATCGGCGACGACCTGCCCACCGACAAGCCGCGCTTCAAGGACCGCTTCGGCTATGAATTCTCCACGCTCCGCCAGGAGACGCTCGACTGGCTCTCCAAGCAGCAGATCATCATGCTGCCGTTTTCCGCAGGTCCGAACGGCCACGGCTACCCGAGCCTGATGGTCTGTCCGATGAACGCGGCGTTCTTTGCGCTCTCGCTTGCGGATATGCAGGGCTTTGTCAGCATTGCCGACATTCCCGATAACTACAAGCCGCGCGCCATCATTTTCGTCGCGCCCCCCTTCCGTCATACGCATTTTGACGGCAAGCAGGTCGTGGTCCACAACCGCTCGAAGGAGCTCCACGAGGTCTGGGCCTATAACCTCTACCCCGGCCCGAGCGCCAAGAAGGGCGTTTTCTCACTCCTTCTCGACATCGGCGAGCAGGAGGGCTGGGTCTGCTGCCATACGAGCGCGGCCATGGTCGAAACGCCGTATGAAAACGAGATCGTCTTTATGCACGAGGGCGCGTCCGGCGGCGGCAAGAGCGAGATGCTCGAGGACTTCCACCGCGAGGACGACGACAGGCTGCTCATCGGCACGCATACGGTCACAGGCGAAAAATATTACATGACGCTCACCGAGAGCTGCAAGATCCGCCCCATCGCGGACGATATGGCCTGCGCCCTCAAGAGCTTTCAGGACCCAGAAAGCGGCAAGCTCCGCATCCTCGACGCTGAGGACGGGTGGTTCCTCCGCATGGACGGCGTGAACGCCTACGGCAACAGCCCGCTCTATGAGCGCATCTGCATCCACCCCAGCGAGCCGCTGGTGTTTTTCAACATGGACGGCACGCCCGGCGCGACGTGCCTCATCTGGGAGCACGTCATCGAATCCAACGGCAAGCCCTGCTCCAACCCGCGCGTCATCCTGCCGCGCAGGATGGTCGATAACATCGTGCCCGATACCGTGCCCATCGAGGTCGATGTGCGCAGCTTCGGCGTGCGCATGCCGCCGAGCACGGCCAAGGACCCGAACTACGGCGTGATGGGCATGCTCCAGATCGTGCCGCAGAGCATCGCGTGGCTGTGGAGACTGATCTCCCCGCGCGGGTTCAAGAACCCCTCCATCGCCGATACGAACGCAGGCAGCGGCCTCAAGGCCGAGGGCGTTGGCTCCTACTGGCCGTTTGCCACGGGTCTCAAGGTCACGCAGGCCAATCTTCTGCTTGAACAGATCATGTCCGCGCCCAAGACGACGAACGTGCTCATCCCTAACCAGCACATCGGCGCGTACCATGTCGGCTTCATGGGCGAATGGCTCTCGCGCGAGTACCTTGCCCGCCATCTGGGCTTTGTGCGCGCCAAGCATCTGGTCCCCGCGCGCTGCCCGCTGTTCGGCTACGCGCTCGACGAGATGAAGCTCGACGGTCAGTTCGTGCGTCAGACCTTCCTGCGGCCCGAGACGCAGTCCAAGCTCGGCACCGCGGGCTACGACGCGGGCGCGAAGATCCTGACCGACTTCTTCAAAGAGCAGCTCCAGCAGTTCGTCTCCGACGATCTTGACCCGCTGGGCCGCGAGATCATCGACTGCTGCCTGCACGACGGCACACTGGACGATTACCTTGCCCTCACGCCGATGAAGCTCAAGTAAATCGTTAAAAAATGAAGGCCCGGAGCGGAAGCCCCGGGCCTTTTCCTGTCGCGCGGAACGGATTGACCTTCCGCGCGGAAGCGGTATAATAAAAGCAGCGCAAAAAACGAAAAACAGACCAAAGGAGGACGCGCGATGTTCAGACCCGTTCGAAAGAAGAAAAACGAGACCGGCCCCGAGAGGGCAAAGGCGCTTCTGCACACGGCCCGCCGCGGCGTGCTGGCAGTCTGCGGCGACGATGGCTACCCCTACGCCGTGCCGATCAATTTCCTCTATGACGAGGAGAAGCAGGAGATCCTTTTCCACGGCGCGCGCTCGGGACACAAGGTGGACGCGCTGAAAGCGTGCGACAAGGTCTGCTTCACCGTGATCGGCGGCGAGCAGGTGGAGCGCGCGGACGAGGCGTGGGCGCCGTTTTTGGAGAGCGCCGTTGTCTTTGGCCGCTGCGGCCTTATCGCGGACCGGAACGAAGCGCTCGAGCTGTGCAAAAAATTCGCCATGAAGTACTACCCCACCGAGCAGATGGTGGACGACGAGGTGGCCGCGTCCGGAAAGGCCGTGCAGATGTTCCGCATCACGATCGAGCACATCAGCGGCAAACGGGTGCAGGAGAAGTAAAGACCCTAAAACGCAAAAAAAGAGACGACGCAAGTCGTCTCTTTTTCCTTTGGTGGAGACTGCTGGACTCGAACCAGTGACCTCCTGCGTGTGAAGCAGGCGCTCTAACCAGCTGAGCTAAGCCTCCATATAAAGGTGGTGACCCGTACGGGATTCGAACCCATGTTACAGCCGTGAAAGGGCCGTGTCTTAACCACTTGACCAACGGGCCATATGAGACACGGGATGCTTTCGCATCCCGTGCATCTGGTAGCGGCACCTGGATTTGAACCGGGGACACTGCGGGTATGAACCGCATGCTCTAGCCAGCTGAGCTATGCCGCCAAATATTCCTGCTCGACAGGACAGAAGCTACTATACCAAATGAAGGGGGGATTTGTCAATAGGTTGTCCGAAAAAATTTCAAGTTTTCCCGAAAAATCAGGGGAGAGGGCGCGCCCCCCTCCCCTTTTGCGCTCAGCGAACGACGTTTTTTCCCTCGGACCAGACGGCGGCGATGTTGCGGCGGTGCATCATGTAGATCGCGCGCTCGAAGCGCTCGCGCACCGTGAGCGGATGGGCGGACTCGGTAAAGTCGGAGTCGTCCACCACGATGGCGTGGAGCCTGTCGCCGGGGGTGAAGCTGCCGTGGCCGCCGAAGTACTCGTGCCCCGCCGTGGAGCCGAGATAGTAGCCCTCCTCCACGGTCAGGAATTCGTCCCTGCCGTCGGTCTGCATGTGGCGGAACTTCGACGCGCGGATGGACATGGTGATGACCTTGTTCATCGCGAGCAGCGCTCCGCCGGCGATGTCGGACCCGAGCGTGACGAGGTTCCCCTCGCGCAGCAGCGTCCGCACCGGGGCGATGCCCGAGCAGATGTTGATGTTCGACCCCGCGCAGTGGGCGGTCACGACGCCATGCTCGCGCATGGCCTCGCGCTCGCGCTCGTCGGAGTGGACGCAGTGGGCCATGACGGTGTGGTCGTTCCAGAGGCCCGCGCGGTCGTAGCTCTCCCAGTACTGTCTGCACGCGGGGCAGAGCTCCTTGACCCAGGCGATCTCGCCGGTGTTTTCGGACAGGTGCGACTGGACGTACAGCCCGCGCTCGCGCGCGAGATCACCCAGCCAGCGCATCAGCTCATCCGTGCACGAGGGGGTGAAGCGCGGCGTCAGGATGGGTCTGACGATCTGGAAGCGCTTGCATTCCTCGAGCCAGCGCAGCGTTTCGCGCTTGGACTGCCCGGTCGTTTCCTGGAGCTCCGGGCTGCCGTTCCGGTCCATATTGACCTTGCCGACATAGCCCGTCACGCCCGCCCGTTCAAGCTCCTCCATCAGAATGAGCGTCGCGTCCGTGTGGAGGGACGAGAACATGCACACGCGCGTCGTGCCGCTCGTGATGAGGTCGCTTGCGAGCTTTCGGTAGATGCGGCGGGCATAACCGGTGTCCTGAAAACGCGCTTCGGTCTTGAAGGTGTAGGTGTTGAGCCAGTCGATCAGCGGCAGGTCCATGCCCATGCCGAGCATGGGATACTGCGGCGCGTGCAGGTGCATATCGACGAACGACGGCATGATGAGGCTCTCGCCGTAGTCGATGATCTCCGCGTCGGCGTGCTGCGGCACGGACGTTTCAACGCTCAAAATGCTGCCGCTATCGTCGAGCACAAGGCAGCCGTGCTCGGTGATGTCGAGCGCGCCGAGCGTGGGGGCGGCGACGAGGTGGCCCTTGAGAATCTTCATGAAAATCACTCCTTTTGGAAAATGGCAAAAGAAAAAAGTGTCCCTTCGAAGCTTCCCTTCGAAGAAACACCCATAGCAGGACCTTTCGGCGGCCCCGTAGAAACTTTCGCGCCAAATAAGCGAAATTATATGAGCTTTTTTCCTCTGCCCCAAGGATACCACGCCGCGGCGGAAAATGCAAGCGGTCTATCCTAAGCGCAGGGCGCATAGGATGGGGACAAGAGGTGAGGAACGATGCAGAAGAACCGGACAAGACGGGCGGCGCGCACGATCTGCTCGCTCTCGCTCGCGGCGGCGACGCTGTGGGGCGTGGGCGTGACGGCCCCGGCAAAGGACGCGCGCTCGGCCCTGCGGGCGCTGCGCCGGGGCAGCGGCGTGAGCGTGATGCTGCTTGAATGGGAGCGCGGCGGTGCGGGAACGGACGCGCTCAGCGCGCCGTCGGCGCTGGCGCTGCGCATGACGCCGCTTTTGCGCGCGGGAGAAGCGAGCGTCGCGCAGGCGTGGTCGGCGGAGCTGGAGCAGCCGCCGGACGAGACCGCGCAGGACGGACAGGACGAGGAGGAGAACACGGTGCTCTCCCAGCCCGTGACCAGCGGCGAGCTGGCTGTGACGGAAAACGGCGTGGCGGCGCGCACGCTCAGGCCCTCCGACCCCTCGGGTTACACGGTGTATGGGAATGTGTACATCAACAACGGCTCGGACGCGGCGCTGGACGCGTCCATGCTCGACGGCGCCTACGCCGCGTCGCTCGGGGACGCGGGGCCGCAGGTGCTCATTCTCCACACCCACGCGACCGAGAGCTACACCATGCCCGCGGGGTCTGAATACGAGGCGTCCGACACCTTCCGCACGACGGATACGCGCTGCAACATGGTCCGCATCGGCGACGAGATGGAGCAGGTGCTCACCGCCGCGGGCATCGGCGTCGTGCACGACCGCACGCTCTACGACTACCCGAGCTATTCCGGCTCCTACGACCGCTCGCTCAGGGCCATCGAGGACTACCTTGCGAAATACCCGACGATCTCGTTCGTGCTCGACGTGCACCGCGACGCGGTGCAGGACGCAAGCGGCAACCAGTTCAAGCTCCTCTGCGGCGAGGATAAAAACGCCGCGCAGCTCGAATTCGTCATCGGCTCGAACGGCGGAGGACTGAGCCACGACCACTGGCGCGAGAATTTGAAGCTTGCCTGCGCCGTGCAGGAAACGCTCTATGCGGACTACCCCACGCTCATGCGCCCCATCGCCGTGCGAAACTCGCGCTACAACCAGTTCAAGACCACAGGCTCGCTTCTGGTCGAGGTCGGCACGGCGGGCAATTCGCTCGAGGAAGCCGTCAACGCCGGGCGGCTTTTTGCCGCGGGCTTTGCCAAAACGATACAAAAGCAGGGATAAACGCCCCTTCGTCGCCGGAATAGACGGAAAGGACCAAAAAAAGATCAAATTCTTGTCAAAGTTGCCGTGTTGCATTCTGCACAAAAATCCTGTTTAATGGAAGTTACCATCAATTCGGAAATTCCATTCAGGAGGGTATTCCATGCAGCTGCTTCAGGATCGCATCCGCCGCGAGGGCAGAGTTTTGCCCGGCAATATCGTCAAGGTCGACGGATTTCTCAATCACCGCGTCGATACCCGTCTGCTCGAGGACATCGCAGACGAGTTCGCCAAGTATTTTGACACCAGCAAGATCACCGTCGTGCTGACGGCGGAGGCCAGCGGCATCGCGCTCGCGACCGTCTGCGCGCAGAAGTACGGCGTGCCCATGCTCTTCGCCAAGAAGGCCAAGAGCGACAACATCGAAAGCGGCCTTTACCAGAGCGAGGTGTTTTCCTACACCTACAAGAAAAAGGTCACGCTGCTCGTCTCCCAGGAGTGGCTGAACGCGGACGACCATGTCCTTATCATCGACGACTTCATGGCCAACGGCTTTGCCGTGCAGGGCCTTGTCGATATCGTCAACGCCGCGGGCGCAAAGCTCGAGGGCATCGGCATCGCCGTGGAAAAGGGCTTCCAGGGCGGCGGCGACCGCTTCCGCGCGAGCGGCATCCCCTACAAGGCTCTCGCCGTCATTGAAAAGGCGGACGAGAACGGATTTGTGTTCCGCGAGGAGGACTAAGCACCTGAAAAAAGAGGACGGCCAGCCGCCGTCCTCTTTTTTAATCCCTACAGCCGGTAGAGCGCGGGCCTTCTGTCGTGAAAGACGGGGACGCTGGCGCGCAGCGGCGCGATGCAGGAAAGGTCCAGACCGGCAGAGACGATCTCCTCCTCCCCGCTTCCCTGCGCAAGGACGGTGCCCAGCGGGTCGATGATGCGCGAAAAGCCGCCGTAGCGCACGCCGCCGCGCTCGCCGCAGGCGTTGCAGGAGACCACGAACAGCTGGTTTTCGATCGCGCGGGCGGCGGTGAGCGTCTCCCAGTGGTACTGCCGCGCGGCGGTCCACTGGGCGGGCAGGAATATGACCTGCGCGCCGCGCAGCGCCAGTGTGCGCCACAGCTCGGGAAAGCGCACCTCGTAGCAGATGAGAAGGCCGCAGCGCACGCCGTCGAGCGTGAAGGTGACGAGATGGTCGCCGGGGGTGTAGACCTCGTGCTCGCCCATGGGCGTGAAGGGATGGGTCTTGTCATACTCGGCGATGCACGCGCCCGCGCGGTCGAAGACGCAGGCGGTGTTGAAAATTTTCCCGCCGCGCTGGTTCGACACGCTGCCGGCGACAAGATTGACGTTCAGCTCGCGCGCGAGCGGCGAAAACCGTGCGCGCACGGCTGCGGCATTCTCATCGCACGCCGCGGCGAGATCGCCTTCCGGCATGAAGCCGGTGTTCCACGTCTCGGGCAGAACGATGACGTCCGGCGCGCCCTCCGCCGCGCGGCGGATAAGCGCTTCGGCGCGGTCAAAATTCGCCGCGCTCTCAAGCGAGCGCATGTTCATCTGGATGACGCTGACCTTCATGACGGTATCCTCCAAAACGTTTTTTCTCCATTATACGAAAATCCTGTAAGCAATGCAATAAAAACGGGAGGATGGCTTTAGCCATCCTCCCGTAAAGAAAGCGTCGCAGACTTTCGCGTCCGCAGACGCGAAATAATTTTAAATCGTTTTTTGGAACGACATGCGCGTGCCAAAAAACACTCTGCACGGAGCGAACGTGCGCGCCCACGGCGCGTGCGCTGAGCGCAGTGAAATTCTGCTCAAAAAACTGACACCGTCAGTTTTTTGAAGTCCGCAGCGCGCGTATTGCATTGAGCACCGCCAAGACCATCACGCCGACGTCGGCGAAGATGCCCATCCACATGTTCGCAATGCCGATGGCGACGAGAAGCAAACACGTGAGCTTCACGCCGAGGGAGAATACAATGTTCTCGTGCACGATGCGCAGGCACTTGCGCGAGATCTGGATGCCCTTGGCGATCTTCATCGGATCGTCGTCCATGAGCACCACGTCGGCGGCCTCGATGGCGGCGTCGGAGCCCATCGCGCCCATGGCGATGCCGATATCCGCGCGGGAGAGCACGGGCGCGTCGTTGATGCCGTCGCCGACGAAGGCGAGGCAGTCGCCCTCCGCCTTTTCGCCGATCAGGCGCTCGACCTGCGCGACCTTGTCGCCGGGGAGCAGCTCGGAATAGACCTCGTCCACGCCCAGCTCCTGCGCCACATGCTCGGCGACCTTCTTGATATCGCCCGTGAGCATGACGGTCTTTTTAACGCCCGCGCGCCTGAGCGCCGCGATGGCGTCGCGCGCGTCGCTCTTGACCACGTCGGAAATGACGATGTGACCGGCGTACCGGCCGTCCACGGCCATGTGGACGATCGTGCCGACGCTGCGGCACTCCTGCCACTTCACGCCAAGCTCGTCCATGAGCTTGCCGTTGCCCGCGGCGACGCTGTGCCCATCGACCGTCGCGACCACGCCGCGGCCGCTGCGCTCTTCAATGTTCGTCACGCGCGAGCGGTCGAGCGCCGCGCCGCAGGCCTTCTGCAGGCTCTTGCTGATCGGGTGCGAGGACGCGCACTCGGCGAGCGCCGCGTATTCAAGCAGCTTGTGGTCCTCCATGGGGCTGTGGTGCACGCCCGTGACCTCGAACACGCCCTGCGTGAGCGTGCCGGTTTTGTCGAACACGACGACCTTCGTCTTGGACAGGGCCTCTAAGTAGTTCGAGCCCTTGATGAGGATGCCCTCGTGACTCGCGCCGCCAAGGCCCGCGAAAAAGCTCAGCGGGATGCTGATGACCAGCGCGCAGGGACAGGAAATGACAAGGAACGTGAGCGCGCGGTAGACCCAGACGCCCCACGCGGCGGCATTTCCCATCAGCAGGTTCACAAGCGGGGGCAGGATCGCGAGCGCCAGCGCGCCGTAGCACACGGCGGGCGTGTAGACGCGCGCAAAGCGGGAGATGAAGTTCTCCGAGCGGGACTTGTGCGAGCTGGAGTTTTCCACAAGCTCGAGGATCTTCGACACCGTGGATTCGCCGAAGGCCTTCGTGGTTCTGATCTTCAGAACGCCCGTCATGTTGATGCAGCCGCTGATGATCTCGTCGCCCGCCATCACGTCGCGCGGCAGGCTCTCGCCCGTCAGCGCCGCGGTGTTGAGCGTGGACGTGCCCTCGACGACCGCGCCGTCGAGCGGCACCTTCTCGCCCGGCTGGACCACGATCACCGTGCCGACCGAGACCTCGTCGGGATCGACCTGCTCGAGCCTGCCGCCGCGCTCGATGTTGGCGTAGTCGGGGCGGATGTCCATCAGCGCCGTGATGTTGCGGCGCGACTTGCCGACGGCGTAGCTCTGGAACAGCTCGCCGATCTGGTAGAAGAGCATGACGGCCACGGCCTCGTCGTAGTCGCCGCTCTTCTGATAGATGGCCAGCGCGATCGCGCCGATCGTGGCGACGGCCATCAGAAAGTTCTCGTCGAACACCTGATGGTTGCGGATGCCCTTCCATGCCTTGCGCAGGATGTCGTAGCCGATGGTGACGTAGGAGACGGCGTAGAGCAGCGTGGAGACAAGCATCGGCAGCGGCGCGAACTTCGCGATCAGGAACAGCGCCGCCGCAATGAGAATGCGGCAGAGCATTTTTTTCTGTTTTTTCGTCATCAAAATGACCTCCTTTCAAAAAAGTGCCCCGGCGCATTCGTCCGGGGCGGCAGGCGGTGACGCGGTCTTACAGGTAGATCTCGCAGTCGTCCTCGACCTTCCTGCAGTTTTTGAGGACGGCCTTCATCACGGCCTTGGGGTCCTGACCCTCGGCGAACTCGACGGTCATCTTCTGGGTCATGAAGTTCACGACGGCGTCGGCGACGCCCTCGGTCTTTTTGGCGGCCTCTTCCATGAGGTTGGCGCAGTTGGCGCAGTCCACTTCGATCTGATAGGTCTTTTTCATGGTATTTTCTCCTTTTCGGCATCAAATATTTAACGATTAAGTGCTTGTTTAATCTTGATGACCGTACTATACTGTCCGTGAAGGAAAAAGTCAAGGGCCGCAATAACGTCTCTTCCGTTCGGGCGAAAAGAATTTCCAAACGGGAGAGCGCCGCGCCCGCGGCCCTATAAGAAAGGATGAGACATCTATGGAGGAACTGCGCCTGCCCCACCAGCACGAGCCGGAGCAGACCATGGCGCAGCTGCACGAATCGGTGGAAAACGTCGGCGGCTTCCAGACCGTCGCTGACATCTTCAAGCAGCTGTCCGACAGCAGCCGCGTGCGCATTTTCTGGCTGCTGTGCCACTGCGAGGAGTGCGTGATCGACCTCTCGACGATGGTGGGGATGAGCTCGCCCGCGGCCTCGCACCATTTAAGGCAGCTGCGCGAGAGCGGGCTGATCGTCTCGCGCCGCGTGGGAAAGGAGGTCTACTACCGCGCCGCCGAGACCGAGCAGGCCCAGCTCCTGCACCGCATGATCGAGCGCACGATGGAAATTTCCTGCCCCGAGGAGGAGAGCCGGGCCGCCGCCAGTGCGCCGCACCTGCCCCCGCTCGATGCGGAGGTGCACGAGGGCGGCGGCACGAGCGAGCAGATGGAGACCATCCGCGCCGTACACGACTATCTCACGCAGCATCTCGACAGCCGCATGACGATCGAGGAGCTGTCGAAAAAATTCCTGATGAACCCCTCGACGATGAAGGCACTCTTCAAATCGGTCTACGGCAGCTCGCTTGCCTCCCACATCCGCGAGCACCGCATGGAGCATGCGGCGCGGCTGCTCATCGAGGGCGACGAGAGTGTGGCGCAGGTCGCCCGCGCCGTCGGCTATGAGAGCCAGAGCAAGTTTTCAACAGAATTTCACAAGGCCTACGGCGTGCTGCCGACGGAGTACCGCCGGTCACAGAAGAAGTAAGTCATAAAAGCTCGAACGTCTCCGCGTCATACGGGATTTCGCGGAACACCACGCGCCATTCGATTCGCTCCGCCGCTTCAAAGTGCACTGACGAGCACACGGCGTGCGTTACGCCCTGCGCGCCGCCGCCCACGACGATGGCCGTCGGCCCGTCCGCGCCGCCGATGATGCCGACGCAGAAGCCGTTGCGCGCTTCGGGCGCGTAGAAATCCGCCTTGCGCGTGACCTGACGCGGGTGGTCGCCCTCGGCGCAGTCCTCGACAAGGACCGTGTGTTCCGGCGGCTCGGGCGTGAGTGTGTAACTGATAGCCGTGAAATGCGTCGGATAGTCGAAGTCCGGGTCAAGGTGCAGCCGCTCGCGCGGCAGCGTCTGCGGCTCGACCTCCTGCACGGTGAGGACATAGTCCGTGCCGCGGTAGGAAAAGGCGAAGGTATCGCCTGCCTTGTCCGCGCGGAAGCGCGGGCCGGGAACGCGCACCTCGTCCGCCGTCATCGTGACGGCGAGTGACTTGAGCTTCGGTGCGCGTTTCGTGATAAAAGGAAACGCCGCGCGGCGGATGCTCCAGCCATACGTGCGGTCGAGGCCGTAGTGCGCCATGGCGGCTTCCGCGTCGGCGCAATAGCCGGGCTGTTCCGGCAGGAAAACGACGCTGCAGCCGTGGGTCGAACGGAGCGCCGCGCCGTTCAGCGTAAGAACGGGGGAAACGCCGAGGCCGAGCGGGTGCTCACGCTCCATCTGCGCGCGCTCGCCGCGCGTGAAGTCGATGGGCTCGCCGCTTTCAGGATCGATCCCCCACTTTTCCGCAAAGCTGCGCAGCGCGGAAGCGTCCGCGCGCAGGCAGAAGTCCATGACAAGGCCCTTCGCGCAGACGTAGACAGACAGCACGAACCACTCGCGCCCCGCCCAGGAAAACCATTTTTCGATGGGGACCTCCCGGCCCGCGCGCCCGCGCCCGTGATGGCCCCAGAAGCTGCCGTCAAAATAGACCTTCCAGTCCGCTTTTCGTTCGGGCGCGCTGCCGTTTATCTCGAGGTCGTAAAAGCCCTCGGTGAATTTGAGCCTGCTGAGATCGGACTCCGCTTGCAGCCCGTGCAGGTACTGCCACGGCTTTTCCATCGGCGCGAGGGAAAAGGCTGCGGAGATCTGCGAGAGCACCGCCCGCTGCTCGTCCGACGGCGGATTTTCGGAAAGAAAAGCGTCGAACTGCGCTTCATCCCACTGCCACGCCTGCTCGAGCGCCGCGCTGCCGCCGGCCGCGAGAAGCAGGCGCAGAAAGTCGGCAAAATCGCGCGCGATGACGTGCACGCAGTCCTTTCCGCCGTTCATCGGGCTCACGGCAAAGACCGTCTCGCCGAAGCCGCGCACAAAGCAGAAGTGGATGCCGTCCACCCCGGCCCAGCCGAAGATGGAAGCGCCCTTCGGCGTGCAGAAATAGGGATCGTTGTCCTCCCGGCGCATCACGCCGAGGGAAGACAGGTCGATGGATTTTCGCAGAAATTTTTGATAAAACGCCGCCATAAGAGGTCCTCCGTCGTGCGCAAGGTTTTCCCCAGCATAGCATACGGGTGCGGAAAAGTCACCGCTTTTGTGCGCCGTGCGGATTTTTCGCGCCGGAAGCGGCGGCGCGGCCTTGCCACAAAAGCGCGGACATGATATACTATATTGCTAAACTATCGAGATTCGGGAGGAATTTTCCCTTGGAACGTAAAGAAGTCATCGTCAGCGAGCAGGAGCTCGCGCGCCAGAAGGAATTTACGCGCGCCATGCGCGAGATGAACGACCAGCGCACGCGCACGCCGCTCGCGCTGGTGGACACATTCGGCTGCCAGCAGAACGTGGCCGACGGCGAGGTGCTCATGGGCATGCTGCGCGAGATGGGCTACGAGCTCACGCGCGACGAAAATCAGGCCGACGTTATCCTGCTCAACACCTGTGCCATCCGCGAGCACGCGGAAAAGCGCGTCTACGGCCATTTGGGCCGTCTCAGCCATACGAAGGCCGCAAAGCCCGACCAGATCATCTGCCTGTGCGGCTGCATGGCGCAGCAGAAGGTCGTGGCCGACAAGGTGAAAAATTCCTATCACCACGTCGATCTCGTGCTCGGCCCGCAGGCCGAGTGGCGGCTGCCGGAGCTGCTGCACGAGGTATACACCAAGAATAAGCGCGTGTTCTCTATCGAGAACGAGCACGGCCGCATCGCCGAGGACCTGCCCGTCGTGCGCGAGGGCGGCGTGCGCGCGTGGGTGAGCATCATGTACGGGTGCAACAACTTCTGCTCGTACTGCATCGTGCCCTATGTCCGCGGCCGCGAGCGCAGCCGCGAGCCGGAGAAGATCATCGAGGAGTGCCGCGGCCTGATCGCCGAAGGCTACAAGGAGATCACCCTCCTCGGCCAGAACGTGAACAGCTACGGCAAGGACCTTGATACCGATTACGACTTTGCCGACCTGCTCTCTGCCATCAATGAGATCCCCGGCGACTACTGGCTGCGCTTCATGTCGAGCCAGCCGAAGGACGCGACCAACAAGCTTTTCGACACGATGGCGAAGTGCGGGCACGTTGCAAAGCAGCTGCACCTTCCCGTCCAGTCCGGCAATGACCGCGTTTTAAAGGCGATGAACCGCCCCTACACGCGCGAAAAATACGAAGAGATGATCGCCTACGCAAGAAAAGTCATGCCCGATATGGTGCTCACGAGCGACGTGATCATCGGCTTTCCCGGCGAGACGGAGAATGAGGCGATGCAGACCGTCGATCTTGTGGAAAAGACGCAGTTCGACGCGCTCTTTACCTTCATCTTCTCTCCGCGCCCCGGCACGCCCGCGGCGAAGATGGACGACCCCGTCTCCCGCGAGGAAAAGCAGGTCTGGTTCGACAGGCTCGTGAACGCGCAGAACGACATCAGCGCGAAAAAGCACGCAGCCTACATCGGCAGGACCGTTAAGGTGCTGGTGGACGGCGAGAGCGACGATCCCGAATTCCCGCTCTCCTCCCGCACCGAGGGCAACCGCCTTGTGCGCCTGAAGGGAGACGAGTCCCTCATCGGCACGTTTGCCATGGCGAAGATCACCGACAGCAACACCTGGGCGCTCTACGGCGAAGCGGCGGAGCAGTAAAAAAAGGAGGGGGCTTTCCGATGAAGGTCGTCATTTTGATGGAGAATACCACCTGCCGCGCGGACATTGCCTGCGCGCACGGACTCTCGATGTACATCGAGACGGACAGACACAAAATTCTTTTCGACATGGGGCCTGACGCGCAGTTTATCGACAACGCAAAGGCGCTCGGCGTCGATTTAACGCAGGTCGATACCGCCTTTTTGTCCCACGCGCACAACGACCACTGCGGCGGGCTGGAAGCGTTCTTAAAGCGCAATAAGCAAGCGAAGGTCTACATGCAGAAGGCCGTCTGGGGCCAGTATTATGTGGTCACGCCGGAAAAGTGCGCCTACATCGGCATGGACGCGGTGCTTAAAAACTACGAGGACCGCTTTGTCCTCTGCGACGGCGCGCAGAAGCTCGACGAGGAGCTGACGGTCTTTTCCGCCGTCACGGGCCGTGCGCTGTGGAGCGCCGCGAACGACACGCTGCGCGAGAGAATCGGGGACGAGTACCCGAAGGACGAATTCCGCCACGAGCAGGACCTGCTCGTGACCGAAAACGGCCAAACGGTGCTCTTCGCGGGCTGCGCGCACCGCGGCGTTGTGAATATTTTAAAGCGCGCGGAAGAGGTGCTCGGCAGGGCGCCGGACGCGCTGTTCGCGGGCTTCCACCTCTACAACCCCTCGCTCGGCAAAAGCGAGCCGGACGCGCTGGTGGACGCGGTGGGCGAAGCGCTGCGCGAGAGCCGCGTGAAGCATTACTTCACCGGCCACTGCACGGGGAAGGAAGCCTATGCAAGGCTTAAAAAGACGCTTGGCGCGCGGCTTGACGAAATGCCCGCCGGCTCCGCCTTTACCCTGTAAAAAACGACTGATTTTGATGTGATAGAAAGCGAGGACGAATCATGGCCGAGATCACGCCAATGATGAAGCAGTATCTGGAGATCAAGGAACAGAATAAGGATTCGATCCTCTTTTTCCGGCTCGGCGACTTTTACGAGATGTTCAACGAGGACGCGAAGCTCGCCTCGCGCGAGCTGGACCTCGCGCTCACCACGCGCGACCGCAGCAAGTCCGCCGAGGACCAGACCCCCATGTGCGGTATCCCCTACCATTCGAGCGACGCCTACATCGCCCGGCTCATCGCCAAGGGCTACAAGGTCGCCATCTGCGAGCAGACCGAGGATCCCGCCCTTGCCAAGGGATTGGTCAAGCGCGGCATCATCCGCGTCATCACGCCCGGCACCGTGATCGACAGCGCGTGCCTGGACGATAGGCGCGGCAACTTCCTCTGCGGCATTTTTCTGGATGAGCAGAACGCCGGCGCGGCGTTCTGCGATATGACGACCGGCCACACGCACGTGACCGCCTTTTCCGGCCCCGAGCGGCTCGAGCATCTTTATAACGAGCTGTCGCGCTTCTCCCCCGCCGAGGCGGTGCTGAGCGAGCAGGCCGGGGAAAACGGGGAGCTCACGTCGTACCTGCACGACAGGCTCTCCTGCGCCATCGAGCGCGGGGCAAGCCGCTTTGAACTCAGAGCGGCCGAGAGGGCCATCCGCGCACAGTTCGGCGAGGAGGCGTATGCGAACCTCCCGCGCAACAACTCCGCCGCGGCGCTCGCGCTGGGCGCGCTTTTGTCGTATCTGCACGAGACGCAGAAAACCGACCTTTCCTACATCAAGGATTTAGAATACTACGAGCAGGGCCGCTTCATGGAGCTGGACCTCTCCGCGCGGCGCAATCTCGAGCTGACGGAGACCATCCGCGCCAAGGAAAAGCGCGGCAGCCTTCTCTGGGTACTCGACAAGACGAAAACCGCCATGGGCGCAAGAAACCTGCGCGCGTGGCTGACGCGCCCGCTGCGCGACGTGGCGGCCATCGAGCGCCGCCTGGGCGCGGTGGAAGCGCTGACGAAGAACACCGTTGCGCGCGAGGAGCTGATTTTAGCCCTCTCCGGCATCAGCGATATGGAGCGGCTCATCGGCCGCATCGCCTACGGCACGGCGGGCGGGCGCGACTTTGCCTCGCTGCGCGCGTCCATCGAAAAGCTCGCCGAGGTCAAAGCCCAGCTTGCGGCGTTTTCATCCGGGCGGCTCCGCGAGTTAGACGGCGAGCTTGACACGCTCGACGACATCGCGCGGCGCATCCGCGAGACGCTTGTGGACGAGCCGCCGTTTTCCGTGCGCGAGGGCGGCTTCATCCGCAAGGGCTTCAATGCCGAGGTCGATCGCCTGCACGAGATCCTCTCCGGCGGCAAGGGCCTTCTTGCCGATATTGAAACGCGCGAGAAGGAAAAAACCGGCATCCGCACGCTCAAGATCGGCTACAACAAGGTGTTCGGCTACTATATCGAGGTGTCGAATTCCTTCAAGGACCTCGTCCCCGACACCTACATCCGCAAGCAGACGCTCGTCAATGGCGAGCGCTACATCACAGACGAACTCAAGTCCCTCGAGCAGGAGATCCTGACCGCGGGCGACCGCGACAAGGCGCTTGAATTCGAGCTCTTTACCGCGCTGCGCGAGGACGTGACCGCCGAGAGCGTGCGCATCCAGCGCGCGGCGGCGCTCGTCGCCGAGCTCGACACGCTCTGCTCGCTCGCGTCCGTCGCGGTGAACAACAGCTACTGCCGCCCCAGCGTGGACGACAGCGGCGTGATCGAGATCCACGACGGCCGCCACCCGGTCGTCGAGCGCGTGCTCAAGGACGCGCTCTTCGTCCCGAACGACACCTACATGGGCGAGCGTGAGGACCGCGCCGCCATCATCACCGGCCCCAACATGGCCGGTAAATCGACCTACATGCGCCAGGTCGCGCTCATCACGCTCATGGCGCAGATCGGCTCGTTCGTGCCCGCGCGCAGCGCGCGCATCGGCGTGGTGGACCGCATCTTCACGCGCATCGGCGCGAGCGATGATCTCGCCGGGGGCCAGTCCACCTTCATGGTCGAGATGACCGAGGTAAGCGAGATCCTCCATCAGGCGACGCCGCGCTCGCTGCTCATCTTGGATGAGATCGGCCGCGGCACATCGACGTTTGACGGCATGAGCATCGCCCGCGCGGTGCTCGAGCACTGCGCCGACCCGAAAAAGCTCGGCGCAAAGACGCTCTTCGCCACGCACTACCATGAGCTCACGGAGCTCGAGGGCGTTCTTCCCGGCGTGAAGAACTACAGCATTTCCATCAAAAAGCGCGGCGACGAGCTTATCTTCCTGCGCAAGATCGTCCCCGGCGGGGCCGACCGCAGCTACGGCATCGAGGTCGCGAAGCTCGCGGGCCTGCCGTCTGACGTGGTGCGCCGCGCGAACGTCATCTTAAAAGAGCTCGAGCAGGGCGGCGCGTATCAGGCAAAGCCCTGCGAAGAGACGGAGCAGGTCAGCCTTGACGCGATCGGCGAGGCCGAGGTGCTCGCGGCCCTGCGCCGCGCCCAGCCGGACACGATGTCCCCCATCGAGGCGATGCAGCTGCTCTACGAGCTCAAGCAGAAGCTCTCGTAATTTCCCCGGAAAAGAGGTTTCCCCATGGCAAAAAAGAAAGCCTCCGGCGGCATGGACCGCACCGAGCGCGTCGCCGGAACGATCTTCTTTCTCGTGTACCTTCTCGTCCTGCCGCTGCTGACAGGCAGGATCTTCGATTTTCTCGAGGTGACGCTCGGCACGACGATCGGCGCGTCGCTTCGCAACGTTCTTTACTATTACCTGCTCTTCGCCGTCACGGTGCTGTTGTTTCACTCGTATCTTGCGCGCACCTCGTCGCGGTTTCTGGACAATCTGAACCTTTCGCTCTCAACGCTTCTTCTGGGCCTCCTTGTCTTTTACGGCGCGAACGAGCTTTTCTACCGCGTGTGCAACGTGCTCTTCGACAGCCGCACGAACTTAAACGACACGGCCATCGCCGCGCAGGTGGCCTCCGCCCCGCGCATGACGGCGCTCATCGTCGTGCTGCTCGCGCCGTTTGTGGAGGAGGTCCTCTTCCGCGGGCTCGTGTTCGGGTGCCTGAAGGACAGAAGCCGTATTTTTGCCTATCTTCTCTCCTGCGCGCTGTTCGCGCTGCTGCACGTGTGGAACGCGGCGGTCTCGCAGTGGGACCTGGGCTATCTTATTCTGATGCTGCAATATCTCGTCCCCGGTCTTGTTTTTGCCTGGGCGTATGAGCATTCGGGCACGCTGTGGACTTCCATTTTGCTCCACGCGCTCGTCAATGCCCTTTCCCTTCTCACCATTGCTTCCTAAAGGAGGAACTCAATGCCTCATATTCAGCAATTATCGCCGCATGTCGCCGACCTCATCGCCGCGGGCGAGGTGGTCGAGCGCCCTGCGAGCGTCGTCAAGGAGCTGCTGGAAAACGCCATCGACGCCGGCGCGCAGAGCGTGACGGTGGAGATGAAAAACGGCGGCATGACCTATCTTCGCGTCAGCGACGACGGCTGCGGCATCGCGCCGGATGAGCTGCCGACGGCCTTCCTGCGCCACGCGACGAGCAAGCTGCGCACGGCGGAGGACCTTGCCGCCATCGGCACGCTCGGCTTTCGCGGCGAGGCGCTCGCGGCGATCTCGAGCGTGTCCCGGCTCGACATTTTCTCGCGCGAGCGCGGCGCGGACGCGGGCGCCGCGCTGCATTTGGAGGGCGGCGTGCCCGGCGAGGTCACGCCCGCGGGCTGCCCCGAGGGCACGAGCATCATCGTGCGCGACCTTTTTTACAACACGCCCGCGCGCTTAAAATTCATGAAGCGCGACAGCGCGGAGGCCACGGCCATCGCGGGCCTTGTCGGCCACCTTGCGCTCTCGCATCCGGAGGTGTCGTTCAAGCTCATCAAGGACGGCTCGCAGATGCTCCTGACCCCCGGCGACGGCGCGCTGCGCTCCGCCGTTTACGCGTCCCTCGGGCGCGAGTTCACGCTCTCACTCGTGGAGGTCAAGGGCACGGACGCAGAGCTCGGCGTGAGCGGCTTTATCACATCTCCCCTGTCCTCGCGCGGTACGCGCGCCATGCAGACGTTTTTCGTCAACGGGCGGCTTGTTAAGTCCCAGCTGCTGACCGCCGCGCTCGAGGAGGCCTACGCGAACCGCATGATGAAGGGCAAGTTCCCCGGCTGTGTGCTGATGGTGGACCTGCCGCACGACATGGTGGACGTGAACGTCCACCCCGCCAAGACGATCGTGAAGTTCGTCGGCGAAAAGCGCGTCTTTGACCTTGTTTACCACGCGGCGATGCATGCGCTCGACGCGCGCGAGGAATCCGAGCACCCTCAGCCGAAGCCCGCCGCCCAGGTCGTAAATCCGCGCGGCGACTTCTTCGCCAATATGACCTCCCAGCAGTACCGCGAGAGCCGGAAGGCGGCGGAAGCGCCCGCCCCTGCCGCCGCGCGTCCCGTATCCGCGCAGCCGGTCGAACCGGCGAAGCCCGCCCCCCAGTGGCAGACGCGCGTGCCCGCCGTCGACACGCAGAGCGGCGGCAAAGCGCCGCTTTCCGACTATGTGCGGCGCGAGACGGGCGCCTTTGCGCCCGCCGTCCCCACCCCTGTGGAGCAGCCTGTGGAAAAACCTGTCAGTTCTGTGGAAAACCCCGTTTCGCGTCCCGTTACCCTGCCCATGCGCGAGGAGGCCCAAGCGGTCGTGACCGCGCCGGTCGAAGCGGCGCGGCCCGCTCCCGCTCCTGTGGAAACACCGGCGGTGAGCGCGTTTGCGCCCGCGCCGGAGCCGGAGCAGACGAGCTTCACGCCCCCCGCCGCCGTGCCGTGGCGTATCGCCGGCGAGGTGCTCGACACCTACATCGTCTGTGAGGACGAGGACAAAAACGTCTGGCTCATCGACAAGCACGCCGCGCACGAGCGCGTGAACTTCGACCGGCTCAAGGCCAGTCAGGAGACCGTGATGTGTCAGGCGCTGCTCGCCCCGCTCGTGGCGGACTTTGACGCCGAGGAATACAGCGCCCTCTCTTCAAACCTCGCCCTTCTGCGCGAGTTCGGCTTTGAGTGCGAGGAGTTCGGCGGCGGGAGCCTGATCCTGCGCGCCATCCCCGCCGATATCGACAGCGGCGACGCGATCCCCACGCTCGAGGAGCTTGCGGGCAGGCTCGTGACCGCCCACACGGCGGACCCTGCCGCCGCGCGCGACGCGCTGCTGCACACCATGGCCTGCAAGGCGGCCATCAAGGGCGGCTGGAAGAGCGACATGAGCGAGCTGCGCGTGCTGGTGGACAAGGTCCAGAGCGGCGAGGTGCAGTTCTGCCCCCACGGCAGGCCCGTGAAGGCGAAGCTTACAAAATACGAGCTTGAAAAGATGTTCAAGCGCGCGTAGGAGGACCGGCTATGAAACTCGTATGCGTCGTCGGCCCGACGGGCTGCGGCAAAACGCGGCTCGGCGTGGAGCTTGCAAAGCAGCTCGGCGGCGAGGTCGTCTCCTGCGACTCAATGCAGATCTACCGCGGCATGGTCATCGGCACCGCCGCGCCGACGGAGGAGGAAATGCAGGGCGTGCCGCACCACATGGTCGGCGTCGTTTCCCCGGAGGAAAACTACTCCGTCGCCCGGTACGCAGACGATGCGGCAAAGTGCGTCGATGACATCATCGCGCGCGGAAAGCAGCCCGTCGTCGTCGGCGGCACGGGGCTTTATTTAAACGCCCTGCTCGCGGGCCACGGCTTTGCGCGCGGCGACAAGGACGGCAGATACCGCGCAGAACTCGAAGCGCGCTGGGAAAGCGAGGGCGGAGACGCGCTGTACGCGGAGCTTGCGCGCCTCGACCCCGAGACGGCGCGAGTCCTTCACCCGAACGATCGAAAGCGCATCCTCCGCGCGCTCGAGGTCTACTATGAGACCGGAAAGACCATGGCGCAGCACAATGCGGAGACGAAGCGTATCCCCCCGCGCTATGATTCCGTGCGCATCGGCCTTGCCTACGAGGACCGCGAGCAGATGAAGCGCGCGATCGACGCGCGCGTTGATGAGATGGTCGAAGCAGGGCTTTTTGATGAGGTGCGCGCGCTGCTTGCTTCCGGCGTTCCGCGCGATGTGACGGCCCTGCAGGCCATCGGCTATAAGGAAGCGCTCGCCTATCTGGACGGCGCGTCCACGCGCGGGGAAGCCATTGACGAGATCAAGCTCCGCTCGCGCCAGTACGCCAAGCGCCAGCTCACCTGGCTGCGGCGCGACACGGGCATTCACTGGTACTACTGGAAAAAAACGAGGGATCTTGCCGAGTGCCTCGCTTTTTCGACAGAAATTTTACGGCAGTATGGCGTATCCTGACTTTACAGCGGACCCAAAGGCCCGCAAAAAAAGAAAGGATCGAACAGCCATGAAAAAAATTGCGAATTTGCAGGACCTCTTTCTCCTCTCTGCCCGCCGCACGCGCGTGCCGGTGACCGTCTTTCTCGTCAACGGCTTTCAGATGCGCGGCGTCGTGACCGGGTTCGACAGCTTCATCGTCGTGCTCGAGAGCGACGGGCGGCAGCAGATGATCTACAAGCACGCGATCTCGACGGTCGTACCGCTGAGTCCCATCGACCTTCGCGCCGCGGACGAGCAGGAGGAAGCCGCCCTGTAAGGGAGACGCTTCATGAGATCTACATCCCTTTCCACAAAGATCATTACGGTATTGCTGCTGCTCGCGGTCATTGCGTATTTCGGCGTGCAGGGCTACCGGTACTTAGTCGATCCCGAGACGACGACGCTCGTTTACCGCTACCGCAGCGAGGAGTCGATCGCCCTGCGGGGCTACGTCGTGCGCGAGGAGCAGGTTATCGACTGCACCGAAACGCTCATCGAGCTGACGCATGCCGAGGGCACGCGCGTGGGCGCGGGCGATACGGTAGCGATGATCTACCGCTCGGCCGACGCGCTCAGGGCCACGCAGGAGCTTGAAACGCTGCGCGCGCAGAAAGAGCAGCTCGAATACGCCGCAAGCGCCTCGAGCGACGCCGAGACCGCCCTGCGCCTGGATACCGACATCCGCGACCAGATCCTGAAGGTGCGCGCGGCGTTCGAGGGCGGCAGCTACAGCGCGCTCGACACGCTCTCGGACGAGCTGAAAACTACGGTGCTGAAGCGCGAGTACGCGTACAGCGGCGGCGAGGACCTTGCCTCTCAGCTCGCAGAGCTGAACGCGCAGATCAGCACGCTTTCCGGCACGGCGAGCGGCGGCGCCACGCGCATCACCGCCCCGGTCTCCGGCACCTACAGCGCCGTGGCCGACGGGTACGAGAGCGTGCTCACGCCCGAGAGCCTGAACACCATGACGCCCTCGCAGCTCTCGTCTATCGCACCGCAGAGCGTTTCCACCACGGTCGGCAAGCTCATTCAGGGCAGCACCTGGTACTTTGCCGCGAGCGTGAACGCGTCCGACGCCGAGGGCCTCAAGGTCGGCAGCAGCCTGACGCTTCGCATGGCCTCGGGCGTGGACTTTGACCTGCCGGTGACGCTCTCGCGCATGAGCGCGGAGGAGAACGGCAAGTGCCTTCTCGTGGTGCAGAGCAACCGCTATCTTCCCTACATGACGCTGCTGCGCGAGCAGAACGCCGAGCTCATCCTGCATGAGTACGATGGGCTGCGCATCCCGAAAAACGCGCTGCGCGTGGATGAAAACGGCGTGTCCGGCGTTTACTGCCTTGTGGGCCGCGTGGCCTACTTCAAGCCCGTGAACATCGTCTATCAGGGCGGCGACTACTGCCTTGTCACACCCGGAGAGATCGAAGCCGCCACCGAAAGCCAGGCATCCCTTTACACCCTGCGGGCCAATGACGAGGTCATCGTCTCGGCAGGAGAGCTATATAACGGAAAGGTCGTAGATTAAAAATGAGTATTGCTGAAAACATCGCGCGCGTGCGCGCGAACATCGCCGCGGCGGCGAAGGAAGCCGGCCGCGGCGCGGGCGAGATCACCCTTGTCGGCGCGAGCAAGATGAACGACGCGGACGCCTGCCGCCAGGCCATCGCCGCGGGCATCGACGCGCTGGGCGAGAACCGCGAGCAGGAGATGACGAAAAAGCTTGCCGAGCATGCCTACGACGGCGCGCCGCTGCACTTTATCGGACATTTGCAGCGCAACAAGGTGAAAAACGTCGTCGGCAAGGTCGCGCTGCTCGAGTCCGTCGGCTCGAGCGAGCTGCTCGAAGCCGTGAATAAGCAGGCGGAAAAGCTTCAGATCGTGCAGGACATCCTGCTCGAGGTAAATATCGGCGGCGAGGAGGCCAAAAGCGGCTTCGCTCCCGAGGCGCTCGAGGAGGCGGCGAGAAGCGCGAAGGCGCTCAAAAATGTCCGCGTCCGGGGCCTTATGTGCATCCCGCCGGTCGCCGGGGGCGAGCACGGCAGCATGCCGTACTTTGAAAAAGTTCATGCACTTTATGTTGACATCAATGCAAAATTGTATGATAATACACTTGATATACTGTCGATGGGTATGAGCGGCGACTATGAGGACGCGGTGCGCGCGGGCGCGACGATGGTGCGCGTGGGCACGGCGATCTTCGGCGCACGCAATTATACAATTTGATCGAGGAGGTCTTGCTGCCATGGGTATTTTTGATGATCTGAAAAAATGGGCTCACCCCTACGAGGATGAGGATGAGGAATATGAGGATGATTTCCCCGATCTGAAGGACCGCGGCGACACGGGCGCCTTTGCCGACCGCCGCAGCGCCGAGCGCAAGGCGGAGGACCGCCGCAACAAGGTCGTCAACATCAACGCGACCACGCAGCTCAAGGTCGTGCTCGTCAAGCCCGAGCGCTTTGAGAACGCCAGCGAGATCGCCGACCACCTGAAGGAAAAGCGCACGGTGGTCATCAACCTTGAATCCACGAACAAGGACATTGCGCGCCGCCTTGTTGACTTCCTCTCCGGCGTGGCCTACGCGGGCGAGGGCAAGATCAAGAAGGTCGCGGCCAACACGTACATCATCACGCCCTATCATGTGGATATCATGGGCGATCTGATCGACGAGCTGGAAAACAACGGCCTGTATCTGTAAAAAGACGAAACGGAGGATGGGATAAATGCTGACACCGCAGGAAGTTTCCGGCCGCGCATTCAGCAAGGCGGCATTCGGCGGCTATAATATGGCCATGGTCGATGAATTTCTCGATGAGCTGACCGACGACTATACCTCGCTCTATAAGGAAAACGCCGCCCTGAAGGCAAAGCTCAAGGTGCTGGTCGATAAGGTGGAGGAGTACCGCGCGACGGAGGATTCCATGCGCGCGGCCCTGCTGACCGCGCAGCGCATGGCCAACACCATGGTCGAGGAGGCCGAGGAGAAGAAAAAGACCCTGCTCGCCGGCGCCGAGGACGAGGCCCGCGCCAAGATCGGCGCGCTGCAGAGCGACATTGAGCAGGAGCAGCGCAAGCTCAACGCGGCCAAGACCGAGACGGCGGACTTTTTGCAGAAGATGCGCGAGCTGTGCGAGGCCCAGCTTGCGCTCATCGAGCGCGCCCCGGACCTGACGCCCGCGGAGATCGCGGAAACGGACGAGGCTGCGCAGAAGGCGGCGGCTGACGTGAGCGCCATCGAGGAGACGATCCTCGCCTCCTTCCGCAAGCAGCCGGCCGAGACGGCGGAGAGCGCCGAAAGCGCGCCGGAGGCCCCCGCGCAGGACAAGGGCGCGGCGGCGGAGGAAAAGAGCGAAAAGCTCGAGCCGGACGACAGCCCGTTTGTGGAAACGGCAAAGCAGTCCATCCGTCTGGACGATCTGCAGTTCGGCCGCAACTATCACCGGGAAGAGTAACACCCAAAAGGGCGGCCAAAAGGCCGCCCTTTTCATTTTCTCGGGCCGCGCGAGCGGCCAAAAGGAGCCGATATGAACAAAAAGCCCATCATCGCCTTTTTATACGACTTTGACAAGACCCTCTGCACGACCGACATGCAGGATTACAGCTTCATCCCCGCCCTCGGCTACACGCCCGACGAGTTCTGGAGCATCGCCAACCGCTTCGGCTTTGAAAACCGCATGGACGGCCTGCTCGCCTACATGTACACGATGATCGAGGAGTGCCGCAAAAAGGGCATCCGCCTGAGCCGCGACTATCTCGTCTCCTGCGGGCGGGCGATCGAGCTCTTCCCCGGCGTTTCCGACTGGTTCTCGCGCATCAACGCCTTCGGCGAGACGCAGGGCGTGGAGATCGAGCACTATGTGCTCTCCTCGGGCCTGCGCGAGATCATCGAGGGCAGCGGCGTAAGCCACGAGTTTAAAGAGATCTACGCCTGCGAGTTTTTCTACAACGAGCAGGGCCTCGCCTCGTGGCCGAAGCTCGACGTCAACTTTACGAACAAGACCCAGTTCGTCTACCGCATCAACAAGGGCATTCTGGACGTCGCCAAGGACAAGGAGCTCAACGCCTCCATGCCGGACGATTCCAAGCGCATCCCCTTCACGAACATGATCTACATCGGCGACGGCCTTTCCGACGTGCCGTGCATGAAGATGATGCGCGCCTACGGCGGGCAGGCCGTGGCCGTCTATCAGGACAGCAACCGCGCGGGCGTGGAGGACCTGCTCGCCAAGGGGCGCGTGGACTTCATCTTCCCCGCCGACTACCGCGACGGGACGCTGTTCGACACGACGATGAAAAACATCGTGCGCAAAATGGCAATCGCCGACGCGCTGGCCGAGGAAAACCAGCAGCAGCTGCGCGCGCTCGGGCGCGGGGAGCTGCCGCAGCAGATGGGGCTTCTCGGATGGTAAGGCTGTGCTGCCCTGTCTGCGCCGGGGCGCTTGAAAAGCGCGCAGGGAGCTATGTCTGCCCGAAGGGCCACAGCTTTGATCTGGCAAAGAGCGGTTATGTCAACCTGCTGCTCAACAGCGCGCAGGGCCATCACGGGGACGATAAGCTCATGGTCCGCGCGCGGCGCGATTTTCTGGATAAGGGCTATTACGACCGCTTCATTGCTGCCGTCGCGGACGCGGCGGCAGAGTTCGCACCCGCCGGCGCCGCCGTGCTCGACGCAGGCTGCGGCGAGGGGATCTATTCTCTCGCGGTGCTGCGTGCTATCGAACGCGCGGGCAAGCGGGGAGAGCTCCTCGGCGTCGATATCTCCAAGACGGCGCTCCAATACGCGGCGAAGCGCTCGCGGGATTTCACGCTCTGCGTGGCCTCGTGCGCGCACCTTCCCGTGCCGGACGGGAGCGTGGACGAGGTGCTCAACATCTTCTCCCCCTTCGTGCCGGAGGAGTTTGCGCGCGTGCTGAAACGCGGCGGGTATCTTCTGCGCGCCTATCCCCTGCGCGAGCATCTTTGGGAGCTCAAGGCGCTCATCTACGATGTGCCGCGCGACAATCCGCCCACGCCGCTTGAAGCGGAGGGCTTCCGTCTTGTGGAAACGCGCGAGGTGCGCGACGAGATTCATCTATCCTGCAATGAGGATATTCAAGCGCTGTTTCGCATGACGCCGTACTACTATAAGACCGGCGCGAAGGATCAGGAGAAGGCCGCGCGGGCAAAGGAGCTGGAGGTTCAATTAGCATTTGGGCTTGCCGTTTATCAGAGGGAGTGATGGGCACTGCATGCAAAAAAGGGGGATATTCTCTTTCTCAAAAGAGAATATCCCCCTTTCAATCCCCCAAGAGAAAGGACGAGGGGACTTCCCCCTCGACCCCGCACATTGGCAGTTTAGGGCTTGAAGAGCTGCCCGGCCTGCGGAATCGGGTGCGGTGTACGTGGCTTCGCCACGGGTCTTCTACGCTTCGTGGGTGTGATCAACCGCGCCCTACTCCGTGGGGCGCGAGTGACGGTAGATGGTTCGCCGGTGCCTGCGGGGCTGTGCGGCATTGCCTTCGGCTCGCCGCACGGCGAGGGGTGCGCGGTTGAGCTGCGGGCTGGGGTGCGTGCGGGCGCGGCATTGCGTTGCTCGCCGCGGATTTAATCTTTGGCGTTGATGTAGAGGTCTTCGGCTTTCTGCTGGGCGGCGATGAGGATGTCTCTTGCGTCGCCGTAGTTCTGGGCGTCGAGCTTTTCCAATGCCTCGGTGGTTGCGTTGAAGAGCAAAAGATACAGGGGCTTGTAATCCATGATGTCATCCTCCGTAATATAAATGTAGTACATTTATATTACACATAATTTTTCTGATTTGCAATACAATTGTCGTATAAAATGTATTGCGGGTGAAAAATCATGGCCTTTAAAATTCCGAGCGTGCCGCCCACGACCAATAAATCGGTGCGCTTTCCAAACGATATGCTGGAAGAGATCGAAAATGCGATTCGCGGCAAGGACTGCACATTTTCGGCATTTGTCGTTGCCGCTGTCCGGGCGGCGCTGGATGATCTGAAAGAACAGGAAAACGACCGCTGATGCGGCCGTTTTCATCATTCCTCGCTTGACAGCGCGGGAGAATTTGCTATAATGAGCATAGATAAGGCGCTGCGACAAGCGGTTGGCTCTATCAAATGAACGTTTTGCTAAGAAATCTTAGAAAACCGTCACTTGGCCGAGTGGCGGTTTTCACCTTTAATACGGATCGTGACGACACATCCAAAGATATGTAGTGTGATCGTAATAGGCATATCTACCACCTCCTTTCGGAGGATGGAGTCAACCGCCTGCCGTTCGTGCAGCGCCTTGTCCTTACCGTATCATAGATTTTGACAAATTGCAACATTTGTTTCATGAAAAAGGGAGAGACGCGGTCTCTCCCTTTTTCTGCCTTTACTTTTGGAAGAGCTTCCAGATGCCCTTCGGCTTCGGCGGCGCGTCCTCCGCGGGCGGCCGGGGGAACGGCTCATCCAGCACCCACGGGAGCGTGAGCTCCGTCGCGAGCGAGAGCGTGAAATACGGCCCTGTCTGCTCGCTCGGCGAAACAAAACCGTCCGTGACGGCGACACGCAGCCGCCGCTCGCCGCCCAGCGCAATGTCTCCCGTCCCTATGACCTTGACGGTCCCGCAGACGGTGTAGTCAGCGCTGAGGTAAACAACAGAGCCGTCCCGCTCGATGCTCCATACCTCGTCCGGTCTTGCAGCGTCAGCGCCGAATTCTCCCAGAAACGCCGACAGCTCCGGGAGCTGCTCCCTCGCCTGCGCGTAATAGTTGCGGCAGCATGCGCAGGTGCAGAGCGTATGAGTGCGATAATACTCCTCCGTGTGCCCGATATCGACGGAAAACACATAACCGCCCTTTTGAATCATCGTCATTTCCTTTCCCCCGTCCTGCATGCAATGCAAAAAAAGGGGACCTCTTCCCGAGATCCCCTTTTATTACGTATTCCTTCGCGCGGCGCGCAGAGACGATCAACCCTCGGAATCCGTGCGGTTTCTCCAGGAGATCTCCTGCTCGAGCTCGTAGCGCAGCTTCTTGTTTTCCTCGACGAGCTCGTCGTAGTGCTCGCCCTGCACATAGTACTTGACGAAGGTGAAGGTCGCCTCGTCAAGCTCATCCTCGGTGTAGGACGGCAGAAGCGAGCCGTTTTTGCGCTGAAGGCCCGAGATGTTGACGACCACCAGACGGCGGTGCTGCTCGGAGAGCTGGAAGAGACGGAGCTTTTCGGGAATGTCAAGCCCTAAGTCGTAGGTGTTGTTCACACGCTCCATGATGTTGCGGTATTCCGGCTTGGCGGAAACGATGACGCCGTGCTGCGCGAACAGCTTTTTCAGATAGTCCACCGAAACATCCTCGCGGGTGATGGTCCCCTTGCCGAGACCAGTGAGCATGGTGTTGGAAAGGTTCAGGCTGACGTAAACTTCTTCGCCGGTCTTGGGATAGCTCATAGTTGACCTCCATTGCAGACTGCGCCGCAAAGGCGCGGCGCGCATTGATTTTGACAAGTAAATCGTAGCACGGCGGGGCGAAAAAAACAAGCGGCAGGTTGTATGAACCGGAAAGCGTAAATTTGTCGGAATCGCCGCGCTTGCGGGATTTTTCCTTGACAAACACGCGCGGCGCTGATACACTTTCCCTGTCTATTACGGGTGCGTACCTACCGGCAGTCAGGCGGAAGTCTGACTGCCGTTTTGCATCCGGCACTTTGAATAGGGGGAGTGTTTATGGCTTACTTCTGGCCGCTCGTGCTTATTGTCGTATCCAACAGCATCTACCATATCTGCGCAAAATCCCTTCCCGCAAAAGCTGACCCCTTCGCCGCGCTGACGATCACCTATTTCATCGGTACCGTTTTCTCTGCCGCGCTGTACTTTCTGCTCAATCGAGGAAGCGCCGGCCTTGTGCAGGAATGGAGGGAGTTGAACTGGACGCCCTACGTGCTGGGCTTCATCGTTGTGGCTATGGAGGCGGGCAATGTCTACGCTTATCGCGCGGGGTGGTCTGTCAATACGCTTCCGGTCGTACAGGCGGCCTGTGTTGCCGTGCTGCTGCTGGTTCTCGGCTTTTTGCTGTACCACGAGGCCATCACGGCCAACAAGCTCGCAGGACTTGCGCTGTGCCTTGTTGGGCTCTTTTTCCTCAACAAATGAGTTGTGCCGCGGCGCCCTACGTGGTATGATGGGGAAAACTTTGAAAAAGGAACCTGATGTATGAAAGCTGCACGCGAATATCCGATCGTTACCGTCACCGCCAAGGGCACGCGCTGGCTCGAGAGCGGACACCCCTGGGTCTACGACTCCGACGTGTCCGGCGAGCCGGCGGAAAGCGAGTGTGAAAACGGCGCGCTCGTGGACGTGGTGTCCGAAAAAGGAAAATATCTCGGCACGGGCTTTTTGAGCCGCATGAGCCGCCTGCGGGTGCGCATCGTCTCGCGCAACGCGAACGACCGCTTCGACGAAGCCTTCTGGCGGCGGCGCGTGCGCTACGCATGGGACTACCGCAGGGCGGTCATGGAGGGGCAGACGGGCTGCTGCCGCCTGATCTTCGGCGAGGCGGACGCCTTCCCCGGCCTGACGGTGGACCGGTTTGAAAACCTGCTCGTCACGCAGACGCTCTCGCTCGGCATGGAGAAGATCAAGGACATGCTCTTTCCCCTCATCGTCGAGGTGCTGGAGGAGGACGGCGAAAAGATCGACGGCCTTTTCGAGCGCAACGACGTGCTGCTTCGCGAAAAGGAGGGCCTGACGCAGGGCAAGGGCTGGTTCCCGCTGCCCGGAAAGCAGACGCCCGAAAGCCCCGTCACCGAGATCTGCGAAAACGGTGTCTACTACCGCGTGGACGTCGAAAACGGGCAGAAGACAGGCTTTTTCCTCGACCAGAAGTTCAACCGCCTTGCTGTCGCCAAGCTTGCGCGCGGCAGGCGCGTGCTCGACTGCTTCACGCACACCGGCTCGTTCGCACTCAATGCCGCCAGAGGCGGGGCGGAGCATGTGACGGCGGTGGACGTTTCCGAGAGCGCCATCGAAATGGCGCGCGCGAACGCCGCGCGCAACGGTCTGGAAGGCCGCATGGACTTCCTCACCGCGGACGTTTTCGACCTCCTGCCCCGCCTCGAGGCCGCGCACCAGAAGCCCTATGACCTCATCATCCTTGATCCCCCGGCGTTCACCAAGTCGCGCCGCACGGCGGACAACGCTGAAAAGGGGTACAAAGAGATCAATCTGCGCGCGATGCGCTTACTTCCGCGCGGCGGGTACTTCGCCACGGCCTCGTGCAGCCACTTCATGCCCGCCGGGCGCTTTGAGCGCATGCTGCGTTCCGCCGCGGCGGACGCGGGCGTGGAGCTGCGGCAGATCGAAGCGCGCACGCAGGCTCCGGACCATCCGATCCTCTGGAACGTGCCGGAGACGGATTACCTCAAGTTCTATCTCTTCCAAGTTGTATAACAAAGCGTATAAAAGAACAGAAAAAGTCCTCGGTGTTTTCACACCGAGGACTTTTTGCGCTTTATTTGCTTTCGCCGGAGTCATCGGCGGGCTTATCGGGCTGGCCGCCCTTCGGCTCGTCCGACGCTTCCGGAGGCTGGCTGTCGGACGGGGTCTCGCCATCCTCCTGCGGCTGTTCGATCTTCTCGCTCGTCATCGAGATGTGGCGGGCGGGCGCTTCGATCACGCTCGGCTGTGAGGGGCGGAAGCCGTCCTGCACGCTCTGGTGCGTGGAAGCGTAGGCCTCCTCCACGGTGGCGGGGTCGCGGCCCTGCAGGATGGCGACCATCTCGCCGCCGGTGATGGTTTCCTTCTCGAGAAGATAGGCGACGACCTTGTCCATATCCTCGCGGTTCTCGCGGATGACCTCGACGGCGTTTTTGTAGCATTCGTCAAGGATCTTCTTGACCTCGCGGTCCATGATGGCGGCGGTGTCCTGCGCGCAGTCGAGCCCGTAGCCGCCGTCAAGGTACTGGCTGCGGACCGAGCCGAGCGCGACCATGCCGACCTCGTCGCTCATGCCGTACATCGCGACCATGTTGCGCGCGATGTTCGTCGCTTCCTGGATGTCCTGCGAAGCGCCGTTGGTCATCGTGTTCATCACGACCTCCTCGGCGGCGCGGCCGCCCATGGAGACGGCGATCTTCGCCATCAGCTCGTCGCGCGTGCGCAGGTTCGTCTTGTCCTCCTCGGGCATGAGGAGCGTGTAGCCGAGGCTGCCCTCGGTGTGCGGGACGATCGTGATCTTCTGCACGGGCTCGGCGTTTTTCTGCTTGTAGGCGACCATCGCGTGACCGACCTCGTGATAGGCCACGAGCTTCTTTTCAAACTCGGTGAGCACGCTGTTTTTCTTCTCGCTGCCCGCGATGACAAACTCGAACGCCGCGAGCATATCCTCCTGCGTGACGAGCTTTCTGCCCTTGCGCACGGCGCGCAGCGCCGCCTCGTTGGCAAGGTTTGCAAGGTCCGCGCCCACGCAGCCGGCGGTCGCGAGCGCGACCTTCTTGAGATCCACGTCCTCGGCGAGCTTGATGCCGCGCGTGTGGACCTGAAGCGTTGCCAGGCGTCCGGCAAGGTTCGGACGGTCCACCGTGATGCGGCGGTCGAAGCGGCCGGGGCGCAGCAGGGCCTTGTCGAGTACCTCGGGGCGGTTTGTCGCCGCAAGGACGATCACGCCCTTGCTGGGGTCGAAGCCGTCCATCTCGGCGAGCAGCTGGTTGAGCGTCTGCTCGCGCTCATCGTTGCCGCCGCTGTAGCGCCCGCCGTCGCGGGATTTGCCGATGGTGTCGATCTCATCGATGAAGATGATGCAGGGGGCGACCTTCGCCGCCTCGGCAAAGAGGTCGCGCACGCGGCTCGCACCGACGCCGACGAACATCTCGACAAAATCGGAGCCGGAGATGGAGAAAAACGGCACCTTCGCCTCGCCCGCCACGGCCTTGGCCAGCAGCGTCTTGCCCGTGCCGGGAGAGCCGACGAGCAGCGCGCCTTTGGGGATCTTCGCGCCGATGGCGGTGTATTTTTCGGGGTTGTGAAGAAAGTCGATGATCTCCACGAGCGATTCCTTCGCCTCGTCCTGACCGGCCACGTCCGCAAACGTCACGCCCGTGGACTTTTCCATGTAGACCTTGGCGTTGGCCTTGCCGACATTGCCGATGCCGCCGATCCCGCCCATGCCGCCGGACTTTTTGGCGACAAGGTTCATCAGCAGCATGAACGCGCCGACCATCAGCACCGTGGGCAGGATATAGCTGACCATGAAGGCGAGAATGGGCGAAACGGGCGCCTGATAGGGCTTGGTGTAGGTCACGCCGTGCGCCTCGCACAGCGCGATCAGGTTCTCCGTCGCGTCGGGGATGATGGTGGTGAAGAGCGTGTAGTTCTGATCGTAGCTCTTGCCGTTTCCGTCGGTGTAGGTGAAGCCGTCCACCGGCGTGATGGTGAACACATCGTCGCCGAATTCGATGGACTTGACCTTTCCGGCCTCGACAAGATCGACAAGCTCGCTGTAGGCGATCTCGCAGGACGATTCCGCGGAGCGCGCCTGGCCGAGCATCACCGAGAGATAGTTCACGGCGATTGTGAGCAGCAGCGCCCACATGACGATCGACCACATGCCGCCGCGGCGGTTTCGGTTCTTATCGTTCCGGTTGGGGTTGTTTCGGTTGTTCTGATCCATGATGTTCCTCCTGTCAGGAGACAGAAAAATGCGCGTCGCGCACTTTTATGATTGATTGTCAAATACTATACCATACAAAGGAAAAAGGCACAAGTTAAGAGCGGTGAATTTTCGATGAACTTTTGCTTTTCGCCCCCTTTATCTTGCCCTGGTTCTGTGTTATAGTTGCAATGGAATACTCTGCCGCACGCGGCGGAGCAAAAGAAAAAACAGCAGTGAAGGAGAACTTCTCTTATGGATAAGGAACGCAAAGAAAAGGTCGCACGAGCCCAGGACGCGGAGGCCGACGGCATCATCGAGGGCCGCAACGCCGTGATCGAGGCGCTGCGCGCGGGCGCGAGCATCGACAAGATTTTCATTCAGAAGGGCGAGACGGACAAGACCCTCGGCCACATCGCCTCCACGGCCCGCGCCGCGGGCGTGGTCGTTGTGGACGCGGACAAGCGCAAGCTTGACTTCATGTCCCGCACGCACGCCCATCAGGGCGTGATCGCGCTCGCGAGCGTGCGCGAATATGTGAGCGTGGAGGACATTTTGAATATCGCGCGCGGGAAGGGCGAAAATCCCCTTCTCGTCGTGTGCGACGAGATCTCCGACCCGCACAACCTCGGCGCGATCATCCGCACAGCCGAGTGCGCGGGCGCGCACGGCGTCATCATCCCCAAGCGCCGCAGCGCGGGCTTGACGAGCATTGTCGGCAAGACGAGCGCGGGCGCGGTGAGCTATGTGCCCGTGGCGCGCGTGCCGAACATCCCGGCGCTTTTGGAGCAGCTGCAAAAAGAGGGCGTGTGGGTATTCGGCACGGCGGCCGAGGGCGCGACCACGCTCTATCAGGCGGACCTCAAGGGCCCTGCCGCCATCGTCATCGGCAGCGAGGGAGAGGGCATGACGCGCCTGGTGCGCGAAAAGTGCGACTTCCTCGTCAGCATCCCGATGAAGGGCAGGATCTCGTCGCTCAACGCATCCGCCGCGGCGGCCATCCTGCTCTACGAGGCGGTGCGCCAGCGCCTGTGATGAAGAAGGGATACCATGGATCAGAAAGACCTTGAATTTGAGCAGGACCTGCTCGATTCCGAGCTGCTGCTGAAAAACACGGCGCGCAGCCTGGATGACGACGCGCAGTACTCGCTCGAGAGCATTCTGGCGGAATTCGGCGGCGGGAGCGCGTCTCCCGCGCCGGAGAAGCCGGAAAAAGAACCCGCGCACGCACCGGAACCGCCGGGCGCGGCGCAGGAAAAGGAGCCGGGCGCGGCGCGGCACGGCATTGTCCCCTTCCCCGGCGCAAAGCGCGCGGCGGAAGCGGATGAGACGGACGAAGAAGACGATGCGCCCGGGGAACCGGACGAAGCATCCTCGCCGCCCGAAGACAAAAACGAAACAGCCGCGGAAGCGGACGAGACGGCGGACAAGCCCCTGACGCTGCAGGACGTTCTCGCCCAGACCGTGCAGGAGGCGCTCGCCGAGCGCGGGGAAGAGGTCATCCTGGAGGAAAAGCCGAAGCGGCGCGGCCTTTTCTCGCGCAAAAAGCTGCGCGACACCGAGCAGCTCTACACGGACGGCGAGGATGAGGAGGAGAGCGCGGACGAGGAGGAAGAGGAGAACGACCCCTTCGTCTCCGACGTGCCCGAGCCGCCGGCGGAGGAAACGCTCGCGGGCCTGCGCGCGCAGCTCTCGGCGGCGACAAAGGCGCGCCGCGCCGTCGGCGTCGTGACGGCGCTGATGTGGCTCGCGGTGCTCGCCGAGCGATTTTCGCTCTTCCCGGCAGAGCTTCTTGCGGATCCGATGCTCCACGCGCTGCCGTATCTCGCGCTCGAGCTGCTTGCCTGCGTTTTAGGGCGGCACATGCTCCTTGACGGCGTCCGCAAGGCGGGCGCGGGGCGAGTGACTTCTCAGCTTTTGACGCTTCTTTTGTGCGCGGTGACGCTCATCGACACGGCGCTCTATGCCTTCCTGCCCGCGCGCGCGGCGCTGTCCGCACCGCTGCCCGGCGTGGGCGCGCTCTCGCTTTACTGCGCGCTGCTGGGCGAAACGCAGCGCCTGCGCGGGCTTTACGACACCTTCCGCATCGCGGCCATCGGCAGCGCGCCCTATATCGTCACCGTGACGGCGGGGGGCGCCGCCAAGCGGGTGGGCCGGAGCGACGGCTTTTCCAACGCCGCCCGCGCCGCCGACCCCTATTCCCGCTGGCAGGGCGTGCTGCTGCCGGTCCTGTGCGCGGCGAGCCTTGTATTTGCGGTGCTCTCCACGCTCCAGAATAAGCAGAGCGTGCTCCTTCTGTGGAATATTTCGGTGATGCTCGCGAGCGCGAACCTTCTTTCCTTTCCGATGGTCTGCGCGCTGCCGCTGCGGCGCATCGCCGCGCGATTGGCCAAGAGCGGCAGCGCCGTGGCGGGCTACGCCGGGGCGGACGCCATCCGCCGCAGCAACTGCGTCATCCTGACCGACGGCGACCTCTTCCCGCCCGGAACGGTCACGCTCGGCGGGCTGAAGGTCTTCGGCGAGGAGAGCGGCAAGGTCATCGCCTATGCCGCGACGATGGCACACGCGTCCGAGAGCGGGCTGAGCAAGCTTTTCGACAATCTCCTTGCCAGCGACGGGGGCTTCCGCGAGCCGGTCGAGGATGTGGACTTTTACGAAGAGGGCGGCGTCGGCGGGCGCATCCACGGGGAAACGGTGCTGTTCGGCACGGCAGGCTTTATGAAAAAGCGCGGCGTGAACCTGCCGCGCAATCTCGGCCTTAAAACGGGCGTTTTCCTCTCGGTGGACGGCGCGCTCATCGCGGTGTTCGCCGTGAAGTACATGCCCGCGGAAAACGTGGACTGGGCGCTCCACGCCCTGCACCACAGCCGCATCACGCCCGTGCTTGCCGTGCGCGACGGCAACATCACCCCCGCGCTTTTAAAGCGCAAGTTCGGCACCGACGCGCGCGCGGTCTACCCCAAGATGTCCACGCGCCTTGCCCTTTCCGAGCGCGGCGGCGGGCGGCCCTGCGCGCTGCTCATGCGCGAGGGGCTCATGCCCTATGCTGAGGTCGTGCTCGGCAGCAAGCGGCTGTGCCGCTCGGCCAGGCGCTGCACGGTGCTCTCCTTCCTCGCCGCCACGGCGGCGACGCTTCTCGCCTTTTATCTTACGTTTGTGGGCGCATACAGTGTGCTCACGCCGCTTTCTCTGCTGGTTTTCATGCTTTTGTGGTCTCTCAGCGCGCTGGTGGACGCCCTCTTCAGCGACCGCTATTGAGCATTTCCGACGAACAAAACGGAAAAATATGAAAAATCATGGTTGAAATAACAAAAAAATCATGGTATGATTTTCTTTGTTGAGTAATATCCCACAAACGGGATTTACATTTCGGAAGGAGACTGACCCCTATGAGTGCAAAAGACATCCGCAATATCGTGCTGCTTGGCCATAGCGGCAGCGGCAAAACCACCCTTGCTGAGAGCATGCTTTATCTGACCGGCGGCACCGACCGTCTTGGCAGAATTGCCGACGGCAACACCGTTTGCGACTACGATCCCGAGGAGATCCGCCGTCAGACGACGATCTCGCTTTCCGTAGCGCCGGTAGAATATGACAGCTGCAAGATCAACGTGCTCGACGTGCCCGGCGGTTTTGATTTCGCCGGCGAGGTCGCGGAGGCCATTCAGGCCGCCGACGCCGCCGTGATCGTCTGCTCGGCCAAGGCCGGCATGAGCGTGGGCGCGGAGAAGGCATGGAAGTATTGCGAAAAGAACAAGCTCCCCCGCCTGCTCTACATCTCCAAGACCGACGAGGAAAACTCCGACTATAACGCCGCGTTCAACACCCTGCGCGAGCGCTTCGGCAAGAACATTGCCCCCGTCGTCGCCCCCATCTGGGACGACAGCAAGAAGGTCATCGGCATCATCGACGTGCTGCATAAGCGCGCGTTCGAGTTCGGCCCGGGCGGCGGCCGCGTCGAGATCGAGGTCCCCGAGAACAAGAAGCCCGTGCTCGATGAGCTCTACGACGCGCTCAAGGAGTCCGTCGCCGAGACGAGCGAGGAGTTCATGGAAAAGTTCTTCGGCGGCGAGGATTTCACCTATGCCGAGATGATCCAGGGCCTGCGCCAGGGCGTGAAGGACCTCTCTCTCTTCCCCGTTGTGTGCGGCTCCGCTGCGCTGGGCATGGGCACGCGCATCCTGATGGATTCCATCGTCGAGCTTCTGCCCAAGCCCCAGGACGCCCGCGCCCTGATGGCGGAGAATGAGGACGGCGAGTCCTCCGAGTTCGTGGTCGCGCCCGGCGCGCTGCCCACGGCCTTCGTCTTCAAGACCATTTCCGACCAGTACGGCAAGTATTCCTACGTCAAGGTGCTTTCCGGCTCCATCAAGCCCGATATGCCCATGGTCAACGCCCGCACGGGCGAGACCGAGAAGCTCGGACGTCTCTACATTGCCAAGGGCAAGAAGTACACCGAGGTCAAGGAGCTCACCTGCGGCGATATCGGCGCCATTGCCAAGATGGACAAGGTCAAGACCGGCGACACGCTCTGCGAGCCGCGCAAGGTCGTCAAGATCGAGCCCATCCCCTTCGATGAGCCCTGCTACAGCGTGGCCATTGCCCCCAAGACCCGCGGTCAGGAGGACAAGATGGCCCAGGGCCTCAACCGCCTGAACGAGGAGGATCCCTCCTTCCGCGTCGTCAACAACGCCGAAACGCACCAGATGGTCGTCTCCGGCGCGGGCGACATTCAGATCGACGTGCTCGTGAGCAAGCTCAAGACCCGCTTCGGCGTCGAGGTCGTGCTCGACACGCCGCGCGTTCCCTACCGCGAGAAGATCCGCAAGACCGTCTCCAAGCAGGGCCGCCACAAGAAGCAGACCGGCGGCAGCGGCCAGTTCGGCGACGTTTGGATCCGCTTCGAGCCCAACGAGGAGAGCGAAGAGATGGTCTTCGCCGAGGAGGTGTTCGGCGGCAGCGTGCCCAAGAACTTCTTCCCCGCCGTTGAAAAGGGCCTGCGCGAGGCCTGCGTCCACGGTCCGCTCGCGGGCTATCCCGTCGTGAACCTCAAGGCCGTGCTGTACGACGGCTCCTATCACCCGGTCGATTCGTCCGAGATCGCGTTCAAGACCGCCGCGAACCTCGCCTACAAGGCAGCCATGCCCGAGGCGTCCCCGGTCCTGCTCGAGCCGGTGTGCGAGCTGAAGGTCACGGTGCCCGATCAGTACATGGGCGATATCCTCGGCGATCTCAACAAGCGCCGCGGCCGCGTGATGGGCATGACCCCGACCGGCAACGGCGAGCAGGTCATCGAGGCTGAGTGCCCCGAGGCGGAGCTGATGAGCTACGCCATCGACCTCCGCTCCATGACGCAGTCCCGCGGCTCGTTCGTGATGCACTTCGTGCGCTACGAGCAGTGCTCTGCCGACGCGCAGGCCAAGGCCGTCGCCGCCGCGAAGGCCATGCAGGACGCCGACTGATCTCCCCGCGTTTTGAAGAAGCTGTGAATAAGAGGCCCTCTCCCCACGGGAGAGGGCCTCTTTCTGTATGGAATGGAAAAGCGCCCGGCATATTGCCGGGCGCTTTATCTTTTGCGGCGATTTAATTCTGACCGAGCGAGACGCGGTACGTGCGGCGAAGGAAACACGCGTTCAGAACGACCGACACGAGCTCTGCGATCGGGAAGGCGAGCCACACAAGCTCCAGCCGCCCCGTGAGCGACAGCAGGTACGCTGCCGGCAGCAGCACGACGATCTGGCGGCAGACGGAGTTGATGAGCGCATAGATGGGCTTGCCGAGCGCCTGACAGGCGCTGCCCGCGATGATGCTGAAGCCCGCGAGCGGGAAGTGCGCGCCGATGATGCGCAGCGCCGTTCTGCCGATGGCGAGCGCCTCGTCCGTGGGCGAAAACAGACCCAGCAGCGTGCCGGGGATGAGCTCGAAGAGCGCGCAGCCCACGCACATGATGCCGATGGCCGTGATGGCCGTCAGGCGGACGGTATGGCGCACGCGGTCGAACTTGCGCGCGCCGTAGTTGTACGACACGATGGGCACCATCGCGTTGTTCAGGCCGAAGCAGGGCATGAAGATGAAGCTCTGGAGCTTGAAATACGCGCCGAACACCGCCGTCGCCGCCTCGGTGAACGAGATGAGGATGCGGTTCATGCCGAACATCATCACCGAGCCGATCGACTGCATGATGATCGACGGCACGCCGACGGCGTAGATATCGGCGATGGTCGCGCGGTGGGGGCGGATGTCGCGCACGCGCATCTGCACCTCAGGGTTTTTCACGTGGTTGAGCACAAGGCCGAGGATCGCGCCGACGAACTGGCCGACAACGGTGGCGATGGCCGCGCCCGCGACCTCAAGGCGCGGGAAGCCCAGAAGACCGAAGATCAGGATAGGATCGAGCACGATGTTGCACACCGCGCCTGCGATCTGCGAGATCATCGAAAGGTTCGTGCGGCCCGTGGCCTGCAGAAGCCGCTCGCCGTAAATTTGCAGGAAGATGCCGGCGGAGATGCCGATGCAGATCATGACATAGTCGCGCCCGTAGGCGATGATCTGCTCGTTCGCTGTCTGCATGCGGAAAAAGGGCTCCGCCAGCGTAAGGCCGAGCAGCATGAACACCGCGGCGGTGCAGAGCGTCAGGAAAAGGCCTGTGCCTGCCGCGTGGTTCACGGCCTGCTGGTTCTTCTCGCCCAGCGAGCGCGCGAGCAGCGCGTTCATGCCCACGCCCGTGCCCACGGCGAACGCGATGCACAGCGTCTGGAGCGGGAAGGCGAGCGACACGGCGTTCATCGCGTCCTGACTGAGCCGCGCGACGAACACGCTGTCCACAATGTTGTAAAGCGCCTGAAAGAGCATCGAGATCATGACGGGCCCCGCCATGTTGGCCAGCAGCTTTCCGATGGGCATCGTGCCCATTTTGTTTTCGCGAACGTTTTCTTCCATGATTCCTCCCCATGTGTCTTTTTGTGTGTCGGCATATAAAATTCCGGCGCCGCAGCGCCGGAATCAAAGTTTGATGTGCTTACTTCTTTAATTCGCCGTTGGCGGCCTTTGTGAGGTAGGCGTTGATGAAGCCGTCGAGATCGCCGTCCATGACCGCCTGAATGTTGCCTGTCTCGTAATCGGTGCGCGTGTCCTTGACGAGCTGGTAGGGCATAAAGACGTAAGAGCGGATCTGACTGCCCCACTCGATCTTGAGCTGCACGCCCTTGATGTCGGAGATCTTCTCCGCGTGCTGCTGGATCTTGAGCTCGAGGAGCTTGGATTTGAGCATCTGCATGGCGTAGTCGCGGTTCTGGAACTGCGAGCGCTGCGTCTGGCAGGCGGTGACGATGCCCGTGGGCTTGTGGATGAGCCGGACGGCCGAGGAGGTCTTGTTGACGTGCTGGCCGCCTGCGCCGGACGCGCGGTAGACCTGCATCTCGATATCCTCGGGACGGATCTCGACCTCGATATCGTCGGGCAGCTCGGGCATGACCTCGAGTGCGGAAAAGCTCGTCTGGCGGCGGGCGTTGGCGTCGAACGGGGAAACGCGCACGAGACGGTGCACGCCGTTTTCACCCTTTAAGTAGCCGTAGGCGTTCTCGCCCTTGACCATGACGGTCGCGCTCTTGAGCCCCGCGTCCTCGCCGTCGAGATAGTCGAGCATCTCAAACTCAAAGCCGTGCTTGTTCGCCCACTGCATGTACATGCGGTAGAGCATCTGCGTCCAGTCCTGCGCCTCCGTTCCGCCGGCGCCGGCGTGGAAGGTGAGGATGGCGTTGCAGCTGTCGTATTCACCGGAGAGAAGCGTCGTCAGGCGGGCCTGATCGATCTCCTTTTCCAGCGCGGCATAGCCCGCTTCCAGCTCGGGCAGAAGGCTCGCGTCGTCCATCTCGCTGCCCATGTCGATCAGCGCGAGCAGATCGTCGCGCGTGGAAACGAGCTTTTCGTAGCGGTGGATTTTATTCTGAAGCTGCTTCGAGCGCATCTGATTCTTCTGTGAGCGCTCCAGATCGTTCCAGAAGCCGTCCTCGTGGGCTTCCAGCTCCAGCCGCTCAAGCTCGCGGCGGGCGGGCTCGATCTCAAGGGCCTTGAACAGATTGTCAAGCGTTTCATCCATTGCAAGCAGCTTCTGCTTATAGGAATCGTATTCGATCACAGCCATGGCGTTTTCTCCTTTTTTCGTTCTGCATTAGCCGAAAAAGTATATCATAATCGCCGTGCAAAGGCAAGAAAAAATCCGTCCTCCGGGGCAAAAAACTCCCGCGGGGGGCGGCTTTGCACATTTTTCGCGCAAAAAACAAAAAAGCCACGCTCGTGGCGTGGTTACAGTCGGGATCTCAGCGCTCGCTGATGATCTGCTTGGTGCTGCCGAAGATCATGTCATCGACATCCTGCTTGATGAAGTTCTCAAACATATTTGTTCTCACGCTCCTTTCTTTCATTTACTTCAGTTTGTATTATAGCCGCCCGGAAAGCAAATTTCAATCGTCAGGTTTCATGGTTTTAAACAAAATTTTAATCCTCCTTTCGTGCAAGCTGCAAAGAACCCTCTTGCATTTCCGCCCGCCGCACTTTATAATAAGACAGCAAGTTTATTTTTGAAAGCGGAGGACGCGTAATATGGCGGATTTCGTCACATTTGAGGATGTTTCCAAGGTCTATCACAGCGGCGAGGTGGAGATCCGCGCCGTGGATCATATCAGCTTTACGATCGGCAAGGGCGAGTTCTGCGTCATTGTCGGCCCCTCGGGCGCGGGCAAAACGACGGTTTTGAACATGCTCGGCGGTATGGATGCCTGCTCTGGCGGCACCATCACCGTGGACGGAACGCGCGTGAGCGATTTTAACGCCCGCCAGCTCACGACCTACCGCCGCCACGACATCGGCTTTGTCTTTCAGTTCTACAATCTCGTCGGCAACCTGACGGCGCTTGAAAACGTGGAGCTTGCCGCGCAGATCTGCCGCGACCCGCTCGACGCGGCGACCGTTTTGCAGGAGGTCGGCCTTGCCGACCGCGCGAACAACTTTCCCGGCCAGCTCTCCGGCGGCGAGCAGCAGCGCGTGGCCATCGCCCGCGCGCTCGCGAAAAACCCCAAGCTCCTGCTCTGCGACGAGCCGACGGGCGCGCTCGACTATGTGACGGGCAAGCAGATCCTCAAGCTTTTGCAGGACACCTGCCGCAGCAAGGGCGTGACGGTCGTGGTCATCACGCACAACACCGCCATCACCCCCATGGCCGACCGCGTCATCCACATCAAAAACGGAACGGTGGAGAGCATGCAGCAAAACGCCGCGCCCGAAAGCGTAGAGACGATCGAATGGTAAAAAGAAAGCAGCAAAGGAGGGCGGCACGATGAAAAGCGCAATGCAGAAGGACTTCTGGCGCGAGATCGGACACACGAGAAGCCGCTTTTTCTCGATCCTGATCCTGGTCGCGCTGTCGGTAGCGTTCCTCTCGGGCCTCAAGGCCACCGCGCCGGACATGAAGCACACGGGCGACGATTACCTCGATTCGCTCCATCTGGCGGATATCCAGATCCTCTCGACGCTGGGGCTGACGGATGACGATATCGAAGCGCTCAAGGCGCAGGACAGCATCGAAAATGCCGAGGGCGAGTACGTGATCGACGCCTTCGCCTCGTCGGATACGGCGGATGTGGTCGTGAAGATCCTTTCGCTCAGCGATGCGGGCATCAACGATGTTTCTCTTCGCGAGGGCCGCATGCCCGAGCGCGCGGACGAGTGCGTGGTGGAGGAAAAGATGCTCTCCATGATGGACATCGCCATCGGCGATACGCTCACGCTCACGCCCGGCAGCAAGCTGAGCGATGCGCTCGCGCAGGACAGCTTCACGGTGGTGGGCACGGTCCGCTCGCCGGTATACATTGCCGTGGACCGCGGCGCGTCCACGCTCGGCAGCGGCGTTGTGAAGGCGTACCTCTACCTGCCGCGCGACGCGTTTGCGCTCGACTATTACACGGCGGCATACGCGCGCGTCACAGGCGCGGCGGAGATGACCGCCTTTTACGATGAGTATGACGACTACATCGAGGAGGTGATCGACTCGCTGGACGCCTTCGGCGATGCGCGCGCCGCGCTGCGGCACGACTCCCTTGTGGACGAAGCGAACGAAACGCTCAACGACGCGCAGCAGGAGCTGGACGACGCCAGGCGCGAGGCCGACGACAAGCTTTCGGACGCGCAGCGCGAGCTTTCCGACGCGAGAAAGAAGCTTGACAACGGCTGGCGCGACTACCGCGACGGGCAGCGGGAGCTGAGCGATTCCCGCGCGCAGCTGGATGAAGCGTATGAAAAGCTGCAGGACGGCGAGCAGCAGTACAAGGACGGCCTTGAAGAGTACAACAAGGCGGCTGCGGACTATGAGAAGGGCCTTGCCGACTATGAAAACGGCAAAAAGGAATATGACGAGGGACAGAAGAAGCTGAGCGAGGGCGAGGAGGAGCTGCTGGCCGGATGGCAGCAGCTGGAAGCGGGCGAAAAGCAGCTCGACGCGCTGGGCAGCACCGTGACCGGCGCGCTCAGCGGCAGCGGCTCGCCCTATGAGAACGCGCCGGAGCAGCTCCTTGAGGACCTCGGCCGCGGCGACGCGGCGGCCGCCGCGACGACGGACGCGGCGCTTGAGGGGATGCGCACCCAGCTCAGAGGCGGCATCGCGCAGGCGGAGAGCACGATCACGGAGCTGAACGCCAGCCTGACGGCGGTGAACGCGGCGCTCGCGCAGCTCTCTCAGGTGCCGACCGACGGCATGACGGACGAGGAGCTGAACGCGCACAATGCGCAGATCGCCGCGCTGAACGCGCAGAAGGCGCAGCTTGAAGCCGGCATTTCCCAGGCGCAGGCGCAGAAGGCGCAGATGGAGCAGCAGCTTTCGCAGCTCGAAGCCGTCAGCGCCGCGACGATCGGCGAGAGCAAGCGCCAGCTCGACCAGGGCCGCGCGGACTACCGCAGCGGCAGCGCCCAGCTGGCCCAGGGCAGAAGAGATCTGGCCGAGGGCAAAAAGGAGCTGGACGAGGCCAGAACCGAGCTGGACGATGCGCCCGCGCAGCTTGCGGAAGCAAAGCAGAAGCTTGACGATTCCCGCGCCGAGCTGGACGACGGCTGGAAGGAATACGAGGACGGCGAGCGGCAGTACGCCGACGGCGCGCTCAAGCTGGCCGACGCCTACCGCGAGCTCCAGAAGGGCGAGAGCGACTACCGCAAGGGCCTGAGCGAATACCGAGACGGCAAGGCCGAGGCGGACGAAAAGATCGCCGACGCGCAGAAAAAGATCGACGATGCGCGCCGCGACGTGGCTGATATCGAAAGCTGCGAGTGGTACATTTTCAGCCGCAGCTACAACCCCGGCTATACGGGCTTCGGGCAGGACGCCGAGCGCATGGCGAACCTTGCGAGCGTTTTCCCCATCATCTTCTTCCTTGTGGCGGCGCTCGTGTGCCTTACGACGATGACGCGTATGGTCGAGGAGCAGCGCGTGCAGATCGGCTCGCTCAAGGCCATGGGCTACAGCGGCCTTGCCATTTCGCGCAAGTACATCTTCTACGGACTGCTGCCGAGCCTTGGCGGCGGGCTGCTGGGCCTTGCCTTCGGCTACATCCTCTTCCCCAAGATGATCTTCACGGCCTACCAGATCATGTATCAGGTGCCGGATCTCGAGCTGCGCGCGTATCCGGAGATCTCGGTGTTCTCCGTGCTCGCGGCGGTTGCATGCACGACGCTCGCGACGCTCTGGGCCTGCATGGCGACGCTGCGCGAAACGCCCGCGAGCCTGATGCGCCCGCGCACGCCGAAGGCGGGCAAGCGCGTGTTCCTTGAGTACATTAAGCCGCTGTGGAAGCGCATGTCGTTCACCCACAAGGTCACGGCGCGCAACCTCTTCCGCTACCAGAAGCGCTTCTGGATGACGGTCATCGGCATCGGCGGGTGCACGGCGCTCATCATCGCGGGCTTCGGCATGCGTTCGTCCCTGCTCTTTACGATGTCGCGCCAGTATAACGACCTCTTCCACTACAGCGCGCAGGTGACGCTTTCGGACAATGTGCTGCCCGAGGAGCGGCAGGCGGTGGAGACCTTCCTCGATTCCAACGCGCGCGTCGTGAACTACATCCCCTGCGCGGCCTCGTCCGCTACGGCGGTCACGCCGAAGTATTCCACGACCGCCTATATCGAGGTCATGGAGGCGGACGACCTCCCCAAGGCCATCGAGCTGTACGACTATAAGAGCGGCGATACCATCACCATGCAGGATGACGGCGTTTACATCGACCAGAAGCTCTCGGAGCTGCTGGACGTCAAGGTGGGCGACACCTTCTTCCTTGAGGGCGACGAGCCCGCGGACGTGACGGTTGCGGGCATCTACGAGCACTACACGGGCCACTTTATCTACATGACGCCCGCGTGCTATGAATCGACCTTCGGCAAGGCGCCGTCGGCCAACGCCTACCTTATGAACTTCACGAGCGACGACGAGCAGACCTGCGGCGCGATCTTTGAAAGGCTGCTGGAGCTCAACGGCGTGGTATCGACCTCCCGCATGCGCGACACACAGGATACCTACACGCACAGCATGGAGCGCGTGGACTTCGTCGTGGTCATCGTCATCCTCGCCGCGGCGGCGCTGGCGATGGTCGTGCTCTTCAACCTCTCGAATATCAACATCACCGAGCGGCAGCGCGAGCTGGCGACGATCAAGCTCCTCGGCTTTTACGACGGCGAGGTCTCGGCCTACGTCTACCGCGAGAACATCGTGCTTACCATCTTCGGCATCGCGCTCGGCTGCTTCATGGGTCACTGGCTGCACCTCTACCTCGTGCGCTCGACAGAGATCGACCTTATGATGTTCGGGCGGCAGACCGAGCCGTCGGCCTATGTGTACGCGGCGATTCTGACGGCGCTTTTCTCGCTGCTCGTCAACGTGCTCGCGCACTTTAAGATGAAGAAGATCGACATGGTCGAGAGCCTCAAGAGCGCGGAATAACCCTCTTGTTCCGAAAAATCCCCTGTGGTATGATAAAGGGCGGCGCAAGCCGCCCTTTGGCATTTCCGCGCGTCAGCGCGATTCAAGATAGGAGCATCCATGGCAAAACATACGAAAACGCATCATTTCTGGCGAAACCTCGCGGTTCTGGCGGTGCTGCTGGGCGTTTACCTCTACTGGGGCAACAGCAGCATCGAGACGGACGAGGTGTGCTTTTCCTCCCCCGCGCTGCCCGCGGGCTTCGACGGCTGCCGCATCGTGCAGCTGAGCGACCTGCACGGCAAGTCCTTCGGCGAAAATAACGAGCGGCTTTACGCCGCGGTCCGGGCCGCGCGGCCGGAGTATATCTTCATCACCGGCGATCTTGTGGACCGCCGGACCGAAAACCCGACCGTCTACGCCGGCGAGACCGGCGCGGCGCTCTCCGCCATCGCGCCGACGTATTACGTCACGGGCAACCACGAGTGGGGTCACGGCACCGCCGCCGTGGAGGAGATCAAGCGCACGCTGCGCGAAAACGGCGTGACGGTCCTCTCGAACGAATTTGTGCCGCTTCTTCGAAACGGCGATTCGATCGTCCTTGCGGGCATCGACGACCCCAACGGCTACGCCGATCAGGAAGCGCCGGAGGAGCTTGCGCAGGAGGTCTATGCCGCCTATGGAGACCCCTTCTGGCTGCTGCTGGCGCATCGGAACGACCGCTTTGCGGGCGAGTACAGCCTGCTCGGCGCGGACCTGACGCTCTCGGGCCACGGCCACGGCGGCATCTGGCGGCTTCCGTTCACCGACGGGGTGTTCGGCACGCAGCGCAACCTGTTCCCCACGCACAGCGCGGGGTTCTATACGGACAACGGAGAAATGGTGTTCGTCCACCGCGGGCTCGGCAATTCGCCGCGCATCGTGCCGCGCATTTTAAACCGCCCGCAGGTGGCGGTCATCACGCTGGAAAGGGGATAGGAGCATGCGGGAATTCAACGCGGGACAATATGACGTTGCCGTGATCGGCGCGGGCCACGCGGGCATCGAGGCCGCGCTCGCCTGCGCGCGGCTGGGAATGAAAACGGTCTGCTTTACCATCAACCTCGACGCTGTGGGCAACATGCCCTGCAACCCCGCCATCGGCGGCACGGGCAAGGGCCATCTTGTGCGCGAGCTTGACGCCCTCGGCGGCGAGATGGCGCGCGCGGCGGATAAAGCCTGCATCCAGTATCGGATGCTCAACCGCGGCAAGGGCCCGGCGGTCTGGTCGCTGCGCGCGCAGGCCGACCGGCGGCGCTACCAGAGCGTGATGAAGCACACGCTTGAAACGCAGGAAAATCTGCTGCTGCGGCAAGCGGAGATCGTCGATATCCGTGTGGATAACGGTCAGGTGTCCGCCGTCGTGACGGAGACGGGCGGTGTTTATGCCGTCAGGGCCATCGTCCTCTGCTCGGGCACGTTTCTGGATGGCCGCACTATCGTCGGCGAGTGCGTGCGCGAGAGCGGCCCGGACGGGATGCACGCGTCCACGACGCTCGCTGCCGCGCTCAAGGCGCTCGGCCTCCCCCTGCGCCGCTTCAAGACCGGCACGCCGCCGCGCGTCAACGCGCGCAGCGTCGATTTTTCTCAGATGGAGGTGCAGACGGGCGATGAAACGCCCCTCCCCTTCTCGTTTTCCACAGAAAATCCGCCTGAAAATCAGGCAGTCTGCTACCTGACCTACACCACGGAGGAGACGCACCGCGTCATCCGCGAAAATCTGGACCGCAGTCCCATCTACTCCGGCGTGATCGAGGGCGTCGGCCCGCGCTATTGCCCGTCAATCGAGACGAAGATCGTCCGCTTCCCCGACAAGCCCCGCCACCAGCTTTTCATCGAGCCGATGGGGCTTGACACCGAGGAGCTTTACATTCAGGGCTTTTCCTCCTCCATGCCCGAGGAGGTGCAGGTCGAAATGCTGCACTCGGTCAGGGGCCTTGCGCGCGCGGAGATCATGCGCCCGGCCTACGCCATCGAATATGACTGCATCGACCCCACGTCCCTTTATCCGACGCTTGAATACAAGCACATCGCGGGCCTTTACGGCGCGGGGCAGTTCAACGGTTCGTCGGGCTATGAGGAGGCGGCGGTGCAGGGCTTTGTCGCGGGCGTGAACGCCGCGCGCAAATTAAAGGGCGAAGCGCCGTTCATCCTGGGCCGCGAGCAGGCCTACATCGGCACGCTGATCGACGATCTTGTGACCAAGGGGACGAACGAGCCCTACCGCATGATGACGAGCCGCAGCGAGTATCGCCTCATTCTGCGCCAGGACAACGCCGACGAGCGGCTCGCGCCCATCGGGCACGCGCTCGGCCTTGTGAGCGACGAGGCGCTCCGAAAAGTCAACGAAAAATATGACGCGGTGCGCCGCGAGATCAAGCGGCTCGAGCACACGGGCGTTCCCTCGTCCGACGCGCTCAACGCGCTGCTGCGCGCGCGCGGCACGGCGGAGGTACACGACGGGAGCCCGCTGATCGCGCTGCTGCGCCGTCCGCAGATCGGATACGACGATCTGCGCGCGTTCGACGAGGGCTGCCGCGCCTTCCCGCCCGCGCTCGCCGAGAGCGTGGAGATCGCGGTGAAGTACGAGGGCTATATCCGCCGCCAGCGCGCCGAGGTCGCGGAGTTTGCGCGGCTCGAGCGCCGCGCCATCCCGCAGGATATCGACTATGCAGACATCGACGGTCTGCGGCTCGAGGCGCGCGAAAAGCTTGCCGCCATCCGCCCGCAGAACCTGGGGCAGGCCGGGCGCATCTCCGGCGTCAGCCCGGCGGACGTTACCGCGCTGATGCTTCACCTGTCGCATGGAGAGAAATAAAAAACGCACGGCTTGAAGCCGTGCGTTTTTCTCAAAGGAGCGGCACTGCCGCTCCTTTGAATTATTTTCCAAATTTTGTGAACAGGGTCACGAGCAGCGTGATGAGGGCCATGACGGCGAAGATGCCGAGCATTCCCTGCCCCGTGATGAGCAGCGCGATCTCAAGATTTGTCATGTTGTGTTCCTCCTTAGCCTAAAAGCTGCGGCACGAGATTCAGGATCATGCCGCCCGCGAGCACCGATGCGATCTGACCGGCGACGTTCGCGCCGACGGCGTGCATCAGCAGGTGGTTGGTGCAGTCTGCCTCCTGCCCCATCTTCTGGATGACGCGCGCGGACATCGGGAAGGCCGAGATACCGGCCGCGCCGACCATGGGGTTCACCTTGTCCTTGCAGAAGAGGTTCAGAAGCTTTGCAAACATCACGCCCGCGATGGAGTCGAAGACGAAGGCGACAAGGCCCAGCGCCATGATGATGAGCGTATCAAGATTGACGAACTGGTCGGCCTGCATCGAGAAGGAGATCGTGATGCCGAGCAGGAGCGTGATGAGGTTCGCGAGGTCGTTCTGCGCCGTCTGGGAAAGGCGCTCGAGGCAGCCGCACTCGCGAAGAAGGTTGCCGAACATCAGAAAGCCGACGAGCGAGACGGACATCGGCGCGATGAAGCCCGCGATGATCGTGACCATGATCGGGAAGCAGATGCGCAGCGTTTTGGAGACGTGCTTGGGGTTATAGGGCATGTGCATCGCGCGGTCCTTT
>Ga0129311_1000049_pt1 | contig 117267 bp, 92 predicted proteins | sample Go1ome_FD_94435 | JGI IMG/M metagenome (GOLD analysis project Ga0129311, IMG submission 94435) | Western lowland gorrila individual fecal microbial communities from Wisconsin, USA - Go1022B metagenome | ecosystem: Host-associated > Mammals > Digestive system > Large intestine > Fecal | place... | reverse complement strand
TGATAAAAAGAGCTATTGTGGGCTATAAGTCGTTATCATTTATAAAATATTGTATAGCCGGTGGCGATAAGCTGACCATCGAATCGGAAGAAAAAATAAACGAGTTTTTAAAGAAGCATGGAGTAAAAAATAGAATTATAAAAGGCTATGGCATGACCGAGTTAAGTTCGGGATGCGTAATAAACAAGGCAGATGAGTACAACAAACCCGGCAGTTGCGGAATGCCAATGATAAAAAACAATGTAAAAGTGATTTCGCTTGATACCGGAAAAAGCATAACTTATAACCAGACAGGGGAAATATATCTGGCAGGTCCAAGTGAAATGTTTGGCTATAAGAATAATGAGACAGAAGAAGCAAAAGTCAGAATCACGGATGAGTATGGTGAAAGATGGATAAGAACCGGCGATCTAGGGCATGTTGATTCAAAAGGAAATATATCGATAGATGGAAGATTAAAAAATATGATTATTCGCCCGGATGGTCATAATGTTTTTCCAAAACCAATCGAAGATTTGCTGTTGACTCATCCTGCAGTAGAAGAATGCGTAGTGATTGGGATAGCCAGTAAGGAGTATCAGAATGGGAAAGTGCCGGCTGCCCTTGTTGTGTTGAAAGATGAATACGAAGGAAAAGAAGAGAGTATTTTGGAAGAACTAAAAGCACTTTCACTGGAGAAATTACCGCCAAGAGATATAGCATTAGAATATAAATTTGTGAAGCAACTTTTGTAGGATTGAAGATTCGAAAGATAGTAAATAGACCATGGAGATTATGCTTGAAGATAGCAACATCAAGAAAAATACATATTGTCGGATATCCTCAGTTTGAGAAAGAAAAAAGTTATGTTTTTGCATGTAATCATAGTTTTGATGAAGATGTTATTTCTGCATTGTGGTGCCATCGGATTACGGATATTATAGAAAGTTAAGTGCGGATAAGTTATGAAAGCAATAATATAGAGTATTGTATCATGTAGGCGTGTACTTTGCATGGACAATACTTTTTTTGTTTAATATACTACATAAAAAAGTGCAAATGCACATAAATTGGTAATAATTATTGAATTGGAAATGATTTAGTGATAAAATAACATTACTAAAATTTGTGCAATGCACAAAAACAAGGAGCGATACTGTGGAGATCAAGAGAGACTCATACCTTGAACAGTTAAAGATAAGAATAGATAACGGAATGATTAAGATTATCACAGGAATCAGGAGATGTGGCAAATCATTTCTATTATTTGTATTGTTTAAGAAATACTTATTGGAGAGAGGTGTAGATAATGACCACATCATTGAGATTGCGTTAGATGGAATTGAAAATGAGGAGCTAAGGGATCCAAAGAAATGTTATCAGTATATTAAAGAAGCAATGAAAGATGATAAGAAATATTATCTGCTTTTGGATGAAGTACAGTTTATGCCACGATTTGAGGAAGTGCTGAATAGTTTGCTTCATATCAGTAACATTGATGTGTATGTAACCGGCAGTAATTCTAAGTTTTTATCCAGCGATATTGTAACTGAATTTAGAGGCAGAGGAGATGAAATCAGAATTTATCCGTTGTCCTTTGCAGAGTTCTATGCGGCTTTCGATGGAGATTATGATGATGCATGGGAGGAATATATGACATACGGTGGTTTACCACAGGTGGCACAATTTACTGTGGAACGCCAAAAGGCGGAGTATCTTAAAAATATTTTTAGCAATGTTTATATCAAGGATGTGGTAGAGCGAAACAGGATTCAAAATGTTGATGAAATGGGTACTTTGGTAGATATTCTTGCTTCTGCCATAGGAGCACCTACCAATCCAACCAAAATATCAAATACTTTCAAAAGTGAAAGAGGCATTAATTATAGCAATAAGACTATATCCAACCATATAGATTATCTTGCAGAAGCGTTTTTGATTTCTAAAGCGAATCGGTATGATATTAAGGGTAGAAAATATGTAGGAGCAAATCTGAAATACTATTTTTCGGATATAGGACTTAGAAATGCCAGACTGAATTTCAGACAGCAGGAGCCGACTCATATTATGGAGAACATTGTTTATAATGAACTGCTTGTGCGTGGTTACAATGTGGACGTCGGTATTGTGGATGTATTTGCAAAGAATAGTGAAGGAAAGAGGGTTCATAAACAGTTAGAGGTTGATTTTGTAGTGAACCAGGGAAGCCAAAGATATTACATTCAGGTGGCTTATGATATGACTTCTGAGGAAAAGCAGACACAGGAACTTAATTCATTTCGAAATATTCCGGATTCATTTAAGAAGATTGTTATAGTGAATGGAACGAAGAAGCCGTGGAGGAATGAGGAAGGCTTTGTAATCATGGGGATGAAATATTTTCTGCTTAATGCGGATAGTTTGGAGTTTTAGTTTGGAAGGAGATAATATATTCCGATATAGAAATATGGATGGAGATGTATCTGGTGGTGCTCAGGGAGAGATTAACGAATTGATTCAACAAGCAAAATACTCTTTTTCAATGCCATATTATGATGTGTATTCGAGAAATAAAGTAACTACTATATAGTGAATTATCTGCGAAAGGGGATAAAGAGATGAAAAAAGAAGGAAAAAACAAAATGATCAAAATGCTTGTCTGTGCGGTACTGCTTGGCGTGGTTGCAGGACTTGGATTCGCATCGGGACTGGTAAAAGGAGAAGATCTTGCCACGCTGTTTTCCATCAACACAACGGCGGTGTTAAAGCTTTGTATCATGATACCGGGTGTGCTGCTGGTCGCAAATCTGATCGGATTTTTACTTGAGTTATGGAAGCCTGAGAACCACAGGACGCGGTCGGTTCTGTCGCTGATCAACAGTCTGATCAGATATCTTGCATTTATTGTGATTCTTTGCTGGGGACTGACCATCCTCGGTGTGAACATGGCAACCATTGTTGCCAGTGTCGGCGTATTGGCTCTGATCGTTGGCTTCAGTGCGGAGAGTCTGATTGCGGATGTGGTGACAGGAACCTTTATGCTGCTGGAAAATCAGTACAATGTTGGAGATATCGTTGAAGTCAACGGATTCCGCGGAACCGTTACGAGTATCGGGATCAGGACGACCTGCATCACAGATACGGGTGATAATGTGAAGATCATTAATAATTCCGAGATGAAGAATATTCTGAACCGTTCGGATAATCTCTCAAGAGCGGTCAGCGACATTGCCATTCCTTATGAGACGGATCTTGAGAAGCTGGAAAGTGAACTGCCGAAACTGATGGATACGATCTATGAAGCACATACGGACATTATGAAGGATAAACCTCGTTATATTGGCGTACAGGCATTAGAGGCATCCGATGTTTTGCTGCGTTTTGTGGTGGATGTGTCTGAGAAAAATATCTATTCCGCAGCGCGTATTCTGAACCATGATCTGCTGCTTGGTTTCAGAAAACTTGGTGTGGAGTGTCCGTTTCCGCAGATGGATGTCCATAATAAATAGCGGGATGTCTGTGTGAAAGGTGGGATGGCCATGAAGAAAGCGCAGGACATTCAGGAATATAAACCGGATCCCTCTCTGGAATATGCACCGCTTCCGGATGAGTATCTTCAGAACGGCGGTACGGATGAGAAACAGGAACGGGAGCATAACGGACAGATACATAGAAAACACCGGCAAAAGAGAATGTTGCTGATGACCCTGGCATTTGCCGCCATGGTATATGTGGGATATGCTTCGGGCTTTTGGAGAGATCCGAACAGCAAAACACCGGCAAAAACAGAAATGGAAGCCGGAGCGGATACCGGAACCGATACAGGAGAATTGCCGGATGCCGCGCAGGCAGCGGATCTTACAGAGCAGCAAACAGGTGACCATGGTGCGGGGCAGACGGGGAGTCAGTCCCAAGATCAGACGGCACAGACGACGGAGCCGGCGGTTGATCCCGAACAGGTACTGCTTGACCGGATGTTGCGGATTCAGGTTTACCATGATACCTATGATATGCTGACTTATGAAAATGAGGTGCTTGCCGAGAATGAGATCTCAGCGGGCAGTCTGTTAAACGGAGAGAGCTATCAGCTGCCGGAGTGTGAGCCGGTGGAGGGGTATACGTTTCTTGGCTGGGTGGCACGTCTGGAGATTTCGGGCGCAGATTATATTCTGTTGTCGGATCAGAGCGCGCTCACAGCGGAGGATCTGATTGCCATGGCAAGTACCGGAAATCTACAGAAGCTTACGGCTGCATGGCAGGAGCAGAAGGATACTGAGCCGGTTGGTGTAAGTATTCATGCTGCGTGGAGAAAAAATGAACCGGATAAATGGTCCTGCGTGCTGATCCTGGATGCCAATGGAGGTGCGCTTCAGGGAAGTGAACGTGTAACCTATGCGGCAGAAGGACCGATGGGATCCGGTTGTACGATTTATCTGTGTGCATATCCGGTCCCGGTCAGGGAGGGGTATCGCTTTACCGGCTGGTATCCACAGCAGGAGACACAGGAACAGCCGAAGAACCGGTTGTCGGGTTTGGATTTTTTTGAAAAAGATGGAGACGACTGGGATTTTAGCCACATGCATTCCATTACACTTTATGCAGGTTGGAAAGCAGAGTAGCATTTTGAAGTATCCGATGTGGAATTTTCTAAAAATTAAAAAATGAAAAAAAATCATTAAGAATAAAAAAAGTGATAGTTTCCTCTTGACTGAATGCTATTCAGTGATATAATCGGTTTCAGAAAAAAGATTGAATCAGATTCAGTTAAGGAGGTGTCACATGTCACGTATCATGAAAAAGCCGGATGAGCGGAGAAAAGAATTGTTGAACATCGGCTTTGACCTGTATATGGAAAAGGGCATGGCGGGACTGAGCATCAAGGAAATCGTGGAGCAGGCTCATGTTGCGATCGGATTATTCTATTACTATTTCAAATCCAAGGAAGAGTTTGTAGAAGAAGCTTTGAACAATTATGTTGCGCAGAATCTGGAATCCGTAAAGGAGTTATTGGAGGCAGAAAAAACAGCATCCGAGAAATTGGATGCCGTTTTTTCTGCCTTTTTTCAGTTCGCAGACCGCGTGAAACCCTATGTGCGGGAGCAGGTGCACCGTACAAGGCAAAATTATATTTTTATCAATCAGGTACTTGAGCATATGCTTCCTGTTGTGGAGCAGGTGATCGAGGACGGCAGTACAGAGGGCATCTTTCATGTAAAAAGTGCAAGAGTGGCTGCAAGCTACATTCTGTATGGTCTTTCGGGATTTCTGCAGTTCAGTGCGGATGATGGTGAAGATGAGAATGAAGTTGTGCGGGAACTGGTATATGAAACGCTTGGTATGATGCCGGCGGCTGTAGGGTGATGAGAAATGGGAAAGAAGAAAAGGAGTACGAAAGACATGGAAGAGACACAAAAGAAGGAAAAAGAATCTAACGGAATGCTGAAGATATCGGCATTCATCGTAGATAAGCGAAATCTGTTTTTCCTGATCTACATTATTTTGATCATTTTCTCTGCATTTTCCAGAAACTGGGTATCGGTAGAAAATTCATTGTCAGCATATCTGCCGGAGTCTTCCGAAACGAGCCGTGGACTGGATCTGATGGAGGAACAATTCATTACATACGGAACTGCCAAGTTCATGGTAACAAATATTGATTATGATCAGGCAGAGGAGCTGGCAGATTCCATCAAGGAACTGGACTATGTGGCAATGCTGACCTTTGATGAAACAGAGGATCATTATCATAATTTTTCAGCGCTGTATGATGTGACTTTTAATTATGATGAGAATGATGACCGGTGTCTGGAGGCATTGGACAGCCTGAAGGAATATCTGAGTGATTATGATATCTATGTATCGACCACGCTCGGAGATCAGTCTTCTGAAACAATTGCATCCGAGATGCAGGTTATTATCGTTTTAGTTGCGATCATTGTCGTAGTGGTATTGCTGTTTACTTCACAGACCTATGCGGAGGTACCGGTGCTCCTGCTGACCTTCGTATCAGCGGCAATTTTGAGTATGGGTACAAATTTTATGCTTGGTACGATCTCATTTGTATCCAATTCCGTAACGGTTGTATTGCAGCTGGCTTTGTCCATTGACTATGCGATTATCTTCTGTAACCGTTACAAGGAAGAACATGAAAAATTACCGATCAGGGATGCAGTCGTTGTTGCACTGAGTAAATCCATTCCGGAGATTTCTTCAAGCTCTCTTACCACGGTCGGTGGTCTGGTAGCAATGATGTTCATGCAGTTCGGAATCGGACCGGATATGGCAATCTGCCTGATCAAGGCAATTCTGTTAAGCCTGATGTCTGTATTCTTATTGATGCCCGGACTTTTAATGCTGTTTGGTAAAGCAATGGATAAAACAAAGCATAAGAATTTCGTACCGAAGATCCCTTTCGTCGGAAAATATGCATATCATACACGGAAAATTGTTCCGATTATTTTTGCTGTTGTACTGGTTGCAGCATATATCATTCAGAGCAGCTGCCCGTTCGTATATGGTTACAGTACGTTAAATACGCCGATTAAGAACAAATATCAGATTGCGGATGAAATGATTGAGGAAAGCTTCGGCAGCAGCAATATGGTGGCGCTCGTTGTTCCGGCCGGGGACTATGAAAAAGAAGCGCAGATGTTAGCAGAGCTGGATTCCTATGATGAAGTCGATTATTCCATGGGACTTTCCAACACAGAAGCAATGGACGGATATATGCTGACAGATAAGCTGAATGCGAGACAGTTCTCAGAGCTGCTGGAACTGGATTATGAAGTAGCACAGCTATTGTATGCGGCTTATGCTGTAAATGATGAGAATTATGCGAAGATTGTCAGCGGTATCTCCACTTACGAAGTTCCGCTTATCGATATGTTTATGTTTCTCTATGATGAAGTCGATGAGGGTTATGTAACGCTGGACGATGACATGATGGATACCCTGGAGGATGCCCATACACAGATGAATCTGGCCCTTGAACAGCTGCAGGGAGAGGATTACAGCCGAATGTTGGTATATCTGACGCTTCCGGAGGAAGGTGATGAGACTTTTGCATTTCTTGATAAGATGCATGAGATCGCTGCTAAATATTATGAGGATGGAGATGTCCTTGTAACAGGCGAATCCACTAGCCAGTATGATCTGAAGAAGACCTTTGAAACGGATAACGTGGTTGTAAATGTGGTTTCTATTTTAGCGGTACTGGTTGTATTGCTGTTTACCTTCAAATCTGCGGGAATGCCGGTGCTCCTGATTGCGGTTATCCAGGGAAGTATCTGGTTGAACTTCTCGTTCCCGGCGGTGACACATTCGAATTTGTTCTTTATGAGTTACCTGATCGTAAGCTCCATCCAGATGGGTGCCAATATCGATTATGCGATCGTTATTTCGGGCCGTTTCATGGAACTGAAGGAGAAAATGTCTAAGAAGGAAGCAATTATTGAAACATTGAACTTTGCGTTCCCGACCATCATTACTTCCGGAACCATGCTTGCCGTTGCAGGTATTATCATCGGACAGATGACCTCAGAGGCAGCGATTGTCGGTATCGGACAGTGTCTGGGACGTGGTACATTAATTTCAATCTTTATCGTTATGTTTGTATTGCCTCAGATTCTTCTGCTTGGCGAGAAGATCATCGATAAGACAGCATTTACGGTTTCGGTACCTCTGATTGCCCAGAAAAGCAGTGGTATTATCAGAGTGGACGGTTATGTGACAGGACAGATCAATGGCAAATTTGTCGGTGAGATGCATGGTATTATCACCGGTGATATGAATGCGTATGTGGAGATCGGAGATGTCAGTCAGATAGAAGATAAAACCGGTGCTCCGCCGCAGGAACAGGCAGTATCCGTAACGGAGCAGGAAGATAATTCACAGAAGGAGGATGGCACAGATGAGCAGTAGCGTACATACGAATAAATTTTATGGTAGATTTTTTGCATGGCTGCTTGCTGCAGTCATGATCCTTGGCTCCCTTCCGGTTTCCGTTGTGTCGGCAAAGGAAAATACGCAGTCGGTCGGGACGGACAACACGACAGGAACATCCGGTGAGTCAGCGGATGACGAAGCACAGGATGACGAAGTGCAGGAAGTTGAAATACAGGTGATCGAGATTCACAATGCGCAGGAATTACAGGAGTTAGCAGCAAACTGTAAGCTGGATGCCTGGTCTGCGAACGTCAGAGTGGAGTTGTGTGATGATATTTCTCTGTCAGGAAGTGAATTTGAGCCGATCCAGATCTTTTCGGGCGTATTTGACGGAAAAGGGCATACTATTTCCGGCATGTATTTGAACGGGGATGGCTATGCGGACGGTTTTTTCCGCTATGTTGCAGAGACGGCTGTGATCCAGAATCTGACAGTTTCCGGAATTGTGGAATCCGATAATGAAAAAGAGTGCGTGGGTGGTATTGCCGGGATTAATCAGGGTACCATTATGAACTGCACCTTTATCGGAGTGGTAAAGGGACAGAATGCAGTCGGTGGAATTACAGGAGAAAATGAGAGTACTGGAATTATCAGTAACTGTAAATCCTACGGCAGCATCAGCGGGTACGACAGTGTTGGCGGTATTACAGGCAAGAACCATGGTTCCGTTATGACCTGTGAAAATGATGCCGGAATCAACAATGACATTGCAGGGGTGGAAGAACGTGACAGCGAAGGACTGGACTGGATTCTGGATGCAGTCCAGACGGATGATGTCCGCCTCAGAAGTAATATTGATGTCGGTGGAATTGCCGGATATTCGGATGGTATCATTACCTATTGTATCAATAGTGGAGTGGTCGGATATGAGCACGTTGGCTACAATGTCGGTGGAATTGCCGGCAGACAGAGCGGACTTTTAACCTACTGCAATAATAATGGTGAAGTATACGGCCGGAAAGATGTTGGCGGTATTGTCGGACAAATGGAGCCTTTTATCAGCGTGGATGAGGCACAGTCCATTTCCAATGCGGTTCAGGAACTTCATGACAGAATTGAAAAATTACTGGATGACCTTGATACAACCCAGAATGTATTAAGCAATGATTTTGATGAGCTGAGTGGATACTCTGACAGTGCACTTGACCATGGAGAGGCGATCAGTGACCAGCTGATTGATTTTACGGATGCCAATATTGATTCGGTCAATGATCTGTCGGCAAACATGGATTATGTGATGGACAGACTGCCGGGAATCCTCACCAATACGCGCAATGCCATGGATTATATGACCACGGTATCGGAGGATCTGAAGCGGGTAAATGATGATCTGGATGTGATCGATCAGTTGCAGGACTCCCAATATGATGAGACACAGTACAGAAGATTATCCATTGTAAATGGTGTGGGTGGTACGGTTTCGGCGGATAATATCAATCCGGATGACGGAGCAACAGTTACGCTTACAGCAAATCCGGAAAACGGATACAAGGTAAAGAATATTACGGTTACGGATGCTTCAGGGAAAGCAGTTACCTGTACGCAGACTGCCGGAAATCAGAATGAATACAAATTTGTAATGCCGCAGGGAAATGTGGTGGTAAGAGCTGAGTATGACTATACAGGAGCTTATATCCCGGCTTCCAATGCAGGCGGTAATGTTTATGTATCCATTAATAATAATGCCGGGACGGTTAAGATCTCCGTATTACCGGATGGCGGTTATCATTTTGACGGAGTCTATGTAGGATCCGCTTATTATGACAGGAGCCGGTTTACACCGGATAATTCTACTTATACGCTGGAGATTGCAAAACAGGAGTATGGGACGCCTGTTTTGGTATCCACGACCTTTACCAAAGACAGCAACAGCCATAAGGTCACACAGGCATCAAGTGCAGGTGGTTATCTGACACTGGATAAACAGAATGCGGCAGCAGGGGAAACAGTTACTGTAACAGTTCATGAGGAAACCAATTATAAGCTGACCTCCATTACCATAAACGGAGCGGCATTGACAGCTTCTGCAACAGCAAATGAGTATACTTTTACAATGCCCTCAGCGGATGCAGATGTGCAGGCAGTCTTTGCTTATCAGACGTCTTCGGATACAGAAGTTTATACAGAATCCGACATCGGCGGAAGCGTTGTCGCAGTCAGAAATGTAGGAAGTAATAATTATTCGGTTGCAATGACGCCGGCGAGCGGATATCAGGTATCGGACAGAGCTCTGATTATCACCGGAAACGGACAAAGTGCCGTCAATGTCAATAAGACGGATATGACGGAGAGCGGCAGCAGCTATACCTATACGATCAATAAAAATAACTATAATCAGCCGATTCGTGTGTATGGCTGTTTTGAGAAGATATCGGGTGCCAATTCCGTCAATGTAACGGACGGAACAGGCGGACTTGTTACGGTGGATCAGACTTCCGCATCTGCAGGTGATAAAGTGATTATTACAGTGGCACCGTTGTCCGGATACAGAATGACTTCGCTGTCGGTTCGTTCCGGCGGAAATGATGTTACTTATACGGCAAGATCCACGGAGCATACCTATGAATTTACAATGCCGGATGCAGACGTTGATGTGGTGGCAGAATTTGAGCCGGTAAAACTGGTGATTGTGTCAAATGCAGGCGGTAGTGCTACAACTTCTGTAGATGGAAATACGGTAACACTTACGGTATCACCGAATACGGGTTATACACTGACAGCGCATCCGACCGTGACGGATCAGAACGGAAATGCAATACAGATCTCTAAGAAGAATGCCGGTTCCTATACCTATACAATGCAGGTCGATAAGACGATGGAACCCGTAAAGATCGTGATATCCTTTGCCTTAAGCTCCGATTATCAGACAGTACAGGATGCAAAAGACAGAATCAATGCCAATTCCGATATTCTGCAGAACTCCATGGATGCGGCATCGGATACAGTATCTGCGATCGAAAAGCTGACGCAGGATGATTATGGAAATCAGATACCGATCGACGATCTGTTGAATGACAGCGAGAAGATGGATGAGCTGGGCAGCCTGCTGATCGATCTGGCGAAGGAAATGACGGATGCCGGAAATGCGGCTTCTGCAATTGTCAGTGATTTAAATACGATCGCCAATGTTTTGGTCCCGTATGTGGAAGATGCGTCAAAACAGGCAAATAAGGATATTGAAGCAGCGCTTGATCATGTGGAGAAAGTGTTGAATGAATTAAAGAGTGCATCGGATGGATTAAAAGGCATTGTGGACTACCTGAATGCACAGGCCGATATCAGAATGACCGGTCTTGGCGGTGACTTCAGTACGGAAGTGGACGGACTGTTTGATGATCTTGACAGAATATCCGGATGTATGAGCAGAATCGGAGATCACATTGACAGCTATTCGGATCTGATCAATGAAGATCTGCGCGCGGTCAATGATCAGATGAACACAGTCTTCCAGCTGTTTATTGATAAGATGGATGACGCCGAGAATCTGTACATGGAAGACAATTATTACGAGGATAGCAGTTATAACGACGTATCAACGGATACGATTGTAACAGAAGATATTTCCGATGAGGAACTTACAGAGGAAGAGCTGGAAGAACAGAAGAACGGAAGAGTTGAAAAGTGTACCAACAGGGGAAAAGTAGAAGGGGATCTGAATATTGGCGGAATTGCAGGATCCATGGCAATTGACGAAGAGGATCCTGAGGATAATGCGGCAGGCAAAGTGGATCGTTCCCTTGGAAATAAATACCTGACCAGATGTGTGATGATCGGATGTATCAATCAGGGAAATATTCTGGCTAAGAAGGATGGCGTTGGCTGTATTGCCGGATATATGAACCTGGGTGTCATCATGGAATGTGAAGCATATGGAACTGCGGAGAGTACGGAAGGTGAATATATCGGTGGAATCTGTGGCCAGTCCCTCGGACTGATCCGTGACAGTTATGCACTGTGTTACCTGACCGGAAGCAGATATGTCGGTGGAATCGCAGGATACGGTGACAGGATTCAGAACTGCTATTCCATGGCACTGGTTGACAGTGAAGCAGAGAGAACGGGCGCAATTGCAGGCTGGATCGATATGACGGATGAGGATGAAAGAACCATCAATCCGGAGGAAGTATACGGAAACTGTTTCGTAAGCAGCAGATTAAACGGAATTGACGATATCAGCTATGTCGGAGTTGCTGAGCCTGTGACTTATGGAGAATTATTGGAAACGGAAGGACTACCGTACAGTTATCGACATTTAACCGTAAGCTTCGTGGTTGATGGGGATGTGATCCAGCAGACAGAAGTCTCATACGGTGACAGCCTTGAAGATATTGAATTTCCGAAGATCCCCGAAAGAGAGAACTATTACGGAATCTGGAATATGCCGTCCTATGATACCGTTGAAGGAAACATTACGATTGAGGCGGAATATATGGAGAACATCACAACGCTGACCAGTAAAGAGGGCGTAACCAGCTCCGATGACATTGACACCGGGGACGGGGCTAATGGCACAAACCATAAACCGTATGCGCTTGCAGACGGCGTGTTTGATGATAATGCACGTTTGTCCGCGGTCATATCGGATGTGGAAGTGCCGGAAAAAATCGCAGGAAACGGTGCATATGTGGCATATGACATTACGCTGGAAGGACTTGGTGCACTGGCGCAGGAGCAGGAGACAAGAGTCCGCCTGTATCATGCATTTGAGGGAGATGTAAAGGTATATCAGTATATTGACGGCGAATGGGAAGAGATGCCATCCAAGAGTTACGGAAGCTATGAGCAGATTATGATGAAAGGAACGCAGGGAACTTTCTGTGTCGTGACTGACGAAAGCGGCAAAATATGGATTGCAGTGGTGGCAGGTGCGGTAGTATTATTGGTTATAGTAGTAGTGATTATTAAAACGATACAGAAACGCAAACTGAGGAAGGCTCAGAAAAGACAGGTATCGGAGAGCAAAGAATAATCTGAAGACAGGGCATTGTAAGAGGGGGAATGGATACAAATGAAAAAAACAGTGAGTGTACTGTTGCTGCTTGCTATGATCGGAACACTGGCGGGCTGCGCAGGAGGAAAAACAGAGCCTGATGATTATGCGACAAACGAAGGTTACAGTGTCTTAAGTGAAGAGAGCAATACCGGAAATACAACAGATCAGGCAGATGAAACTCAGGCAGCAGAAGAGGGGCTGACGAAGAACACGATCAAAGTCGGTGTACTGTACATATCGGATCCGGCAGAGGGAAGCGGTTATTCTTACACCCATGATCTTGGAATTGTAGGCATGCAGGCCAATCTGGGACTTTCCGATAATCAGATCATCAGAAAAATCGTGGATGACAGTGATGCTGCGGCAACAAAAAAAGCATTGGAAGAATGTATTTCGGAAGGCTGTAACATTATTTTTACAACCAGCTGGGGTTATATGGAGACAACTGCCCAGATGGCAGAAGAATATCCGGACATTTACTTTTCCCACGGAACCGGATACCTGTCTAACGGAAAAAATTTTAATAACTACTTTGGACGAATCTATCAGGCGCGTTATTTAAGCGGAATTGTTGCCGGCATGAATACGACAAGCAATAAAATCGGTTATGTGGCAGCACAGGATGCTTCCAATTCGGAAGTTACCGGTGGTATTGATGCATTTGCGATCGGGGTTGCCAAGGTAAATCCCGGTGCACAGATTTATGTTGTAGTTACAAACAGCTGGTACGATCCGGAAAAAGAGGAAGCAGCATCCAGACAGCTTTTGGACATGGGATGTGATGTGATGGCACAGCATTGTGATACACCGTTCCCACAGACACTGGCACAGGAATACGGAGTATATGGAATCGGGTATAACTCAGATATGAGCAAGGAAACACCGGACTCCTGCCTGTGCAGCGTAATCTGGAACTGGAGTGCTTATTATACTGCAGCGGTACAGAGCGTGTTAAACGGAACCTGGGACGGATCCAATTACTATGGCGGTATGAAAGAAGGACTTGTGCAGCTGACAGGTCTGGCATCCTTCTGTGTGGAAGGAACGCAGGAAGCAGTGGATGAAGCAAGTGCAGAAATCCTCAGTGGCAAGTGCAATGTATTTGACGGAGTTCTTGAGACCAATACGGGAGAAACCGTCGGAACAGAAGGACAAACACTGGATGATGCTACAATTACCGGAGGCATTAACTGGTATTATAAGAATGTTGTAATTGTAGAAGAATAGGAGGGCTGCCGGATGAAAATGACATTACGAAAAAAAATTCTGTTATGCGCATTGCTGCCGATCTGTATCCTTGGCGCAATTGTAATTATGATAGCTTCAACCATTATCCGCAATTCCATTATCGACCAGGTGGAAAAATCCTTACAGGGAACGGCAGTTGTGATGCTTGCGGCATATGACCAGAATGCCGGAACCTATATGGAAGCATCCAATGGTGATATCTGGAAGGGAAGCTATAATATTTCCCAGTCCCAGAGTCTGGTGGATATGATCAAAGAGGAGTCCGGAGTCGATGTTACATTTTTTTACGGTGACAGAAGAATCATGACTTCTGCCTTTGACGGATCAGACAGCCGTATTCTGGGTTCACCGGCAGGTGAAAAAGTAGTACAGGAAGTGCTGGTGAGCGGAAATGATTACTTCAGTAAACAGGTATCAATCGATGGAACCATGTATTATGGCTATTACATGCCGGTTTATCAGATGGGGGATGCATCCACACCGATCGGTATGGTATTTGCCGGAGTGAATAAGAGTGAAACACTGGCGGGCATCAACCGGATTATTGCATCCGTTATTTTTATCGTTGTATTGGTAGTTGTGATCTGTGGCAGCGCAGTCGGTGTGATCGCAACCTCAATTACCAGAGGATTGAAAAAGAGTATTAACAACGTGCAGGAAGTGTCATCGGGTAAGCTGACGGTGACAGTGGATGAAAAATATCTGAAGAAAAAGGATGAGGTCGGTGATCTGGCACGTTCTGTTGAGAAACTTCAGACAGAGCTTCGAACGATTATCGGAAACATCGGAGAGAGCGCGGATGGGTTAAAACAGGCATCGGATCTGTTAGAGCAGACCTCCCATGCAACGGTGGAAAGCATCGGACAGGTAAAGGGCGCTATGGACCACATTACTTCCGGAGCAATGAAACAGGCAGAGGATACCGGTAATGCATCCGACCGGATGGAACAGATGGGCGAGATGCTTACGGAAACGGGTGAAAGTGCCGACATGTTGAGCAAAAATGCGGATGACATGAAGCTTTCCAGTGATCAGGCAACGGCTTCCATTGTTCAGTTAAAAGAGAGCAGTGAAGAAGTAAAGAATGCAGTTGATGAGATTGCAAAACAGACTTATCGGACAAATGAGTCGGCACAGAAGATCAAAGAAGCATCCGATTTTATCTCCGAGATTGCAGAAGAGACCAATCTGTTGTCCTTAAATGCAAGTATAGAAGCAGCAAGAGCAGGAGAAGCAGGAAGAGGATTTGCAGTGGTTGCGTCACAGATCCAGAAGCTTGCGGAACAGTCCAATGAAGCAAGCGGTAAAATTGATGAGATCGTCAATGTGCTGATGAGTGAGTCTGCAACGGTTGTTGAGACGATGTCACATATGCAGGCTGTTATTGAAAAACAAAACAGCCATATCGAGGATACCAAAGATACGGTTGGAAAAGTAATGAATGAGATTGCAGATTCCATAACCGGTATTAAAAATATTGATGAACGTGTCGGTGAACTGGAACACTCCAGAGTGAATATTGCGGCGGTAGTCGAGAGCCTTTCCGGAATTGCACAGGATAATGTGGCAGGAACACAGGAAACGGATGCAATCATTACCGAAGTGGCACAGAACATCGGAGAACTGGAGCGCTCCGCAAAAGATCTTCGTGACATGGCACAGACATTGTCACAGAATGTCGGTAATTTTGAATTGTAATACCGGTGAATGGATTCCGATTTTTCTGCGTTGTTATAGGGTCCGGTTTTTTGGCACTGCGTATGGCAGCCAGACGTCTCATGCGCATGAGCAGCCGTAAATGACATACTATTGCACATTCCGCTGAAATTCTTTACAATAGATGCAGATCAGAAAACTGCAGGAGTTATGGTAGAGAGATGAAAAAGCTGACACTTGGGATTGTTGCACATGTAGATGCCGGAAAGACAACATTGTCGGAAGCAATTTTATATGAAAGTGGTACGATCCGCACAATCGGACGTGTGGATAAGGGGAGCTCGTTTCTGGATACGGATGAGATGGAGAAAAACCGCGGTATCACGATTTATGCAAAACAAGCTGAATTTTCTTATGAAAATACAGCTTTTTCGTTATTGGATACACCGGGACATGTGGATTTTTCGGCAGAAATGGAGCGGACACTGCAGGTGCTGGATGTTGCTGTTTTAGTGATCAGTGCGGCGGACGGAATCCAGAGCCATACGCTGACTTTATGGAAATTGCTGGCACAGTACAAAGTGCCGGTGTTTTTGTTCTTTAATAAAATGGATCAGCCCGGTGCGGATGCCGAAGCACTGCTTACACAGGTCAGAGAGAGGTTATCTGCTGCATGTGTGGATTTTAATCATACAGGGACGGAAGCGTTCTACGATGAGACAGCCATGACGGATGAAAATGCCATGGAAGAGTTCCTGGAAAACGGTACGGTATCACAGGATACGATTCGGAAACTGGTTGCAGACAGAAAGATATTTCCCTGCTTTTTTGGATCGGCACTGCAAAACAGCGGTATCAGGGAACTGTTATCCGGTCTGGATCAATATGTGCCGGCTCCGCATTACAGGGAGCAATTTGGTGCGAAAATTTATAAGATCACCCGCGATGAAGCAGGAAACCGTCTGGTACATATGAAGATTACAGGTGGCAGTATGAAGGTGAAAACCGTGCCGCAAGGTGCGGATCCTGCGGACAAGATCAATCAGATCCGAATTTATTCAGGGATAAAATACAGTACGGTAAACGAAGTGACGGCGGGATGTGTGTGCGCGGTTACAGGACTGGATCACAGCAAGGCCGGGGACGGACTGGGTATGGAGGGAGCGGCTCCCATGCCGCTGTTAGAACCGGTACTGACCTACCGGATTTTGCTTCCGGAGGATGTGGACGCTGCCGTCATGCTTCCAAAATTTCGTGAAGTAGAAGAGGAAGAACCGGAATTACACATTTTATGGAATGAAAAACTAAGGGAAATTTATGCACAGCTGATGGGAGAAGTACAGACCGAAATTTTAAAGGATCTGATCCGGAAGCGGTATGGAATTGAAATTGCCTTTGGCCCGGGGCATATTGTTTATCGTGAGACAATTGCGGAAAAAACGGTGGGAGTCGGGCATTTTGAACCACTCAGACACTATGCGGAGGTGCAGCTGTTGATGGAACCGGGAGAGCCGGGGAGTGGGCTTTCGTTTGATGCGGATGTGAGTGAGGATGTGCTTGATAAAAACTGGCAGAGACTTATTTTAACGCATCTGAAGGAACGCGAGCATCCGGGTGTTCTGACGGGATCTCCGATTAGCGATATGAAGATCACGGTTGTTGGCGGGAGATCGCATAACAAGCATACAGAAGGAGGAGATTTCAGGCAGGCGACTTACCGTGCTGTCAGACAGGGACTGATGAGAGCGGAGAATGTGCTGCTGGAACCATATTACAGCTACAGACTGGAACTGCCGGGCCGGATGGTCGGACATGCCATGGCGGATATGGAGGAAATGCACGGGAACTTCAGACTGTTGGAAAACAATGAAGGAAATGCCGTTTTGGAGGGGAGTGTTCCTGCGGCAGAGTTTATGGAGTACCCCAAGAAGCTGTTGGCTTATACAAAGGGTATGGGACGGCTTTCCTATACGCTGAAGGGCTATGAGCCATGTCATAATACGGAGGAGGTGCTGGAACGCATAGCGTATGAGCCTGAAGCAGATACGGAGCATCCGGCAGATTCCGTATTTTGCTCTCATGGAGCCGGTGTGATCGTTCCATGGGATGAGGTGGAAGCCTGTATGCATACGGACAGATATGTGCTGCCTGATGAGAAAAAAGCCATAGCATACGCAGAATCGGACAGTGCCGCTATGCCGGTGGGCGGATACAGGGCAGTACAGCGGGACAGAACCGCAGAAAAGGAACTTGTGATCGGCACGGAGGAAATTGATGAGATCCTGGGGCGGACAATGTATGCCAACCGGAAGTCTGGGCATGCCGACAATACACCCGGCTGGAAACGGCGGGCGGGAAATGACGGATCCGGACAGAATCAGACACCGGTGACAAGGACATACAGACAGCCGGCATGTGAGAAGAAAGAGGAGTATCTTCTGGTTGACGGCTATAATGTTATTTTTGCATGGGATGAGTTAAAGGAACTTGCGGGGACAAGTATTGACGGCGCAAGAGGCAGGCTGCTTGATATTTTGTGTAATTATCAGGGTATCAGACAGTGTGAGGTGATTGCCGTGTTTGATGCTTACCGGGTAAAAGGGCACGATACAGAGATACTTGATTATCATAATATCCATGTTGTGTATACGCGGGAGGCTGAGACTGCGGATCAGTATATCGAGAAATTTGCACACGCGCATGGAAGGGAATATCGTGTGACAGTGGTTACCTCGGATGGACTGGAGCAGATCATCATCAGGGGACAGGGATGTGCACTCGTGTCATCCAGAGAATTTGAAGCCGAGGTAGAACGCGTGAACAGATCCGTTCGTGAAGAACTGGAAAACAGAAAAAGCGGTGTGCTGACAAGAATTTCAGATCATATGAAGGAGGATGTTTTTTCTTGCGAAAAAGAGACGACTCCATTTGATGTGGAAAATGAAAATAAATAAAAATGAGAAAAATGCGAAAAAAGTGTTTACAAGTTCAATGAGTTAGTATATACTAACTAATGAAATAAGAAATGAGTTTTCAAAAGGAAATCTTATTTTAAAAGGAAAACCTGTTTGATTGAGAACTTATTTGACAGAAAAGAGGCATGAATATGGGAACAGTAATCGTAGGAGGAATACTTTTACTGATCGTAGGTGCGATCATTTGGAAGATGAGAAAAGACCGCAAAGCAGGGAAATATTCCTGTGGCGGGGATTGCAGCCGCTGCGGCGGACATTGCCATTGATGAATTAGCGTATAACGAACTCCATAAGGCAGAATAGGGAAATATTCCACCCTCACAAACTGCCGAAGTATCTTTCTTTTTTTGAAGACGCTGCCATTGCACGGTAGCGTCTTCTTGTATTTTTGCGTATAATGGTAGGAAGATGATTGTAAAAACGGGTATACTTTCCACGGATGTCCGGCGGGAAAACAGCGTTTTTGCAATCGACGATAGCCTGACAGAAAGCAGGGGATTAATAACTATGTATCCGGTTTTTGACCTTCATTGTGACACGATCCTTGCATGCGCAGAGAGAAAGCTGTCACTTTCCCATAATCATCTGCATATTGATGTTCAGAAATTAAAGCAGGGCGGCGCCTACGCGCAGTGCTTTGCAATATTTATCGATAAAGAGGCATGTTTGCGGGAGGGAATATCACCTTACATGAAATATCAGAGGGTACACAAAAAATTCTGTCAGGAAATGGCAGCAAATGCAGATTCCATTGTGCAGGTACGCAGTATGGAGCAGGTGCATGAGTGCGCAAAAGACGGTAAGATTGCTGCGATTCTGACGGTGGAAGGCGGCGAAGTGCTTGGGGAGGACATCACGCGGATTGAAAAATTGAGCACAGATGGTGTACGTCTTCTGACACTGACGTGGAACTATGAGAATGCGATCGGAAACGCAAACGGAAAAAGAGGCGGATTAAAGCCCTTTGGGTATGCGGTGGTGGAGCGTATGAATGAGATCGGTATGCTGATCGATGTTTCCCATTTATCGGACCGTGGGTTTTATGATGTGCTGGCACACAGTAAAAAGCCGGTCATTGCGTCCCATTCCTGTGCCAGAAGCCTGTGTGATCACAGCAGGAATCTGACGGATGAGATGCTTCATATGCTGGGAGAGCATGGAGGTGTGGCCGGTCTGAATTTTTACAGTCGATTCTTGCGAAAAGACAGCAATTATGCGACAATGGAACAGATAAAAAATCATGCACTGCACATTGTAAACTGCGCCGGTACGGACGCACTGGCACTTGGCTCCGATTATGACGGAATATCGTGTGAACTGGAGTGGGGAGATTATAGCGGTATGCAGAAGCTGCTTGAGTATCTTGCGCGGACATTCAGTACAGAGCAGATGGAAAAGTTCTGTTACCGGAATGCGGAGCGGATATTTGCACAACAATCTTAAGATAGCGATCATGGGTAAGAGGAATGAGGAATCAGATGGCAAAGCTGTTGTTTTTTGACATAGACGGAACTTTAGTGAATTTTGCCGGAATAATACCGGATTCAACAAAGGATGCACTGCATAGAGCAAGAGAAAACGGGCACAGAGTGATTCTGTGTACCGGAAGAAGCAAATGCCAGATACCTGACTGGCTAAGGGATTTTGATGTGGATGGGCTCGTATGCGCTGCCGGTGCATATGTGGAGTATGAAAAAGAACTGATCAGCCATCATGCGATCGGTCCGGAAGCGCTGACAAAAGTGATAGATTATATGGAGCAGGAGAATATTGTGTACGGATTGCAGTGTACGGGACACAATGTTTCCACAAGAAGCGGGCTTGCAACCATGAAAAAAATGTTCCGTGAACGCTTTCATATGGATGAGAAGCAGGTGGAAATCATATTTGGAGATACTGAATTTGATGATAATCCAAGGGGACGGTCGGATGTGGACAAGATGATCTATTATGATTCGCCTGTTGGAATTGCAGCGGTACAGAAAGCACTGGCACCGGAATTTGATGTTACGCTTTCCAGTTTCGAAGAACCGGATGAGACAAGCGGTGAGATCACACAGGCAGGGATTACCAAATCGTATGGAATGCAGAAGCTGTTAGATCATCTGGGGATGAAGAGAGAAGATACTGTTGCATTCGGGGACGGACCAAATGACACGGACATGCTGCAGTTTGCAGGCTGTGGTGTTGCAATGGGAAATGCCGGGGAGAATGTTAAGAGAGCGGCGGATCTTGTAACGGAGCATGTTGACAGGGACGGCGTCTATCTGGCAATGCGCAGACTGGGGTTCTTTTAACAGACCGGCGCAAAAAATGTCAGAAATACAGATATCGAGGTAGAATCGGACACAAAAATGCGGTATAATAAAATTGTTTCGCATAACTTTGTGTGTAAAAGAAGAAATATACGAGTGGGAAAAACAGGATGAAATTGTATCATAAAATACGAACAGGTATCGGGATAGCGGCACTGTGCCTTTTATGCGGATGCGGGGGCAATAAAAACAGCTCCTATGTGGATACCGGAATGAATCAAATAGAAATGGCGGATTATGATGGGGCGCTGGTATCATTTTCTGCTGCCAGGGAAGCAGGAGAAAATAAAGAACTGATCGCCCGTGGGGAAGGAATCGCGTATCTGGGAAGAACGGATTACGATCAGGCGGTGACATCATTTCTGGAAGCGCTTTCTTATTGTGACGGAACCGTAACCGATCTAGAGTACGACATCAACTATTATCTTGCAACGGCATATTACAAAGCGGGTTCCTATCAGGAAGCGTATGACACCTATACAGCAATTCTTCAGTTGAAGCATAAGGATGCAAGAGCATACTATCTGCGCGGACTGTCCTTACTTGCGATGGGGGATATGGCACAGGCAACAGCAGATTTTGACAGGGCACTGGAACTTGCACCATCCGATTATGCAATGTATATCGATATCTATCTGGCGCTGGATCAGTATGGATATACACAGGAAGGCAGAGGGTATCTTGAAAATGCCATGAAAAACGGCAGCAAGACTATGTCCGACTATAACAAAGGGCGGATCTGCTATTATCTGGGAGACTATGAGAATGCCTGTGTTTATCTGGATAATGCCAATAAGACAAACAGCAGTCAGGAAGTGGTACTGGCGTTGGGACAGGCTTATGAGGCAACGGGTGATATTAATTTTGCTGCATCCATTTATACCAATTATCTTGCCAATTATGGGGATAATGCCAAGATCTATAATCAGCTTGGAATCTGCAAACTGGCAGTCGGTGACTATGAAGCAGCCAAAACAGCTTTCGAAAGTGGCATTGCTTTAAACGATATGGATATTATGCAGACATTGAAATATAATGAGATCATGGCATATGAATATCTTGGGGATTTTAAAAAAGCATGTGTGCTTATGGAAACGTATCTGATGACGTATCCGGATGATGAAGCGGCACTCAGGGAGTATGAGTTCCTGAAAACAAGATAAAAGCTGGCAAAGGAAGCGGAATATGGAAAACATTTTTTTGCGTGTAAAAGGAATTGTAAAAAAAGAGAACAAATATCTTGTGATTAAGCGTTGGGTGGATGACAGGATTCCCGATCCGTTTGTATGGGAGTTCTTTGATGGCGAGGTTGCGTTTGGAGAAGCACCGGACACGGCGGTTCTGCGTGTGATCCGTGATACGGTGGGCGTGGAAGGAAGTATTGACCGGATTGTATATACCTGGTCACAGATGCTTGGTGACACACAATGTGTAGGAATTGCTTATCTGTGCAGTATAGAAGCAGAAGACTCCACCTTTGTGTTGCCGGAGGAATTCGGTGAATGGGAATGGATCACAAGGGAGCAGTTTGATTACTATATCGAGAATCAGTATGTATTGAAAGATCTGAAAGAGAAAGAATTATAACAAATAATCTGTAATCGAAAATGAATATTTTCTGATTACAGAAATAATAGGGAAAGACAGAAAGGATATCAGAAAATGATCAACCAGTTAATTGCCAATATCAAAAAAACAAATGCACCGATTGTTGTGGGGCTTGATCCCATGCTTGACTATATACCGGAGCATGTTCAGAAAAAAGCATTTGAGGAATACGGAGAGACACTGGCAGGTGCAGGCGAAGCAATCTGGCAGTTTAATAAAGCAATTGTGGATGCCACATATGATCTGATTCCGGCAGTGAAACCGCAGATTGCAATGTATGAGCAGTTTGGTCTTGAGGGACTTGCGGCATATAAGAAGACGGTGGATTACTGTAAGGAAAAAGGTCTTGTGGTGATCGGAGATATCAAACGTGGAGATATTGGATCCACATCCGCAGCTTATGCAGTCGGACATCTTGGAAAAGTAAAAGTCGGAAATCATACTTATAGCGGATTTGATGAGGATTTTGCAACTGTAAATCCTTATCTCGGTTCTGATGGCGTGAAGCCTTTTATCAAAGTATGTCAGGAAGAGAAAAAGGGTATTTTCGTACTTGTAAAAACAAGTAATCCCAGCAGTGGGGAATTTCAGGATCAGTTGATAAACGGCAAACCATTATATGAAATGGTTGGCGAAAAGGTAGCCGAATGGGGAGCTGACTGCATGGGTGATGAGTACAGTTATGTAGGAGCCGTTGTGGGAGCAACTTATCCCGAAATGGGAAAGATCCTGCGTGACATTATGCCGAAAGCTTACATTCTGGTACCGGGATATGGCGCACAGGGTGGAAAAGGTGCGGATCTGGTTCATTTCTTCAATAAGGACGGACTGGGCGCCATTGTCAATTCCTCCAGAGGAATCATTGCGGCATATAAGCAGGAAAAATATGCGTCATTTGGAGCAGAAAATTATGCGGACGCATCCAGACAGGCAGTTATTGACATGAGAGAGGATATCGCAGGGGCATTAAAGTAAGAAGGTGCAGAGCATGAAAAAAATATGGGAATTTTTTGAACATATGAATGAACATGTGTATGCCACGGATATGGATACCCATGAGATCGTCTATATGAATCAGAAAATGTTAAGTACATATGGCTTTGAGACACTTACGGAGGTTGTCGGGAAAAAATGCTATGAGATACTTCAGAACTGCAGTGAACCGTGTGCGATCTGCAACGATCATGAATTAGAGGAAAGCTATTTTAAGGAATGGAAATATTTTAATCCGCTTCTCAGAAAAACCTTTATGCTGAAGGATACCATGATTGTGGATGAGGGCAGACGCTACAGAGTGGAGCTGGCGTTTGATGCCGGTGTGCAGGAATTGCAGAGAAGCATGATCCATAATTATCAGAATCTGGAGGCACTTGCAAATGAAGGGCTTCGTATCGCACTTCAGGCACCCACGCCCGACAGGGCGATCGAGGTCGTTCTGGAATATCTCGGAAAGACACTGGAGGGCGAAAGAACTTATATCTTTGAGCAGAACGCATCCGGTGGGGATGACAATACCTATGAATGGGTTGCAAGCGGTGTGACACCGGAGATTAAGAATCTGCAGAACCTTTCGCCGGAAGTCTGTATGAACTGGTACCAGAATTTCAGTGAAAACAAGCATATCATCATTAAGAATCTGGAGGATATCAGGGAGAGTGATCCGCTTCAGTATGAGAATCTGAGGAGGCAGAATATCCATTCCCTTGTTGTGGTGCCGCTCTATGACGACAGCAGGGTGATCGGTTTTTATGGTGTGGATAATCCGCCGGGTGCTTCCCTGGATTATGCGTCCAATATGCTGCAGATCATCGGACATTTTATCATATCATCCATAAAAAGAAGAAACCTGATGAAACAGCTTCAGGAAATGAGCTACCATGATCAGCTGACCAGGCTTGGCAACCGTTACGCACTGGATGACTATATCGAAAAAATGAAAAAGCAGGAATGTGTCGGAGTAGTGTATTGCGATATTACAGGTCTGAAACACATGAATGATACCAAAGGACATAAAGCTGGAGATAAGCTGATTCTGGATGCCTGTGACTGTCTGAGAAAGAGCTTTGGTGAATACGGATTGTTCCGGGTTGGAGGTGACGAACTGGTGGTATTATGTCCGGAGATTACAGAATCGGCATTGCAGGAGAGACTGAATATGCTTCAGACCGATATGCAGGCCAGTGCTGTGACGATGGCAGTCGGCTCTGACTGGAAGGAAAATTGTATACAGAATATGAATGGACTTCTGGCGGTCGCTGAAGAAAGAATGTATGAGGATAAGGCGGCTTATTATCGGACACATAAGAAATAAGTTGAACGGAGCAATAAAACAGAATAGATCACTATTTACATCAGAATACGGGTAAAAGGGTAAAAGAGATGCCGGTTCATGGGAAGCGGCATCTTTTTTGCGTGGAACTGCCATGGCATTTATACCAAATGGCTTGCTGAAATAGTTGAAAAAAACAAGGGTTTATGGTAGCATAAATAAGATATTTGATATTCTGTTAATTTGACAGAAGTCTATTTTTAAGAAAAAAGAAAACGGCGAAAAACCCGTATGTACAGGAGGTTTTAATAAAATGGAACAGTATAAGCAGGAATTTATCGAATTTATGGTTGATTGCAATGTTTTAAAATTCGGTGATTTTGTTACAAAGAGCGGAAGAAAGACGCCTTTTTTTGTAAATACGGGATTTTATCGTACCGGCGCACAGCTCAGAAAGCTGGGTGAGTATTATGCAAAAGCGATCCACGACAGATTCGGCACGGATTTTGATGTGTTATTCGGGCCGGCATACAAAGGCATCCCGCTTACGGTAGCCGCTACGATGGAGCTGAGTGCCCTGTATGATGCGGATATCCGTTATTGCTCTAACAGAAAAGAAGTGAAGGATCACGGAGATAAAGGAATCCTGCTGGGAAGTCCGATCCAGGACGGAGATAAGATCCTGATCATTGAGGATGTAACGACCGCAGGCACCTCGATCGGTGAGACACTTCCGATCATCCGGGCACAGGGTGATGTTACGGTATGCGGACTGGTGGTCAGCGTGGATCGTATGGAACGCGGTCAGGGCGAGAAAAGCGCACTGACAGAGATCTCCGAGACTTACGGATTCCCGACAACGGCGATTGTTACCATGGCGGAGGTTGTAGAGCATTTGTATAACAGACCTTATAAGGGTAAGGTATATATTGATGATGAGATGAAAAAAGCGATTGATGCTTATTATGAGCAGTACGGAGTAAAATAGTAAAAATGAGATCTGACGGTTGACAGACAGCAGGAAAGGAGTTTTGTTATGGAAGAAAAGGCATACAAGGCAATGGGAAAGACCGGTACCTTTAATCTGGCATTGGGTATCTGCATGATGGTTGCAGGAATTGCAACCGGTGTTATTATGGTAATTCATGGAGCAAAATTATTAAAATCCAGAAAAAATATTATGTTTTAAATGAGGGAGAGGGATGCTTATAGGGCACCCCTTTTCTGCGTCTGAGGGAAATATGGAAAATCATAATGAAGGCAGAAAGAAAAGACATTACATCTTTACGGATAAAAAGAATCCTCCGAGAGGAATTATGTCAACCATATTGGGCATCCTTGCAATAACGGCGATCGCATTGGTAATTATGTTGACATTTCAGGCGGAGGGAGCTGCAAAACGGCAGTATGGGACAACTGTATTGCTGGCACTGATTTTTTCCCTGGTTGGAATTGTGTTGGGAATATTATCCAAGACGGAAAAAGAGATGTTCTATTTTTTCAGTTATCTTGGTATTATATTAAATTTTTTGGCAATTTGTGCCGTGAGCCTGATCCTGTATGCAGGAGCATACGGGTTGTAAGGCCGGTCGTGAGTCCGATATGGGACCTGACAGGTGTAAGGGAATGGGAAGGAAAACGAAATGGTGGAAGAATTAGAACTAAGGGTATCACTTTCGATGGAACGTCTGTCACAGATTGGTGACGAGCTGACGGAGGAGAACGCATATTCCGAAGAATACCGGAAGTATTTTACGGAAAATGCAGACAAATTATGTAAACTGATTGAACTGGGCAGACAGAACAAAAGCTGTTATGAATGTAAGGCAGAGAAGATTAAGAAAAAAAGTTCTGAAATTCCAAGGGAACCGAGTTTTGGAAAACTCCGTGCGCTGAACCGGTCCCTGTATGAGCCCTATCTGTCTTCTTATTATGGCAGTAATTTTGTGAATCCAACCTATGCGGTAAAGTGCTTCGGAGAAGCTTACGGTCCGTTATACTGTTTCCTCGCAATGGAGATATACAGTGTGATCCCGGATGCTTTTATGGGAGATCTTGAGGAGCTTGTAATCCGTGCAGAACTTTTTCTGGAGATTTACGGATTGTGGACGGAGCGTCTGATGGAGGAGAAAAGACTGCCGAAGCCGGAGGAGATTAAGGACATTCTTTATTGGTTTGTCAGTGATTATTCGGATCTGGAGAACGAGAAAAGAGTGCGTGCCATGGTGGATCCGGATTCGCCGGAAAGCAGCTTCTTCTATGATCTGATCATGAACAGCAATCTGAATGATTTACGCTATCTGATGCGTTATGGCTGTTACATTACGATGAGCGAACTGCAGACAGCAAAACACTTAAATGAGCTGCCGCAAAAGACAATCAAGCTGATTGCGGATACATTTACAGAGGGATACCGGATCGGGTTTGAAGTGGGAAATAAGGATTTGTCCAAAAAGAAGACTGTTAATATCCGTTATTGTGCCGGATTTGAACGTATCATACGTCAGGCAATCCTGAATTTCGAGGAAATGGGATTAAGACCTGTCATATACAGAGCTTCAGACAGTATTTTCCACAAAAAAGGAAATATGAAGATCGGTTTTTATGGCGCAGTCGCAAATAAACAGTTGGATTATGACCATCGTGAAGATGAAGCTCTGTTTTTTGACGGAAACTATAAGACCAGAAAACTGGAAACACTGCAGGAAGCATATGAGAAGGTGAAGGATCTTGCAAAGGTACATGCGGGTCCGGCATGTATGGAGGTGTTTGGAGAAGATCCGTTTGAACCAAAGAACAGGCCGGCGGCACTGCGTCTGAGTGAGAGCATGCAGAAGCGGAAGGCAGAGTACCAGCAGGAAGCGGGGGAGATGATCAACCGTTATATTCCGGGGGATGAGAGAAGCTTTACCATTATTGCGTTCCCGGTTCCTGAGATCGGAGATGATTACGAAGAGATTTTCGATGAGATCGTGAAGATCAACACGTTGGATTACCGGATGTACGCAGATATTCAGGAAAAGCTGATTCAGACGCTGGATCAGGCAAAATGCGTGCATATCAGGGGAATGGGAGCAAACCATACGGATCTGACGGTGCAGCTTGTTGAATTGAAAGATCCGGGGAAACAGACGAAGTTTGAAAACTGTGTGGCGGATGTGAATATTCCGGTAGGGGAAGTGTTTACCTCACCGGTATTGCAGGGAACAAACGGTGTTCTGCATGTCAGCCATGTATATCTGAATGAATTATATTATGAGGATCTGGAGATCCGGTTTGAAAACGGCATGACGAAAGAAGTTTCCTGCGGAAACTTTGAAGATCAGGAGACAGGCTGCAGATATGTAAAGGAAAATGTACTGTTTCACCATGACAGTCTGCCGATGGGAGAATTTGCAATCGGTACCAATACTACGGCATATGTGGCTGCGGAAAAATACAAAATAGCGGACAGGCTGCCGATTCTGATTGCTGAAAAGATGGGACCTCATTTTGCGGTTGGAGATACCTGCTATTCCCATTCGGAAGAGGTGCGTGTATATAATCCGGACGGAAAAGAAATTGTCGCAAAGGACAATGCGCTATCGATCTTACGTAAGAGCAATCCTTCCAAAGCATATTTTAATTGTCACACGGATATTACGATCCCGTATGATGAACTGGGGATTGTAGAGGCGGTAAAGGAGGACGGAAGTGCAATACCGGTTATCCGGAATGGAAGATTTGTACTGCCCGGGTGTGAAAAACTGAATGAAGCTTTTGAGAAATAAAAAAGTGAATTGACAGTTGCGATAGATATATTTTTCTAGTAAACTAAATGAAGATATGACAGGTAGATACGACACAAGGAGGAATACGGATATGGCACAGGTAGGAATTGTCATGGGCAGTGATTCTGATATGCCCGTTATGGCAAAAGCAGCAGATATTCTGGAGGAGTTTGGGATCTCATATGAGATGACGATTATCTCAGCGCACAGAGAGCCGGATGTTTTCTTTGAATATGCAAAATCTGCAGAGGACAAGGGGTTTAAGGTGATTATCGCGGGAGCGGGTATGGCGGCCCATCTGCCGGGCATGTGTGCGGCAATTTTCCCGATGCCGGTTATCGGAATCCCCATGCATACGACATCTCTCGGAGGAAGGGATTCCCTTTATTCCATCGTTCAGATGCCGTCCGGAATTCCCGTTGCCACAGTTGCAATTAACGGAGGAGCCAATGCCGGTCTGCTTGCAGCCAAAATTCTTGCTACTTCAGATGAGCAGCTTCTTGACAAGTTAAAAGCATATTCCGCAAAGTTAAAAGAGAGTGTTCAGAAAAAGGATGCCCGCCTTCAGGAAGTTGGTTATAAAAATTATTGATCATACCATAAAATAAAAGCATGCAAAAGGCATGGGACGGAGGAAAATCATGGATTACAAGAACGCAGGCGTTGATATTGAAGCCGGTTACAAATCAGTCGAGCTGATGAAAAAGTATGTAAAGGAAACGATGAGACCGGAGGTACTCGGAGGTCTTGGCGGATTTTCAGGTGCTTTTTCCCTTGAAAAGATCAAAGGAATGGAGAAACCGACACTGGTATCCGGTACGGACGGTGTAGGAACAAAGTTGAAACTGGCATTTTTGCTGGACAAGCATGATACTGTTGGTATCGACTGCGTGGCAATGTGTGTGAACGATATTGCATGTGCGGGTGGGGAACCACTGTTTTTCCTTGATTATATTGCATGCGGTAAGAATTATCCTGAGAAGATCGCAATGATTGTCAAGGGTGTGGCAGACGGATGTATTCAGTCCGATGCAGCCCTCATTGGTGGAGAAACCGCTGAGATGCCTGGATTTTATCCGGAAGATGAGTACGATCTTGCAGGATTTGCAGTAGGTGTCGTAGATGAGAAAGATCTGATCACCGGAGCAAATCTGGCAGCAGGGGATGTACTGATCGGTATGGCTTCAAGCGGTGTACACAGTAACGGATTCTCTTTAGTACGTAAAGTATTTGAGATGTCAAAGGAGAGCCTGAACACCTATTATGAGGAACTTGGCAAGACACTTGGCGAGGCGCTGATCGCACCGACCAGAATTTATGTAAAGGCATTAAAGAGCGTGAAAGAAGCCGGCGTAACAATTAAAGCCTGCAGCCATATTACCGGAGGCGGCTTTTATGAAAACGTACCGCGTATGTTAAAGGATGGCATTCGTGCAGTGATTGAAAAGGACAGCTATGAAGTACCTGCAATCTTCAGAATGCTTCAGAAAAAAGGAAATATTGAAGAACAGATGATGTACAATACCTACAATATGGGTATCGGAATGGTAGTTGCCGTTGATCCGGCTGATGTGGATAAGACAATGGAAGCTATGCGTGCAGCAGGCGAGACACCTTATGTTATCGGGCATACGGAAGCAGGCGAAAAAGGAGTAACCTTATGTTAAGAGTGCTTGTATGTGTATCCGGCGGCGGTACAAATCTGCAGGCAATTATTGACAGCATTGCAGATAAGACGATCACAAATGCGCAGATCGTGCGTGTGATCAGTAACAATCCGGGAGCATATGCACTGGAACGTGCAAAGAAAAGCGGAATTGATGCAATCTGCGTATCACCGAAGAATTATGAGACACGGGAAGTATTTTACGAAGCTTTTTTAAAGGCTGTGGATGAGGCAGAACCGGATTTAATCGTGCTGGCAGGATTTTTAGTGGTGATCCCACAGGAAATGATCGCAAAGTATCATAACCGTATCATCAATATTCATCCGTCGCTGATTCCTTCCTTTTGCGGAACCGGCTATTATGGACTCAAGGTGCATGAAGGTGTACTTGCAAGGGGCGTTAAGGTGACCGGTGCTACCGTACATTTTGTGGATGAGGGAACCGATACGGGACCGATTATTTTCCAGAAAGCGGTGGAGGTCTGTGAGGAAGATACTCCGGAAGTACTGCAGCGGCGAGTCATGGAACAGGCAGAGTGGGTCATTATGCCACGTGCAATTGATGCAATTGCAAACGGCAGGGTCAGAATAGAAGACAACAAGGTTTACATAACAAAATAAGGCAAACAGGAGCATACATACATGAAGATTTTAATTGTTGGAAGCGGCGGCAGAGAACATGCCATAGCAACAAGTGTAGCAAAAAGCAAACGTGTGGATAAGATCTATTGCGCACCGGGCAATGCGGGAATCGGCATAATCGCGGAATGTGTACCGATCGGTGCAATGGAATTTGACAAGCTGGTGGCTTTCGCAAAGGAAAAAGCAATCGATATGGTTATTGTAGGTATGGATGATCCACTGGTTGGCGGTCTCGTGGATGGACTGGAGAAAGCAGGAATTCCGGCATTCGGACCGAAGAAAAATGCAGCTATTCTTGAAGGAAGCAAAGCTTTCTCCAAGGATCTGATGAAAAAATATCAGATTCCTACTGCAGCTTATGAAACCTTTGATGACGCAGAGGCAGCAAATGAATACCTGAAGACAAAGGCAGAGTTTCCTATCGTACTGAAAGCGGATGGACTTGCTCTGGGTAAGGGTGTTTTGATCTGCCAGACACTGGAAGAAGCGCTTGACGGTGTCAGAGAGATTATGGAAGATAAGAAATTCGGCAGTGCCGGAAACCGTATGGTGATTGAGGAGTTTATGACCGGACGTGAGGTCAGTGTACTCTCTTTCGTAGACGGAAAGACCATCAGGATCATGTCTTCTGCACAGGATCATAAACGTGCAAAAGACGGTGATCAGGGATTAAATACCGGTGGTATGGGCAATTTTTCACCCAGTCCTTTTTATACAAAAGAAGTGGACGAATTCTGCAGGAAGTATATTTATCAGGCAACCGTGGATGCCATGGCAGCAGAGGGAAGACCTTTCAAGGGCGTTATTTTCTTCGGACTGATGTTAACGGCAAAAGGACCGCGTGTACTGGAATACAATGCACGCTTTGGGGATCCCGAGGCACAGGTTGTGCTGCCCAGAATGAAAAACGATATCATCGATGTATGCGAAGCCTGCATCAACGGTACGTTAGATCAGATAGATCTGCAGTTTGAAGATAATGCAGCTGTCTGCGTGGTACTGGCATCCGATGGCTATCCGGTATCTTATGAAAAAGGATTTGTCATAAAAGGTCTTGAGAAATTTGATGGTAAGGATGATTATTATTGTTTCCATGCAGGAACAAAGCTGGATGACGAGGGAAGAATCGTGACAAACGGCGGGCGTGTGCTGGGCATCACGGCAACAGGGCCGGATCTTAAGACCGCCAGGGAAAAGGCTTACGAAGCAACCGGATGGGTTGATTTCGCAAATAAATATATGCGTCATGATATCGGAAAAGCGATTGATGAAGCATAGTCCACAATCAGAAACAAAGGAGTCGCTATGAGAGAAAACAGAAAGCACCGTGGAATATTGCTGGCATTGGTTACTGCTGTTTTTCTGGCAGTATCAGCCGGAGCCGGTAATGCTTATGCATATGAGAATACAACCGGTATCGTGAAAGATGGGGGTACAAGAATCCGTTCTTCATCCTCCACAGACAGCACGGTTCTGGCAAGTGTGCTGTCCGGAGATAAGCTGGAAATATGCGGCATGGAAACCGGAGCGGATGGGTATACTTGGTATAAGGTGTATGTAGACCGCAGTACGATCGGATATGTCAGAAGCGACCGGATTACAGATACAGGAGAAAAGACCGGAGGCGTGACGAACGATAATGTAACCGGTAATGCAGGCCAGGACACCGGTACTGCACAGCCGGATGATTCCCAGACACCGCAGGATCCGATCACGGATGCAGAACAGCCGCAGGATCCGGATGCAGAGCCTTCCGATCAGACAGAAGCGGTTCCCGATAATACGGTGACAACACCTGCAGTGACCGGAGCAAAACTGCAGTCTATCGGACTGGGAAACACAATATCCATGTCACCGGCATTTTCACCGGATATTACCGAGTATACGATTTTGGTTGAGGAGAATACAGAATCCATTTCCGTATTCGGAGTTCCTGCAGAAGGAGCTACCGTGACTGAAAATTATGGATTTGATAATCTGCAGCGTGGAAGTAATATGGCAGTGATTACTGTTCAGGCAGCAGACGGAAGTACCACAAGCTATAATTTTATGGTAAACAGAGGGGAAGCAAGTGCCGAGATTCATTATTCCCAACCGGGGACGGGAGCGGATACGACACAGAACAGTCAGCCTGAAACACAGACAGTCGTGAAGAAGGGTGTAAGCAGCGGCTGGATTGTTTTTCTGGTGGTAATCATCATTGCAATGGCAGCAGTTATGGTAATGATGGGGCTGCGTGTAAGGGATTACCGGAGAGAATTGTACGGAGAGGACCCGGAAGAATTCCATTTGGAAGATGCACTGCCTGATAACAGTGTGTTCCGTGGAATAAAATCAAAAAGAAGACCGGCGAGAGCAGCAAGGGAATCCTACGATGAGGAAGAACCTTATGATGACGGGGAAGCTTATGATGAGGAAGAACCCTATGAGGATGGTCCGGATCAGACAGCAGCTTATGGGGACGCAGCTGATAACGATAATCGGAACAGAGAACAGAATTTTATGTATGATGTCAGAAAATCGGAGGAAGATGCGGCACAGATTCAGGATCCCGGAATGCAATATCATGAAACGGAACGTGCAGCGGACAGAAGGGTAGAACCGAGTGAAGCAGACCTGGAGCCGGATGATGACGAACTTGAGGATATTATGGAACGGAATGCGACCATCACAGATCAGGAAAGCGGCAAAGATGTATGGAAATCCGTTAATTTTATGACACCGGCTGATGATCTGGAATTTGAATTCCTTAAGCTTGATGATGAGAATGAATAACAAATGGGATACAAAAGCGCGGAATTTGAATTTCGCGCTTTTCAGTCTTAAAATGAAGAATTGGGGAACCGGAACAAATGATGATAGAGATTGATTTTGAGAGTGATGAAGCTTTATATATGCAGCTTCGTAACCAGATCATTATGGGAATTGCAATGTCAGTATTACATGACGGAGATTCCCTGCCGTCGGTCAGACAGCTTGCAGATGAAATCGGAATTAACATGCACACTGTAAATAAAGCATATAACATTCTCAAACAGGAAGGATATCTGCGTGTGGATCATAGAAAAGGAACGGTGGTTTCTTTGGACAGGGATCGTATTGAGACACTGGAAGGTCTTAAGAAACAGCTCAGACTGTTACTTGCAAGCGCCACATGCAAGAATATTTCAAAAGAAGAGATTTATGAATTAATTGAGGAAATTTATGATGAGTACGGAGGTCTGGAATAATGCAGGCAAAATTTACGGATAAAGCAAAGTCAGCGCTGCATCTGGCAGCGCGTACGGCGGCATCCCTATATCAGAATTATGTCGGAACAGAACATATTCTGGTTGGATTACTGCGTGAGAGAACGGGAGTAGCGGCAAGGGTTCTGGCAGATAACGGAGCAGATGAACAAAAGGTCTTAGAGATGATCAGGGATCTGGTAGTACCGACAGGAACGACCATGCTGCGGGAAAAGGACGGCTATTCTCCGAAAGCAACGGAGATTCTTGAGGAAAGTCATAAGCAGGCGTCCAGGTTCGGTTCGACACAGACAGGGACAGAGCATATTTTGTTAGCACTGTTAAAGGATGGAGATAATGTTGCAGTCAGAATTCTGAATTCCCTTGGTATCAGTGTACAGAAGCTCTATGTGGATATATTGGTCGCAATGGGAGAGGATGCAACTCTTTATAAAGAAGATCTTGCCGGCAGAAAGCAGAAGGGACGCGGTGGTAAGAAGGAAGGGGCAAGCATGCTAAGCCAGTACAGCCGCAATCTGACTGAGCTTGCCAGGACAGGAAAACTGGATCCGGTGATCGGCAGGGAAAAAGAGATACAACGCGTGATCCAGATCCTGAGCAGACGAACCAAGAATAACCCATGTCTGATCGGAGAACCGGGAGTCGGTAAGACTGCAATTGCAGAGGGACTTGCACTGCGTATCGTGGAAGGTGAAGTGCCCGACACCGTAAAAGGCAAGGAGGTCATGACACTGGATCTGTCCGGAATGGTGGCTGGAAGTAAGTATCGCGGTGAATTTGAAGAACGTATCAAGCGTGTGATCAGGGAAGTGATCCAGGCAGGCAATGTACTTCTGTTTCTGGATGAACTCCATACATTGATCGGCGCAGGCGGAGCAGAGGGAGCCATTGATGCATCCAATATTTTAAAACCTTCTCTTGCAAGAGGGGAACTCCAGCTGATCGGCGCGACAACAGTGGCGGAATATCGCAAATATATCGAGAAGGATGCAGCTCTGGAACGAAGGTTCCAGCCGGTTATGGTGGAAGAACCGACGGAGGAAGAAGCAATCGGGATCCTGATGGGAATCCGTGAGAAATATGAGGAGCACCATGGCGTGAAAATCTCGGATGAAGCGATCGTGGCAGCGGTCAAATTGTCCGAACGTTATATCAATGACCGGAATCTGCCTGATAAGGCAATTGATCTGATCGACGAAGCAGCGGCTGCACTTTCCCTGCAGGGTATGGAGCTTCCGCAGAATATTAAGGATATGGAAACGGAGATTGAGCATTACGACGTGCTGATTGAGCGTTCCATGAAATTTGAGGCATTTACACAGGCAGGAGAACAGCAAAGAGAAAAGGAACAGTTGGTCAGAAAATATCACAGAGCACTGGACCGTTACCATAAAAAGAAACAGGAACACAGTCTGACGGTAACAGAACAGAATATTGCAGAAGCAGTGGCACTCTGGACCAAGATTCCTGTGAGCAGACTGACTGAAAAAGAGAGTACCAGACTGTTAAAGATGGAGTCTGTTCTGCACAAACGTGTGATCGGACAGGAGGAAGCAGTCAATGCAGTATCCAGAGCAATCAGACGCGGGCGCGTGGGACTGCAGGATCCGAACAGACCGATCGCATCATTTCTGTTTTTAGGACCAACAGGTGTCGGTAAAACGGAGCTCAGCAAAGCATTGGCGGAAGCAATGTTCGGGACCGAGAATGCGCTGATCCGTGTTGATATGAGTGAGTACATGGAATCCCATTCAGTATCCAAGATGATCGGATCACCGCCCGGATATGTGGGATTTGAAGAGGGTGGACAGCTGAGCGACAAGGTCCGCAGAAACCCTTATTCCGTTATCCTGTTTGACGAGGTGGAGAAGGCACATCCGGATGTGTTCAATATCTTATTACAGGTACTGGATGACGGGCATATTACGGATTCCAAGGGACGAAAGGTCAATTTTAAAAATACCATTATTATCATGACCTCCAATGCGGGGGCGCAGCGTATCGTGGCACCTAAGAATCTTGGCTTTGCGACAGAGACGAGTGAGAAGCAGGATTATGAGAAGATGAAAGCAGGTGTCATGGAAGAGGTCAGGCGTCTCTTTAAACCGGAATTTATTAACCGTATCGATGAGATTCTGGTATTTTCCGCATTGAACAGGAAGCATATGGATCAGATTGTAGCAATGCTTGCCAAGAATCTGTGCAGCCGCTGTGAAAAACAACTGAACATTGATTTGTCGGTAACGCCGGCAGTGCGTGAATATCTGGTGAAAAAATATACGGATCTGAAGATGGGAGCAAGACCGCTCCGCCGTGCGATCCAGACACAGTTGGAGGATCCTCTTGCAGAGGAAATCCTTGCCGGAAATGTGAAGCCGGGTGATAAGGTTTCTGCTTCCCTGAGAGACAAAAAGATTGTTTTTCTTGTGAAAAATCCGGTAGAAAAATAGTCACTGATAAGGTATAATATCAGTTAGATAAATACGTGACATTTGATCACTTAGAGAAATACAAAGGAATCAGGAGGACAAGAAGATGGCAGTAGTAGAGCAGCTGCTCCGTGTTGAGAGCGACGGAACGATCAGCTTCGGTAACCACAAGTTGGCTGAAAAAGCGAAACTGGAGGACTTCCCTTATGAAGGAGATCTGTATAAGGTAAAAACTTATCAGACCATGACAAAGCTGGAGAAGAACGGCATGTTCGTATATGAATCCGTACCGGGAACCAGCGTGCTGAATTTTAAGGAAGACAATGACGGTGTATCCTTTGTAGTCGAGGGTGATGAAGATGCACAGATCACAGTCGGGCTGGAAGATGATACCGAGTATGAGGTATTTGTTGACGGAGCAAGCGTTGGCAAGATGAGTACGAATCTCGGCGGCAAACTGAATATGAGTGTTGAGCTTGCCGGCGCAGGAGAAGTAAAGGTAAAGATTGTAAAATAAATGGTTGTATATAGGTGCCGCATGAAGTGACCGCTTCATGCGGCATTTACATAATAAAGAGAAATGGTGTGAGAATCAGTGGCAAAAATAAAATCAATGACGGCATATTTCTGTCAGAACTGTGGATATGAATCCTCCAAATGGATGGGGCAATGTCCGGGATGCCGGGAATGGAATACCTTTGTGGAAGAAACGAAGGTGACAGGCACAACCGGCACGGCTGGAAGGTATGCACAGACTGGGAATGGGACAGCAAGAAGAAAACCGGCTTCGTTATCGGAGGTCTCCATGGAGCAGGAGGATCGTGTCCGGACCGGGATTGAGGAGCTTGACAGGGTGCTTGGCGGAGGTATCGTGCAGGGATCGCTGACGCTGGTCGGCGGGGATCCTGGAATCGGTAAGTCAACACTGCTGTTACAGGTCTGTCAGCGATTGTCCCTTAAGGATAAAACGATCCTGTATATCTCCGGCGAGGAATCACTAAAGCAGATCAAACTGAGAGCAGTGCGGATTGGGAATTTTTCAGACAGTCTTCGTTTCTTATGTGAGACCAATCTGGGACTGATTGAGGAGTGTATCAGGAATACACAGCCGGAGATCGTGATCATCGATTCGATCCAGACAATGTACAGTGAGGAGATTTCTGCGGCACCGGGCAGTGTATCCCAGGTACGCGAGGCGACCAATGTTTTTTTGCAGATGGCAAAGGGAATGGGAATCTCTGTTTTTATCGTTGGACATGTAACAAAGGAAGGTACGGTGGCAGGTCCCCGTGTTCTGGAGCATATGGTGGACACGGTCCTGTATTTTGAGGGTGACAGGCATGCTTCTTACCGGATTTTACGCGGCGTAAAAAACCGTTTCGGCTCGACTAATGAGATCGGTGTGTTTGAGATGCGTCAGGAGGGCCTGGTGGAGGTGAAAAATCCATCCGAATATATGTTAAACGGAAGACCGGAGAATGCCAGTGGTTCTGTGGTCTCCTGCTCCATGGAAGGCACAAGACCCATGCTGATTGAGGTACAGGCATTGGTATGCCGCAGTAATTTCGGGATTCCCAGAAGACAGGCAATCGGAACGGATTTTAACCGTGTCAATCTGTTGATGGCAGTACTCGAAAAGAGAGTTGGTGTACAGCTATCGGACTGTGATGCCTATGTGAATCTTGCCGGAGGGATGAAGATCAGTGAACCGGCGCTTGACCTTGGGATCGCGATGGCAGTGGTGTCCAGTTTCAAAAACAGGGCAATCGATGAGCATCTGATCGCCTTTGGTGAAGTGGGACTGAGCGGTGAAGTAAGGGCGGTCAGTATGGCAAAGCAGCGTGTGCTGGAGGCAAAAAAGCTTGGCTTTACCACATGTATCCTGCCCGCAGCCAATAAAGAGAAACTGGATGAAATTTCCGGCATCAGAGTGATTGGTGTCAGATCCGTAGCGGATGCAATGGATTATATATAGACAGAAAGAAAAAGGATATGGGAATGAATATGAGGCAGAATATGAAAAAGACACTGATCGTCATCGATATGCAGAATGATTTTATCGATGGCTCACTGGGGACAAAGGAAGCACAGGCGATTGTGCCGAATGTGAAAAAGAAGATTCTGGAATACCGGGACCGTGGGGATCGGATTCTGTTTACACGGGATACCCATGATGCGGATTACCTGAACACGCCGGAGGGGAAAATACTTCCTGTTGAGCACTGCATCCGCGGAACTCATGGCTGGGAGATTGCAGAGGGACTGGAAACGGATGGTGCTGATTATATTGATAAACCGACCTTTGGCTGGACACACTGGAAAGAACGGACATTGACCGATACGATCGAGCTGGTCGGACTGTGCACCGATATTTGTGTCGTATCCAATGCGCTTATATTAAAAGCAACATTTCCGGAAGCGGAGATCATCGTTGATGCGGACTGCTGTGCCGGCGTTACGCCTGAGAAGCACAGGGCGGCACTGGAGGTCATGAAAAGCTGCCAGATTGAGGTAACAGGCGAAGAACAGTAATCAGGAATGGAACCCATCGGAAAAAGGGATGGAACCCACCGGAAAAAGGACAAGATGCAAGGAGATCATGCTATGAGATTACATCAGATCATTACCAGCCTTTTAGAAACGGATCTGTACAAATTATCCATGGGACAGGCTATTTATCATCAGTTCAGCGATTATAAAACAACCTGGTCTTTTAAATGCCGTAATACAGGTGTTCATTTTACCGGAGAAATGGTAGAAGAGATCAGAGAGCAGATCCGGGCATACTGTGAATTGTCATTTACGGAAGATGAGCTTAAATATATTGACAGCATTAAATGGATGAAGGGTTCTTATGTTGATTTTTTAAGACTCTGGAAACCGAGATATGAGGATTTTACCATAACGGATGATGCACCATGCGGTCTGTCGATCGAGACAAAAGGAACGTGGCTCAATACTTCCATGTATGAGATTCCGACGCTTGCGATTGTAAATGAAGTTTATTTCAGAATGCAGTATGATTACGGGAAGCTGTTAGACAGCTTCCAAAGACGCCTGGATGAAAAATATGAGCAGTTATACAGTGGGAAACGGTATATCGGTACCTTTTCGGAATTTGGCTTAAGGCGCAGATTATCCGCAGAAGCGCAGGAACTGGTCGTGGAGAGATTCACCCATCTGAATGATACGGGGCGGGAAATCTCTGATTTTGTTGGGACAAGTAATATCTATCTTGCTAAAAAGTACGGTGTTATGCCGGTCGGCACCATGGCGCATGAGTGGATCATGTGTGTAGGGCAGGGCAATCATAAGCATAATCCGGCATATTCCAACTGGTATGCCCTGAATGCGTGGGTAAAAGAATATGGCGTGTTAAACGGAACGGCACTTACCGATGCGATCACAACGGACTGCTTCCTAAAGGATTTTCAGCTTACTTTTGCCACGCTGTTCTCCGGTGTCCGGCATGACAGCGGGGATCCGATCGCATGGGGAGAAAAGATGATCCGGCATTATGAGAGCCTTGGCATTGACCCGAAGGCAAAAACATTATTATTTTCCGATGCCCTGGATTTTGAAAAGGCAGACAGGATCTATCGGCATTTTAACGGAAAATCCAGGGTGGCATTTGGCATAGGGACTTATCTGTCCAATGATACGGATGTGGAGCCACTAAATATTGTGATGAAGACCACCATGTGTAACGGTCAGGATGTAGCTAAGATCTCTGATGCAGCATCAAAGGGAATCTGCAAAAATCCGGCATATGTGGAATATCTGCAAAGGTGTATTGACTGGAGAATGAATCACTGAGCGTACAATCCGGAATTCAGAGCACCTTTTATAAGGGAAGGGCAAAATAGTTTAAGTTAAATCAGGGATTTACCGAGAAATTGCAGAATATACAAAAAAACAGATTGGAAATTTCCAATCTGTTTTTTGTAGCAGGGGAAGAGGGATTCGAACCCCCGTGAACGGTTTTGGAGACCGCAATACTGCCGCTGTATGATTCCCCTATGAATTTGTGAAACGGTTGGTATGGAACCGCCGAACTGTATTATAGCATAGGTAATGGCAGGATAGCAATACCTAATTTTTTCTTTTTCTGACATTTAAAATACTTTAAAACAGAAGCATGATGTGATAGAATGACCTAAAAGAGTTATACGGGCGAGGTTGACGGCATGAAGTATACATTTGAGGCAGCAATTGAGAAAACAGAAAATGGTGGAATCATGAAGATTCCGTTCAATGTGTGGGAAATCTGCAAGAAAGAAGGCGATGTTCCTGTTAAGGTCCGGATCGGCGAGACCGTATTTGTATGTAATCTGGAACCGGAAGGAAATGGCTATTACAATATTCCGATTCAGAAAAGTGTTGTACAGCAGTTTGAGATTGGAAAAGCGTATACCGTTACGTTCCGCATCACAAAATCCAGTGCGCAGGACAGTCCTTACAGTACTTCCAATCCAATCCGTAAGATTGACAGTATGGATGTGATCATTCAGCCGCATGATGGATTATGCGGACAATCCTGTGTGGCGATGCTTGCCGGAATTACATTGGATGAGGCAATTAACACGATGCACTGCGGCGAATGGCAGGCAACCATGGATAAGATTGTGAGTGCGTTGAATTATTTTGGAATCAATCATTCCGAGGAAATTATTTATACGAACGGAAAAGAGAATGTTGTACTTCCGAAATGTTGTATTATCATGGAAAAGATGGGACGTTACAGTCATTATCTGGTATATTATGATGGAAAAGGATATGATTCCAATCTGGGCGTTTTAGAACATTATGATCTGACCAAGATCAAGGGATATCTGGAAATTTACGTGTAGAATTTAGGAAGAAAAACGATCCGGAATGTGAAACATTTCTTAACGGAATGCTTTGCATTTCGGATTCTTTTTGTCCGGGACGAATGGAATACAGGTGTATTCTGCATCCGGGGACAAAACGGAATGAGGAGAACATAAAAAAATGAAAGATTTAACAAAGGGAAGCCCCATTAAGCTGGTATTGCAGTTTGCGATACCGGTTATGTTTGGAAATATATTTCAGCTTCTGTATTCCCTTGCAGATACGAGGATCGTTGGAAGCTGTCTGGGGGAACAGGCGCTGGCTGCGGTCGGATCGACCAGTTCCTTAAACAGCATGATCGTTGGCTTTTTGCTGGGACTGACAAACGGATTCGCCATCATATCGGCCAGAAGCTTTGGGGCGAAGGATGAAGAACATCTGAAAAGAGCAGTGGCGGCAACCTTTGAGCTGGGGATTATCACATCTCTGATCTTAACGGTTGTCAGTGTTGCGTTTTTACCACAGATTTTAAGAATGCTGAACACACCGGAGAATCTGATCCCGTTAGCATCCGCTTACTTCCGCGTGATCCTGCTTGGTATGACGTTTTCCATGTTATATAACATCTGTTCCGGTCTGTTAAGAGCGATCGGCGATACCGTAACACCGCTGATCTTCCTGATCCTGTCCACGATCATGAATGTCGGACTGAATCTGCTTATGATCAAAGGTTTTGGCATGGGGGTGGAAGGTGCCGCCTATGCGACCGTTATGTCACAAAGCATTGCATTTATTGCGTGTATGATCTATTTATGGAAGAAATATCCGATCCTGCATTTTGGTAAAGAGCAGCTGAAGCTGACGGCCGGACTGGTAAAAGAAATGTATGCAACCGGACTGTCCATGGGATTTATGGGCTGCCTTGTCAATATCGGATCCGTGGCACTCCAGAGTGCGATCAATACCTTTGGAGACAGCACGATTGTTGCGCATACCGCGGCAAGAAAAATATCGGAATTATTCATGCTGCCATTTTCTGTTTTCGGTATCACGATGGCAACCTACTGCGGACAGAATAAAGGCGCCGGACGGATGGACCGTGTCAGACAGGGACTCTTCCAGAGTATTCTGCTGGTATGGGGCTGGTGTGTATTAGTCCTTCTTGCCGCATACACTGTAGCACCCGTTATGGTAAGGCTTGTGACAGCGACACAGAATCAGGAGATCATCCATACCGCTGCGAGATATCTGCGGATCAATACGCCATTCTATTTTATCTGTACGGTGATCTGTCTGGTAAGAAACTGTATGCAGGGGATCGGGGACAGCATCACACCGATCATATCCAGTTTTGTGGAACTGGCAGGTAAGGTGGTCGTAGCTTTTTTATTGGCACCGAAGCTGGGATATTTTGCCATTATGATCTCAGAGCCGTTGACATGGATCTTCATGGTAATCCCGTTACTGATCATGATCGTGAAGGAACTGGAACTGGGAGGGCGTAAGAACAGATGACGCAGGATGAGGTTTTACGAAAAAGATTATCAGAACTTGCGGAAAAATCCTATCAGAGCAGTATTTATACATTTACGAATTTTTTGAGTGAAGCAGAGATGGATACAGCGCTTCAGATGGAACGGGAACTTTCCTATGCCGGCATGAAGCTGTGGGGTGGTATGGAAGGAACACAGCGCCGGATGATCCGTTTCGGCGATCCGGAACAGCTTGGCTATGAAGAAGAATTTCCGATTGTATGTCTGGTTATGGAACCGCTGATCAGAAAGTTTGCGGATGATCTGACCCACAGGGATTTTTTGGGTGCATTGATGAATCTCGGAATAGAAAGGGAACTGCTGGGAGACATTGTGGTAAAAGACCGGGTGGGATATCTTTTTTGTCTGGAGCGGATTGCACCTTATATTATTCAGGAATTGGATCAGGTGCGTCATACGCATATCCGGGTGTATGAGGCAGAAAAACTGCCGGAGGAGATCAAACCGGTGGAAGAAGAACAGACCATTATTGTAAACGCAGAGCGTCTGGATGCAGTAATTGCAAAGGTCTATCATCTTTCCAGAAGTCAGAGTATTGATCTGTTCCGGGAAAAGAAAGTATTTGTCTGTGGCAGACAATGTGAGAATAACAGCTATGTCTGTAAAGAGCAGGATACCATATCCGTACGTGGGTATGGGAAGTTTGTGTTTGCAAAGGTTCAGGGAACGACGGGCAAGGGCAGACTGAGCATCCGCATACTGCGGTATGTGTGAGCCATAAGAGAGGAGTCATGGAATGGACAGGAATTTTAAAGAACGTTATCTTGCAGGTGAGATCGCATTTGAAGAGATTGATGATTACAGCTATGAATGGGGTATGAGTGACGACGAACGGACCCTTGCGCAGTTTCTTGGACTGAATGCCGAAGAAGAGGATGCGTGGGTCAGCGTTGGTGAGGATGCGTTAAGGGAGCTGTTGGATAAGCAGAAAAAGGCTGACTGACGGAGCTCTTTGAGATGTGAAGGTGGGAATCAGATATGAAAATATTGCATACAGCGGACTGGCACCTTGGAAAAAATCTGGAGGGACAGTCCAGAATACAGGAGCAGGAACTGTTTGCCGCCGATTTTGTCCGGATGGCGAAAGAACAGAAGGCGGATGTGATCGTGATCGCCGGGGATATCTATGACAGTGTGAACCCGCCGGCAAGAGCGGAGCTGTTATTTTATGATACGCTCAAAAAATTGTCACCGGATGGAGAGCGGCTGATCATTGTGATTGCCGGAAACCATGATAATCCGGACAGGCTGGTTGCGGCGGGACCGCTTGCAATGGAGCACGGGATTGTCATGTCGGGCGTTCCGGGAACGGTTATTTTACCGGGAAAGTACGGAAAGCATAAGCTCACGGAGAGCGGAGCGGGATATTTTAAGGCAGAGATTGCCTGCATGAACGGCAGAAAGGAAAAGCTGGTATGTGCCATGGTCCCCTATCCGAGTGAAAAACGTATGTCCGAGGTGATCTATCGGGATCAGGAGGATGAAAAGGAAGCAGCCTTTGATTACGGAGCAAGAATGGAGCAGCTGTTCCGCGATCTGGAGACTCATTTTGAGGAGGGGAGCGTGAACCTGCTCTGCGCGCATCTGTTTGCCATGGGAAGCATCAGCGCAGGCTCGGAGAGAAGTCTGTCACTGGGAAACAGCTATCTGATCGATGGGGATATCCTGCCCAAGAGAGCGGATTATATCGCGCTGGGGCATATTCATAAAAAACAGGTGGTGCCGCATACCGAAGGCAGAGCGCAGTACGCGGGCGCACCGCTTCACTATCACAGGAGCGAGACAGGCTTTCAGAACGTCTGTCTGCTGGCGGAGACCGGACAGGGAGAACTTCAGGTTACGGAATTGCCGGTTTCTGTCTATAAGCCGATCGAGACATGGTATTGTGAAGGCATTGAGGAAGCGCTGGAGCGATGCAGGGCGCATGGGGATGAGGAATCCTATGTTTATCTTGAGATCCTGACGGACCGTTACATCCGGGAGGACGAGATGAAGGAAATGAAGCAATACAAAAAGGATATTCTGGAGATCAAACCCATCTTAAGAAGCCGGGAAACGGACAGCGCGAACCACGGAAAACCGGTTGCGGAACAGAGCATGGAAGAATTGTTCCGGAATTTTTATAAGCGAGAAAAGGGCGTGGAGGTTTCGGAAGAAACCTTACGGCTGTTTTTGGAGATCGTGGGAGAGGAGCAGGAAGTTGAGACCGATTGAACTGACGATCAAGGGAATCAATAGCTACAGTGAAGAACAGACTGTGGATTTTACGGAGCTGACAAAAGAGGGCATCTTCGGCATTTTTGGACCGACAGGCAGCGGAAAGTCTACGATCCTGGATGGCATTACGCTTGCACTGTATGGGGAACTTGCGCGCAAATCCAAGAATTTTATTCATGTGGGCAGTGATACGGCATCCGTCAGCTTCACTTTTTCTATCACGGAAAAGGAGCGGAAGGTATACCGTGTGGATCGGACATTTAAGGTGAAAAAAGATACCGGTTACAGTGTTGCGGCAAAAGCAAGGCTGTGTGAGCTGATCTGTGATGCGTATGATGCGGAGGGTGCGGATGCCGGAAAGGATAAGCACGCTGAAAAGGATAGGTACGCCGGAGAAAACGCAGAAAACCAGGAATGCCGGGAGCTTGTGCTTGCCGACTCTATTTTGGGCGTAAAGGAGTGCATCCGGAAGATTGTAGGGTTGGAATTTGACGATTTTACAAGGACGGTGGTGTTGCCTCAGGGAAAGTTCAGTGAATTTCTGAAGCTGTCCGGCAGTGACAGGAATCAGATGCTGGAACGTCTTTTTCATCTGTATGATTATGGGATCGCCCTGACCGATAAGGTGAAACGCCGCATGGATGAAAATCAGTTGAAGCTAAGCACCTGTACCGGCAAGCTGGCAGAGCATGCCGGTGAGAATGAGGAAGCGTACCGGACGCTGGAGGAGGAACTTTTTCATAAAAAGAAGGAGCAGAAAGCGCATGAAGTAAAACTGCGGGCGCTCACAAAGGAGCAGGAAGCATATAAGGAACTGTGGGAGCGCAGGAAAGCACTTGATGAGAAATTGCAGGAATTTCACCGCATAGAAGAACAGAGGCAGTCGGCAGAAGCGGATGGAAAGCTTCTGGAGGCTGCGCAGCGTGCAGCGATCGTTCGTCCGTTCTGGGAACAGAAGGAGCGTGCGGAGCGTACACTTAAGCAGACAAGGGAGAGTTGTAAGCAGAGCGGAGAAAAATTGCAGAAGAAGAGAACTTCCATGGAGCAGCTATCCGGACAGATGGAGGATATCCGGAAACAGAAGCTTGCGATGGAGGAGGGATATCAGGAGAAGCTCCAAAAGCTGGAGCGTATCTGCGAACTTGAAAAGCAGCAGGCGGACAGAAAACAGGAGCTGGACGGAAAGCTGGCGCAGTTAGAACAGAAGAAACAGCAGAGTCTGGCATTGACCCAAACAGAGGAGCGCCAGTCGGCACAGTTAGAGGAGCAGCAGAGACTGCTTCGGGATGCGCAGCATATCCATGACACCCATATAGAAGAAGTGGTCAGAAAACGGCTTCAGGAACAGATGGAGCAGTCGGGGATCTGCCCGGTCTGTGGACAGGCATATCATGGGGAAGGTCCTGTAGCAGAGGCACAGCAGGATTGCCCTGAGGAAAGCACTTTTTATCAGCAAATCGAGCAGCTCAGGGAGCAGGTGGATCTGCTGGAGAAGGCACTTGGCAAGACCGGACGGGAGCTGACGGAGTTGCGTGTGGATATTGCACAGGAGGAGGGAGGCAGCCGATCCGTGCAGCAGCTCTATGAGCAGCAGAACCGGGAGCTTGCTACCCTGATGGAAGCGTGCGGTATCACCGGAGAGCCGATGCGTCAGAAACAGGAACTGGAAAGAGCATACCGGGATATCTGCAGTCTGTATGACAGGAATAAAGAACAGGCACAGCAGCAAAAGGAAGCGCTTACAGAGCTGGAGATCCGGCATGCCGGTGAGCAGGCACGCATGGAGGAGCAGGAGAAAACAGCGGCGCAGACACAGAAGCAGTTTATGGAAAAGCTGTCCGAAGAAGGATTTGCCACAGAGGAACAGATGAAGCAGAGCTTCTGGGAGCAGGAACGCATCAATGCCACAAAGGACAGATTGCGGGAGTGTGAGAAACAGTATGACCGCTTGCTTCATGAAGTGGAACTGTTAAAAGCACGGGCAGGTGAAGGGACAGCAACTGCGGAGGAATATCAGAGACTGTGTACGGAGCTTCAGGATGCACAGAAGCAGGCGCAGATAGAAAATGAGCAGATCGCAGTTTGCACCGAGAGAATGGAGCGGATGAAGGAGGCTTTGGGTATTGTTGCTGGTCTGGAGCAGGAAAAGAAGGAACTTGAACACACAAGGGCGATGTTAAATGAACTGATGACGCTATTCAAAGGAAAGAAGTTCGTAGAATATGTAGCAGGGGAGCGGTTACACTATGTAGCGGGAGAAGCTTCGCAGAAACTCATGGAGATTACAGGCGGGGCATATGGACTGGAATTAAGAGAAAACGGCGAGTTCGTGATCCGGGATTATAAGAACGGCGGTACGGCGCGAAATGTCAACAGCCTGTCCGGCGGAGAGATGTTTTTGGTATCCCTGTCTCTGGCACTGGCACTTTCAACACAAATCCAGCTTAAGGGAACTGCACCGTTGGAATTCTTTTTTCTGGATGAGGGATTTGGAACACTGGACGACACGCTGCTGGATACCGTTATGGATTCACTGGATGCACTGCATCACGACAGAAGAAAGATCGGCATTATCAGCCATGTGGATGCAATAAAAGAAAGAGTGCCGGTAAAGCTGATCGTAATACCAGCAAAAGCAGGCGAGGGCGGAAGCCGGATTGAAATTGTCAGGTCCTATGTCTGAGCCGGAACGGCATGGAATAAGGACTGCAGGACACCGGATCCTGCACGGTGCAGGAATTGTGGGGCATTGGATTTTGCAGGGCATTGGATCTTGCGCGGTGCAGGAATGCGGGGCATTGGGTCTTGCGGGGTGCAGGAATTGCATGGCATTGGATCTTGCGCGGTGCAGGAATTGCATGGCATTGGATCTTGCGTAGAACCGGATTTCACCGAACCGGATTTCAAGCTTGAAATTCTTGCTTAAAAGAGTTACAGTATCAATAGAGCTTTTTTAGTCAAAGAAACAGGTGATAGGGGTAATTATGAAACAGATGACGTATGCTAACGTGAAAGTACATAATGAGATTGCGTTATGTTCCGTAACAAACCGTGAGATCAAGGAGAAGATCGAAAAGGAATTCTTGAAAAATCGAATTTCTTATTGTGAGAAATGGGAGGAACCGGGGCTGTTGCGGCGCCTTCTGGGAAGCCGGCCTGAATGCACTATCTGCATCAATGAGATGCAGCGAGAAAAAGCGGAAGAGGTTTTTAACTCATTGAATCTTGGCAACAAGGTGGAGATGATCGGAAAACCGGTAGAAAAAACATATTTCTAATAACAGAGCAGCCACCGGACCGGTAAGCGGTTTGTGACTGCTTTTCCTTTGCTTTGTGGGAAATATTCTAGAGGGTATGGAAAGTCGAAAAGGCACCGTGATACCCAGAGACAACCGCGCAGGAGGGTATGAAAAGCCGAAAGGGCACCGTGATACCCGGAAGAAGCCGCGGGGGAGGGTATGAAAAGCCGAAAAGTGCTATGATACCCAGAGATAGCCGCGCAGGAGGGTATGGAAAGCCGAAAAGTGCTATGATACCCAGAGACAACCGCACGAGAGGGTATGAAAAGTCGAAAAGGCACCGTGATACCCAGAGACAGCCGTGGGGGAGGGTATGAAAAGCCGAAAAGGCACCGTGATACCCAGAAGAAGCCGCGGGGGAGGGTATGGAAAGCCGAAAAGGCACCGTGATACCCAGAAGAAGCCGCACGGGAGGGTATGAAAAGTCGAAAAGGCACCGTGATACCCAGAGACAGATGCGCGAGAGGGTATGAAAAGCCGAAAGGGCACCGTGATACCCAGAGACAGCCGCACGGGAGGGTATGAAAAGCCGAAAAGGCACCGTGATACCCAGAAGAAGCCGCGGGGGAGGGTATGGAAAGCCGAAAAGGCACCATGATACCCAGAGACAGCCGCGCAGGAGGGTATGGAAAGCCGAAAGGCGCTGTAATACCCAGAGACAACCGCGCGCGGAGCAAGTTAAAGCACCTAAAAAGCTGTCAGGAGTGAGGGCATATTCAAAAGCCCCAAACAAGCAATAAAGATAAAAACACAGGAAGATAGAAACACAGGAAGCTAAAAACACAGGAAGATAAAGATACAGGACAAAAAAACATTTAAAAGACAGGAAGACCAAATGGGATTAAAGTTTTATTTTGGTGGCTCGGGAGCCGGGAAAAGTACACGTGTATATCAGGATATGATCGATTGGTCTGTCAGGGAACCTCAGAGAAAATTTGCGGTTCTGGTGCCGGATCAGTTTACGATGCAGACGCAGAAAGAATTGGTCTGCATGCATCCGGATTGCGGGATCATGAATATTGATGTGCTGAGTTTTGGCAGACTGACCCATCGCATATTGGAAGAGGTCGGTGGAGAAAATATCCCGGTGCTTGACGACACGGGAAAAAATCTGGTACTTCGTAAAGTGGCAGGAATGCAGAAGGACAACATGCCTGTTATCGGAGCCAATCTCAATCGGACAGGCTATATTCATGAAGTAAAATCAGTAATTTCAGAGTTTATGCAGTATGGGATTTCACCTGAACAGGTCGGGGAAATGGCAAAACAGTCACAGAAGCGGGGCGTATTGTGCGCCAAATTGACAGATCTGCAGCTGTTATATCACAGTTTTCTGGAATATATCGATAAGCAGTTCATTACGTCTGAAGAATCGTTGGATCTGTTGTGCCGCTCTTTGCATAAATCAAAATGGATCAGGGACAGTGTTATCGTATTCGACGGGTTTACCGGATTTACACCGGTGCAGAATCGTGTTATCCAGGAAATGCTGACATTATGTAAACAAGTATGCGTAACGGTCATGATTGACCCAAATGAAAAGCCTTATTTGTTAGATGGTGAACAAAAGCTGTTTCATTTAAGTAAAAAAACAGTAAACTCATTATGTAAACTGTGCGAACAAGCGGGTGCTGAAAGGGAAAACGATGTCATATTACCATCGGCGCCGGTTCTGCGTTATCAGAATAACCCCTGCTTTGATTATCTGGAGCAGAACCTGTTTCGTTACGGAAAGGCACCCTATGAAGAGGAACAGGATGCAATTGCCATTTATCAGATGGAGAATCCGGTTAATGAAGTGCGTTTTGTCTGCCATAGGATCAGAGAATTGATTCGGACAGAGAATCTGCAGTATCGCGATATTGCGGTTGTAACAGGCGACCTGAACGGATATGCGGATCTGTTAAAGGATGAATTTCGTACTTATGAGATTCCATGCTTTGCAGACCAGACTGTCGGAATCCTGTTAAATCCTTTTGTGGAATATATCAGAAGTGCAATACAGGTGTTATTAAAACAATACTCCTATGAATCAGTATTTCATTATCTGCGAAGCGGAATGACGGGAATCAGTATGGAAGAGGTGGATCTTCTGGAAAATTATGTACGGGCGCTCGGAATCCGCGGGAGAAAAAACTATGAGAATCTGTTCACCAGACATACGCAGGAGACTGCAAATGATGCGGAGAAACTGCAGAGGCTGAATGAGATCAGGGAACGTTTTGTGAGTTCGCTGTCGATCCTGCACCAGCCGGCACAGACAATGACCGAGCGCGTAAATCTGCTCTATGATTTTATTGTACAGGCAGGAATAGAAGAACAGCTCGGTCAATATGAAAAAATGTTTGCACAGGAGGGAAATGCAGTCAGGGAAAAGGAGTATGCACAGATCTACCGTATGGTCATGCAGCTTCTTGAGCAGATGGTTGGTCTGCTTGGAGAAGAACTACTTTCCTGGAAAGAGTTTTATGAGATTCTGGATGCCGGATTGTCGGAAATTCAGGTGGGAGCCATTCCACAGAATGTAGACAGAGTGGTGTGCGGTGATATCGAACGCACCAGACTGAATGAGGTAAAAGTACTGTTTTTTATAGGCGTAAATGATGGCATTATCCCCGCAAATGGCGGCAGTGGAGGAATGATCTCCGACCTTGACAGAGAATTTCTGCATCAGGCAGAATGGGAACTTGCTCCGACGCCAAGACAGAAAATGTATACACAGAGGCTGTATCTGTATATGAATCTGACAAAACCTACCAGACACCTGTATATAACATACGCATCAGTTGGTAGTGACGGGAAACCGGCAAAACCGGCATATCTGATTCAGACGATCCGCAAGATGTATCCGAAGTTATCCGTACAATACGGATTTCATGCGCAGGAACTGGAATATGCACAGTCCGCACAGGATGCTGTCAGGATTTTTGTGCCAATGCTCAGGGATTATGCGGCAGGACTTTATGACCACCAGGAAAAAAAGGAAAAACAGGTGATGTTTTTATATCATATGCTCCGTGAAAATGAGAAGGAACGGGAGCAGGTGGATGAACTGATCAGGACGGCCTTTTACAGATACCGGAATACGCCGTTGGGAAAGAAGGTTGCGGAGGCATTGTACGGAACGGTTCTGAATAATTCAGTGAGCCGTATGGAATGCTTTGCACAGTGCCAGTATAAGCATTTCCTTGAATATGGTCTGCAGTTGGCGGAACGCGAAAATTTTGAGATCACCAGCCGTGATATGGGAACACTTTATCATGAACTGTTAAGCCGGTTTTCAGAAGGATTGGAGAGAAGAGGATTATCTTTTGCTTTGTTCAGTGCGCAAGAGGGAGAAGAGATTCTGGAAGAGGCGATCCGGAGTTATACCGCAGAATTTGAAAAGAGTATTTTATACAGCAGTGCCAGAAATGAGTATGTGATACATATACTCAGGCAGGTGATGGGACGAACTATTGAGACGCTGCAGTACCAATTAAAGAAAGGCATTTTTTCTCCGAAAGGAGTTGAACTCAGTTTTCAGACGATGGAGGATCTTGGAAGCGTGAATTTTAATCTGTCCGGAGAAGAAAAGGTACGTCTGAAAGGAAGAATCGACAGGCTGGATCTGTGTGAGGATGACGAGCATGTATATGTGAAGGTAATTGATTACAAATCCGGCAAAAAGGATTTTGATCTGATTTCTGTATATCATGGACTGACCTTACAGCTGGTGTTGTACATGAACGTGGCAATGGAACGGGAGGCAAAACTGCATCCGGACAAGAAGATCGTGCCGGCCGGCCTGTTATATTACCGGCTTGATGATCCTATTGTTGACCGGGAAGAAGACATGGAGGATGAAAGCATCAACCAGGCAATCCATAAGGAACTGCGGATGGCAGGTATTGTAAATGCCGATACGGATGTCGTTGCCAAAATGGATGGAAGCATAGCAGAGGGCGGCCGGTCAGATACAATACCGGTACAGGTGAAAACGGATGGAAATCTGTCAGCAACGTCTCATGCATATTCGGAAGATATACTTACGACAATTTCAAGTTATGTAAACTGGAAGATCCGCGATCTGTCCCGGGAAATTTTACAGGGAAAGATAGAAAAAAATCCATATGAATATGGAGAACAGCATGCGTGCGAATACTGCCGTTATCAGGAAGTGTGCGGTTTTGACAGAGCGCAGGACGGATATGAATACCATAGGATTGAAGAAACGGACGAACAGGAAATTCTGGATAAAATGCGGGAAACGGACGAACAGGAAATTCCGGATAAGATGCGGGAAACGGACGAACAGGAAAAACTACGCAGAGTGCGGGAAACGGGGAATGTATGAATTACACGGCAGATCAGCAAAAAGTGATAAAACTTCATCATAGAAATCTGTTGGTATCGGCAGCAGCAGGATCCGGAAAAACTGCCGTGCTTGTGGAACGTATTGTGCAGATGCTGACCCGGAAAGAGCAGCCTGTCGATATTGACCGACTGCTAATCGTAACCTTTACAAAGGCGGCTGCCGCGGAGATGCGTGAAAGGATCAGTCTTGCATTGGAGAGGCAGCTGGCGGAACAGCCGGAGAACGAACATCTGGAGAAACAGGCAGCGCTTCTGCATCATGCACAGATCACTACAATTGACAGTTTCTGCCAGTCCGTACTGCGTAATAATTTTGACAGAATCGGTCTGGATCCGGCATTCCGTGTTGCGGATCAGAACGAGATCCGTCTGTTAAAAGAGGACATTCTGGAACAAATGCTGGAGGAACGATTTGCAGCAGGAGAGGCCGCATTTACAGACCTGATCGACAGCTATCAGGGAAAAGGAAAGAATGGCAGAATAGAAGATATCATTTTAGATATTTATGAATATGCACTGAGTTTTCCATGGCCGCGGGAATGGCTGCAAAAGTGTGTTTCCTGTTATGAGGTTCATGATGTGCAGGCTCTGAAACAGGAGGCATGGATGAAAGAAGTCACAGAGACCATCCTGCACAGATGCCTGGAACTGGAAAAACAGATCAAAGAGGCGCATCGCCTGAGCCTGTTACCGGGGGGACCGTTGCCCTATGAGAAAGCACTTATTGAAGATGAAAATCAGTTTCTCATGTTGCATGAGAAACAGGATTATGATGCGATCCGTGCTTACCTGTATGCATGGCAGAAACCAAAGCTGTCAGCAATTCGTCAGGGGAACTGCGATGAGGAAATAAAGGAGCGCGTGGCAGGAATCAGAAAGAAAGTATACGCAGAGCTTGAGAAGATAAAAAAACAGTATTTTGCATTGTCTTCGGAAGGGCTACTCCGGATTATGAAGAACTGTGCGCCCACAGTTGAGACACTGGTTTCTTTGTTACTGCAGTTTGATGAACGGTTCCATGCACAGAAAAAAGAGCTGAACATCGTTGATTTTTCTGATATGGAACATATGGCACTTGAGATATTGCTAAAACGGGATGGGGACCGTGTGATACCCACACAGGCAGCGCTGGATTATCGTGATTGCTTTGAAGAGATCCTGATTGACGAGTACCAGGACAGCAATATGGTGCAGGAATTATTGCTGCAGAGTATATCCGGAGAGGATGACGGAAGACCAAATCGTTTCATGGTAGGGGATGTAAAGCAGAGTATCTATCGCTTCCGGCTTGCGCGTCCGGAAATTTTTCTGGAAAAGTATGGAACCTATTCCGAAAAAGACAGTGATTATCAGAAGATCGATCTGCATCAGAATTTCCGGAGCAGAAAGGAAGTACTTTCCTGCGTGAATGCTATTTTTGAGCGTATTATGCGTCCGGAGATCGGGCATATCACCTATGATGATGCGGCTGCATTATATCCGGGGGCGGTATATCCGGAAGATGCGGATACGGACCATACGGCAGAGCTGTTGCTGATAGAGGAAAAGGAAAGTGAACTTGCAGACAAAAAAGCAAAGATTATAGCGGAAGCACAGCTGTGTGCGGCAAAGATTCGAGAACTTGCAGGCCATGCCAAAGTAAGTGAACGCAGGAAAAATGCACAGACGGGAGAAGACGAACAAATATCACGTCCGGCAAAATACCGTGATATGGTGGTGCTTTTACGAACCGCCGGAGACTGGTTTGATATTTATAAACAGGTATTTGAGGCCGAGGGCATACCGGCATATGTTGCAACAAAAACAGGGTATTTCTCTGCATCCGAAGTGCGTACTGTGTTTAATTATTTACGGATCCTGGATAATCCACTTCAGGACATTCCGATGTATGGTGTGCTGATCTCTGCAATCGGTGGCTTTCAGGAAGAGGAGATTGTTGCATTAAGAAACAGCGGACAGTCGTATCTGTATGATTCTCTTGTTCAGGCTGCAGATAGTACAGAAACAGTCGGTTTTCAGGCGAAGGCGCGGACCTTTATGGAACAATACCGGCGTTTCCGCGCGTGTATGCTGTACACGCCGATCCATGAGCTGCTTCGGATGATTATCAGTGAGACCGGTTATGACAGAATCGTGGAGGCAATGCCGGGTGGCGGCAGGCGCAGGGCAAATCTGGAAGCGCTGATTGAGAAAGCAGTAGCATATGAGCAGACAAGTTTTCACGGATTATTCCATTTTATGAGATATATTGATCATCTGAAAAAATATGAAGTAGATTATGGGGAGGCCTATCTTGCGGATGAAAACTCGGATCTTGTCAGAATTATGACGATTCATGCCAGCAAGGGACTGGAGTTTCCGATCTGCTTTGTCAGTGGAATGGCGAAGCAGTTCAATGTGCAGGATGAGAGAAAAGCTGTCGTAACCAATCTTTCTATGGGAATTGGATTGGATTATGTTAACCCGGTGGAACGGACCAGAACAAGAAATCTGCTAAAACAGGTAATGAACCTAAAGGAACATGAGGAAAACCTTGGAGAGGAACTCAGGGTATTATATGTTGCGCTGACAAGAGCAAAAGAAAAACTGATTATTACCGGTACAGTCAATGATTATGAAAAGTGCGTGCAGGCTTATAAGGAAAACCGTGCGAAAGATGGATTTCCATTGCAAATGATCCGGGATGCAAAAAGTATGCTGGACTGGATACTGGCAGCTGTGTATGCAGGAGAAATTGGTGAAGATATTCTGCGTGTCAGCCTGTATCGGGCGGGAGAACTGGTGAGTGAGCAGCTACAGGCACAAGTAAAGGAAGAAATGCGCTATAAGAAATTATGCGATTCACGCAAAGAAGAGTGTGAGCTGGAAAAAGAATTACAGAAACGTTTTTCTTTTTCCTATCCGTATAAGAAACTTGCACAGCTATATACCAAAACAACCGTATCTGAGTTAAAGCTTGCAGCATTAGAGGCGGCGGAGGGAGAACAGGAGACCGGTGCATTACTGTTTCCTGAGACGCAGACCAGGGAATATGTGCCGGGCTTTCGGGAAGCGCATGAAAAGGGCGGAACAAATCGTGGAAATGCATATCATAAAGCAATGGAATTATTGGATTTTACTACTTTGCCGGAGGAGACACGGATAAAAGAACAGCTGGAAGCATATGTGAAGAACGGTGCTATGACGGATGAAGATCTGGAGCTTCTGAAAATGAGCCGGATCGCATGGTTCTTAAAAAGTCCTGTTGCAAAGCGGATGGCAAAGGCGCAGGAACAACAGAGCCTGTATCGGGAACAGCCCTTTGTACTGGGACTTCCGGCGAGCAGGCTCAAACCCGAATTTCCACAAAGTGAGACAATCCTGATCCAGGGTATCATTGATGTATTCTGGGTGGAAGAGGATGGTATCGTGGTGCTTGATTATAAAACGGACCGTGTGGACACGGCGGAAGAACTGATCGAGCGCTATCATACGCAGCTTGATTATTATGCAGAGGCATTGGAACGCCTGATGCACCGCAGCGTGAAAGAAAAGCTGATTTATTCATTTGCGCTGGGAAAGGAAATACGGTTACCCTGACCGTGGTGTGCGGAGAATGGGGCTGTGGAATGAGTACGGAATAATTTCATATTGTCATAGAAACACGACACATAGTTGTCGTGTTTTTTATGATATAATGGGCAAAAGCGAGTCAACAAGCTTGCATGATTGACGAGCAGCGAAATAATGAGTGAAAGTGGTCTATAAAGGGGATTGGTCATGAAGATAGACAGGCAACTGGGAATATTATCCATACTATTACAGACAGAATCTGTTACAGCTCCTTATTTGTCAAAAATGTTTGAGGTATCCAGACGAACCATAAACAGGGATATTGAAGATCTGTGTAAGGCGGGCATACCAATCGTAACAAGACAGGGAAGTAACGGTGGCATTTCAATTATAGACGGTTATAAAATTGACAAAACAATGTTGACGCGTAGTGAAATGCAGGATATTCTTGCGGGATTGCGGAGCTTGGATAGTGTGAACGGCACGAACAGATACGGACAGTTAATGGAAAAATTATCGATAGGGTCATCTGATTTCCTTGTAGGAAATCAGTCAGTATTGATTGATTTATCTTCATGGTATAAGGATTCTCTTGCACCCAAGATTGAAACGATCCGAATGGCAATAGAGCAGCGCAGAGAGCTGACATTCTGTTATTATGCCCCAAGTGGTGAGTCACAGCGCATAATGGAACCATACTATTTAATTTTCCGATGGTCGAGCTGGTATGTGTGGGGATGGTGTAAAAGCAGGGAGGATTATCGGCTTTTTAAGTTGAACCGTATGGATAAGGTATATCTGTCCGAGAACTTCTTTGAGGTGAGAACAGCGCCCTTACCGGATTTGAGGGACGAAAGAATATTTCCCGGCGGAATTAAAGTAAAAGCAGTGTTTGACGCAGATTGTAAGTGGAGACTGGTAGAAGAATTCGGACCGGATTGTTATAGGGAACAAAACGATGGAACACTTCTGTTTCAGGCAGACTATACGAATATAGAAAATTTACTTACATGGCTGTTAACCTTTCAAGATAAGGTAGAATTGCTGGAACCAAAAGCAATACGGGAAGAACTGCGACAGCGTATCCTGCAAATGAAGAAAAAATATGATGGTGCAATGGATAGCGAAGGGGGAAGATAAATGGAATCAAGATGTGGCATTCTGTGCAGCAAATGCGAATGGCAAAAGACTGAAAAATGTAAGGGTTGTGCTAACATTGACAATCCTTTCTGGGGCGTTTGTCCGGTAAAAAGCTGTTGTGAGGAGAAAAAGCTGGGGCATTGCGGGGAATGTAGTAAGTTTCCATGTACACAATTAGAAGCGTTTGCCTATGACGAAAAAGAAGGAGACTGCGGAGTCCGGCTGGATCAGTGTAAAATCTGGTCTGCATTGACACAGATGAGATATGTTTGGATTGATGACTTCCTTATGAAGAAAGCCGGTGTGACAAAATTACCGCCGCAGTGGAACTGGATCCGTTATGCAGTGGGCGGAAAAATGTTTGCAGCCGTGTGTCTTGGCGAAGACAATAGACCATACTATATCACTTTGAAATTAGAACCATCAGAGGGAAGTTTTCTGCGGCAGCAGTATGAAGATATCATACCGGGATATTACATGAATAAACAGCACTGGAATTCAATCAACCCCAATGGTGCAGTTGAAGATGATCTGCTGAAAGATTTGTTAGAGAAATCGTATCATCTGGTGCTTGGAGGATTCAGCAAAAAGAAACAGAAAGAGATTTTGGAAAGTGGGGATGAAATAAATGGCATTTGATTTTAAGAAGGAATATAAGGAGTTTTATTTGCCAAAAAACAAGCCACAGATTGTAACAGTTCCAACGGCAAATTATATAGCAGTAAGAGGAAAAGGAGATCCGAATGAAGAAGGTGGAGAATATAAGGCTACGATTGGCATTTTGTATGCGGTTGCCTATACCCTCAAGATGAGTTATAAGACGGATTACAAAATAGATGGCTTTTTTGAATATGTTGTTCCGCCGCTTGAAGGGTTCTGGTGGCAGAATCATGCGGAGGGCATGGATTATTCCGATAAATCAGCTTTTAACTGGGTTTCTGTTATCCGTCTGCCTGATTTTATTACAAAAAAAGATTTTGACTGGGCTGTAGAAACGGCCTCAAAAAAGAAAAAGATGGATTGTACCGGTGCGGAATTTCTGTGTATAGAGGAGGGCTTATGTGTACAGATCATGCATATAGGATCATATGACAATGAGCCTGAAACGGTGGCAATGATGGATACATATCTGGAGGAAAACGGATATGTGAACGATTTTACTGGCGAGCGCCACCATCACGAAATCTATTTATCAGACCCAAGAAAAGTGGCACCCGAAAAATGGAAAACGGTTATCAGACATCCGATAAAGAAAGCATGAATGTAAATAGAAATATTATAGAAACAGAAGCCTTCTCATCATGAGTCGGCTTCTGTTTTTGCAATATTATCAGAACTCTTTGTATAAACGAACGATAAAGTAGCGTTCATATGTCAGGGCAATGCTTGCTCGTGAAAGCAGCACTCACGCATCAGGTCTGTGCTTACGCTTCCGTAGCCATGACCTTGACGCGCTGCATCGCCTTTGCAACGGCGGGGATGGCAAGCAATACCAGTGTGACGACTGCCTCGGGAACGATGTAGGTAGCGTTATAGGTAAGGGAATAGATCATTGCCGGAGTTCCGTCTGGGGCATAATGTGCGAAGAATACCACGCCGGACAGAACAGCGAAGAAATAACGTCCGATCACACCGGCTATGTAACCGAGTAACAGCCCGTGCTTTTTGCCCGAGAAGAATCCGGACAGACCAAGTGCACCGAACGCGAGCGGATAGTCGACCAGAAGCTGGATCGGGGAATAAAATACCGGGTCCAGAACAAATTGCAGCAATCCGTAAGCAAAACCGGTCAGAAGACCTGCTTTTGCACCATACCAGTAACCGATCAGGACGATGAACAGCATACTGAACAGGGTGATGGAACCGCCCATCGGAAGGCGGGCGAATTTGATCTCGGATGTGACAATGGCAAGAGCCATGGCAACACCGGAGAAGACAAGCTGCTTGGTTGCGACCTTGGCAGAATGTGCTTTTTTCTGACGAAGAAGGATCGCGGTAAGGATCAGAAGCACCATCAGTACAATGACAGTGATGATTCCTGTGGTGGTTAATTGGAACACGTTTTCATCCCAGCTGTTTACAGTGGGAGAAGCAAAAAATTTTGGCATAAAAAAACCTCCTTGACTTTTGTGGCAAAGAGGGGCTCTGTGTGCATGACAAATACACTGTCTGCTTCCCTACGCCGGTATTATCCGGTTCAGGTGATGAGGGTTAGAGCGGTCGGAAGCATGGATACTTCATTCCGCGCAATCTCAGCAAAAGCTCCCCTAGCGTTATTGTCTACTATAGAGGCTGTGATCGAAAATGTCAATTCTTTTATTTGGATTTGTAATGATGTATTTTATAATGAAACCAGAGGGGAGCATTAGGAATAAGACCTTGTATATGCTTGTGCCATTTTTTGAAAAATGATATAGTACTGTTAATCGCTATATCAATTTTACCATTACTGCAAATGAACTGTAACAGGAGAAAATAAATGTACCGGAAGATATTATTTGATCTGGACGGAACACTGACGGATCCCAAGGAAGGAATCTGCAGATCCGTACAATATGCACTGCATGCCTTTGGTATTGAGGAGCCGGATATAGATCGGCTGACGCCGTTTATCGGACCGCCGCTAAAAGACAGCTTCATGGAGTTCTACCACATGACGCCGGAGCAGGCGGAAAAAGCAGTTGAAAAATACAGGGAACGCTTCAGTGTGACGGGCTTATATGAGAATCAGGTATACCCCGGAATTCCACAGATGCATGAGAGGCTGAAGCATCTGGGATACCGGATGGCGATCGCATCCAGCAAACCCACGGTATTTGTTGAACGGATTCTGACGCATTTTTCACTGGATCCTTATTTTGATGTGGTCGTGGGCAGTGAACTGAACGGAAAACGTGTGAATAAGGACGAAGTGATCCGGGACGCAGTGGAACAGCTATGTGAGGGAGAAGCTGTTTCCTACAGGCAGGTCATTATGGTCGGGGACCGGAAGTTTGATGTGGCGGGAGCGGCAGCGTTCGGAATGGCATGTATCGGTGTGGCTTACGGTTACGCACAGGAGGGTGAACTACAGAAAGAGGGAGCAGCTTATGTGGCAGAAGATGTTCCGGCACTGGAAACGCTGCTGGTATCCCTATATGGAGGAGAAGCGTGTGAAAAATAAACCTGATTGCTTATCCGATGAACTGTTACGGATTCTGAAGATGATCTGGAGTGTGTTTTTTCCGCTGGCGGCATATTATCTGATATCAAGTATGGCTATGATGATACTGACGCTGGTTGTGCAGGATATGGCGGCAGTTATCAGTAAGGACGGTATCGGCTGGAGTGCGGATAATGAGAATGCCATTCAGGCGGTAAGTAATGGAATCGGTATGCTGATCGCAGCATTCTGCCTGCGCAGGCCGTTCTTATCGGAGGTGGTCCTGCAGGGAGAACCGGTAACGATCAAACCGCGAAGACTGTTCGGAAGTCTGATTCATGAAGATGGAAAGCAGTTCCGGTCACAGTGGAAGGGGATGGCAGCAGGTGTTGTTCTTGCGGTAACTGCATCTCTTAGTCTCAATCTGTTGGCTGAGCTGATTCAGGCAGTCCGATACTCCAGGCTCTACGAAGAGACGGTACAGATCCAGTATGCAGTGTCTTTTGCTATCGGTCTCCTGTTATACGGTGTGATCTCACCGATTGCGGAAGAGATGCTGTTTCGAGGCATTCTATACGGAAGGTGCAGGCGGTATCTGGGAGTTCTGCCCGGAATCCTGTTATCTTCGATCCTGTTTGCGATCCTGCACGGTAATCTGGTGCAGGGCATCTATGCGTTCCTTATGGGAATGCTCATATGTGGCATATACGAACGGTATCACAGCTTTTTGGCATCTGTGATCTTCCATGCAGCGGCGAATGTGACGGCCTTTTCCCTTTCTTACTTTAAAGTTCAGACAACAACGTCCTGCATGATCATAAATTGTGCGATATTTGCGATAATTTCATCCGCGTTTGTGTTTTTTATCTTTTTCAAAAAAAAGAATTGAAGAAATTCAGTTCTTTTTTTGTGCCTAAAAATAGAGAGAATGCTTGAAAAACGTGGAAACGCAGAGAAACAATTCTTCCATATAATCAGAAAATAAATTAAAAAAACATAAGAAGTCAGAATATCAGACAATTTATGAAAAAAAGGATATTTACAGAGACGCACCATGGGTGTATACTAGCCGTAAGAAAAAATGGATTGTATACAAGTATTCAATAATTCCAATATACAAATGTGCAATCTGTGGAGCGTAAAGGAGAAAAGGTATGTTTGATGCAGCAAAAGAAGTACCGCAGGCGTCTCTGTATGACCCGTCTTTTGAACATGATAACTGTGGTATCGGCGCAATCGTCAATATTAAAGGTAAAAAGAGCCGAAGCACAGTGGAGCATGCACTGAGCATTGTTGAAAACCTGGAGCACAGAGCCGGCAAAGATGCGGAAGGCAAGACCGGAGACGGTGTCGGTATTCTGACCCAGATTTCACATCGCTTCTTCAAGAAAGCAGCAGGGGAGCTGGGAATCGATATTGGAGAAGAAAGAGAATACGGAATCGGAATGTTCTTCTTTCCACAGGATGAATTAAAACGTAATCAGGCAAAGAAGATGTTTGAGATCATTGTGGAAAAGGAAGGAATGCAGTTCCTCGGATGGAGGGATGTACCGACAGTTCCCGCAGTGCTCGGACATAAGGCACTTTCCTGTATGCCCTATATTATGCAGGCATTTATTAAGAAGCCCGCGGATGTGGAAAAGGGACTGGATTTTGACAGAAAGCTCTATGTAGTCAGACGTGTATTCGAGCAGTCCTCGGATAATACCTATGTAGTGTCCCTGTCCAGCAGAACGATCGTATATAAAGGAATGTTCTTAGTCGGTCAGCTCCGTACATTCTTTAAGGATCTGCAGAGTGAGGACTACGATTCAGCCATTGCGATCGTACACTCCAGATTCTCAACCAACACCAATCCGAGCTGGGAACGTGCACATCCGAACCGCTTTATCGTTCATAACGGTGAGATCAACACGATCAGAGGCAATGCCGACAGAATGCTTGCGCGGGAAGAAAATATGGAGTCCGAGCATTTAAAGGGTGAGTTTTATAAGGTGCTTCCGGTGATCAATGCATCCGGTTCCGACTCGGCAATGCTCGACAACACTCTGGAATTCTTAGTGATGTCCGGCATGGAGCTTCCGCTTGCGGTCATGATCACAATCCCGGAACCGTGGGCGAATAATAAAGCAATGTCACAGAAGAAGAAAGACTTCTATGAATATTACTCCACCATGATGGAGCCGTGGGACGGACCGGCATCCATCCTGTTTTCCGATGGTGATATCATGGGTGCGGTGCTTGACAGAAACGGTCTGCGTCCTTCCAGATATTATATTACGGATGATGATCAGCTGATCCTGTCTTCCGAGGTTGGTGTACTTCCGGTGGATCCGACCAGGATCGTGAAAAAAGAGCGTCTGCGTCCCGGTAAGATGCTGTTGGTGGATACGGTAAAAGGAGAGGTCATCGATGATGATCATCTGAAAGAATCCTATGCAAGAAGACAGCCTTACGGTGAGTGGCTTGACAATAATCTGGTGGAGCTGCATGACTTAAAGATCCCGAATGATCGTGTGCCGGAATTTTCGGACGAAGAGAGACAGCGGATGCAGAAGGCATTCGGCTATACCTATGAGGAGTTGAAGGATTCCATTCTTCCCATGGCAAAGAACGGCGGAGAGCCGATCGCGGCAATGGGTACGGATATCCCGCTTCCGGTATTGTCACACGGACATCAGCCCCTGTTCCATTACTTCAAGCAGTTATTTGCACAGGTTACCAACCCGCCCATTGATGCGATCCGCGAGGAGATCGTTACCAGTACCAGTATTTATGTCGGTACGGACGGAAACCTGTTGGAAGAAAAGCCGAAGAACTGTAATGTATTGAAGATCAACAATCCGATCTTAACCAATACCGACATGCTCAAGATCAAAAATATGAAGCATGACGGATTCAAGGTAGAGGTCGTTCCAATCACATATTATAAGAATACCAGCCTGGAAAAGGCGATCGACAGATTATTTCTGGAAGTGGACAGAGCCTATAGGGATGGCGTCAATATCATGATCCTCTCTGATCGCGGTGTGGATGAGAACCACGTAGCGATCCCGTCCTTATTGGCGGTGTCCGCATTACAGCAGCATCTGGTACAGACCAAGAAGAGAACCAGTGTTGCGATCATTCTGGAATCCGCAGAACCAAGAGAAGTACATCATTTTGCAACACTGCTCGGCTATGGTGCAAGTGCGATCAACCCCTATCTGGCACAGGAGACCATCAAGGAACTGATCGACAACAATATGTTAAATAAGGACTATTATGCAGCGGTAAATGATTACAATGACGCAGTGCTTCACGGAATCGTGAAGATCGCCAGCAAGATGGGTATTTCCACCATTCAGTCCTATCAGGGCAGCAAGATCTTTGAGGCGATCGGAATCGATGCGGATGTGATCAACAAATATTTTACCAGTACGGTCTGCCGTGTGGGCGGTATCACGATCAAGGACATTGAAAAACAGGTGGATGAGCTGCATTCCATGGCATTTGATCCGCTCGGTCTCTCCAATGATCTGACGCTGGACAGCCCCGGACGCCACAAGGCAAGAAGCGGTGCGGAGGAGCATTTATATAATCCTGCTACCATTCATATGCTGCAGGAATCCACAAGACTGGGTGATTATGATAAGTTCAAACAATATACGGATATGGTGGATGATGAGAATAACATCCGTACCTTACGTGGCCTGATGGAATTTGCATATCCGAAGAAACAGGTGCCGATTGATGAAGTAGAGAGCGTGGAAAGTATTGTGACCAGATTTAAGACCGGTGCGATGTCCTATGGTTCTATTTCAAAGGAGGCACATGAAACACTGGCGATTGCCATGAACCATTTGCACGGAAAGTCCAATACCGGTGAAGGTGGTGAGGATATCGAGCGTCTGACGGTCGGTCCTGACGGGCTGAACAAATGCTCTGCGATCAAACAGGTGGCATCCGGACGATTTGGTGTTACCAGCAGATACCTTGTCAGCGCACAGGAGATCCAGATCAAGATGGCACAGGGTGCAAAGCCCGGAGAAGGTGGTCACCTGCCTGCCGGAAAGGTATATCCGTGGATTGCAAAGACCAGACATTCAACGCCCGGCGTTGGGCTGATCTCACCGCCACCTCATCATGATATTTATTCCATCGAAGATCTGGCGCAGTTGATCTATGATCTGAAGAATGCGAACAGAGCCGCAAGGATCTCTGTAAAGCTGGTATCGGAGGCAGGTGTCGGAACAGTTGCGGCAGGTGTTGCTAAGGCGGGGGCACAGGTAGTCCTGGTATCCGGCTATGATGGCGGTACGGGGGCGGCGCCCAAGAGCTCCATTCACAATGCCGGACTTCCGTGGGAGCTGGGACTTGCAGAGACCCATCAGACACTGATCCAGAACGGGCTTCGTAACCGTGTACGGATCGAAACGGACGGAAAGCTGATGAGCGGACGTGATGTTGCGATCGCAGCGATCTTAGGAGCGGAAGAGTTTGGCTTTGCGACAGCGCCACTGGTTACCATGGGCTGTGTCATGATGCGTGTATGTAATCTCGATACCTGTCCTGTGGGTGTGGCAACGCAGAATCCGGAGCTTCGTAAGCGCTTCCGCGGCAAACCGGAATATGTTGAGAACTTCATGAAATTTATCGCGCAGGAACTGCGTGAATATATGGCAAAGCTTGGCATCCGCAGCGTGGATGAGCTGGTTGGGCGTACGGATCTTCTGAAAATCAAAGACAACCTGACAGAGGATCAGAAGAAGATCGACCTAAGCAAGATCCTTTCCAATCCTTATGTCGGCATGAAGGAGAAAGTAACCTTTGATCCGAAGCAGGTATATGATTTCCAGCTTGAGAAAACGCTGGATGAAAAGGTACTGTTGAAATCCTTTGATAAAGCGATGTCTCAGGGACAGAAGAGAAGCATTGAAGTCGAGGTGTCCAATACGGACCGTGCATTCGGTACGATCCTCGGATCCGAGATCACGAAGCGGCTCGGTGATGATCTGGAAGAAGATACCTACCGCGTTCTGTGTAACGGTGCAGGCGGACAGAGCTTCGGTGCATTTATACCGAAGGGACTGACGTTAGAGCTGGTCGGAGATTCCAACGATTATTTCGGAAAAGGACTTTCCGGCGGAAAGCTGATCGTATATCCGCCCAAGGGCAGCAAGTTCAAACAGGATGAAAATATCATCATCGGTAATGTTGCACTGTACGGTGCCACAAGTGGAAAAGCATTCATCAACGGTGTGGCGGGTGAACGTTTCTGTGTCAGAAACTCAGGTGCAATCGCGGTTGTTGAAGGTGTCGGCGATCACGGCTGCGAATATATGACGGGAGGCAGAGTCGTTGTACTTGGTAAAACAGGCAAGAACTTTGCAGCCGGCATGAGCGGCGGTATTGCCTATGTTCTGGATGAGGACAACGATCTGTATACCAGACTGAATAAGACCATGGTATCTTCTACCGAAGTAACCTCCAAGTATGATGTACTGGAGTTAAAAGATCTGATCAAGGAGCATGTGGCGTATACCAATTCCGAAAAAGGAAAAGAGATCTTAAATAACTTTGGTGAATACTTACCAAAATTCAAGAAGATCATCCCGCATGATTATGAAAGAATGCTCAAGCTGATCGTTCAGATGGAAGAAAAAGGCTTAAGCGCTGAAAATGCACAGATCGAAGCATTCTATGCAAACAAAAATAACGAGTAAGGAGATGCAGATATGGGAAAGCCAACAGGATTTATGGAGTATGAAAGAGAAGTATCCATTGCAGAATCACCAAGATCCAGAGTAAAACATTTTAATGAATTCCATCAGCATCTTCCGATCGAGAGACAGAAGCTTCAGGGTGCAAGATGTATGGAATGCGGTGTTCCGTTCTGTCAGTCCGGTGCAACACTTGCCGGGATGACATCCGGATGCCCGCTGCATAACCTGATCCCGGAATGGAACGATCTGGTATATACGGGAAACTGGAAGGAAGCATACAAACGTCTGAAAAAGACCAGTAATTTCCCGGAGTTTACCTCAAGAGTATGCCCGGCTCTGTGTGAAAACGCATGTACTTGCGGATTATACGGGGATCCCGTGGCAACCAAGGAAAATGAATATGCCATTATCGAAAAGGCATATGAAGAGGGCTATGCAGCAGCGGAACCGCCCAAGGTCCGTACCGGTAAGACCGTTGCGGTCATTGGATCCGGTCCGTCCGGACTGGCTGTTGCTGATCAGCTCAATAAGAGGGGACATCTGGTAACGGTCTATGAGCGCCATGACCGTGTGGGCGGACTGTTACGTTACGGAATCCCGAATATGAAGTTAGAGAAGCACATCATTGACCGGAAGATCAAGGTGATGGAGGAAGAAGGCGTTACCTTTATCACCAATGCGGATATCGGCAAGGATATCAAGGCAGAAAAGCTCTTAAAAGAATATGACCGTGTAGTACTGGCATGCGGCGCATCCAATCCTCGTGATATCAAGGCGGAGGGCAGGGATGCCAAGGGCATTTATTTTGCGGTTGATTTTCTGAGTGCAGCAACCAAGAGTCTGTTAGATTCTAATTTTGAGGACGGTAATTATATTTCCACAAAGGGAAAGGACGTCGTGATCATTGGCGGCGGTGATACCGGAAATGACTGTGTGGGAACTTCCATCCGTTTTGGCTGTAAGAGTGTGACACAGATCGAAATGATGCCGAAAGCACCGGATAAACGTGCTGACAGTAATCCATGGCCCGAATGGCCAAAGATCTGTAAAACGGATTACGGTCAGGAAGAGGCAATCGAGCTGTTCGGACATGATCCGCGGATCTATGAGTCCACGGTAAAGGAATTCCAGAAGGATAAGAACGGCAATCTGAAGGCAGTGAAGATCGTAAAGCTTGCATGGGAAAAAGATCCGGAGACCGGGCGTATGAACATGAAAGAGGTTCCGGGAAGTGAGCAGGTTCTTTCGGCCCAGATATGTCTGATCGCAGCAGGATTTCTGGGAAGTCAGAAATATGTAACGGATGCTTTCAAGGTGGAATTGACGGAGCGTACCAATGTGAAGACAACACCGGGACGGTTCGCAACCTCCGTTCCGAACCTGTTTGTTGCCGGTGATATGCACTCCGGTCAGTCTTTGGTCGTAAAAGCGATTCGTGAGGGACGTGACTGCGCAAAGGAAGTGGACGTCAGCCTACTTGGCTACTCCAGTCTGAGCACACAGTAAGAAGAGAAAACGTTCCGAATGTGCAATATACATCTTACTGGACGAGAAGCAAACATTATTTTATAAAGAAGCGGGGCAGCAGTATGTTATTTTTTCATACTGCTGCCCCGCTTCTTCACGTAGAGAAAGTACTATAAGCGAGAAAGTGCTATAAGCAGGGGATTGTTATTGCACTATGGCAGACTTGGCATCCTGTCCTGCAGGTTCAGACATGAGCCAGCTTATTGGCAGCAGACAGAAGCCTGTTTATTAAGCTGTATATTAGCAACTGCTAGAAGCCTGTTTAGCGGCAGCAGGATTGCGTCAGATTGTGTTATGGTATATGATGGATGCAGAAAATACCAATGAAGATTTATGAGACTTTTGATAAGATTTTTTTGATTTATATAAATCATGTTAGAAAGATTCAATTATAGCAAAAAGGACAGAGGGATGACGCATGGCAGAGAATAATAAGAAGATTGTTGCCGGGAACCGGGATGATGGATTAATAGGCAATGAAAAGATAGAGGAAGCGATTGCTGCACTCCAGAAGGATGCTACGCAGGAAGAACTTGCACACACACTGACAGTAATCAGGAGACGCATGCGGGAGCATGGGCAGTTGATTGTTGCAGTGGAACCGACAGTTGACATGGCACAGATCAGGCTGCGGATAATAAAAACCGCCGATGGTGCAAGCTGGTGGGCTGTTTTTACAAGCTTTGAAGAAGAATTAAGGGGAGCTGATCAAGTGAAGTCGACATTTTTATCGGATATGGATAAACTGTTTGAAGCCGCGCTTTCTGTAGCGGAGATCCAGGGAATTATCATTAACCCGTGGAACAGGACGCTGATGCTTGACAAAGGACTGATTAGAATCATCCTGCCAAAAGAATAAGCCTATGCCATGCCCGGCCACCGCGGGGAAAGTGGGTATGGGAGGCAGATTTGCGTGAGCCATACCCAGTCACCGCCGGGAAAGTGGGTATGGGAGGCAGATTTGTGTGAGCCATACCCAGTCGCCACCGGGAAAGTGGGTATGGGAGGCAACTCCGCATGCACCATACCCAGTCGTCGCCGGGAAAGTGGGTATGGGAGGCAGATTTGCGTGAGCCATACCCAGTCGCCGTCGGGAAAGTGGGTATGGGAGGCAGATTTGCGTGAGCCATACCCAGTCACCATCAGGAAAGTGGGTATGGGAGGCAGATTTGTGTGAGCCTTACCCAGTCGCCACCGGGAAAGTGGGTATGGGAGGCAGATTTGCGTGAGCTATACCCAGTCGCCGCCGGGAAAGTGGGTATAGGAGGCAGATTTGCGTGAGCCATACCCAGTCGCCGTCGGGAAAGTGGGTATAGGAGGCAGATTTGCGTGAGCCATACCCAGTCGCCACCGGGAAAGTGGGTATGGGAGACAACTCCGCATGCACCATACCCAGTCATGATCAGGAAAGTGGGTATGGGAGGCAGATTTGTGTGAGCCATACCCAGTCACTGCCGGGAAAGTGGGTATGGGAGGCAGATTTGCGTGAGCCATACCCAGTCGCCGCGGGAAAAGTGGGTATAGGAGGCAGATTTGCGTGAGCCATACCCAGTCACCATCAGGAAAGTGGGTATGGATGGCAGATTTGCGTGAGCCATACCCAGTCATGATCAGGAAAGTGGGTATGGAAGGCAGATTTGCGTGAGCCATACCCGGTCGCCATCAGGAAAGTGGGTATGGGGGGCACCCCCGCATGCACCATACCCAGTCGCCGCCGGGAAAGCGGGTATGGGAGTCACCCTCGCATGCACCATACCCGGTCGCCATCAGGAAAGTGGGTATGGGGGGCACCCCCACATGCACCATACCCAGTCACCATCAGGAAAGTGGGTATGGGAGGCACCCCCACATGAGCCATACCCAGTCGCCACCAGGAAAGAGGGTATACTGGATAATAAGGATAATATTTTTTGTTCGGACGATTGCAGGAATATGCCATACTGCCGTGGATAATGTGTACATGTCAAAAATAACGAAAAAGAATCAAAATCAAATAAAAAATTGTTTAAATTACACAAATATTATTGGAAGAAAGATAACAGTTGTGCTATACTAATCATATACTATTGTATTTGACTGCCAACGCGGAGAGGAAATTCGCGATAGAATGAGGTGAGTGTATGGCAGATTATGCAGGGGATGACTGTAAAAAGCAGGAAATGTATGATCCATTGACGGGAATTTATAATTGTCAGGCATTTTACCATTATACGGCTGAATTGCTTAAGGAAAATCCGGCGATGCAGTTTTGTCTGATTTATTGGAATATCCGAAAATTTAAAGTCGTTAATGACCTTTTCGGGAGAGACAACGGAGATAAAGTGCTGATTCGGCTCGCACAGTCTATCAGAGAACTCGGTCATGATGAAAAGGCAACCTATGGACGAGTGGAACGTGATAATTTTGTATGTTGTGTAACAGATGAAGTCATACGAAGGGGAGAATGGCTGAAATTAGCAGATGTAACATATGATATTGCCGGATCAGAATATCGCTTTTTCTGTTGTCTGGGTATTTACAAGATCTCCAATCCGACGATGAAGGTCAGCAATATGGTGGATCGTGCACGTGTCGCCATGGAAAAGGTAAAGGAAAATTATCTGAAGCCATATGCATGGTTTGATGAAAGTATGTGGGGAGCGATTGTAGAGGAACAGAGACTGAACAGTGAGTTTAAGACTGCGATTGCCGGAAAACAGTTTCAGGTCTATTACCAGCCGATCTGCAGGACCAGTGATGGAGAAGTTGTTGGCATGGAGGCGCTGGTGCGCTGGCAGCATCCGGAACGGGGGCTGATTTCACCGGGAATGTTCATACCTCTGTTTGAGAAAAATGGATTTATCAGTATTCTGGACCGATATGTATGGAATGAAGTATGCAGCATGCAGAGGAACAGACTGGATCGGAAAATAGAAGTGGTGCCGATCTCGATCAATGTATCCCGAGTGGAATTTTATAACCAGCATTTATGCGAAGATATATATAGTATTGTTAAGAAATATGACCTGCCCACGGAGATTATAAAAATAGAGATCACAGAAAGTGCATATTCCGACAATCCGGAGATGGTTCGCGAAGCAGTCAAGAAAATGCATGAAATGGGATTTATTGTGCTAATGGATGATTTTGGAAGCGGATATTCATCCCTGAATATTCTGAAAGATCTTCCTGTTGATGTATTAAAGATTGATATGAAATTTATGGATGATATCGAGAACAATCAGAGTGCATCCATTATTTTGGAAGCAATCATCCGAATGGCAAAGTGGATGAAACTGGAAACAGTTGCCGAGGGAGTTGAAACAAAGAAAAACTGGGATTATTTAAGGAGCATTGAGTGTGATCTGGTTCAGGGCTATTATTTCTATAAGCCCATGCCAGAGCAGCAGGTTGCAAAATTGTTTGATCGAAAGGCAGAAGCACCGGCGGCGAGAAGAGAAGAAGGACTGGAATTGGAAGATGTTATCATGGATGTTTTCGGAAGATCGAATTCCAGGGAAAGTCTCTTGTTTTACAGTATGCTTGGCGGAATGGGGATCCTTGAGATGACCCAGGACAGCCTCGAGATCATACAGGTAAATAAGGGATATTATGAAGCAGTGTACGGAGACAGCCAGAAACAGAATGCTGAGGTTCGGGTATTAAATAAACTGGTTGAGGAACCTGATCTGAGTATTCTGATGGAAAAATGCAGGTTATCCAAAGAGGAGGATCGTGTGGAGCAGGTACAGATCCGCCATAAAAGAGAAGACGACATTTTCGTATGGCTGAATATCAAGGTTCGTTATCTTGGAAGCCGGGGAAAACGGTCCCTGTTCTATTTTGCTCTTGATAATATTGACGAGATCAAAAAGATAGAACAGGAACGGTATCTGATTGATTATAGTGAAGCGCTGCTCCGGGTATTTGATAAGGTATATCGTCTGGATTATAATACCGGACTTGCAGAAGTCTTACATACTTGCGGAACGGATCATATGCAGATCGGACAGAAGTATAATTTTGTTGATTTCTTTGACCGGTTTTCGGATGGGATTGAATGGGGAAAAGGAAAGAATCCAACGGCTATTATTAAAAACAAAAATCTGCTGGATCAGGAGCTGGAAAAGAGTCCCAATGGCAGTTTTGCTGTCAATTATAGGATAGCGAAAAGTGAATCGGATATTATAGGGGTATCAGCCCTGTTCTTTAAGGTTCAGATGCCAAAAGGGTCTTGTGAATACATCTGTTGTATTAAGCGGCAAATGAAGAAAGAATAATCATTTTTACAAAGATGAAAGCAAAACAGGAGGGAGCAGCCTGGGAAAGGCTGTTTCCTCCTGTTTTATGCATACATAGGAATATACATATGAGAATGATTACTTTTCCTGTATGCGGATCAGATTTTTGTAAAAAGCAACTGCACCCGGAAGACAGTTGTATTCAATATTTTCATTCAGTCCGTGCATGCCCTTCATTTGCTCCGGTCCGTAGATGACAGGCGCAAAACGGATACAGCTTGGGCAGATGGGCTGATAGAAGTGGGCATCGGTTGCACCGGTCATGACATAGGGACTGACCGGAAGACCGGGAAAGGTCTCGGCGATGACCTGTTCTACTTGATGAAAGGCCTTTCCGTTGATGTCTACAGGCTCGCTGTAATCATTGGAAGACAGAACATCCATTTCCAAACCGTGCTTTTCAGCAGCCTGTCTGACAATAGACAGACTTTCCTTCTCGCCCTGATGCGGAATGAAGCGCATATTGGCACAGACGGATGCTTCCTGAGGAAGGACATTGCATGCATCTGAACCGCTCTGCATGGTAAAAGCAATAGTGGTCTGAAGCATGGCGCCTGCCTGGGCACTGATCCTGCCGAGGACATTTTTTAAGATGGGTTTGAAGAGCCACAGATTTCCGAAGACCAGCTTTAAGGGAAATGGTGCATAAGGCGCCATTCTGTTGAACATGGCGGAAACCTCGGGAAGAAATTTTCTTCTGAAAGGTGTATGTTTCTCGATATCATTTACGAAGGCTGCCAGTCTTGGAATCGGCGTGTTGGCAGTGGGAGCACTGGCATGACCGCCCGTAGAGTGGGCGGTAAATTTCACATCTGCTTTTCCTTTCTCGAAGACACCGACCATTGCAAAATTACCGGGAATACCACCAATCGGTTCTGTAATAATACCACCGCCTTCATCACAGACAAGGAACAGTTCGACACCACGTCGTTTCAGTTCCGCAACGATTTTCGGAGCACCATCGCCACCCCATTCTTCCGTACAGGAGGATGCGAGATAGACATCACAGGCAGGTGTGTAGTCTGCCCTTAGCAGTTCTTCTACCGCCTGAAAGAATGCCATAACGGAGCATTTTGTGTCGGAAGCACCTCTTCCCCAGACTTTACCATCGGCAATGTCACCGGAGAACGGTTCGTGTTTCCAGGTGCCCTCTGCAGGAACAACATCCTGATGGCTCATTAACAGAATGGGATTCTCACTGCTTTTTCCCTTCCAGTAATATAACAGATTACCGTCGATCACGGTGCGTTCCAGACGAGTATGTACAAGCGGAAAGAGATCTTCCAATACTTTGTGGAATCCCGCAAATTTTTCTGCTTCCATTACGTTCGGATGGGAGGTTGTATCATAACGGATCATGGTTGAGAGCTTCCCTGCCAGTTCTTTTGCGTAGTCATCCGCTTCTGGTGCTTTGTAGCCGGAAGCTTTTGACGGTAACAGCAGGGTGCGTATTACTGCGGCTGCCAGGAGGAGAATAAGTACTGCAAGTATGATAAGCAACAGACAGCCAAACGCAGATAATAAGTGAAGAAATAACGGCTTCATCTTTATTTCACCTCTTTCTTTTGTGCTTTTTTATAGAAGAACCATGCAATTCCAATGGAAAGGGCACCTGCAGGAAGGATCATAAAGCTTGTCATGCTGATCAGGGAAGGGACCAGAATGAACAGGATACTGATGAAGCAAAGTGGTGCGATCGCAATTTTCAGATTTCCGCGGAAATATTTATAAGCCATTGCGCCGAATAACGCAGGAACAACATTATCGAAAGCAGGCTGAAGTACAGGATTTTGCAGGATCGGCTGGAGCGGAACCAGCAACAGCACACCAAGGGCCAGTACAAGGATGGTCACAAGGGAGGATGTTGCGATGGAAAGTGTGGATATGATCTCGTTTTCCGGTGTCCCTGTTTTTGCACCTGCGATGTCCCTTGCGTTGACTGCGCAGGGAATCTTCATGTTGATCAGATTGCCGGTGATGAAGGCAAGGTAACTGCCGCCTGCACCCAGCATGGGGGTATAGACCAGAAATTCCACGATACTGCTGACCGTCCAGATGATACCGACGGAGAGAAAACCCTTTCCGACAGCACCAAGATCCGGTGTGGCACCAAGAACCGCACCGATTGCGAAGGGAGCACCGACCAGAAGAATCAGCACGATGACAGAGCAGATACGCCCGATCATATGTGTTTTTTTGTTATATACTTCAAAGATACCGTAATTATTTTTTTCTGTATTCATGAAGGACCTCCTTTTACATTAGATATTGAAGAAAGATGGCGGATATCATTCCAAGTAACATGCTGCCGGCAAGGGAAAAATTATCCACCCAGAGCAGCTTTTTCTTTTCGGAAAGGAAGATGAAGAATGCCATTGCCAGACCGGATATGACTGCAACCGATAAGGGAAGCAGGGAACCCGTGAATGTGAAGAGTCCGTTGCCTGAAATAAATCCGCCAATATAACTGCCGATATATGCAGAGACAAGACCGATAAACATGGCAGTCATGGCAATATCACCGAAGCTGTTTCCGGAAGCGGTCTTTTCGGCAGGCTTTTCCTTCTGCAGCTTTTTTAGATAGCCTTTGTTAAAGAAAACAGATAAAAGCATGCCCCACATAATGCAGATGCTCATCAGGAGTGCAATGGTGGCAAAAGATATTGGCGTCATTTCGGAAATGGTAAGAGAACTCATTCCGACCTGTTCGGCAGCGGCCTGTGCGATCTGTGTTTCATAATGAAGTGCGCCGATTACAGAAAGACGCAGCCATGACCAGGGCGTGCCGAGGCTTCCCGACAGAGCGATTACCCCGAGCAGGATACCGATACTTGGAAGCACAGAAAAAGAAGCACTGGATGTAATGGTGCGTTTTAAAACCGTGGGATCCATGCCAATGGCAATGCCGGTCCGATAGGCACGGATAATAAAAATGACACAGATGACGGCAACAAATGCAATAATGCCGCCACAGATGGCGTAAACAGGCAGGCTGTTCAGCTGGGAAAGAATTTCATTCATGTGTAGTTCCTCCAATTTTATTTTGGCTTTTATAGAATATAAATTGCTGGTAAAAGGTAAAACCAGCAAGATGTAAAAAAAGTCCGGGATGACCTCTGCCATGCCGGACTTTTGTTATTACAGTAACTGGATACCGTGTGCCTCCGCTTCAGCAGCAATTTCTTTTGGCCAGAGAGAGCACTGGACTTCTCCGATATGAGCCTTACGGAGAAAGAACATACAGATACGGGACTGACCGATACCGCCGCCGATTGTGTAGGGAAGTTCTTTATTTAAAATTGCTTTCTGGAACGGAAGTTCTGCACGCTCCGGGCATCCGGCTTTTTCCAACTGGCTCATGAGAGAGGTCTCATCGACACGGATTCCCATGGAAGACAATTCAAGAGCAATGTCCAGAATTGGATAATACACAAGAATATCCGCATTTAATGCCCAGTCATCATAATCCGGTGCACGACCGTCATGGCGCTGACCGGACTCAAGCAGATCACCGATCTGCATGATGCAGACTGCCCCCTTTGCCTTTGTAATGTAATATTCGCGTTCCTTTGGCGAAAGATCCGGAAACATATCTTCCAACGCCTGGGTTGTAATGAAGAAAATGTCCTTTGGCAGGATCTCCTGTATGTAATCATATTCGATCGACATATATTTTTCTGTCTTACGGAGTGCGCTGTATACCTGTCTGACAACGGACATCAGTGTTTCCTGTGTGCGTTCTTCCCTGGAGATGATTTTTTCCCAGTCCCACTGGTCCACGAAGATGGAGTGAATATTATCGGTTGTTTCGTCCCTGCGGATCGCGTTCATATCCGTATATAATCCCTCACCGTGTGAGAAACCGTATTTTTTCAGGGCATAACGCTTCCATTTTGCGAGTGAATGGACGATTTCAGCCTGGGCATTGGGCTGTTCCTTGATATCAAAGGAAACAGGGCGCTCCACACCGTTTAAGTTGTCATTCAAACCGGAATCCGGATCCACGAAAAGAGGTGCCGAAACACGCAAAAGATTCAGACGCTCTGACAAAAGATCCTGAAAAACGTCTTTGACAGTTTTGATTGCAAGCTGCGTATCATGCAGATTCAGTTCTGAATGATAGTCTTTTGGAATGATTAAATGATCCATGATTATACTTCCTTATGATTAGATTGAATACTATTTCTATTAAACCGCGAATTGCTCTGTTTTGCAAGACGTGTTATACTTTTTTATAAGTTTTTTCGGTACAGAAGGTGGATGAAAAATGAAGATTACAGTATTTTATGATCATGTGAGAGAGGCATGCGAGCAGACCGGGAAGTCGCTTGCAGAGGTGGCGCAGATTATCCGGGAACACGGTGTGAGCGGCGTGGAGATGGATTACGCACAATTGAAGCATCATACAGGAAAAAAATTGCGTGAGCTGAAGAAAGCAGGGGTGCCGGTCGTGAGCGTCTATGCTTTTTTTGACTGGGGAAATCATCCGGAGGATCGTTCCTATAAGAAGGTGTTAAAAAAGCTGCATCGCCATGGAATCCGTTATGTACTTGCGGTTCCGGGATTTGTACAGAATGAAAAGAACCGGGAAATGTGCCGGGAAAGAATGGCTGATGTGCTTCAGGATATGTGCAGATATGCAGCAAAAATGAATATTCAGGTCGCAATGGAAGATTTTGATGATGCTTCGGCCGTGTATGCAAGGGGCAGGGAAGTGAAGTGGTTTTTAGAACGTATTCCGGAGCTTTCCTGTGCTTTTGATACGGGGAATTTCATTTACAGTGAAGAACAGGCGACAAAGATGCTGCCCATGCTGATCAACAGGATCGGTTATGTACATTGCAAGGACAGGAGCCTGCAGGAAAAGGAAGGGGAAACACCCAAGAAGACCATCGGCGGAAGAAATTTATACAGTGCAAGTGTCGGAAGCGGCGTGATTCCGATGGAGGAGATTCTTGAACACATCATACAGAGCGGTTATGATGGTAATTATGCGATTGAACATTTCGGTTCAAAGCATCAGCTTGCGGATATAACGGCATCGGCTGACTGGCTTCGGAATGTGTTAAAAAAATATGAAAAACAGGAGAAATGATGATGAGTCATAATAAAATTCGTGTTACGGTCTGGAATGAATATATTCATGAGCGGGAGCTTCCGGAGATTGCAAGTGTATATCCGGACGGGATTCATACTGTGATTGGTGATTTTTTGAGCAAAGAAGAAGATATCTGCGTGCGGTACGCGACTTTGGATATGCCGCAGCAGGGAGTGACGGAGGAACTTTTATCCGATACGGATGTCCTGATCTGGTGGGGACATGCGGCACATGAGCAGCTTACGGATGAAAATGCAGGAAGAGTGGCAGCACATGTGCAGCGCGGAATGGGATTTATACCGCTTCATTCGGCACATTTTTGCAAACCGCTCAGGATGTTGCTTGGAACGACCATGACATTAAAATGGAAGCATGGAGATCATGAAAAATTGTATACAGTAAGTCCGTTTCATCCGATTGCAGAGGGAATACCGGAGTGTTTTGAATTGGATCAGGAGGAACTCTATGGAGAATATTTTGATATCCCGAGACCGGATGATGTTGTATTTGAGGGCTGGTTTGCAGGCGGAGCTGTGTTCAGAAGTGGTGTGACTTTTACAAGAGGAAATGGAAAAATCTTCTATTTTCAGCCGGGACATGAAGAATATCCGGTTTATTATAATCCGCTTATTCAAAAGATCATTGTAAATGCAGTACGCTGGGCAAGACCTGTATGTCGTCTTAGCGCCAGCCGGGATAATATGGAAGTGATCATATAGTAATCATGATGATAGTATTGACTGTAAAAAGGCAAAACAAAAGCTCTAGGGGGATACCTAGAGCTTTTGCTTTGTGTAAAAGGGGAATTCTTCCGGAATTGCTAATTAGCAAGCTCAACTCTCGTTGAACTGTAATTAGTATATTGCTTTTGAGAAATATATTCTATAAATATATTAGGACGAAATAACAATATATTACTCAAAAAATGTCGAAAAACTACAAAAATAACCACTGGAATAAAAAAATATTAAAGATTCAGATACTCCATTTGCTGTTTCAGTTCCTGCGGAACAGGTTTTCCGGCATTCTGGATCTTTACCATGACATTCTGCAAGTGATGTTTATCATGTGCATTCCGGATACGATAACGATCCAATACTTCCTTATATAAGGGATTGTTACCAAGGCGTTCGCGGTATGCGGCTGAGAAAGGGCAGTAGCGAAACAGGATCCGCCGCACAACTTTATTCAATCTTGGCGAACCGGCTGCTTCATAATAGATCCACTGGATATAATCGCGAACAAACATTTCACGATAGCTGTTCTTTGCACGTTGAAGACCGAGCTTCAGCTTTTCTTTGGCATCCGGTGAAAGCTCATTGTTTTTACGGAAAAATTGAATATAGTCGAAGTATTCACTGGTAAGACTCGGATCAGAGATGTCGTTCCAGTGAGCACCCTGCATACGTTTGCACATTTCCCAGCGGAATTCGCCGCATAAGTGGATAAGCAGCATGGTAAGATCTTCCTGACATAGAATGGGAAGCATCATGCGTCCCGGTGTGGTACGCCGTTTTCCTTCGATCTCCTGCCAGAGCACACTGCGGATACCAATATTCGGCATCAGGACAAAATCGGGAAGAACCTCGGCCTGAATCGTTTCATGTGGGATGGAAGCTTCCGGCAATGCAAATAATACCTCGCGGTAAAAGACACTGTAATCAATGGAACGCACCAGATTGAGTGTATTTTGGATCTTTTCAAGTGTAACCAGAGATTCTTCCGGCATACGGAGACAGTTGTGCTCGGAAAAAACAGGACAGAAAGATGCCAGATGACCGCATGTGATCTTGTTGACAATCGGGAACATGTTTTGTAACTCAAACATAACACGACTGGCAGGATCGGCGCGGAGCCTGACTTCATCTTCAGGCGTTATTTTTCCTGAAAAACGCAGGTCGTGAAGATACTGCGTATAGTCATTGTCGAATTCATTCCGGCTGGGTTCACGTTTTCCGTAGTAAATTGCCAAAAGCCAGTCATACAGTGTGTAGACACCATGGGCAGTCTGATCTGTGAGAGATTTTGCGATCCGGGAAAGAGCCAATGTGTTTTCAACACCGGCAAGATCTTCATCCATGTATCCGAACAATAGGAACAGACGGACCGCAAGAGGAGGAGTGGGATCCTTCAGGCTGTATTGGAAAACTGCGGTATAAATTTCATAAAAGGCCTGCGTCAATCGCTTTCTGAGAGAAATGACAGAATCATCCAGGGAAGAACGGTCTTTGAGTGCACGGTAGGAAGCAAGATCGGCCAAAAACAGCTTTTCACTGCTCTCATCATAATCAGCATACTGCAGAATGGTATGTATGGAATTATGGAGTTCCTGGGGGAAAGCTTCTGTGGAAGGTGCTTTATCCGGATGCTCCATTTGAATCGCCAGATCATTTAGCTGCCTGCGATATTCACCGACACGTGCCTGATACAGGTTATGGTCGATGGCGCGCTGACCTTCCATCTGGATCATCAGCTTACTGATCGTTGCCTGCAGGGACATGGTATCGATCTGCTGTTTCTGAAGCTGATAGCACAGGGAAGTATACAGATCAAACAGATCTGTATTATTGGTATTTAGTAAAAGATAAGAAGAGTCTGCCTGATAGTCGGCAAGCATCTGGAGATGTTCCAGTACAAGATGAATATCATCCGCAGCCTTCTGAAGAAATCCATAGGTAAAATCCGGGTGCTTTTGAAAAAGGGATGTACAGATATCCGGGGACAGACTACGAAGAGTTTCATAATAGGCCGACAAATATTCCGGGAGCATGTCTTCTGTGGAAAAAGGGGACAGCTCTTCAATCTCGCTTAAATGTTTCGGAGTAATTCCGTGTCTGGTGCAGAGCGCGATGTAATCGCGGTAATTATCCTTGATGCCGGTATAAAAACGGTCACAGTTATAATCCTGTAAGAGACTGTCATCCAGAATATTGCAGCACTGTCTGCAGATTGTGGCGGCAAACAGTGTACTTAATTCGGCACGGGAACGGAGAAATGAGAGCAGCGCATCCTTGCCGGTTAACGGATAGGACAGACATGTGACGGCCTCTGAAGCAGTATAGGTATAAAAGGAATAGCCGCAGAAAAGGTCAAATATTCCCGGTATATCTCCCTTTTGCAGGAAGATATTTCCTTTTACACTGCTTCCGGTGATACTGCCGGAGGAAATGATCAGAATCCGGCCAATGGTCTCACCTTCCCGGATAATAGTAGTACCTGCAGAAAAAGTTACACTCTCCATATGATAAGTTCCTTTCGCTGTCACGATTTTTCGAAGCATCCTATACGGATAGTATACAGCATTTTTTTGTGTTTGAATAGCGGATATGCGTCTTGCGGACAAAAAAGAAGTATGCTAATATGTAAATATCTGTAATATTGTGAGGTAAAATCATGGATATGGACAAAAAAGCGACGGAAGAATTGGCAGCTGAATATCGTGAGGATATTGCGAAACTTGCAAAATATATCCCATGGCTGGAGACCAAAAGCGGCAGAGACGTTTCGGCGACTTTCTCGGGAGAAGGAATTGCAGAACACTCCGTATCTATTCCGGTATATGATGGTACCCTGATGAACTTTGTCAAAGAGGCAAAGAGCACAAAACTGATGAACCGCAATTATGTCTATACCTACTCCAGAAACCATTTACGGACAGCACAGGACGAGCAGGCCTTTATTGATAGAGCAACGATCCGCAATATGAGAGAACTGAGTGATATTTTGTCTAAATATGTTTTGCTTGGCATGACAAAATCAGTTATGTGGCGGGAAGGTGTTGAAAACCGCATTTTTTTGAATGTGATTACCAAAATGAAGGATTTGATCGAGTTTTGGGATAAACCGCTGGCGTAATGAGGGACAAGGAGCATATTATGGGAGAAAAGTCACTGCAGAAAAAAGAATATATTTTGACAAAAGCACGGCAGGTGTTTGCACAAAAAGGATATCGTACCGTTACAATGAAAGATATTGTTGATGCATGTGAGATCAGCCGTGGCGGACTATATTTGTATTTTGACAGTACAAAAGATCTGTTTCAGGCGGTACTTGAAAAAGAATCGCAGGAAGCAGATGATATCTTTTCCGGTGAAATCGGGGAAGATGCAACGGCAGCGGACATTCTGACGCTGTTTCTGATGGAACAGAAAAAGGAACTGTTAAAAAAACAGGATACTTTGACTGTTGCTATTTATGAATTCTTTTTTGAAAACCAGATCCCCAAAAAAGAAAATATGCTGCACCAGCAGTTTGATGCTGCGGTCAGGGTGCTTGAGATCCTGATAAAGACCGGTATCAAGAGCGGAGAATTTAAATGTGAAGACGCGAAAGGCATGGCACGTAATATTATGTTTGTGCTTGAGGGACTGAAAATCGCATCCTGCTCGATGGGAATAACGGAAGAGATGCTCAATGCGGAACTGGTGATCATTATGAAGAGCCTGGTAAAGGAAAGCTGAAAAAACGCTCCGGGGAGATTCTCCGGAGCTTGTTTTAAGAAAACGGAGGAGAAATTCATGGGTATTGTAAGACGTATCTACGTGGAAAAAAAGGAGCCTTTTGCAGTAAAGGCGAGAGAGCTTGAGGAAGAGATCAAAAGCTATCTCGGTATCCGGAATGTGAAAAAAGTGCGGGTATTTATCCGCTATGATGTGGAGAATATTTCCGATGCGGTGTTTGAGCAGGCATGTAAAACGGTGTTCAGCGAACCGCCGGTTGATGATTTATATCATGAAACTATTGAGATTCCCGCGGATGCAAGTGTATTCAGTGTGGAATATCTGCCGGGACAGTTTGATCAGAGAGCGGATTCTGCGGTACAGTGCGTACGTTTTTTGAAAGAGGATGAGGAACCGATCATCAAAACGGCTGTAACTTATATGATTCAGGGCAGCATGACGGATGAAGAAGTGGATAAGATCAAGGCATACTGCATTAACCCTGTGGATTCCAGAGAGACCGGCATGGATAAACCGGAGACGCTGGTGGATGATTACGAGGAACCTGCGGATGTGGTTGTTTTTAACGGTTTCAAGGATCTTAGCGAAGAGAAACTTCATGAACTCTATGATTCCCTCGGACTGGCAATGACATTCAAGGATTTCCAGCATATACAGAACTATTATCACGGCGAGGAACACAGGGATCCGACCATGACCGAAATCCGCGTTCTGGATACTTACTGGTCCGATCACTGCAGACATACCACATTCTCAACGGAACTTAAGAATGTTGCTTTTGCAGACGGTACTTACCGTGTACCGATCGAAAAAACCTATCAGGAATATCTCTCGGCAAGAGAAGAGATATTTGCCGGCAGAAAGGACAAATTTGTCTGTCTGATGGATCTGGCGCTGATGGCAATGAGAAAACTGAAAAAAGAAGGCAAACTGGAGGATATGGAGAAATCGGATGAGATCAATGCATGTTCCATCGTTGTGCCTGTGGAAATTGATGGAAAGGAAGAAGAGTGGCTTGTATTCTTCAAAAATGAGACACACAACCATCCGACGGAAATCGAACCGTTTGGTGGTGCAGCAACCTGCCTTGGCGGTGCAATCCGTGATCCGCTTTCCGGCCGCGGTTATGTATATCAGGCAATGCGTATTACCGGAGCTGCAGATCCTACCGTTCCGGTAGAACAGACAATGAAGGGAAAACTTTCCCAGAAGAAGCTGGTGCGCGGTGCTGCAAGCGGTTATTCTTCTTACGGTAACCAGATCGGACTTGCGACCGGTTATGTAAAAGAAATCTATCATCCGAATTATGTGGCAAAGAGAATGGAAATCGGCGCAGTTATGGGGGCAGCACCGAGAAAACATGTAATTCGTGAAAATTCCGATCCGGGTGATATCATCATCCTGCTTGGCGGGCGTACCGGACGCGACGGCTGTGGCGGTGCAACCGGATCCTCCAAGGTACATACGGATAAATCCCTGACTACCTGCGGTGCAGAGGTACAAAAGGGTAATGCGCCAACGGAACGCAAGATCCAGAGACTGTTCCGCCGTGCGGAAGTTACCAGCATTATTAAGAAATGTAATGATTTTGGTGCCGGCGGTGTATCCGTTGCAATCGGTGAGCTGGCTGACGGATTAAGAGTGGATCTTGACAAGGTGCCGAAGAAATATGCAGGTCTGGATGGTACAGAACTGGCAATCTCCGAGTCACAGGAACGTATGGCGGTTGTTGTGGATGCGAAAGATGCGGATACGTTCCTTGGGTATGCGGCAGAGGAGAATCTTGAGGCTGTAAAGGTAGCAGTAGTTACCGAGGAACCGCGATTGGTACTGAGCTGGAGAGGAAAGGAAATTGTGAATATCTCCAGAGCTTTCCTGGACACGAACGGTGCACATCAGGAAACATCGGTTAAGGTCGATATGCCGAATCCGGAAGATAATTATTTTGATAAGATCGCAGTCCCTGCAGTAGCGGATGCGGTTGCAAAAAAAGATGTTAAGACGGCATGGCTGTCCATGCTGAATGATCTGAATGTATGTTCCCAGAAGGGACTGGTGGAGATGTTTGATGCATCCATCGGTGCCGGAAGCGTTTATATGCCTTATGGTGGAAAATATCAGCTTACTGAGACACAGGCCATGGTTGCAAAATTACCTGTTCTGAAGGGCAGATGTGATACAGTAACGATGATGAGCTATGGTTTTGATCCGTATCTGTCAAGCTGGAGCCCATATCACGGTGCGATCTATGCGGTGCTTGAATCCTTAAGTAAGATTGTTGCCGCAGGCGGCGATTATAAGAAAGTACGCTTTACGTTTCAGGAATATTTCCGCCGGATGAGTGAGGATCCTGAACGTTGGAGCCAGCCTTTTGCGGCACTGTTAGGTGCCTATGATGCACAGATTGGCTTTGGACTTCCCTCCATTGGCGGTAAGGACAGTATGTCAGGAACCTTCAATGATATTGATGTTCCGCCGACTTTGGTTTCCTTTGCTGTCGATGTGGCAAAAGAACAGGATGTGATTACTCCGGAATTAAAGAAAGCAGGTAACCGGATTGTCAGATTTGCCATCGAAAAAGATACCTATGATATTCCGGTATACGAGAAAGTCATGACAATGTATGAAGCGGTTCAGAAGCTGATTGCAGACGGAGTGATCGTGTCTGCTTATACGCTGGATGCCAATGGTATTGCAGCGGCACTAAGTAAAATGGCGTTCGGAAATGCACTTGGTGTAAAGATTGCGGATAATATTTCTCTTAATGAACTGTTTGCAAATGAGATGGGCAGTATTGTGGCAGAAGTGCCTGCTGAGAAGCTGCCCGAAATTAAGACGCCTTATACGCTGGTCGGAGAAGTAACAGAAAGCGGATTCGCATATGGTGATGTTGTCATTCCTTTAGAAGATGCGCTTTCGAACTGGAAGTCAAAACTGGAAAAAGTATTCCCGACAAAAGCACAAAAGGAAGTAACTCCGGTTAAGACAGGACTTTATCGTGCGGACAGCATTCATGTCTGCAGGAATAAGGTTGCAAAGCCGACAGTATTTATCCCTGTATTCCCGGGTACAAACTGTGAATATGACAGTGCGAAAGCGTTTGAACGTGCGGGCGCAAATGTCATTACAAAGGTATTCCGTAATCTGTCCGCAGAGGATATCAGAGAATCCGTGGATGAATTTGAGAAGGCAATTGGTCAGGCACAGATTATCATGTTCCCGGGCGGTTTCTCAGCCGGTGATGAACCGGACGGAAGTGCGAAATTCTTCGCAACTGCATTCAGAAATGCAAAAATGCAGGAAGCAGTCATGAAGCTGTTAAATGAAAGAGACGGACTGGCACTTGGTATCTGTAACGGGTTCCAGGCGCTGATCAAGCTTGGACTGGTGCCTTATGGTGAGATTGTCGGACAGAAAGCGGACTCCCCGACACTGACCTTTAATACGATCAACAGACATATCTCCAGGATGGTGTATACCAAAGTTGTTTCCAATAAATCTCCCTGGCTTGCAGAAGCAGAACTTGGAAAAACTTATGTAAACCCGGCTTCCCATGGAGAAGGACGTTTTGTTGCACCAAAGGAGTGGCTTGAGAAACTGTTTGAAAATGGGCAGGTTGCTACCCAGTATGCAGATCCGGAAGGCAATATTTCCATGGATGAGGAGTGGAATGTCAACGGCTCCTATCTTGCGATTGAAGGAATCACCTCTCCGGATGGCAGATGCCTTGGAAAGATGGCACATTCCGAAAGAAGAGATGCGGGTGTTGCGATGAATATCTACGGAGAACAGGATCTGAAGATCTTTGAGTCCGGTGTGGCATATTTTAAATAAGCAAAGCTTGTGAACCCTCGGAATCGGGAATACCTCGGTTCCGAGGGGTTATGCTATATTTATCATAATATGGAAATGAGGATTTTTATGACCAGACAAAATAATGATAAGATCCGCACGGACGGCATTATCTTTGATATTGACGGAACTCTCTGGGACTCCAGAACAGTGGTTGCAGATGCATGGAATGAAGTGATCTTAAAATATTATCCGGACAGAACTGCACTTGCTCCGGAATTTCTGACAGGATTGTTCGGAAAACCGATGGATGAAATCGCCGGAGCACTCTTTCCGGAACTGGAAGGGCAGGAGCTTCAGAAAATGGCAGATAAGTGTTTTGATTATGAAAATGCGTTGTTGGAGAAGCGGCCTGGAACGGTATATCCCGGTGTGAAAGAGACATTACGTTTATTGGCAGAAAAAGTTCCTCTTTTTATTGTGAGCAACTGCCAGAAAGGATATATTGAGGTCTGTATGAAAGGGTGCGGCATTGAAGCGCTGATCAGTGACTATTTGTGTTACGGGGATACTCAGGCACCCAAAAACGAAACATTGTTGCAGTTAATCAGGAAGAACAACCTGAAAGCTCCTGTATATGTAGGTGATACACAGGGAGATGCAGATGCCTGTGAAAAGGCGGAAGTACCAATGATCTATGCAGCATACGGACTTGGCAGAGTGGAGCATCCGTTAAGAACAATTGACCGGATGGAACAGCTTACACAGGTGATAGAACCGCTGAAAAAATAAACATGATGTTGTAAGACTTTTGTTGAAGGCGGAAGGTTGGTGTGCTATAATAAATTGCTTAGGCAAATGGTCGAAGTGCGCCCTGACAGAAGAAACATGGACCGAACAGGAGAGACAGAGTATGAAAGCGTTTTTGATTTTGGAGGATGGCACTGTATTTGAAGGAACACATATTGGTGTCGAGAAAGAAGTAATCAGTGAGATCGTGTTTAACACATCTATGGCAGGATATCTGGAGGTATTAACGGATCCGTCCTATGCGGGACAGGCAGTATGTATGACCTACCCGTTAATCGGCAATTACGGAATCTGCCATGAAGATATGGAATCCAAAAAGCCGTGGCCGGATGGATTTATTGTGCGTGAGTTATCCGGGATTGCAAGTAATTTCAGAAGCGATGAGACGATTCAGGATTTTCTGGAGCAGAACGGTGTTCCGGGAATCGCGGGAATTGATACCCGTGCGCTGGTTAAGATTCTCCGTGAGAAGGGCACTATGAACGGCATGATCACGACTAACGGGAATTATAATGTGGATGAGATCATTCCAAAATTAAAAGCATATACAACAGGTAAAGTGGTTGAAAAGGTTACCTGCAGCGAAAAGATACAGATCAAAGGATCAAGAGATCTTTGTGAAAATGGGCCAATCTCCGGTTCGGCAGCATTTGAGAAAGAAAAATATGAGAGATTTTTACAGGGAGATATGTCCGCAAGAGAGAAAAGACCGTCTTTGGTGCGTGAGCTGAACGGACTCGGTAAACATGTGGCACTGCTTGATTTTGGCGCAAAAGACAATATCGCACATTCTCTTGCCATGCGTGGCTGTGATGTGACAATCTATCCGGCAACAACACCTGCGAGCGAGATTATTGCGGATGCACCGGACGGTATTATGCTCAGCAACGGTCCCGGGGATCCGAAGGAATGCACACAGATCATTGCAGAGATCAGAAAATTATATGAAACAGATATCCCTATTTTTGGAATTTGTCTGGGACATCAGCTTATGGCTCTGGCAACAGGAGCGGATACCTTTAAAATGAAATACGGACACAGGGGAGGCAACCACCCGGTTAAGGATCTTGCTACCGGACGTGTATATATTACCTCTCAGAACCATGGTTATGTAGTGGATATGGATAAATTGGATCCGAAAGTTGCAGTACCTGCATTTATTAATGTCAATGATGGAACCAATGAAGGTCTTGCATATACAGGAAAGAATATTTTTACCGTACAGTATCATCCGGAAGCATGTGCCGGACCACAGGATTCCGGCTATCTGTTTGACCGGTTTATCAAAATGATGGAGGAACATAAAAATGCCTAAGAATCCGAACATAAAAAAAGTACTCGTCATTGGCTCCGGTCCTATTGTTATCGGACAGGCAGCGGAATTTGATTACGCCGGAACACAGGCGTGCCGGTCCCTGAAAGAAGAAGGAATTGAAGTTGTTCTTGTTAACTCCAACCCTGCAACCATTATGACGGACGGCGATATTGCGGATAAAGTATATATTGAACCCCTTACGGCAAAGGTTCTGGAGCAGATTATCTTAAAAGAAAAGCCGGACAGTGTGCTTCCTACGCTGGGTGGACAGGCCGGATTGAATCTTGGTATGGAACTTGCCGAATCGGGATTCCTTGAGAAAAACGGAGTAAAGCTGATCGGTACCACTGCCATGACGATCAAAAAGGCAGAGGACCGTCTGGAATTTAAAAATACAATGGAAAAGCTGGGAGAGCCGGTTGCGGCATCTCTGGTAGTGGAAAATGTAGAAGATGGTGTTGCATTCAGCAAAAAGATCGGATATCCGGTTGTACTGCGTCCGGCATATACGCTTGGCGGCTCCGGCGGAGGAATTGCACACAATCAGACCGAATTGGAAGAAATCCTTGAGAATGGTCTGAGATTGTCCCGTGTCGGTCAGGTTCTTGTAGAACGCTGTATTGCGGGATGGAAAGAAATTGAATATGAAGTAATGCGTGACAGTGCCGGAAATGTAATCACTGTCTGCAATATGGAGAATATTGACCCGGTTGGTGTTCATACGGGTGACAGTATTGTTGTTGCACCTTCCCAGACACTGTCCGATAAAGAGTATCAGATGCTTCGTACTTCCGCATTGAATATCATCAGTGAACTGGAAATTACGGGAGGCTGTAATGTGCAGTTTGCTCTTCATCCGACCAGCTTTGAGTACTGTGTCATTGAGGTAAATCCGCGTGTCAGCAGATCTTCCGCACTGGCAAGTAAGGCAACCGGTTATCCGATTGCAAAAGTTGCAGCAAAGATTGCGCTGGGATATACGCTGGATGAAATTAAAAATGCGATTACAGGAAAAACCTATGCAAGTTTTGAACCGACATTGGATTATTGTGTTGTCAAGATTCCGCGTCTGCCGTTTGATAAATTTATTACGGCTAAGAGAACACTGACAACCCAGATGAAAGCGACCGGCGAGGTTATGAGCATCTGTACCAATTTTGAAGGAGCACTGATGAAGGCACTCCGTTCGCTGGAACAGCATGTGGACTGCTTAAGAAGCTATGACTTTAGCACCCTTACAAAAGAGGAACTGCTGGATCGCTTAAAAATTGTGGATGACCAGAGAATCTTTGTAATTGCAGAAGCACTTCGTAAAGGCATCGACTATGATACGATCCATGAGATTACCATGGTGGATCACTGGTTTATTGATAAGATTGCAGTGCTGACCCATATGGAGCATGCGCTGGAATCTGAACCGCTCACCGTTGAACTGTTAAGAGAAGCAAAGAGGCTGGAATTCCCGGATCAGGTAATTGCAAGACTGAGTGGAAAAACGGCGGACGAGATTAAGAAAATGCGCTACGATAACGGAATTGTAGCCGCATTCAAGATGGTAGATACCTGTGCTGCGGAGTTTGCAGCAAGCACACCTTATTATTATTCCGTATTCGGCGGGGAAAATGAGGCTGTGGAGACCAGACCGGATAAAAAGGTACTGGTGCTTGGATCGGGACCGATCCGGATCGGACAGGGTGTGGAATTCGATTATTGCTCCGTACATGCAACCTGGGCATTTGCAAAAGAAGGTTATGAGACCATTATCATTAACAACAATCCGGAAACAGTCAGCACGGACTTTGATATTGCCGATAAGCTGTATTTTGAACCGTTGACACCGGAAGATGTTGAGAACATCGTGAATATTGAGAAACCGGACGGAGCAGTCGTGCAGTTCGGCGGACAGACCGCAATTAAGCTGACAGAGAGCCTGATGAAGATGGGGGTTCCCATCCTTGGCACAAAGGCAGAGGATGTGGATGCGGCAGAAGACCGTGAATTGTTTGACCAGATTCTGCAGCAGACAGAGATACCAAGAGCAGCGGGTGGTACAGTGTATACAGCAGAACAGGCAAAAGAAGTGGCGAACAGACTGGGATATCCGGTTCTTGTCAGACCTTCTTATGTTCTTGGCGGACAGGGAATGCAGATTGCAATTTCCGATGCCGAGATTGAAGAATTTATGGCTGTTATTAACAGATATGAACAGGATCATCCGATTCTCGTTGATAAATATCTGATGGGAAAAGAACTGGAAGTAGATGCGGTATGTGATGGCACGGATATCCTGATTCCGGGTATCATGGAGCATATAGAGAGAACGGGTGTACATTCCGGAGACAGTATCTCCGTATATCCGGCACCGACAGTCAGTGAAAAGGTAAAAGAAACGATTGCCGAATATTCCAGAAGACTGGCAAAGGCACTGCACGTAAAAGGACTGATCAATATTCAGTTTATTGCAGTCGGTGATGAGGTATATGTCATTGAAGTCAATCCAAGATCGAGCCGTACGGTTCCTTACATCAGTAAAGTAACCGGAATTCCAATCGTAGATCTGGCAACAAAGGTAATTATCGGAAATACGATCCGCGGACTTGGATATGAACCGGGACTGCAGCCTGAAGCAGACTATGTGGCTATTAAGATGCCGGTATTTTCCTTTGAGAAGATCAGAGGAGCGGAGATCAGCCTTGGACCGGAAATGAAGTCTACAGGTGAGTGCCTTGGAATCGGCAGAAATTTTAATGAAGCACTCTACAAAGCATTCCTGGGCGCAGGTGTGGATCTGCCAAAATATAAGCAGATGATCATTACTGTAAAGGATGCGGATAAGGGAGAGGCAATTGAAATCGGCCGTCGTTTTGAAAAGCTAGGTTATACGATCTATGCGACCAGAAGCACGGCTGCTGCCTTAAATGATGCGGGTGTAAAAGCACGTAAAGTAAATAAGATCCATCAGGAATCACCGACGGTTATGGATTTGATTCTCGGGCATAAGATTGATCTGGTTATTGATACACCGACGCAGGGCAGGGATAAGTCAAGGGATGGATTCCTGATCAGACGTACAGCGATTGAGACCGGTGTAAATTGTCTGACTTCTCTGGATACGGCAAGAGCGCTGGTAACCAGTCTGGAAAATGCCGGATCAACAGATATGACATTAATCGATATTGCAAGTATAGCAAAGCGTTAAGAACAGTGTCCTCATAAAGAGGGGGATACAATGAAACAGGAGTACTATAGCGAAACATGAGAACACTTACAGTGACTAACAAGGAATTGTATCATGTAATCATCCGCTCGGCAGTGGTTTACTTGTTGTGCGCAGTGATCTGCCTGATCCATGTGTTGGATGTTTATCACACGAGTGTTGCCCAGATCAGAGAAAGGCAGGGTGACCTTGTAGTTCAGGCGGGGAAACTGACACAGGAGTACTTTGCCAGACAAAATGAGCTTGTTGAGCAAAGTGGTATGGAACTGGCCGCGCTGCGTACGGATGATGTGCCTTCTTATGGTAGAATTCTGGAGAGACTCTGCCGTTTTGGCAATTTTGAGAGAGCCTTGTATGTCATGGGGAAAGGCGATGTGATTTATACGGAAAACGGAAGCATCTCCGGATCAGATGCTGTTTCGTTGTGGTCAAAATTACAGAAATATGATCTGACAACAATTCATGTTGTCCAGGATGTTTGGGAACTGAATGATGTATATCTGATGTTTCTGGTGAGTGTACAGCCGCGTAACAGTACGAAAACAGGGTATATAGTAGCATTTTTTGATTGTGCGGGGCTGCTTCAGGACGAAATGTATGAAAAGGTAAACGAAGACTGCCAGAGTTATCTGATTACAAAAGACGGACAGATTCTGGACTCCAGGAATCATACAGAGGTTTCTGTGGATGTTGTCGAAAACAGCAACTTTTATACACAGCTGAGTGCGTTATCCGACGGTGAGAACAGATCCATGATGAAAATTCAGGAACTCAAGGCAAACGTCCGTACCGATGCAAGTCAGAGAATCATCATTACCGGAGCTGATTCTCATAAGAATCTGATCAGCTCAGAAAAGGTAGAAGGTGTAGATAACGTTTATGTAGCGGCGATCATGGATCAGCGGAGCAAAATGATGGAGATGCGTGCATATATGCGCAGAACCGTTAATTATATGGTTGTGGTAATGCTGATGATATTGGTGCCGATTATTTTCATCTGGTTTTATTCCAAGGGTGTTACAAAGCGTATGGAGAAACTGGCATATACGGACAGTGTAACACAGGGAAAGAATATTAATTTCTTCAGAAAAGAGGCAATGAATATTCTGGAACTGCACGCAGAGTCTCCGTATCTGATTCAGCGGTTTGATATCTCCAACTTCAGATATATCAATGATTCCTACGGACATTTGCGTGCGGATGAACTGCTAAAGGCATGCATTGATATTTATGGGGAATTATATTCGGACAGGGAATTGTGTGTCCGTATGGATTCAGACCAGTTTCTGACACTGACAATCAATGATGCAGGAGTTGCGGAACGCAGACAACAGTATTGTGAGATGGTAAACAGTTATGCAGGGGAGATTGGCATCAAATATCCGATCCGCATGAAGTTTGGTGTCTATCAGCGTAGAAAGCAGGATCGTGATATCGATGTTATGATTGACCGTGCAAATGTTGCAAGGCGTTCTATATCCGGAGAGGATACCGCAAATGTTGCTTATTATTCGGATGCAATCTTACTTCAGATGCGTAAGAAGGATAAAATCGAATCAGAGATGCAGCATGCATTGGATAATGGAGAGTTCAAGGTTTATCTGCAGGCCAAGTGGGATGTAAGGGAAAACCGCGTAGCGGGTGCGGAGGCACTGGTCAGATGGATAAAACCGGACGGCAATATGATATACCCGGATGAATTCATACCGATATTTGAACAGAACGGTTTTGTTGAAAAACTGGATTTCTATATGCTGACAGTGGTATGCAGGCGTATACAACAGTTGTTAAAAGAGGGGAAAACGGTTTATCCGGTATCCATTAATCAGTCAAGAATATTATTAAATAATCCCGAGTATATCAATCATGTCACAAAGGTGCTGGAGCAGTATGAAATTCCACGGAAATATATTGAGCTTGAAGTGACGGAAACGACATTGTTTGATGATAAAGACAGAATGATTTATATACTGAATGAATTGAAGAATGAAGGAATTCCGCTTGCAATGGATGACTTTGGCTCCGGCTATTCCTCATTAAATGTATTAAAAGATATGCCGTTTGATATTTTGAAGATTGACAGAGAATTTTTCAGCGAGTCCATTACATCTGAGTCCAGTACACTGATTTTACAGAAAATCATTGAAATGGCAGAGGGACTTGGTCTGGAGGTTATCTGCGAGGGCGTTGAAAATCAACAGCAGGTGGATCTGTTGAAGAAGATCGGATGCCGTATGGTACAGGGATATTTTTATTCCAAGCCGATGCCTATGGAAGAATATATCAGCCGGTACTGCGACCACGCGGAGGGAGCATGAACCGCAATTATCAAAGAGAATTGGAACAAATTTTGAATCAAAAAGAAAACAGGGGAAAAACATTACTGCTGCATGCATGCTGTGCGCCATGCAGCAGCTATTGTCTGGAATATCTGAGAGAATATTTTAAAATCACTGTTTTTTATTACAATCCGAATATTACAAGAGAACCGGAGTACCGTAAGCGTGTGGAGGAAGAAAAGCGTCTGATTGCCACATATAACAGGCAGCTTGAAACAGGAAATCTGGAAGGAATGCATTCCACACTTCAGGCATACCGGATCGATGTGCTGGAAGGGGATTATACCCCGCAGGCATTTCTGAAAATGGCAAAAGGCAGGGAACAGTGTCCGGAAGGCACAGAGCGTTGCTTTTTGTGTTATGAGATGCGCTTGCGGGAAACAGCCAAACAGGCACTGAACGGGCGGTTCGATTATTTTACGACGACATTATCAATCAGCCCGTTAAAAAATGCGGGAAAGTTAAATGAGATTGGAGAAAAGCTTTCTGCCGAATATGGAGTGCCATATCTGGTATCCGATTTTAAGAAAAAAAACGGTTATTTAAGATCCATCCGTTTGTCAGAGCAATTTTCACTGTATAGACAGGATTATTGCGGATGTATTTATTCGGAAGCAGAACGGAATCAATTCAAAAATCAGAAGGAGCAAAAAGAGGTATGAAACAGTTATTGGAAATGATATCAGAAGAAATGGGAAAGGCTTTTGCGTCTGCAGGTTATGATGCGGCACTCGGAAAAGTCACGGTATCCAATCGGCCGGATCTGTGCGAATACCAGTGCAATGGGGCTATGGCGGGCGCAAAAAAATATCATAAGGCACCGCTTATGATTGCGCAGGATGTTGCGGCAGCTCTTCAGGAAAACTGTGTGTTTTCAGAGGTATCAGCAGTGGCTCCGGGATTTTTGAATTTAAAACTGACAGAGAAATTTCTGTGTGAATTCCTGCAGGGAATGGCGGCAGATGAAAAGTTCGGAATGGAGCCTTGCGCTAAAAAAGAGAAGATCATTATTGATTATGGCGGACCCAATGTGGCAAAACCGCTCCATGTCGGGCATCTGCGTTCTGCAATTATAGGTGAAAGCATTAAGAGAATCTGCAGATATGCGGGGCATGAAGTGATCGGAGATATCCATCTGGGTGACTGGGGACTGCAGATGGGACTGATCATCTATGAATTGCAGCTTCGTAAGCCGGAGCTTCCGTATTATGACGAAAGCTATATGGGAGAATATCCGGAGGAAGCACCGTTTACAATCTCAGAACTGGAAGAAATTTATCCTACTGCAAGCGGAAAATCCAAGGAAGATCCGGCGTATAAAGAAAAAGCCATGGAGGCAACCTTTAAGCTACAGAGCGGAGTACGCGGATATCGTGCACTTTGGAAGCACATCATTGCTGTTTCCGTAGCGGATCTGAAGAAAAACTATGCAAATCTGAATGTGGAATTTGATCTCTGGAAGGGAGAATCCGATGTACAGGATCTGATTCCGGGAATGGTCGATGATATGAAGAAGGGCGGTTATGCCTATGTCAGTGACGGTGCACTTGTTGTAGATGTCAAGGAAGAGACGGACACTAAGGAGATCCCGCCCTGCATGATCTTAAAGTCGGATGGCGCAGCACTGTATAATACAACGGATCTTGCAACAATCAAGGATAGAATGGCATCCTATCATCCGGACAAACTGATCTATCTGACGGATAAGCGTCAGGATCTGTATTTTGAACAGGTATTCCGCTGTGCAAGAAAGACCGGGTTGGTGACACCGGAGACAGAACTGATCCATATCGGTTTCGGTACGATGAACGGCAAGGATGGAAAACCGTTTAAAACGCGTACCGGTGGTGTTATGCGTCTGGAATATCTGATTAAGGAAATTAATGATGAGATGTTCAAAAAGATTATGGACGGACATGCGGAGTCTGAGGAAGAAGCAAGACAGACGGCAAAGATTGTCGGACTGTCCGCTGTAAAATACGGAGATCTCTCCAACCAGGCAAGCAAGGATTATATCTTTGATATCGACCGTTTTACTTCCTTTGAAGGAGATACCGGTCCGTATATTCTCTATACGATTGTCCGGATCAAATCAATCCTGAATAAGTATAGGGAAAACGGCGGTATGGTGGATGCTGCAGTGATCCGCGAGGCGCAGAGTGCCTCTGAGAAAGAACTGATGCAGGCTGTTGCAGGATACAATGCGATGATAAAAAGTGCATACGAGGAAGTGGCACCGCATAAGGTATGTGCATATATCTATGATCTTGCCAATGCATTTAACCGGTTTTATCATGAAACTAAGATTCTGGCTGAAGAAGATGCAGAAAAACAGGCAGGCTGGATCGCACTCCTGAAACTGACCAGGAATCTGTTGGAAACCTGTATTGATCTGCTTGGTTTTTCGGCACCGGAGAGAATGTAATCATAATGGGGAATAAGGAATGAAAAGAAGAAGCAGTCAAAGTAAAAATATATTTTTTATCGTATTCGGTCTGATCTTTTTTTGCGTCGGACTTGGTGTTTTTATAGGTGGAATCGCATTTCTTAGTTCAACAAAAAAATTCATTGCACGGGCAGATGTTGTGGAAGGTGAGATCACGGACATCAAGGTGAGCTATGACAGTGACAATGATGTACATCATTATGTGTATGTAAGATATGTCTATGACGGAAATGAATATAATACACAATTATCCGAATACAGCAGTTCTATGCATATAGGAAAAAATATCAGCCTGTATGTGGATCCGAGAAATCCATATTCGGTGCGCAGTAAGGGAATGTCCTATATGGTATCCATAATCATGATGAGTATGGGAACTGTGTTTATGGCGGTGGGACTTCCGTTCATGCTTACAGGATTGCTTAAAAAATGGAAACGGAACAGACTGATGCAGAATGGAACCTGTGTCTATGCGACGATTATCGGAAGTGATATCGATCGTACCTATTCTGTAAACGGCAGTCATCCTTTTTATGTGGATTGTGAATATCAGAATCCGTATGATGGCATGAAATATCTGTATCGGAGCGGGCATATCTGGGAGGATCCTTATCAGTATACGGGCAGCCAGGTTCCGGTTTATGTGGACAATCAGAATCCGGCCAAATATTATGTAGCGGTGGAAGCCCTGGAAAGTGCAGCAAATCCGATGATACGGGATTACCGTTAGTCCGGATATGCCGAACTATCGTAGATCCGGTGCAGCAGAAAGGGACAGAGGATGATCGATAAAAATAATTTTATGCCGCTTAATTATTTTAAGAAGACGAACTATATGGGCAGTATAACGGGATTACGCTTTTGTCTTGGAAAAACGGTGATTCCGTATACGGATGAGGAAATTGCGAGGCGGCAGGCGGCAGGTGAAGAGATCCAGGAAGGTGCCGGGACAACGGTACTGCGCGCACAGATATGGGAAGGACCCTTCTCTTATGAAAAAGCGGATAAGGAGAAGCTGTATTTTATGGATTTTCCATTCACGGCCGATGGAATCGGGGAAGCCGCTGACTGGATCAACAATGAATACAGTACAGCAAAAAGTAAATGGGATGATATTCCGTTCTGGACACCGGAAATGAGTAAGAATTGGGAATATCCGGGAACATGAGCACGAAGGGTACGATATCGCGTGATAGACAGAAAGTTCTCAAAAGTACTTGACGAAGCGGTACGGATGGGAGTAATCTGATAAAAGAGTTGCGAATGAAAGCCGTTTATCATTACGGCAGAAGTAAAAATACGCGGGGAACCGCAGAAAAGGAGGTAAAAACATGATGTTAACGATAACGTTGCACGATAAGAACAGAGATAACGAAATAATGTTGATTGCCTCCGGAGAGTGCAAGTAGTAAGGGTATATGTCTTTATCTTTTGTCTGTCCGTATCGGTGGAATGCGAAGCAGACAGAAAAATCTGAATGTATCGAAATTTTAACCCATGGCGATCAGCCATGGGTTTTTTGCACTTGAGGAGACGACAGTACTATTTATTTGCTTTATGTCAAGAAGGGGGAAAATGTGAGAAAAATCAGAAGTTATTTATGGAGACACAGGTATGCGTACCTGTTTGCACTGCTTTCCATGATCATAGCGGTATCACTTGATATGATATCGCCGCTCGTAACAAAAAGTGTTGTGGATGATGTGATCATTGGTGGAAAAATGGAAAAATTAAAGTATTGCCTGCTGGCATTTCTGGGGATCGGAATCGGACGGTGTGTATTCCAGTATATTAAGGAATACCTGTTTGACAGTACAGGCTCCAGAGTTGCCGTGGAGATCAGAAGGGATGTATTTACCCATGTGCAGGGGTTAAGTGCGGATTTTTTTGACAGAATGGGAACCGGAGAACTTATGGCGCGTGTAAAGGATGATGTTGACCGGATCTGGGATGCAGCGAGTTATGTCAGCATGTTGTTGATTGAGGTCGGGCTTCATACCGGGATTGTGCTGTTTTGTATGTACCGGCTGAACTGGCGGCTTTCCATCATACCGACAGTGGCAATGATCCTGTGTGCAGGGATCGCACTCATTATGGAACGAAAGCTTGGAAGTGTCTATGAGGAGATCAGCGAAGAAAATGCAGTGTTAAATACGGTTGCGGAGGAAAATCTGGCAGGCGTGCGTACAGTAAAGGCATTTGCCAGAGAAAAGTATGAGATCGGCAAGTTTTTACAACATAATAAGAAATATTATGATCTGAATATGAAGCAGTCCAAAGTATTTGTACGTTACTATCCGTTCTTTGGTGTGATCACGAAAATCCTGCCGCTTTTAACTGTGCTGATCGGCGGATATGAGGTTATCTATCAGGGGCTTTCCCTGGGTACGCTGAGTGCTTTCGTGGAATACTCCAACAATATTGTCTGGCCGATGGAGATGCTCGGCTGGCTGACCAACAGTATCTCTTCTGCAGCAGCATCCAGTAAAAAATTACGTAAGCTCTGTGCGGAAGAGGCGACGATTAAGGAAATCGAGGAGCCGGTAATCCTGCAACAGGTTGCCGGAAAGGTTACATTTTCCGATGTGTCATTCCACAAGGCGGACGGACATGACATTTTGAAACATATCAGTTTTGAAGTACAGCCTGGACAGACAATTGGGATCATGGGGGAGACCGGTTCCGGAAAAAGCTCCCTTATCAGTCTGCTGCAGCGTATGTACGATGTGACGGGCGGCAGCATCCGGCTGGATGATGTGGATGTCAGAGAGCTTACTTTAAGACAGCTGCGCAGCAGCATGGCACTGGTGCAGCAGGATGTATTCCTGTTTTCGGACACCATCAGTGAGAATGAAAAACTCGGAAAGCAGGGAGCAGTCGATTATCAGACGATCATCGAGGCGTCCCGTGATGCACAGGCAAGTGAATTTATCGAGCGTATGGAAGAAAAATACGAAACGGTCATCGGGGAACGCGGTGTAGGTCTGTCCGGCGGACAGAAACAGCGGATCAGCATTGCACGTGCGTTGACAAAAAAAGCACCGATTCTGATCCTGGACGATGCGACCTCTGCACTTGATACCGAGACGGAGCGGGCGATCGAACAGACGCTTGATAAGATGACCGGCATGACAAGATTTATCATAACACACAGAGTCAGTGCGGTGAGAAAAGCGGATATGATTCTGGTACTTGAAAACGGAGAGATCAGGGAACGTGGAACACATGCACAGTTGATGGAGCAGAAAGGACTCTATTATAAAACTTATCAGATCCAATATGGAGAAGCACTCAGAGGGGAGGTGTAGTCCGTGGCTGTGAATTCTTATAAAAAAGATGAGGAGCATGTAGAGAGAAGTAAACGGGAAACATTGATGAGACTGTTTTCCTATCTGTTAAAGTATAAGTGGCAGATCATTATAGTATTGCTGCTTATGGGATATTGTGTTGCAATATCCTTAGTCAATCCGCTGATCATAGAGTCGGCGATTGATAACCATATCAAAAACGGAGACTATCCGGGTTTGGTAAAGCTGCTGCTTTTTGCACTTTCAATCAATCTGGTAGTCGTATTTGCGGTCAAGATCAGGATGTATATGATGGCAAAGATCTGCAATGAGATATTGGTAAAGATCAGGCAGGAGTTATATTCCCATATACAGACACTGGATTTTCAGTTTTTTGATTCCAGACCGACGGGAAAGATTTTAAGCCGTATTATCGGGGATATTAATTCCTTAAAAGACGTACTTTCAAATTGTGTCACAACCCTGATTCCGGATTTTCTGACGGTGGTTGCGGTTGTAGCGATCATGTTTGTGAAAAATCCGGCGTTGGCTGCGGCATCACTGCTCAGTACGCCGCTCATGGCATTCGGAACGATCTATATTGAGGTAAAGGCACATCCGCGTTGGCAGGTCTTTCGTAAGAAATCCTCCAATCTGAATGCCTTTATCCATGAAGATATGTCCGGGATCCGCGTCATCCAGAGTTTCGCAGCGCAGGATGAAACGGAGCAGACTTTTGATGAGATGACAAAGGAACACAGAGGTGCCTTTATTCACGCGGTGCGCATGAGTGATGCCTTTGGGTCTGTAATTGATTTTTCCTGGGGCTTGGGGTGCATCTGCCTGTATTTTACGGGAATCGTGTTATTGGGTGTGGAGAATGTAACACTTGGTACTTTCCTTGCATTTGGAACCTATATCAATATGTTCTGGCAGCCGATCAACAACCTCAGCAATTTCTATAACCAGATCATCACCAATATTGCAGGAGCGGAGCGGATCTTTGAGATTATGGACACGGAGCCGGAAATTACGGATGAAAAAGATGTTATCCGGATTCCGGAGATCAGTGGAAGCGTGGAATTTTCGGATGTTTCTTTTTCCTATGACAAGGATCACAAGGTACTTGATGATGTCAGTTTCTGTATAAAACCCGGAGAAACGATTGCTCTGGTAGGTCCTACCGGGGCCGGAAAGAGTACCATTGTGAACCTGATCAGTCGTTTTTATGATGTTCAGGAAGGAAAGGTCAGTATTGACGGGTATGATGTGAAAAAAGTTTCGATCGAGAGTCTGCGCATGCAGATGGGGATTATGACGCAGGATAATTTTCTGTTTTCCGGCACGATCCGTGACAATATCAGATACGGAAGGCTGGATGCAACGGATGCGGAGGTGGAGGAAGCGGCAAAAATGGTCAGTGCCCATGACTTTATCATGAAGCTGCCAAAAGGATATGAAACGGAACTGTCCGAACGCGGCGGGGGGCTGTCCGTGGGACAGCGCCAGCTCGTTGCATTTGCCAGAACGATGCTGTCGGCACCCAAGATTCTGATCTTAGATGAGGCAACATCGAGCATTGATACCCAGACAGAGCTGCTGGTGCAGCAGGGGATCGAACATCTGTTAGAGGGCAGGACCAGCTTTGTGATTGCACACCGCTTATCGACGATCAAGAAAGCGGACAGGATCTTTGTCATTGACCACGGCAGGATCGTGGAAGAGGGCAATTCTGAAGAACTTTTACAGAAAAAGGGTGCCTATTATCAGTTGTATCAGGCTTCGTTAAGCTAAGTTTGTGTGATTGATCTGCGGGGCAGTTCTGCGGCTATCGCACCGGAGATGATTAAGACAGCACCCAGGATCTGAACCGGGAGCAGACGCTCCTGCAGAAAAACAAAGGAAAACAGGATGGCGGAAAGCGGTTCCAGATAACCAAGGATCGCCACGGACTGCACAGAAAGATTACCGATGGATGAAAAATACAGAAAACAGCCGAGTCCGGTATTGACCAGACCGAGAAATATAAGAGGAGCAATATCGGCGGACCGGGTATGAAAATGCAGTCCCTGTTTTACGAGAACATAGAGAAATACGGATAAAAATGCAATGGTCAGCTGAAGAGTCGCGTTTTCCATGCCACGTATCTCTTCGGCTTTTTTGTTAAAGGATACCATACACGCATACATGACTGCGGACATCAGTGAACAGACAAAGATTATATGGAAGAATTTTATATGAAAAGAGTAAAAGACGGAAAATACGCTAAAATTAGAAGACATATTTGTAGCGGAGAAAGATATATTGAATATGTCTGGTAAAGGGAAGAAGCAAGAGTATTTGATGAAACACTTTATAACATGTCACTAAGAGATAAATTATTTGGCAGGACTAAAATAGAAAAGGTTTTAAAATAATAGTTTCATTTGTGCAATGCTATAACATCGTATTGACAATGCTAAAAATGGAAACTATAATATAATTAAAGGAAGGTGATAATATGGCAAATACAAATGTAACTATGAGAATTGATGAAACTTTAAAAACTCAATTACAGGAACTTATGTCTAATTTAGGTCTTGATATGACAACTTTCTTTACAATGGCTGCAAAACAGGCAGTAAGAGAACAGGCGTTACCATTTAAGCCTGATATGAATACAGGAATTTACAATAACAAAGCTTATAAAATAGCAATGGAAAATACTAACTATAATAGTGAAGGAAAGGCAGTTATTTCTTCAGATGATGAATGGGTAAAAGAAACGGAATGGGATGATATGTTTGAACAAATGAAGAAGGAGCGAGGTATTAGTTAATGAACAAAGGAGAAGTGTGGTTTGTAGATTTTCCATTAGAGGAAGATCCAAATAGATCTATAAATCGACCAGTTATTGTATTAGATGAGAACTTACTTGGAGTATTATCTGTCAAGATTACAAAACACAAAGTAAGAAAAGAAGACCCGTATGATACTCCGATTATATATTGGCAAGAAGCGAGTTTAAGATTAGCTTCAACTGCAAGAGTATCGAAAGTAACTCTACTTACAAAAGATAGCTTTATATTCAAAATTGGAGATCTTCATAAGGATGATCTAAAGAGAATTGAGGAAATGTATATAAAATTCTTGGAAGAAAATAAATCTTTTTAAATGAAATGGAATTGTCACAAAGGCAGTTCCATTTCTGTTATAATGGAGAATATAATATTGAGATGATGAGAATGGAATATCCAAAAGAGATTTAGATACGGACAAGAAAGAAGTATTAGAAACGGTTTCCAATAAAATCATGGTTATTGAAAAAGTGTAAACAAGTGTAAACAAAACATACGTTCCGGTATATGCCAGAAAACCCAGTAAAATCAATGATTTCAGGGTATAAAAAAATAGCGAGAGGGGGATTCGAACCCTCGACACCGCGGGTATGAACCGCGTGCTCTAGCCAACTGAGCTATCTCGCCATAAGTTCTTCTACCAGATATCTGATAGAATATGGGACCTATAGGGCTCGAACCTATGACCCTCTGCTTGTAAGGCAGATGCTCTCCCAGCTGAGCTAAGATCCCGTTTTATTTTCCATCGTTTTCCCGACTGCATTGCCTAGTATACAGGGAAAGCGGTGCGGTTGTCAAGCACTTTTTTAAAAAGTTGTCAGGAAAATTTATTTAAAGATATAAAATGCCGTGCCTATGAAAAAAGTACTATGGAAATATAACATAACTGCGGTAGAATAGGGTTGAAAAAAAATGCAGACATGTTAAAATAATTAGTACCAACGCAGATATAGTTCATCGGTAGAATGCTAGCTTCCCAAGCTGGAGAGACGGGTTCGATTCCCGCTATCTGCTTCATGAGAGTTTGTCAAAGGACAGCTCTCTTTTTGGGTTTATAGGGAACTTTAACAGGCTTTCTATATTGTATCTAAGCGAAGGGAGGATGCTGTACCGATATTACAGAGTACAGTTGAGGGATTATGAGTAAGAAAGCAAAGCAACAAAGTGAAAGCGCAAACGTTGAAAAGAAGATCAAGTTACATTTGGGATGGAAATTGGTATTTCTTGCAGAGATACCGATGGTGATTATAGCAGTGATTCTGCTGATCTTTTCTTCTAACATTGCCCAAGAGGGAATGCAGCATGAGGCAATCAGCGGATTGCAATATTTAGCAGGCAGTGTCAGATCCGCATACGAGCAGTTTGCACCCGGGGACTATGCTGTATCTGAAGACGGCAGTCTGATGAAAGGGGATCTGAACATTTCTGAACGAACGGATATCCTGGATGGATTTGTGAACGACGTAGATGCTTCCGTAACCATATTCTATGGAAATGTCCGCATGGCAACGACGCTGGTGGACAAAACAACCGGGGAGAGAATCGTGGGGACAACAGCTTCTGATGATGTCAGCAATATGGTACTTTCCGGAAAGTCATATAAATCTTATGATCTGATAATTAATGGTGATCGGTATTATGCATATTACGAGCCTTTACATAATTCAGACGGGTCTGTTGTCGGTATGGTGTTTGTCGGAATGCCGACTGATGATATCAATTCTTATATCCGCGGAGCACAGTTGAAGATCGGTATGACGGCATTGGGAATCGCGCTGATTGCAATCTGCCTCATTACCGTATTTGGTTTGGTTCTTGGTAAGGCAATGAGAAATCTGGAAGCAAAGATCAGAGAGATTGCAAACGGAAATCTTGCGGTTGAAGTGGATCAGAAGATGATAAAGCGTTCTGATGAACTGGGAATGATCATGCACATCCTGCAGGGATTATTGGATCGTCTGAACGGAGTAATGGGAGCAATCAAGAATTCTGCCGCGGCAGTTCATCAGTATGGTGACAATCTGGAATCCACGGCTTCCCAGACAAGCAGTACGGCGGATGAGATCGCAGGTGCAGTGGAAGGAATCTCTAAGGGTGCGGTATCCCAGGCGGAGGATATTGAACAGGCAACAGTTGCAGTTTCCGAAATGGAAAAAGCAATCGAAGATATTGTGGTTAAAGTAGAAAATCTGACAAAGACCTCTGATAAGATCAGACAGGCAGGGGATGATGCATCTGCGAATATGGCACAGCTGAGCGAATCCAATGATAAGACAACGGATGCGATTAAGCGTGTATCCGAAACCGTAAATCAGACCAATGATTCCGTACAGCAGATCAGGGAAGCAGTGGCAATGATTACTTCTATTGCAAGTGAAACAAGTTTACTGTCATTGAACGCTTCCATTGAGGCAGCAAGAGCAGGAGAAGCAGGAAGAGGATTTGCAGTAGTGGCAAGTGAGATCCAGAAGCTTGCGGAAGAGTCCAATCAGTCCGCACAGAAGATTGAGGAAATCATTGGCAGACTGTTAGAGGATTCCGGAAGAACCATGAAGGTCATGGAAGAAGTGAACGAGACGGTTGCCGAACAGCAGATCAAGCTTGAGGAAACAAAGGAGAAATTCAGCAACGTCAGTGATGGCATTATATCTTCCCAGGAAGATATCGGATTGGTTGCCAAGAGTGCGGAAGCATGTGATAAGCATAGAACAGTTGTTGTTGATATTATTCAGAATTTGTCCGCTGTTTCAGAAGAAAATGCGGCATCTGCAGAGGAGACAACGGCTTCCATGCAGGAGTTAAATGCAACGATCAATTTGTTGGCACAGTCAGCACAGGAGCTGCTTAAGATGTCAGGAGATCTGAACGCAGAGACACAGTTTTTCACAGTAAAGTAATCGGAGAAGCGAATATATGAATCAGGAAAAGAGCCGGTATCAACACGCGGAACATGAATTTGGTCCTGTATATGACCAAAATTCCAAGGTACTGATACTAGGCTCTTTTCCGTCTGTAAAATCGAGAGAGCAACAGTTTTATTACGGGCATCCGCAGAATCGCTTCTGGAAAATGATCGCAGCCGTATATGGTGAGGCACTTCCGGATACGATACAGGGAAAAAGGGAATTATTGCTTCGAAATCGGATTGCGCTGTGGGATGTGATTGAGTCCTGTGATATCATCGGCTCCAGTGACAGCTCCATAAAGAATGTGAAACCGAATCCAATTGACGAGGTCATTGCGCATACAGGGATTAAACGGATCTGCTGCAACGGGGAGAAAGCATACTGCCTGTTCATAAAATATAATCCGGAGCTTGCGGTAGAGATTCCCATCCGTAAGATGCCGTCCACAAGTCCGGCAAATGCCGCCTGCACGTTAGAGCGCCTGATCGAAGAATGGCGCGCGGCATTGTATCTACAATAATGTAGAGGCAGGATATAAAAGTAACATTATGATAACACCGGGGAATGACATGAGAATAGAAAGGAAATCTGCATAAAAATATGAGAATAGGAATGGGATATGATGTCCACCGGCTGGTGGAAGACAGAAAATTAATAATCGGGGGCGTGGAGATCCCTTATGAAAAGGGGTTACTGGGACATTCCGATGCGGATGTGCTGTTACACGCAATCTCCGATGCTTTGCTTGGTGCTGCGGCACTGGGAGATATCGGGAAACACTTTCCGGATAATGACCCTGCTTACGAGGGGATTTCCAGTCTGATCCTGTTAAAAAAAGTGGGAGAACTGTTGGAGCAACACTTATTTCTGATTGAAAACATAGATGCCACGATCATTGCACAGGCACCGAAGATGCGCCCGTACATTGATGCTATGCGTAAAAACATTGCGGAGGCACTTGGAATTGAGATCGGGCAGGTCAACGTGAAGGCAACCACAGAAGAGGGGCTTGGCTTTACCGGAAACGGAGAAGGAATCTCTTCTCAGGCAATCTGCATGCTGACAACACCGATGGGACTGAGCAGTGAGGATGTGACAGCTTCCGGATGCAGCAGCTGCAGCGGATGTGTCAGGGGAGCAGGATCATGCGGATCATAAAGCAAAAGGGGGATCCGTCGGAGGAGAGCAGGCGGTTCTGGGAGGCTGTTTTTACGGAGGATACGAAGAAGTTTCTGGACTATTATTACAGCAACAAAGTGCCGGATGCAAATTTCTATTTTTTGACGGATCATGAAGAAATCGTATCCATGCTGCATCTGAATCCTTATCAGATTCGGTGGCACGGTAAAAAATGTACCGCATATTATATAGTAGCCGTTGCAACAAAGGAAGCGTACAGACACCGCGGTTGTATGAGGACACTGTTGCAGGAAGCCGTAAGGGATGCAGAAGTATCGCAATGCCCATTTCTGTTTCTGATGCCGGCCGATCCTGCGATTTATGAGCCGTTTGGATTTACTTATGTGTATGCGCATGCACTCTATGAACCGGCGGATGAAGAAATTGCACAGGCGGTTAGAACTGCGGTATTGCAGGGAAGTACACAGGTAAGAAGAACTGCGGTTCTGCAGGAAAATACACAGATAAAGGAATGGCATCTGCATCGATATACGGAGCATGATGCGGAAGAACTGGCAGCGTATGCAGAGCAGGAACTGGCAAAACGATATCCGGTTTTCTGTCTGCATGATCCGGCCTATCTGAACCGGTTATCCAGGGAACTGAAGAGCGAAAACGGAGACCTTGTGCTGATCCATGATGAGGATGGCAGATTATCAGGGTATGTCTGTTACGCCTGTGAAGAAGAGGAATATTATCAGGAAGTCATTCTCACAGGAGGCGCAGGACAGTTATTTTCTTTAAAAGAACGTAAGCCGATGATCATGGCAAAAATGACGGGTGGAGAGGATGTTTCCGAATTGAAGGGAGCCTGCTATTTTCCTGAGATTGTGTAAATATACGGAAGAAAAAATATAGCGGCACTTGACAATTTACACATTTTTGTTATGCTAATCTATAGAATCCTAATTGATAAAAACGAAGAACGAAGAAAGTACATCTGCAAGATGGTATCAGAGATGGAATGTCACCGGCTGAGAGCATTCCTTACACAGGGCGGATGGAAGTGCATTCGGGAGTTGATGAGGCGAAGCATAATATAGTAGTCTCATACGGGCATCGCACGTTAAGCGTATCAAGGGAAGGCACAAGCCTTACTTAGAGTGGAACCGCGGAAAAACTTCGTCTCTAACAGAGATGGAGTTTCTTTTATTTTAAGACGGAAAATCGCTATGCGATATGTTTTACGGAAACATCCGCAGAGTGAGGATCTGATGGCGGGAGATGCCAAGAATTGTCTTGGAGGAAAATATGGGATTTATAAAAAAAGTAAAAGCGGAGATTAAGGTCATCCGCGAGCGGGATCCGGCGATCCATTCCAATATGGAAGTATTTCTGTATCCCAGCTTTAAAGTGATGTTACACTATAGGATAGCCCACAAGCTGTATCTGAAAGGGCATTATTTCTGGGCGCGATATGTCAGTCAGCGCGGGGTGCGCAAAACCGGAATCGAGATCCATCCGGGCGCCAAGATCGGTGAGGGATTTTTTATCGACCATGGGAACGGCGTGATCATCGGCGAAACTGCAGAGATCGGCAACAATGTTACCCTGTATCAGGGGGTAACGCTTGGCGGTACCGGTAAGGAACAGGGCAAGCGTCACCCGACGATCGGGGATAACGTCATGATCAGTGCCGGAGCCAAGGTGCTTGGATCCTTTACGATCGGGGCAAACAGCAAGATCGGTGCCGGAAGCGTTGTTTTGGAGGAAGTACCGCCCAATTCCACAGTTGTTGGTGTACCGGGACGTGTGGTAAAGCGGAATAACCAGGTATTACCAAGAGAGGATCTGGATCAGGTGCATTTACCGGATCCTGTATTTGATGACATTGCCTGTCTGAAAAAGGAAAACAGTATGTTAACAAGTCATGTTCTGGATCTGGAAAATGAGCTGAAGCAAATCTGGAAACAGATGGAGAAAAACACGCAGCAATAGAGGAGAAGCTATGAAAATCTACAACACATTAACGAAGAAAAAAGAAGAATTTGTACCCTTACAGGAAGGAAAGGTCAGCATGTATGTATGCGGTCCTACTGTATACAATCTGATCCATATTGGAAATGCAAGACCGATGATCGTATTTGACACAGTCAGAAGATATATGGAGCATAAGGGGCTGGAAGTAAACTATGTATCCAACTTTACGGATGTGGATGATAAGATCATCAAAAAGGCAAATGAAGAAGGCGTGGAGGCAGGCGTGATCTCCGAACGCTATATCGCAGAATGTAAAAAGGATATGGCGGGCATGAACGTAAAACCGGCAACCACACATCCGCAGGCAACCAATGAGATCCAGGGCATGATTGATATGATCAATACGCTGATTGAAAAGGGCTATGCTTATGTGGCAAAGGACGGAACTGTCTATTACCGTACCAGAAAATTTAAGGATTACGGAAAGCTGTCCCATAAGAATCTGGATGATCTGCAGGGAGGCATGCGTTCTCTTCTGGTATCCGGAGAGGATCAGAAAGAGGATCCGCTGGATTTCGTATTATGGAAACCGAAAAAGGAGAATGAGCCGTACTGGGTATCACCCTGGTGCAACGGACGTCCGGGATGGCATATTGAATGCTCCGTTATGAGCAAAAAATATCTGGGTGATGAGATCGATATCCATGCAGGCGGCGAGGATCTGATCTTCCCGCACCATGAAAATGAGATCGCACAGAGTGAAGCTGCAAACGGAAAGCCTTTTGCAAGATACTGGATGCACAATGCATTCTTAAATATTGATAATAAGAAGATGAGTAAATCGCTCGGAAACTTCTTTACTGTACGTGAAATATCTGAAAAGTACGATCTTCAGGTGCTTCGCTTCTTCATGCTGTCAGCACACTACAGAAGTCCGCTGAACTTCAGTGCGGATCTGATGGAAGCTGCAAAGAGCGGGCTTGACAGAATCGTGACCTGCGCACATAATTTAAGCTATCTGAAAGAAAAAGCACAGGGAAGCAGCAACGCAGAAGAACAGAAGCTGTTGGAAGAAGCAAAACAGTATGCAGTACGCTTTGATGAAGCAATGGATGATGATTTTAACAGTGCGGATGCAATCGCAGTTGTATTTGAGCTTGTAAAATTCATCAACAGCAATACTTCGGAAAATTCCGGCAAGGAATATCTGGATGCGCTGTATCAGGAGCTTGCGGAGCTGACCAATGTGCTTGGTCTGATTATTGAGAAGAAGGAAGAGATTCTGGATTCCGATATCGAAAAGTTGATTGCAGAGCGTCAGGCAGCCAGAAAGGATAGGAATTTTGCAAGAGCGGACGAGATCCGTAATGAACTTCTGGAAAAAGGAATTGTATTGGAAGATACTCGTGAAGGAGTAAAATGGAAGAGAGCTTAATGTTATATTCCAAAATAAAAGAGGTATTTCAGATGGGAGAGGTGGATGTGAAAACATATTCACCTCTCACTCTTGCGTTTATCGGAGACTGTGTTTTCGACCTTGTGATCAGATCCTATGTGACCGCGCAGGGAAACAGAGCAACGGAAGGTTTACATAAGTCAAAGAGCAAGCTGGTAAAGGCATCGGCACAGGCGGAGATGGTCACACGCATCTATGACAGACTGACACCGGAAGAACAGGATGTATACAGGCGGGGAAGGAATGCAAAATCCCATACAATGGCAAAAAATGCAACGATGTCGGATTACAGAAAAGCGACCGGGCTCGAGGCACTCTGCGGATATCTGTATCTGCAGGACCGGATGGGGCGTGTGTTAGAACTGGTAAGAATGGGAATGGAGGAACAGCAATAGTATGGGATATTCAGAATTTACGATAGAAGGCAGAAATGCCGTATTGGAGGCTTATCGTTCCGGAAAAACGATCGACAAGCTGTATCTGCTGGACGGCTGTCAGGATGGACCGATCATGTCGATTAAAAGGGAAGCCAAAAAGCATGATACCATGGTGAAATATGTAAGCCGGGAACGCCTTGATCAGATCTCGGAGACTGGGAAACATCAGGGAGCGGTTGCAATTGCAGCGGCTTATGAATATGCCGAGGTGGAGGATATCTTACAGGCGGCAAGGGATAAAGGAGAGGCTCCGTTTATTTTCTTACTGGATAATATAGAAGATCCCCATAATCTGGGCGCAATTATCCGTACAGCCAATCTGGCGGGAGCACATGGTGTGATTATACCAAAAAACCGTGCAGTCGGTCTGACGGCAACGGTTGCGAGAACTTCGGCGGGTGCGCTCAATTATACACCGGTTGCCAAGGTAACGAATCTGTCTAAGACGATAGAAGACCTGAAAAAAGAAGGACTATGGTTTGTCTGTGCCGATATGGGTGGTACGACCATGTATGATCTGGATCTGAAGGGACCGATCGGACTGGTGATCGGAAATGAAGGAGAAGGTGTCGGACGCCTGGTAAAAGAGAAGTGCGACTTTATTGCTTCCATTCCGATGAAGGGAGATATTGATTCCCTGAATGCATCCGTTGCAGCCGGCGTTCTGGCATATGAGATCGTAAGACAGAGGATGCGATAGGAGGTGTCCATGAACAACGGGCATGAAAGTTATGTAAACTGCACAGACGAGGAACTGATCGATCGCCTGCGCGACGGGGAGTCGGATATTACGGACTACCTGATGGATAAATATAAGGATCTGGTGAGGAGTAAAGCAAAGGCAATGTTCATTCTTGGAGCGGATAATGAGGATCTGATCCAGGAGGGCATGATCGGTCTGTTCAAGGCAGTCCGGGATTATGACTGCGGTCGTGATGCCAGCTTTCATACATTTGCAAGACTCTGTATCGCCAGACAGATGTACACAGCGGTGCAGGCTTCGGGAAGAAAGAAGCATGCACCGTTGAATTACTATATTTCCTTATATAGTGGAAATGAACAGCAGGAAGACGGGGAAAAACCGGGAGAATTATTAGAACATCTGGCATCTGACAGCGGTCAGGGGCGTAATCCGGAGGAAATGCTGATCGACAGGGAGAACACCAGACATCTGGAAACAGCAATCGAGAATGAACTGAGTCCGTTTGAAAAACAGGTGCTGGATCTGTGTATGACAGGAATGGGATATGTGGAGATTGCAAAGGTGCTCGGCAGGGAAGAAAAGGCAACCGATAATGCGATCCAGCGTATTAAAGCAAAGATCAGACGGATTATACAAAGGAGCAGAGAAAGTTGAAAAATTTGTTATATGATCGGACAAAAATTGATAAAGAGCATCTGATGTTTGACAATAAGGCATTATGGGCATTGCTGATCCCGGTAATTCTGGAGCAGTTACTCAATTCCTTTATGGGTATGGTGGATACCATGATGGTAAGTAATGTCGGGAGCGCTGCAATTTCAGCGGTATCGCTGGTGGATTCCATTAATAATCTGTTGATTCAGATCTTTTCCGCACTGGCAGCAGGTGCAACGATCATCTGTGCACAGTATCTTGGTAAAAAAGATATTGCCGGATGTAACCGTGCGGCGAGACAGGTGTTTTTAAGTATTCTTGTGATATCAGTGGTTGTAACTGCAGTATGTCTGATCTTCCGCGTGCCGTTATTATCCCTGATATTTGGTAAGGTAGAAGAGCAGGTTATGACGGATTCTCTCGATTACTTTTTCCTTACCGCATTGTCCTATCCGTTTATTGCACTTTTCAGTGCAGGCTCTGCTTTTTACCGGGCAGGTGGCAACTCGCGTTTTCCGATGGTGGTATCGGTGATCTCGAATATCGGAAACATTGTGGGAAATGCGATCTTTATCTTTGGAATGGATATGGGTGTTACTGGAGCTGCGCTGTCAACACTGCTATCGCGTATTGTATGTACGGTAGTGGTATTTGCGGCACTTCACAGACCAAAACAGGAAATTGTGCTGGATCACTATTTACAGATACGACCGGATTTTCATCTGATCGGCATGATTCTGGCGATCGGAGTTCCGTCCGGAATCGAGAATGGCATGTTCCAATTCGGCAAGCTGGCAATCCAGTCAACAGTTTCAACCATGGGAACGGCAGCAATCGCTGCACAGGCGATGACGATCATATTGGAGCTGCTAAACGGAATTGCAGCGATCGGTATCGGTATCGGTTTGATGACGGTGGTCGGGCAGTGCATCGGTGCCGGAAAAACAGAAGAGGCAAAGTATTACATAGTGAAATTGACCGGGTATGCTGAGATCGCACTTATTATAAGCTGTCTGTTGGTGCTTGCACTGACCAAACCCGTGATCTGGCTTGGCGGCATGGAAGCAGAGAGTGGCCGGATGTGTTTTGAAATGATGATTGCCATTACGATCGTAAAGCCCATTTCCTGGGTGATCTCTTTTATTCCGGGTTATGGAATGCGTGCTGCAGGAGATGTCAGGTTTTCCATGATCGTTTCAACGGCAACGATGTGGCTGTGCCGTGTGTTATTGTGTATCTATCTGGTCAGAGTATGGGGATTCGGACCGATGGCGGTATGGATCGGTATGTTTGCAGACTGGACGATCCGCAGCGTAATTTTTGGCTGGCGCTTTATAAGCGGACGCTGGCTGAAGCACAGCATGGTGTGATGGCAGAACGTAATGTGATGAAATGCAAGAAACAGGGCATGCATAATATAAAAAACGGATGCGAGGAAGAGGATGAACGGATATCAGCCGGGAGCGGAATGTGCAGAATGTAAAGGCAGATGCTGTAAGGACAAGGGGTGTTCCCTGGCTCCTGAGGATCTTATGTTTGCATTAAAAAACAGAAAAGAGCACGGAAATGAGGATCTGTATGAACAGATTCTGGCGCTGTTAACGGATCCGCAGGGACTCTATGCGATCGATTATTTCAGCAGACCGGAGGGAACCTGCTTTTATCTCAGAATGAGACATAAATGCTATACTTTTATCGGTGTGGATGCCATGGGAGAATGTATAGCGCTGACCGGAGAGGGCTGCAGTCTGACAGAAGAACGCAGACCAAAGGGCGGCAGATATCTGGAGAGCCGTACGGACAGAGCCTGTATCCAGCATTACGGCAGGGAGGATATGTGCCGGGACTGGGAACCGTATCAGGAGGTGCTTGGCGCTATCTGGCGGGAATATTATCCGAAAATGAAAGAAGATGGCACATTTGACCGCTGTGATGATGCGTATTTTGCATGGATGAAGGAGCAGCGGGAGGGATAAGAGACAGATCTGTATTGGACGAGGAGCGTTTCTTAACCTTGCGGCTGAATGGTTTTCATGCTATAACAAGAATATAATATTTGGAAATTTTTATAAAGATAAACTACAAGGAGGATAAAAATGATCAACACATTTTGTAAGAAGCCGTTGTGGGAAGTCAGCCAGACACTTGCAGCTGTAGCGGGTGGGAATGCCTATGCAGATCTGGTCATCAATCATGCAAATCTGGTCAATGTCTGTACCCATGAAATACAGGAGGATATAGCAGTCGCAATTTCCTGTGGAAGGATTGCCATGGTCGGTGATGTTGCTCATTGTATCGGACCGGATACGAAGGTGGTCGATGCGGCAGGCCAGTATCTGGCACCGGGATTTTTGGACGGACATATTCATGTGGAATCTTCCATGATGGGTGCAGGAGGTTACGCCAAGGCTGTGATTCCGCACGGAACAGTCGGAATCTACATGGATCCGCATGAAATCTGTAATGTATTGGGACTTGATGGAGTAAAATGCATGCTGGAAGATGCAGCCAGAACACCGTTAAAGGCAATGCTGACAACACCGTCCTGTGTTCCTGCCGTTCCCGGATTTGAAGATACAGGTTCTTTTATCGGGCCTGAAGAAGTAGCTGAGACCATGAAGTGGAAGGAATGTGTGGGACTTGGAGAGATGATGAATTTTCCGGGTATTCTTGGATCCTCTGATCATGCGCACGGAATTACAGGTGAAACATTAAAGGCCGGCAAGATCGTAACCGGACACTATTCACTTCCGGAAACAGGAAAAGGACTGAATGCCTATATTGCATCCGGTGTACGCTGCTGTCATGAGTCTACGAGAATGGAAGATGCACTTGAAAAGATGCGTCTTGGCATGTACGCCATGTTCCGTGAGGGTTCTGCATGGCATGACCTGAAAGAGGTTGCAAAGAGCATTACCGAGCATCAGATCGATACCCGTTTTGCAACTCTGATCTCGGATGATACCCATCCGCATACACTTACTTCAAAGGGACATCTGGATCATATTGTCCGTCGTGCCGTGGAAGAGGGCATTGATGTGATCACGGCGATCCAGATGGTAACGATCAACTGTGCACAGTGCTTCCAGATGGATCATGATTTCGGCAGTATTACGCCGGGAAAATGTGCGGATATGGTGCTGTTGAATAATCTTGAGGATCTGAAGGTAACAAAGGTATGGATTGACGGAGATCTGGTGGCAGAGAACGGTAAGATGACGATGGAATTTGCACCTTATACTTATCCGGAATGGGCAACGCATTCCATGCATGTTGGTGAGACCATTACCAAGGATACCTTTAAGATCCCCGCATCGGGAGATTGTGTAACGGTAAGAGCCATAGAGGTCATTCCTGCAAAGGTCGGTTCCTTTGAGCGTCATGTTACATTACAGGCAAAGGACGGATATCTGGAGTCCGATCCTTCTCAGGATGTTTTAAAAACAGTTGTATTTGAACGCCACCATAATACCGGCAAAAAAGGCTTTGGCTTCGTAAAAGGGTTTGGCATTAACTGTGGTGCGATGGCATCCACCGTTGCACATGATGCGCATAACCTTCTCGTGATCGGAACCAATGATGAAGATATGGCACTTGCAGCCAATACCCTGATCGCATGTGGCGGCGGTATGGTTGCTGTTCAGAATGGAGAAGTGCTTGGCGTAGTTCCGCTTCCGATCGCAGGACTGATGAATGATAAGCCGCTGGAAGAAATGAGCGAAATGGTAGAAAAGCTGGAGGGTGCATGGGCAAAGATCGGCTGCACAATGCCGTCTCCGTTTATGACGATGGCACTGATTCCGCTTGCATGTCTTCCGGAACTCAGGCTGACCAACAGAGGCCTGGTGGATTGTACGACATTCCGGTTTGTTCCGCTTGAAGTATAAAAGTGTTATGGACAGCATATAGGACATAGAAGAGCAGAAGGAGCCTCAGGTTCGGTGTTTTCTGAGCCGTGGCTTCTTTTTTACTAAAAAATTGACACATTTTATAACAAATTGGCACTATCATAAAAATATAGTACCTACTATAATGAAATCAATCAGGAGCCTTGAAGGTGTATAAAACTATTTGTCTCTGAGTGAAAACAAATAGCTTTTATGGCAGGAGAAAAATTGCTTTCGCGAATTTCTCTTCGCCTCTTCGCGACAAAGCGCTCAGAAAAGAGGGGAAAAATGACTGACAGAGCAAATGCAATTGAAATAAAAAATCTGAGCAAATCATTCGGAGATCTGAAAGCAGTTGATAATCTGAGTTTTCGTGTAGAAAAAGGTGAATTGTTTGCATTTCTGGGGATAAATGGTGCAGGAAAGAGTACCACGATTTCCATTATCTGTGGACAGCAGCAAAAGGATGACGGAACAGTTCTGGTAGATGGAATTGATGTTGATCAGAAAAGTGATGATACCAAGAAGCACATCGGGGTTGTTTTTCAGGAAAGTGTACTTGATAAACCACTGACGGTGAAAGAAAATCTGAAGAGCAGGGCAGCGCTGTATGGTATTACAGGGAAGGCATTTGAAAAAAGATTGCAGGAACTGGTGGAAATACTGGGTTTTGCAGATTATCTGAATCGTCCTGTCGGTAAGCTGTCAGGTGGTCAGAGAAGGAGAATTGATATTGCCAGAGCACTAATCCACAGACCGGAGATTCTGATTTTGGATGAGCCGACGACGGGGCTTGATCCACAGACAAGAAAACTAATCTGGGGCGTTATTGAGAAATTGCGTGTAAATGAGAAGATGACAGTATTTCTCACAACACATTATATGGAAGAGGCAGCATCTGCCGGATATGTTGTAATCATTGATAAGGGCAGAATTGTTGCAGAAGGGACTCCCTATGAACTGAAAAATGCGTTTGTTCACGATTACATATCATTATATGGAGTTTCGGAGAATGAAGTCAGAGAATTAGGCTGCCAGTATAAGGAAGTCAGAGACGGATATCAGATCAAGGTTATTAATACGGCAGAAGCAACAAAACTGATTGTAGCACATCAGGATCTGTTCCGCGACTATGAAGTAGTAAAAGGTGGAATGGACGATGTTTTTCTTGCTGTTACAGGGAGAAATCTCGGAGGTGAAAACGAATGAGAACCATGATCGCGTTAGTAAACAGAAACAGAAAGTTATTTTTCAGAGATAAGGGAATGTTGCTATCTTCCCTGATCACACCGATTATCCTGATTGTATTATACGGAACTTTTCTTGCGAATGTGTATAAGGATTCTTTTCAATCGGCGCTGCCGGAATTTATGAGCGTTTCAGACAAACTGATCAATGGAACGGTTGCGGCACAGTTGACAGCAGCTTTGCTCGCAGTAAGCTGTGTGACAGTCACGTTTTGTGTGAACCTGACGATGATTCAGGATAAGGCAAATGGAACGATCCGGGATTTCAATGTATCGCCTGTGAAAAAGCCGATCGTATATCTGGGATATTTCTTTTCCACTGTATTAAATTCTCTTATGGTAAATGGACTTGCCCTGATTCTGTGTCTTGGATATGTAGCTATGATGGGGTGGTATCTGAGTGTTACGGATGTGATAATGCTGGTGGTTGATATTATCGTTCTGGTATTATTTGGATGTGTTCTGTCCAGTATCGTATGCTATCCGTTAAAAACACAGGGACAGATGTCTGCGGTCGGTACAATTGTCAGTGCCGGTTATGGTTTTGTCTGTGGCGCATATATGCCAATCTCAAATTTTGGGAGCGGACTGCAAAAGATTTTGTCCTTTCTTCCAAGTACCTATGGTACGTCCATGCTGAAAAATCATATGCTGCGTGGTGTGTTTGCGAAGATGCGGATAAACGGATTCCCGGATGAGGTGGTAAGCAGTATTGCCGATTCACTTGACTGCAATCCGGTTCTTGGCGGAAACGTGGTAAGTACCGGTGGGATGCTTCTGATCATGCTGGGTTCAGTGGTGTTGTTTGGTGTAATTTATTTGATCATGACTGCACTCACGAAAAAAAGATAGGGTTATAGGACAAAACGTGTTGATGGCTAGTCCCATTCGTTGAATGATTTATTATAATTATGTAACTCACTCCATACAATCGCGTCACCCCAAATAGAGAGGCTTTTTTCTAAGCGACTTC
>Ga0129311_1000048_pt1 | contig 118291 bp, 102 predicted proteins | sample Go1ome_FD_94435 | JGI IMG/M metagenome (GOLD analysis project Ga0129311, IMG submission 94435) | Western lowland gorrila individual fecal microbial communities from Wisconsin, USA - Go1022B metagenome | ecosystem: Host-associated > Mammals > Digestive system > Large intestine > Fecal | place... | reverse complement strand
CTTCCTGATCAGCCAGGGCCTTGTAGCGGGCGTACAGTTCGCCGTTCTTTTGGTCGTTCACCGGATAATAGGGCTCGTCCCCCGGCTTCCATTCCGCCGAATACTCCCGGCTGATCACCGTTTTGGGCTGGGTGCCGAACTCAAAGTGCTTGTGCTCGATGATCCGGGTATAGGGGGTCTCGGCGTCGGTGTAGTTCACCACCGCGTTCCCCTGGTAGTTGGGGGTATCCAGCACCTCGGTCTCAAACCGCACGCTCCGGTATTCCAGCGGGCCATAGCAGCTGCCGAAATAGGCATCGATGGGCCCGGTGTAGACCACCTTTTTGGCCTGGGCGTCCCAGCCCGCCTTGTCGGCCAGGTAATCCTGCCCCAGACGCACCTGGATGCCCTCCAGCATTCGCTGGACCATGGCGGTGTACCCACCCACCGGGACGCCCTGGTACAGGGCGTTGAAATAGTTGTTGTCGTACACAAAGCGCACCGGCAGCCGCTGAATGATGAAGGCCGGCAGCTGGCTGCAGGGGCGGCCCCACTGCTTTTCGGTGTAGCCCTTCACCAGCTTTTCGTAGATGTCGGTGCCCACCAGGCTGATGGCCTGCTCTTCCAGGTTTTTGGGCTCGGTGATCCCCGCCGCCGCCCGCTGCTCCTGGATCTTGGCCTGGGCCTGGGCCGGGGTGATCACACCCCAGAGCTTGTTGAAGGTGTTCATATTGAAGGGCATGTTGTAGATCTCGCCCTTGTAGTTGGCCACCGGGCTGTTGGTATACCGGTTGAACTCAGCAAACTGCCCCAAGTATTCCCACACCTGCCGGTTGTTGGTGTGGAAGATATGGGCACCGTACCGGTGTACCTGGATGCCCTCCATCTCCTGGGTATAGATATTGCCCGCAATATGGTCCCGCTTATCGATTACCAGGCAGCTCTTGCCTGCCTTTTTCGCCTCCCGGGCAAATACCGCGCCGTACAGCCCCGCGCCCACGATCAGATAATCGTACATACCCTTTCTCCTTTATCCGGGCCCGGCGCCCGGCCAATTTTACATTCGTTTTATTATAACCCTGGCCGGGCCCTCCCGTCAATTGCGGCCGGACGCAAAAAGGCGGCGCCCCCCAAAGGGGCGCCGCCAGAGCGCAAGGAAAAGAACATCAGGAAGCTTCGCCGTTTTTCTCCACACTGTCGGGAGAATCCACAAAGCAGGAAAGCACCGAGGCCTTGGTGACCAGGCCCACAAAGGTGCCGTTGGAGTCGATGACGCTGATGGGGAAGCGGGTCTCGGCTGCCAGAGGCAGGATATCGCTGACCAGGGCGTCGGGGGTGGTGGTGGGCAGGCCGGTGAGCATCTTGTCGGCGATGGTGGCCTTTTCCCGGATGCCGGCGATGGCGCCGTCTACCGTGAGCAGGCCGGCCAGGGTCATCTTGGGGCCCAGCACAAAGGCCGAGGACACGCCCGCCCGGCGCATCTCCTGGATGGCATGCTGGGGACCTTCGCTCAGGTGGACCACACAATCCGGGGTGACCATGATGTTCTGGGCCCGCATGACCTTGGCGCGGTCGGCGCTGCCGATAAACTGGCGCACATATTCATTGGCGGGGTGGGCGCTCATCTGCTCGGGAGTATCGATCTGGATGAGCCGGCCATCCTGCATGATGGCCACCCGGTCGCCCAGCTTGAAGGCCTCGTCCATATCATGGGTGATAAAGACGATGGTCTTGTTCAGCTGGCTCTGAATGCGCATCAATTCAAACTGCATATTCGAGCGCACCAGGGGGTCCAGAGCCGAGAAGGCCTCGTCCATCAGAAGGATCTCCGGGTCGTTGGTGAGGGCCCGGGCCAGGCCTACCCGCTGGCGCATGCCGCCGGAAAGGCTGGTGACCGGCTGGCTTTCCCAGCCCTTGAGGCCTACCATCTCGATCATTTCCATGGCCTTCTTTTCCCGCTCGATGGTGGGCACGCCCCGGATCTCCAGCCCGAAGGCCACATTGCCCATCACGCTGCGGTGGTTCATCAGGCCGAAGTTCTGGAACACCATGGAGATCTTGCGGCGGCGGTAATCCAGCAGTTCTTTCTTGCCCAGCTCGCCGATGTTGCTGTCCTCAAACCAGATCTCGCCGGTGGTGGGCCGGTGCAGCAGGTTCAGGCAGCGCACCAGGGTGGATTTGCCGCTGCCGGAAAGGCCGATGATGGCCAATATCTCGCCCCGCTTCACATCGCAGGTCACATCCCACAGGGCGGTGGTCACGCCGGTCTTCTGCTTGACCTCGTCCTTATGCATGCCCTGGCTCAGCAGCTGCATGGCCTCGCTTTTATTGGGGCCGTATAGTTTGGAAACGTTTTCCACACGAAGGATCGAATCATTTGCCATGGCGCTTCTCCTCACTTCTGTGGGCAATGCCCTGTGTAATGCGGTCCATGATGATGGCCACAATGACCACGGCCGAGCCGGCAATGATGCCGCGGCCGATCTCGATGCGGTTCACCGCGTTCAGCACTTCCATGCCCAGGCCCGAGGCGCCGATCATGGAGCAGGTGACCACCATGGCCATGGCCATCATCAGGGTCTGGTTGACGCCGGTCATGATGGTGGGCAGGGCCTGAGGAATCTGCACCTTGATGAGCAGCTGCCAGCGGGTAACGCCGAAGCTGCGGGCAGCCTCCACCACCTCGGGATCCACCTGCCGGATGCCGTGGCTGGTAAGCCGGATGACAGGCACGATGGCATAGATGGTGGTGGCGATAACGGCGGGGGCCTTGCCCAGGCCGAAGAAGAGGATGGCCGGGATCAGGTAGACGAATACGGGCATGGTCTGCATGGTATCCAGCACCGGGCGCAGCATCCGGTCCGCCTTGGCGCTGGAGGACACCAGCACGCCCAGGGGGAAGCCCAGCACCAGGGAGATGATCACGCTGGCCAGCACAATGGCCAGGGTCTCGTTCATCAGGCCCCACAGCCCGAACAGACCCACCAGAGCCAGCAGAGCCGTGTACAGGAGGCCCTTGCGGATGCCGCCGCAGAGCTTCCAGCCGCCCAGGAAGACCAGACCCAGCATCAGCCACCAGGGCATGAAGTCCAGAACCGCCTGGATGCCGCCGATCATGGCGGTGAGGCCGGCCTTGATGGCGTCAAAGAAGCCGCTGGTGCGCTCGCTGAAGGCCCGCACCGAGCTGTCGATGGCCTCCTGATCCACATCCAGCACCAGGGGGAAGTCGGTAAACCAGTTGCCGCCGGCAGCCGAAGCCCCGCTGGCCAGAGAGGCCTCGACCAGCTCGACCTTATCTTCCGGCAGCCACTCATCCAGCAGCTCGGGGTGCTGGCCCAGGAACCAGCGGGCCGTATCGGTGTAGCTGACGCCCGGGTTATCCTGCATGTAGGCCAGCGCCTCATTGGTCAGGGCGCTGGAACTGTGGAAGTTGGAAAGGAACTCGCAGAAATCCGCGTTTTCCGGGTTGTTGTAGAAATTGTTGCTGGCGGTGATGGTGACCTTTACCGAGGGGAAGGCAGTTTTGCCGGCCTTGAAATCCTCCACATTCACATAGGGCTCATCTTCCAGCAGCACCATATCGTACTTGCCAAGCAGCCAGGTGGGGTCCCAGTAATAGGCCACGATGGGCTGGCCTTTTTCATAGGCCGAGGAGATCACGCCCGCCAGGGAAGCGTCCGAGCCGGACTGAAAATAGTTGTACTCACTGTCCAGCCCATAGAGCAGATACTTTTTGTGGAGCACATCGTTGGCCTCCCAGCCGGGGATGGCGCCATAGATGCGGCCGCGGCTGGGGTCTTCCTCGTCCACAAACAGGTCGGAATAGCCCAGCAGATCCTTGACGGTCTTCAGGTCCGGAGCCATGGGCTCGATTCCCCGCTCGGCGTCGCCCTCGATGACATATCGGGGCACATACAGGCCCTGGATGTTGTCATCAAAGTTGGTGCCCAGCAGCTGATACGCGCCCGAGGCAATATCGCTCTCGTAGGTGGCGATATTGTCGCTCCAGGTTTCAATGTTCACATCGATCTCGCCTTTTTTCATGCCTTCCACCGTCACCGAAGTGCTGCCAGTGGTCTCGCTCCAGGTATAGCCATAGGCCTCCTCGGCGATCAGGCCGGCCACCGCGTTGTGGAAGCGGTTGGAATCCCACCCGGCGTCGGCAAACACGATATTCCCTCTCTGTTCCACCGCCGCCTGCCCACAGCCGGTCAGACCGGCCATCAGGGCGGCCATCAGCGCAGCCGCAAGGGACAGGGCCCGCCTTGTCTTTCTGTTTCGCATGCGCAGCTCCTTTCTTTTGCATGGGCGGCGGGGCCTTTTTCTCGGCACGGCCTCTCTGCCCTTACAGGCAAATCTCTTCTGTCTGCATCGCTTTGATACCTATTATAACAGCAAGCACCATAAAAAAAGTGTACAAAGTTTAAACTTCCTTGTTTATTTTTCTATCTTTTTGTTGGCCGGGATTCGCAAAACCATTTTTATTATTCTATATTTGGCGTTCTAAAGTTATTTTTCTTCATGCCGTGGCCGCACACCAAAACGCATAAAAAAACAGGCCGGCGGCCCTTTTTCAAGGGACGCCGGCCTGCCGAAAACAAAATTCAGCGCCGGTTGGGGCTTTTTATGCTCAGCCCTGTGCCTGGGCGGCAGCCACAGCGCAGGCCACGGTGGCGCCCACCATGGGGTTGTTGCCCATGCCGATCAGGCCCATCATTTCCACATGGGCAGGCACGGAGGAGGAGCCGGCAAACTGAGCGTCGCCGTGCATCCGGCCCATGGAGTCGGTCAGGCCGTAGCTGGCAGGGCCGGCAGCCACGTTGTCGGGGTGCAGGGTACGGCCGGTGCCGCCGCCGGAAGCCACGGAGAAGTACTTCTTGCCGTTCTCAATGGCCCACTTTTTGTAGGTGCCGGCTACCAGATGCTGGAACCGGGTGGGGTTGGTGGAGTTGCCGGTGATGGAGCACTGCACGCCCTCCAGCTTCATGATGGCAACGCCTTCCAGCACGTCGTTGGCGCCGTAGCACTTGACAGCAGCCCGCTCGCCCTCGCTGAAGGCCTTGGTCTCCACCACCTTCACCTCGCCGGTGGCGAAGTCGAAGTCGGTCTTCACATAGGTGAAGCCGTTGATGCGGCTGATGATATAGGCAGCGTCCTTGCCCAGGCCGTTCAGGATGACCCGCAGGGGCTCTTTGCGCACCTTGTTGGCGGTGCGGGCGATGCCGATGGCGCCCTCGGCGGCCGCGAAGGACTCATGACCGGCCAGGAAGCAGAAGCAGGTGGTATCCTCGCTGAGGAGCATGGCGCCCAGGTTGCCATGGCCCAGGCCCACCTTGCGCTGCTCGGCCACGCTGCCGGGGATGGTGAAGGCCTCCAGACCCTCGCCGATGGCGGCGGCGCACTCGGAAGCGGACTTGAGGCCCCGCTTCACCGCGATGGCGGTGCCCAGGGTGTAAGCCCACACGGCGTTGTCAAAGCAGATGGGCTGCACGCCCCGCACGATCTTGTCGCAGTCGATGCCTTTGGCGAGGAGCATCTCGTTGGCGGCATCCAGGGATTCCAGGCCGTTGGCCTTGAGGCATGCCTCGATCTTGGGCATGCGGCGTTCCATAGATTCAAACTTTGCCATTGCAGTCTCCTCCTCTCTTATTCCTCACGGGGGTCGATGTATTTGACGGCGCCCTGCTCGGCAGAGAAACGTCCATACGTGCCCACGTTCTTTTCATATGCTTCCTTGGGATCCTTGCCGTGACGGATGTCTTCCATCATCTTGCCCAGGCGGACAAACTGATAGCCGATGACCTCGTCGTTGGCATCCAGGGCGATCTTCTGGATATAGCCCTCGGTAAGCTCCAGATAGCGCACGCCCTTGGCACGGGTGGAGAAGATGGTGCCGGTCATGCTGCGCAGGCCCTTGCCCAGGTCCTCCAGGCCGGCGCCGATGGGCAGGCCGTCCTCGCTGAAAGCGGTCTGGCTGCGGCCGTAGACGATCTGCAGGAAGAGCTCACGCATGGCCACGTTGATGGCATCGCACACCAGGTCGGTGTTCAGGGCTTCCAGAATGGTCTTGCCAGGCAGGATCTCACCGGCCATGGCAGCGGAGTGGGTCATGCCGGAGCAGCCGATGGTCTCCACCAGGGCCTCTTCGATGACGCCGTTCTTTACGTTCAGGCTCAGCTTGCAGGTGCCCTGCTGGGGTGCGCACCAGCCCACACCATGGGTATAGCCGCTGATGTCCTTGATCTCATAGGCCTTGACCCAGGCGCCCTCCTCCGGGATGGGGGCGGGACCATGGTGGGGGCCTTTGGTGATCGGGCACATCTGTTCTACTTCATGAGAATAAGTCATAACAGTACACTCCCTTACTTTCAAGATTCCCTAAAAAACAGGTTCCTCAGAGTTTGTTTATTTCCTAACCAAGTTTTATTATAGAAAACCGCCCCCGCTTTTGCAAGAATTTTGGCCTGCCCCCCTTCAAAATTCTACCAATTCGTGCGCTTTGGGGGGCACAGCGCCCCCTTTTTGGGGCCTTTCGCCCAGAAATCTTTCGGCGCATGGGCGCACTTTTTTAGATATTAAAATTGTCGGGCTCCTGCCCCCTTCACGGGGCCTTGCCGGCGGCCCCTGCCGGCATGCGGATGCAGGCCACCGCCCCGAAACCCAGGGCCGCGGCCCCCACCGCCAGCCAGTGCCGCCCGGCCTCCAGCCCCAGCCAGGCGGCGGTGAGTGGGAAAAGAATGCTGCCCGCGCTCATGCCCAGGGCAAGAAAGCCATAGTTCACCCCCGCGTGGGCAAGGCCGAACAGGTCGGTGCCAAAGGCCGGCAGCAGGGCCGCCTGGCCGGAATAGCAGAAGGTGAGCAGGGCATAACAGCCCAGCCAGAGCCAGCCCCGGGCAAAGGCAAAGCCCGCCCCCAGCCCGGCCAGGGCCCCCAGCAGGATCATATCCGCCGCCTTGCGGCCGATCTTGTCGCTGACCAGAGGCATGAGCAGCCTTCCCCCGGCACTGCCCAGGCTGCCCAGGGCCACCGCCCAAACCGCCGCCGACTCCCCCAGCCCCCGCTCCTGCCCCAGGCGCAGCAGGATGGGGCTGAACAGCAGCACCGAGGGGGCCGCCAGGCAGACGCCGGCAGCGCAAAGCCAGTAATTCCGGGTGCGGAGCATGGCGGCGGGGGTCATATCCCGGCCGGCGGAAGGGGCGGGGGCCCCGGCGCTTTTTCCGGGCGGGTCCTTCAAAAGCAGGCTGGCCGAACCGCAGACCGCCAGGCTCAGGGCCCCCAGCCAAAAAAAGGCGGCCCGTATGCCCGCTCGGCCCGAGACAAAGCCCACAAAAAAGGAGAGGAAGGCCCCCGAGGCCCCCACCGCCGCCCCGATCACCCCGGTGGCCAGCCCCTTGCGGCCGGCAAACCATTTCTGGGCGCAGCTCATCACCGCCGGGTACAAAAAGGCGGTGCCCAGCCCCACCGGCGCGCCGAAGCCCAGGTAAAACCAGAAGGGGCTTCCCCCCGGCAGCAGCCAGGCCGCCCCCATCCCCAGGGTAAGCAGGGCGGTGCCGCAGAGCCCGGCAAAGCGGGGGCTCTTTTTATCCTGGAGGAATCCCCCCAGCACGCACCCCACCCCGAAGGAGGCCACCAGCCAGCTGAGCACCAGGCTGGCCTGCCCCTCCTCAAAGCCGTATTCCTCCATCACCGGGGGCTGAAAGATCCCCCAGGCCGCCGGAATACCGGTGAGGATCTGGATGATGGCCCCGCCGGCCAGGATGGCCGGGCCCCGGGCCCCCTGTTTTTTTCGCTGCTCCAACAAAATCCCTCCCGCCTGCGCCTTGCGCCCTTTCAGTATGGGCCGGCAGAGAGGCAAAAAAACAGCCTGCCCAAGGGGCGGGCAAGCGGTTCAGGGGGCCAGGGACAGCAAAAAGCAGAGGGAGGGTTCCGGCTCCGGCTGGCCGGGCTGGCGGCAGACCGGGGGCGGGCAGGGGTCCGGCAGGGCCCCCAGCTTTTGAAAGACATGGAGACTGTGGGCGTTGTCCGGCCGGATGCGCACCCGCAGCTGCTTTGCGCCCCGGCTTTTTCCATACCAGTCCCCAAAGGCCCGGATGGCCTCGGGGCCAAGACCCTGCCCCCGGAAGGAGGCGGCCAGGGCGATGCCCAGCTCGGGCAGGTCCCGGGTCTGCTGGATACAGACCCGGCCGCAGAACTCCCCGGTATGAAGCCGGAGAACCCCGTTCAGGTTGCCGGGGGCGCCGATCTCCCGCCAGGCGGCGGCCCGGGCGGTGCGGGCCAGGGTCTCGCTGCCCAGCAGCTCAAAGATGGTGCCCTCCAGGGCCAGGTCCACACAGGCCTCCTTATCCTCCTGGGTGAGGGGGGTGATGACCAGGCGGCCGGTCTCGATGCGAAAATCCTCCATTTCTCCTCTTACTCTCCCTTTTTTCTTTTCAGTATAGCATGGGCCTGCCCCCCGGGTACAGCCCCCCGGCCTGCCAGCACCCAGAAGGCCAGGGCCAGGGGCAGCAGGGAGAGCAGGCACTGGGCCGCCGGCAGGGCCGGGTTCCGATAAGCCCCGGTGGAAAGCCAGACCGAGAGGGGGTAAAGTTCCGGATCCCGGATAAAGGCCATGGGCTGTTCCAGCTGATTGTAGCTATCGGCCAGGGAGATCAGGATGAAAGCCGCCAGTTCCCGCCGGCAGAGGGGCAGAGCCACCCGGCCCAGCAGCCCAAAGAGCCCGGCACCCGCGTCCCGGGCGGTTTCCACCAGTTCCCGGGGCAGGGCGGAAAAGCCCCGCCAGAGCAGCAGGGTGCCCAGGGGCGAAAAAGCCCCGGGCAGGATGAGTGCCCACAGGCTGTCCAGCAGGCCCAGCTTCTGCAGCAGCAGGTACTGGGGCAGCAGCATAGCCTGGGCCGGCACCAGCACCAGCAGGGCGCAGCAGACCAGCAGGGCCCGCCGGCCGGGGAAGCGGTATTGGGCAAGACCCCAGGCCCCCGGGATGCCGGTGAGCAGCTGCCCTGCCAGGCAGCCCAGGCAGACCAGGGCGCTGCCAGCCCAGGCCCGGGCAAAGGCCCCGGGCTGGGCCAGCAGTTCCCCCCAGCCCCCCAGTGATAAGAGGGCCAGCCGGGCCAGAGGCCACAGGAAGACCCCCGCCGCCCCCCATGCCGCCAGCAGGGCCCAGCCGCCGGGCCGGGCTTTCCCAGGCCGGCTCATGGTTTTCTCCCCTCCAGGGAGTGGCGCAGGGCCGCCAGAACGCCCAGCCCCGGCCCCGCCGTGATCAAAATCAGCAGGACCGAGGCCGCCGCCAGCCTTGGGTAATTCATGTTGGCAAAATTGTTATAGAGGAAATGCTGCAGGCCATAAAGGGCATTGTCCGGGTGGGCGCCCCCCAGCAGAAAGGCCTCCCGGAAGACCCGGAAGCTGCCCAGAAGGGAAACCAGCAGGCAGCCCCCGAAGGCCGGGCGCAGAAGGGGCAGGCGCACCCGCCGGAAACAGGCCCAGGGCCCCGCCCCCAGGTCGGCCGCCGTGTCGGTGAGTTCGGCGGGGACGGCCCGCAGCGCCGCCGAGAGGAGCAGGGCGCAGCAGCCGGTATTTTTCCACAAAAAGAGGGCCAGCAGGGCCCCCACTCCCCCGGCCCCCTCAAAGGCCAGGCCCGGGAAGAGGGCCTTCAGGGCCGCCACGGAACAGGCTGCCGGCACCATGGCCGGGAAAAAGCCGCAGGCCGCCGGCCGGCCGCTGCCTTTCTGCCACACCAGGGCAAGGCCCAGCCCCAGCGCCGCCGAAAGAGGCAGAGCCAGGGCCCAGAACAGGAGGGTATTGCCCGCCGCCAGCAGAAAAGCCCGGTTGGCCAGCAGCTCCCGGTAATTTTCCAGCCCCACAAAACTGCCCCCCATCCCCCGGCTCAGGCTGCGGGCCAGGGCCAGGGCAAAGGGCGCCAGGTAGAGCGCCCCCACCCCCGCCGCCGCGGGCAGGCAGCAGAGGGCCCCTTCCAGGGCCTGCCTTTTTTGCTGCTTCATGGCTGCCTCCTCATTCGTCCAGATACAGTTCCAGCCGGGGGGTGAGGGTATCGATCAGCTCTTCCAGGCTTATGAGTCCCCCCAGATACTCCCGGTAGGCCTCGTTCAGCAGGCTGTCCCCATCCGGGTTTTTGCCCAGGTCCACCGAATAGGTCCAGAGAGATTGGAGATGCACCCCATTGATCTGCCCCAGCACCGATTCCAGGCTGCCCAGGGCCTGCAGCCCCAGGTCCTGCCCCAGACCTTCCAGCCATTCCTGCTTTTCCTCCTCCTCTTTGGCCAGGGTCACCCCGAACAGTTCCTCGTAGGCGGCCAGCTGCTCCTGGGTGGGGTCCAGCCACCAGATCGTTTGGGCATGGGCCAGCCGGGCCTTGAGGGCCGCCTCCAGGCTGGAACGGCGCACCGGCAGGGTGGTCAGGGTGCTGGGATAGGCGGACATATCCTGCCCTTCCTCCAGCAAAAAGGCCAGCAGGGCTGCCGCCGCCCGGGGATTCCGGGTGTTGGCGCCGATGGCGCTCCAGCATTCTACCTGGGCGGTGGCCCCGCCCTCTTCGTTGGGCAGGGGCAAAAAAATCTCCCCGCCTCCTTCCGCTTCCATCACCTGGGCCAGATCGATGAGGCCCCCAAAGTCGTCTATGTAGAGCAGCAGCTCCCCCTGGGCCAGCTGGCGGGCCATCTCTTTCCGGTAGCCGGTCATCCCCAGCTGCTGCACCTGGGCCACATAGCTGCCCCCGTCGCTGAGCAGGAAATCCACCCCCTGGGTGATCTGCTTCTGGGTTTCCAGCATCCGGCATACCTCCTGCTCTGCCAGGTTCACCTTCCCCTCTTTTTCGTCCAGTATGGGCAGGGCCAGGTTGGTGGTGAGGTCGCCGTAAAGCTGGGCCGGGGCGCCGCTCTGGCCGCTCACCCGCTCCAGTTCCTCCAAAAAGGCCTGGGTGTCATGCCCTGCCTGCCCGTCAAAGTCGGCCTTTTCCAGGGCCGCCCGGTCGGCCAGGCAGAGGAGCAGATCAAAGGAAAGGGGCAGGATGTACTGGCCGCCCTGCCACTGGCCTGCCTCCATGATTCCGGGCCAGAAATCCCCGCCGGCACAGTCCACCCCGAACTGGGCCAGCAGCTCCCCGCATTCCAGAAAGGCCCCGTTCTGCATGGCCTTTTCCATATCCGGGAAGAGATTGAAGCTGGTGAACCGGGGCCCAAACAGGAATACATCCGGCCCTCCCCCTGCCAGGATCTGGGTATTCAGGGCCTCGATCTGGGCCTGACGGGCCTCCCCGTCGCTGATGCCCCCCACCGGGCTCACCAGTTCCAGCTCCACCTCCGGGTAGCGGGCACAAAAGGCGTCGATGGCCTGCCGGATGGGGTAGTTCACCAGGGTATCGTCGGCAAAGCTTTGTTCCAGATAGACGGTAAGGCTGCCGCTGACCGGCTCCTCCTGAGGGAGCGACCGGGAAACAGAGGACGAAGCCGCCTGCCCGCCGCAGCCTGCAGCCAGCAGGGCGCAGGCAACCAGCGCCCCGCACCGCCTTGCGTTTTTCCCATAGGCCATGGCCTTCTCCTTTCTCTTATCCGCCGTTTTCCAGCTGGGGCAGCTTGTCCGGGTGCCAGAGGGCAGGGGGATACAGCTGCCCCTCGATGCGCACCTGATAGCGGCAGAAGGGGCCGGTGGCAAGGCCTGTCTGCCCCACCCGGGCGATGGGCTGTCCCGCCCGCACCCACTGGCCTGGTGTTACCAGCAATTCCGAACAATGGCCGTAACTGGTGGAAAGATCCGGCTCCAGCCCATGTACCAGCACCAGGGTCAGGCCCTGATCCTGGGTCTCGCCGGCGGCCAGAACCACCCCGTCGGCCGCCGCGGTGATGAGGGTACCCGGCTCGGCCACGATGGAAAGCCCCGAAACCTGGGATCGGGAGCAATACCGGTACCCCTCCACCGGCCATTCCAGGCGCAGCAGCTTTTCCGGCTCGGCCAGGTCTCCTGCTTTCTCTTCCGGCCCGGGCAGAAAATTTTCGGGCCGGCTCAGGGCCCCCTGCAGCAGCCGGCTGCCCTCTTCCAGCCCGCCCAGCTCCTGCCGGCAGAAAGCCTGTACCGGCAGGCAGGCCAATACCAGGGCCAGGGCCAGCACCGAGAGGCCCCGCCGCCCAAAAGCTGCCCCTCCCCGGCGCAGGGCCAGGATGCGGGTTTCCAGCTGGCGGCCCCGGCGGGAAAATTCGCTGCCCCCCGGCCCCGGCGCCTTTTCGGCAAAGGCCAGCAGAAGCCCGGCGTATTCCCGCCTTTCTTCCGGGCCCATTCCTCCGCAGACGGCCCGGTCGCTTTCCAGCTCACAGGCTTCCTCCAGCCTGCGGCGCAGGGCCGGCACCAGGGGATCGAACCAGTACAGGATTCCCACCGCCCCGCCCAGGGCCTTGAGCCGAAGATGCCCCCGGCGCAGGTGGGCCGCCTCGTGGCGCAGCATCCAGTCCTGCCGCTCTTCCCGCTCCCCGTTCCGGGGCAGATAGAGGGCCGGGCGGAAAAGCCCCGCCACAAAGGGCTGGCCCTCCCCTTCCAGGACCCAGACCCGGCCGGGCCGGCCCAGAACCTGGGCCCAGGCCCGGCAAAGTTCCTCATCGGCGGGGCGGCGGCAGCGGCGCAGCCGGGCCTGAAAACCCAGCCAGCCCGCCCCTTTCCAGGCCGCCAGGGCCAGGGCCACCGCCAGCCAGAGCCAGCCGGCCAGGAAGGCCCATTCCCCCAGGGCCGGGCCCTCGGCCAACCGGAAGGCAGCCCCGGTGAGAGCTTGGCTGCCTTCCCCGGCAGTCTGGGTCAGGGCCTGGCCGGCCACCGCCCCCTTCACCGCACCGCCGGGCAGGGCGGCGGGCACCAGGCGCAGGGCCAGGGCCGCGCCCCAGACCCAGGCGGGCAGGGCCCGGCCTCGGGCCAGAGCCGGCAGCAGCAGGGCCGCCGGGACCCCTGCCAGCGCCATGGGCAGGGCCCAGCCCCAGAAAGCCCCGCTCACCGGAATTCCCCTTCCAGCAGCTTTTTCAGCCGCTCTTTTTCCTGGTCGGTAAGGGCACCCTGGCCGCTCAGCCCTGCCACCAGGTCGCTCACATGTCCGCCGTACCACTCCTCCACAAAGGTGCGGGCCTGCCGGCCGGCAAATTCCTCCCGGCTGAGGGCGGGCCGGTACAGCCGCCGGCCCCCCTCCTTATAGCTGGTGAGCACCCCCTTTTCACACAGCCGCTTTAAAAAGGTAGCCACGGTGGGGGCCTTCCAGCCCCGCCGCCGGCTCAGGGGCTCCAGGTCGCTGCCGCTGGCCGGCCCTTCCTTGCCCCAGATCACCTGCATGATCTCGTATTCTGCCGAGGATAAACGCATGGGAAAGCTTCCTTTCTACAAAATGTCTAATTCAAGGATAACGACTACCGCCCCTGCCGTCAAGGATTTTCTACGTTTTGTCAAAATCCGTGGCATAAAAAAGCCCGGCCCCGAAACTTCGGGGCCGGGAATAAAGCCGCAAAAGGGATGCTGCGTCCGGCAGGGAAACTTTTAGCCGATGCCGCCCAGCACCGCGCCCGCAATCAGGGCGATGAGGGCCAGAGGCACATAGACAAAGCGGCCCAGCACAAAGAAGGTCTCGCTCACCGGCTTGTGGGCGCCCTCGTTGACGGCCGCCCGGCCTTTTTCCTCCTGCAGTACCCAGAAGAACATGATGCCCGCCAGCATGGCGCCCAAGGGGCAGATGTAGATGGAGACCATATCCATCCACTGGCTGGTCCAGGGCTGGATGAGCAGGGAGACAAGGCAGCCCAGCAGCCCGATCAGGGCCACGGCGGGCAGGCGCTTGAAGCCCAGCCGCTCCTGCAGGGCGGCCACCGGGGTCTCGTACAGGTTGATGAGGGAGGTGACCCCCGCAAACAGCACGCAGACGAAGAAGACCATCCCCACCACCTGGCCGCCGGGCATGGCGTTGAATACATTCACCAGGTAGATGAACATCAGGCCGGGGCCGCTGGTGGAAAGATCGCCGCCGCCCGCTGCCATGGCGGGAATGATGACGAAGGCGGCCAGCAGGGCGGCCATGGTATCAAAAACCGCCACATTGCGGGCCGAGGCCACCAGGTCCTCGTTCTTGCCCAGGTAGGAGCCATAGATCACCGAGCCGTTGCCCGCCACCGAAAGGGAGAAGAAGGCCTGCCCGAAGGCAAAGATCCATACCTTCCAATCCAGCAGGCCGGCAGGGCTGAGCCGGAAAATGTAGGAGTACCCTGCCCCGGAGCCGGGCAGAAAGAAGATGTACACGCCCAGCACCACAAACAGGAAGAAGAGCACCGGCATCATGATCTTGTTGGCCTTTTCGATGCCGCCGGCAATGCCCATGGCAATGATGGCCAGGGACACCACCAGGCCCACAATCTGCCAGGCGCTGTTGCCTACGTTGAACAGGCCGCCGCTCACCATCATGCCCGCCGCCTGGGGCAGGGAGTCCGAGCCGGGGGCGGCAGCGTTGAAGGTATCCACAATGGCGTTCATATCGGCGCCCAGGCCGTACAGCCCGCCGCTGAGGGCCATGAAGGTGTACTTGAAGATCCAGCCCACCACCACGGTATAGCCGATGGCCAGCATCAGGGAGCCCACCACCGGCAGAAAGCCCACCATCTCGCCGGGCCTTTTCTTGCCGGTGCGCTGGCCGGTGCAGTAGCCGAAGGCCCCGATGGGGCCGGCGCCGGCAGTGCGGCCCAGGGCAAATTCCTCGATCACGCCGGTGGAGCTGATAAGGAACACAAAGAGGAAATAGGGCAGCAAAAAGGTCATGCCCCCATACTGGGACACCATGATGGGGAACCGCCAGATATTGCCCATACCCACGGCCGAACCGATACACGCCAGGGTAAAGCCCCACCGGCTGCGGAACCCATCCCTGTTCTGCAAGCTTTTTTTGTTGCTCATGCTTTGTGCAAATCCTTTCTTTATTCTTTTTCGGGGGCCACGCAGGCGATGGAAAGCTCACGCAGCTGCTTTTCGTCCACCTGTTCGGGGCAGCCGCTCATCACCTCGCCGGCGTTCTGTACCTTGGGGAATGCGATCACGTCCCGGATGGAATCCTTCTTGAGCATCAGCATCACCAGCCGGTCCAGCCCGTAGGCCATGCCGCCGTGGGGGGGCGCGCCGTACCGATAAGCGTCCATCAAAAAGCCGAAGCTCTCCCGGGCCCGCTCCTCGGTGAAGCCCAGGGCATGGAACATCTTATCCTGCAGGTCGGGGTCGTTTACCCGGATGGAACCGCCGCCCAGCTCCACGCCGTTCAGCACGATGTCGTAGGCAATGGCGTAGCACTTGCCCGGGTCGCTTTCCAGAAGAGGAATGCTCTCGGGGGTGGGCATGGTGAAGGGATGGTGCATGGCCATCCAGCGGCCCTCCTCCTCACTGTACTCAAAGAGGGGGAAGTTGGTGACCCACAGGAAATTGAACTTGTTCTCGTCGATCAGGCCATACTTGCGGCCCACCTCCAGGCGCACCTGGCCCAGGATGGTGCAGCAGCGCTGCCACTTGGCGTCGCTGCATACCAGCAGCACGTCGCCGGTCTCGGCGCCGGCGGCGGCGCGCAGGGCGCTCTTTTCCTCCTCGGTGAGGAATTTTTCAAAGCTGGAGGTCTCCCCGTCGGCGGTGAGGCGGGTATAGGCCAGCCCCTTGGCGCCGTAGGTCTTGGCCACCTCCACCAGCTTGTCGATGTTCTTGCGGGTGAGCTTGTCGGCCAGGCCCTTGCAGTTGATCAGCCGCACGCTGCCGCCGGCCGAGAGGGCGCCCTTGAAGGGGGCAAACTGGCTGCCCGCCAGAACCCCGGAAACATCCTGGATCTCCAGCCCGAAGCGGGTATCCGGCTTGTCGCTGCCGAACCGGGCCATGGCCTCGTCCCAGGGCATCCGCTGGAAGGGGGTGGTCAGCTCCACACCCAGCATCTCTTTCCAGAGCTTTTTCAGCAGGCCCTCGTTCAGGGTCATGATGTCATCTTCGGTGACAAAGCTCATCTCTTCGTCGATCTGGGTGAACTCGGGCTGACGGTCGGCCCGCAGGTCCTCGTCCCGGAAGCAGCGGGCGATCTGGAAATACCGGTCAAAGCCGGAAAGCATCAGGATCTGCTTGTACAGCTGGGGGGACTGGGGCAGGGCGTAGAAATGCCCCGGCTGCACCCGGCTGGGCACCAGATAGTCCCGGGCGCCCTCCGGCGTGGACTTGATGAGCATGGGGGTCTCGATCTCGCAGAAGTGGTTGTCGCAGAAGTAGTTGCGCACGATCTGGCAGATCTTGCTGCGCAGCACCAGGGGCTGATGCATCACCGGGCGGCGCAGGTCCAGATACCGGTACTTCAGCCGCAGCTCATCTTTCACCTGCACCTCATCCCGGATCTCGAAGGGAGGGGTCTCGGCCTCGCTCAGCACTCGCAGCTCGCTCACATACAGCTCCACATCGCCGGTGGCGATCTTGTCGGTCTTGGCGGCCCGTTCCCGCAATACGCCCCGGGCGATCACCACATATTCACTGCGCAGGCTCTGGGCCTTGCTGAACACCTCGGCAGGGGTGCCGTCGTCAAACACCAGCTGCAGAATACCGGTGGTATCCCGCAGATCACAGAAGATGATGCCGCCCTTATCCCGGCTTTTGGCCACCGAGCCGGCCACCACCAGCTCGCTGCCCGCATCGGCCAGGCTCACCTCGCCGCAATAACGGGTGCGGCGCAGATTTCCCATCGTTTCCATACTTTGTTCCTCTTTCCCTGAGGGGCCCGCAAAAGGCCGCCTGATTGAGATTTCTTGCTTTTTCAGCGTATTGTTTATTATACCGTTTTCCCCATGGGTTGACAAGGGCGGCCGCCCGCCCAAAACGCATAACGGGCCCCGCGCCGCGCGCGAAGCCCGTTTGACTGTTTCCTGTTTTTTCTTACCCCTGAGGATTCAGGATGGTGCGCCAATCCAGATCGCCCCGATCCAGGCCGTGGATGAGCACCTCGGCGGTGGCAATGTTGGTGGCAATGGGGATATTATGCACATCGCACAGCCGCAGCAGGTTCATCTCGTTGGGCTCGCTGGGCTTGGCGTTGATGGGATCACGGAAAAAGAGCAGCAGGTCGATCTCGTTGCAGGCGATGCGGGCCGCGATCTGCTGGTCGCCTCCATGTGTGCCGGACAAGAACCGCTGGATGGGCAGGCCGGTGGCCTCGCTCACCAGCTTGCCCGTGGTGCCGGTGGCAACCAGGGTATGCTGGCTGAGCACCCGACAATATGCAATACAGAACTGTACCATCAGCTCTTTTTTGGAATCATGGGCGATCAGTGCAATATTCATCTCTTACACACTCCCGTCTTTCACTAAATTCGTTGCGCTTGTGCGCCATAGTTCGGCCATTCAGCCAATGCCGGCGCGGGGCACGGCCAGGGGAACCCGCTTGCCTTCCAGCCGCTGGGCCAGGCGATCCAGGGCGGTAAAGGCCAGGTTGCCCTCGGGCAGGGCCGTCGAGCCGGCGGCCGCCTGCTGGATCTGGCGGCTTTCCGGGATGACGGCGATCAGCTGGGCGCCCACCGTATCGATGCACTCATCCAGGTCCCGCACCGCGCCGCCCCGGAAGGAATAGCCGGTGAGCCGGTTGACCACCAGGCGGATCTGCCGCATACCGCCCTCATACAACGCATCGGATACGATCCGCCCGTCCCGCAAAGCCACCGGGTCGGGCGTCTGCACCAGAAGGGCCCCGCCGCTCACCGAGGCGGCCGCCAGAAAGGCGTCGCCCATGCCGGCAGCGGTGTCCAGCAAAAGATAATCAAAATAATCGGTCATACGGTCCACAAGCACCTTGAGCGCTTCGGGCCGGACCACACCCCCCTCATAGGGCGCGGAGATGACGCTGAGCCCCGGGTACAGGGGGCTTTCCACCACGGCCTTGCTGCCCTCACAGCGGCCGGCCAGCACATCCTCTATATCATACACGGTTTTGCCGTAGACACCCGCAATGATGTCCACACTGCGAAGGCCGCTGTCCAGTTCGATCAGCAAAACCTTCTTGCCCTGGGCCGCCAGCCGGCCGCCCAGCAGCACCGCCACCGTGCTCTTTCCCGTACCGCCTTTGCCGGAAGCGATCATCCAGATCTTTGATTCCACCCTCATGTTCGACCGCCGCTCCCTCTGCCAAAGGACACTATAACCAATTATCATATTAGCAGGAATGGGCCGCTTTTGCAAGATATTTTGTATAATACCCAAAAAAATTCTCGCTTTTTGCCGGTTTGTATAGTGCAACTCTACATTTTCAGCCGTCTTGCCTTGTCAGGCCTCCCCGCCCCTTTACAAAGGGGATGGGGGCGAGTATAATAAAAGCCGTTCTTTACAGACGGGGAGCCCTGGCTGAGAGGAAACCGCTCTTTCGCGGTTTCGACCCGCATCACCTGATCCGGATAATGCCGGCGTAGGGTTCTGGATGGATGGGATTCATCAGCGGGGCGCCTGTTTGGGCGCCCTTTTTGTTTTCTTCGGGCGCGGGAACAGAATTTTTGAAAGATGAGCGAGGAGGAGGTTTCACAAAAAAGAACGGACAGCTGTCCGGCGGCGGGGGGATATTCCCGCAGCGGGCCGAGGGGGAGCGCCCTATGACCCGGCCGGATGCCTGACAAAGAGGCGCGGTGTTTTGCCCGCGCCCTGCGATGGGAGGCCGTGTTCCGGCCTGAGAGGAAGCCAGCAAGCTTCGACCGGCCGGCAGATGCCGGGGAAAGGGCCCTGCCCTGCCCCGCCGGGCTTTCTGCCGGGTGAGCCCCTGTAAAAGGAGGGCGCGCCGCGGGATTTCTTTGTCTTTTCAGTCGGCCTGTCCCCCTCTTTACAGCAGTTTGCCGGGCGGCCCTGCCGCCCCCCGAATGATGGAAAAGAGGTATTTTTTATGAACCATTCTCAGATCAAGAAACTGGCCCTTTGCGGCCTGCTCTGCGCCCTGGGCGTTGTGGGCAGCACCTTTTCGATCCCGGTCTTTGCTTCCCGCTGCTGCCCCATGCAGAGCATCGTGAACGTGGTGGGCGCGGTTCTGCTGGGCCCCGGCTACGCGGTGGGCGTGGGCTTTGTGATCAGCCTGCTGCGCAACCTGATGGGCCTGGGCACCCTGTTCGCCTTCCCCGGCAGCATCTTCGGCGCTTTGATGGCCGGGCTGTTCTACCGCCAGTGCAAAAAGCTCTGGGCCGCCTGCCTGGGTGAGTGCTTCGGCACCGGCATTCTGGCCACCATCAGCGCCTGGCCCATCGCTACCCTGATTATGGGCCAGGAATGCGCCATGTTTACCTATCTGGTGCCCTTCCTCACCACCGCCGTCTGCGGCTCCATCATTGGCGGTGTCTTTCTCTTTGCCCTGGAACGCACCGGCGCTCTGAAGGAGATGCGCTCCATCAGCGAAAAATAAAACTTTGGCAGAGGCTTGCCCCCCAGGGGGCGGGCCCCTGCTTTTTTGTCGCCAAAAACCGGGGCTTTGCTTTTGCCCCTCCCCTTTCCCCGGCCGCCCTTTTTCCCGGCGGCCCTTGTGAGGTATCATGATGGATTCTTTTTCTCTCCCGGCCCGGCAGAAATTGCTGGATTTCGGCGCCGAGAGCAGCCGCCTGGCCTGGGCCGCCAAGGATCGGGGCGAACCGGTGGGCTGGATGAGCACCAAATTCCCCGCCGAGATCCCCGCCGCCCTGGGCCTTGTCACCTGCTGCCCGGAAAGTCAGGCCGCGGCCCTCGCCTCGGCTGGGCAGGGCGGCCCGCTCTGCAGTGCGGCGGACGGTCTGGGCTTCTGCGCCGATCTGTGCAGCTATTCCCGAATCGGGCTGGCTCTGGCGGCCGGCTGCCAGGAGGGCGGGCCCCGCATCCCCCTGCCGGATTTTCTGCTCTGCTGCAACAACATCTGCTGCAACATGCTCCAGTGGTACCAGAACCTGGCCCGCACCCTGGATATCCCCCTCTTTCTTCTGGATATCCCCTACACCGCCCAAAATGAGCCGGACGGGGAACTGATCGGCTATCTGCGGGCCCAGTTTTCCACCCTGACCCGCCGGCTGTCGGCCTTTGTGGGGCGGCCCTGGCAGGAAGAGGCCTTTTCCCGGGCCTGCCGGGGCGCGGTGGACTCGGCCCTGGCCTGGCAGGAGGTGGGGGAACTGCTGAAAGACCCCCTTTGCCCCTGGGACGGGATGGAGTTGTTCGACTATATGCCAGTGCTGGTGAGCCGGCGCTGCGATCCCCGCACCGCCGGCCTGCTCCGGGAGCTGGGCCGGGAATTGGCAGCCCTGCCCCGGGCCGAAAGGCCGGCCCGGGCCCGGCTGATGCTGGAGGGCACCCCCTGCTGGCCCCATCTGCGGCAGGTGCTGGCCCCGCTGCGGCAGGCCAATATCCAGATCACCGCCGACACCATCACCCCCTCCCTGGGGTTTGTCTACCAGGACCTGGACGGGCTTCTGAGGGCCTACTGCGGCACCATCAACGGCTCCACCCTGGCCAAGGGGCTGGCCGACCGGGCCCGGCTCTGCCGTGAGAGAGGGGTGGACGGCATCCTCATGCATTTGAACCGGAGCTGCCGGCCCTGGAGCGGGGTGCTGCCCCAGCTGGGCCGGGGCCTTGCGGGGGAGGGCTGGGCCGTGGTGAGCTTTGACGGGGACCAGGCCGACCCGGGCGGTTTTGCCGGGGCTCAGTATGCCACCCGGGTGCAGGGGCTTCTGGAAATGCTGGAAAAAGGAAAGGAGGCGGGCGCATGACCCCCACTTTGGAAAAGCCGGAGGAGATGCAGCCCCTGCTGGACTGGTTCGCCCAAACGGCCGAAAACCCCAGGGCTCAGCTGGAAGCCGCCCTGGCCCGGGGAGAAAAAGCGGTGGGCTGCCTGCCCTATTTCGCCCCGGAAGAGCTCATCCACGCCATGGGAATGCGGCCCTTCGGGCTTTGGGGCACCGGGGGGCTTTCCTGCTCCCTCAGCGCCGGGTATTTCCCGCCCTTTTACTGCTCCCTGGCCCGCACCAGCCTGGAACTGGCCCTGCGGGGCAGCCTGCGGGGGCTCTGCGCCGTGACCGGCACCCTTCTGTGCGATACCCTTCGCCCCCTTTCCCAGAACTGGGCGGCGGCCCTGCCCGGGCTGCCCTTCCTGCCTCTGGCCTGCCCCCAGCAGCGCCAGGAGGTATACGCCCTCACCTATTTCCGCAGCCAGTTGGAAGGGCTGGCCCGCCGGCTGGAAGAACTGGGGGGCCGCCCCCTCGACCCCCAGGCCCTGCAGAACAGCCTGGAGGTGTACAACGCCAGCCGGGCGGCCCGGCGGCGATTCGTGGCCCTGGCCGGGCGGAGGGGCGGCCTGATCCCTCCCCTTACCCGGTGCCAAGTGCTGAAAGCGGCCCTCTTTGCGCCGGTGGAGGAATACCTGCCCCGGCTCACCCGGCTGAACCGACAGCTGGAAGCCCTGCCTGACCAGCCCCCCAAGCTGCCCCTAACGGTAAGCGGCATTCTCTGCGACAGCCCCGCCCTGCTGCGGGCCTTTGAGGGGGCCGGCTTCACCATCGCCGCCGACGATCTGGCCCAGGAAAGCCGCTCCTTCCGGGTGGACGCCCCCCAGGACGAGGACCCGCTGCTGGCCCTGGCCATGCGCTTTTGCGCCCAGAGCGCCGACCCCTTGCTTTATGACCCGGACCCTGCGCTCCGTCCCCGGCATCTGGTCAGGCTGGTACGGGAGAGCGGTTCCCGGGGGCTGGTGCTGGTGCTGCAGCAGTTCTGCGATGTGGAAGAGATGGAGTGGCCCGCCCTGAAAGCCGAGCTGGACCGGCAGGGCATCCCCAGCCTGGTGATCGGCGCCGACCAGGAAATGACCGATTTTGGCCAGGCTTCCACCCTGCTGGAGGCCTTTGCCGAACGGCTGGGCTGAAAAACAGAACAAAAAGGCCCCGGCAGTTAGCGGGGTGTTCGTAAGACAGTAAAATAGATAAAGGGCGTGACCGCGAATGAACCGCTCCCTGTCTACTTGACAGGGAGCGGTTCACCCCGCCTTTGGGCGTTGTTCGTTAGACAGTTAATTATGCAAAATGACAGCCGCAAAGCGAGGCAAGGGATGCGGCCCCTTGTACGGAACGCAGTGACGCACCCCAGACATTCAGGGAGCCGAGCTGTTCGGTCTCGCAGGGCGCACTTCTATACGGGTTTAACCCGTATAGAAGTGCGCCCTTAGTATCAGTTCGACAAACTTGAATTTGTGGAGGATAGCTATTGTCCGTCAAGGTTGATATCCTGCCAAGTCAGAGCACACGCTTCTCCGATACGAAGTCCTGTGTAGTAGGCTATCTGCATCGGGAGCAATGCAGGATTGTCTTTCTTTTTCAGAAAGTCCTCCAACATTAAAAACTGATCCTCAACATCAGCAAGGTAAGATTGCAGCTTGCCGCTTATCAGCAAATCCGTGTAAAGTACCTTTTTATACTCCCGAATATATCGCAGATGTCGATGTCCCCATATGCCGATATGCCTTTCTTCTTTTTCAGCGGGTAATTCCAAACAAGGAATGTAATAATCGCCCTGCAACTCATACCAAAGACCGTTTTACTCGTTATAAATGTACTTTTCCACTATGTGATCCTCCAAAATAATATATTCGCACATACATCACAGGTTCCCGATTGCCACAATTTGTTATGTCGTGTTACGAGTTTTTTCTTCCCTCAATTTTTCCCTTATGAGGTTGCGATGGAAGAATAAATTGTTTTGAAATCGTATAAAGGAATAAGGTGAGCACACTGCGAAAAATCCTTTATTTGCAAGGCGTCTGGAGGATTTTATTGATAACCTGTAACCTCTGTTAAGAGGTCATAATTTGTGGAAATTCAAATCGGAGTTTATCGGTCTGTTTAAACGTATCATACGGCTTCAATTTATGCAAGAACAGTCCCGGCAGACATTGCTGCCGGGACTGAAACTGTTTTACGAACGCTCCCGATTCTTGCCGGGGCCTTTCTTTTTTATGGGTTATTCCAGCAGCTCCCCTTCGGCGGTGGGCTGCAGGGTATCGGTGCGCTCGAAGAAATAGGAGTCAAAGATATCCACCACGGCGGGGGCCACATAGCTGCCGCCGCCGCCGTATTCGATGGCCACCGCCACCGCGATCTCCGGGTCCTCGGCGGGGGCATAGGCAATGACCACACCGTTGGCATAATAGGTATTGCCTCTGGAGCTGGTCTTGAACACCTCGCCCCGCTGGGGGCTGCCGGTCTTGGCGGCAATGGTGATGGGGTAGCCGATGAATGCGTTGGTGTATTCCGCCACCCCGATCATGCCCTGACGGATGGTCTCAAAGGCCCCGTTGGTATCCTCCACCTGCTCCACGACCTCGGGCTCTACCTCCATGATCATCTCGCCAGTGTTGGTGTCCTGCAGGCCAGCCACCAGATGGGTGCGGTACCGGGTGCCGTTGTTGGCCAGGGTGGCCGCATAGGTGGCCAGCTGGACAGGGGTGACCAGGGTGTTGCCCTGGCCGATGGCCGCCTGCAGTTCCAGGCCGTTGCCGTAGTTCTCGTCCTCCTTGGTGGTGAGCTGGCCCACCGCCTCGCTCACCTCCACACCGGTGGGGGTGGCCAGGCCCAGCTTGTAGGCCATGGTATCATAGGCCTCAATGCCCACCCGGCGGCCCACATCATAGAAGAAGATATTGCAGCTGAACTTGATGGCATTGATCACATTGATGGGGCCCCGGTGACCCAGCTGCAGGCAGCGGGGCTGATAGTCGGTATAGAAGGAATAGGGGTTGGTACAGTTCACCGTCTCATCGGCGGTGATGGTGCCGCTGGTCAGGCCGGTGGCCGCCACCACCGGCTTGAAGGTGGAACCCGGCGAATACAGCCCCTGCAGAGCCCGGTTGTAAAGGGGCAGGCTCTCATCCTGGGCGTACTCGCTGTAATTGCTGCTGTACAGGTTCAGGTCATAGTTGGGGTAATTGGCCAGGGCCAGGATGCCGCCGGTCTTCACATCAATGACCACGGCGGCCCCCGCGTTGGCCTCCTTGCCCACGCCCTCGGCAGCGGTCTGCTGCAGGGTGAGGATCCGGTTTTCCAGGGCCTGCTGTACCTTTTCCTGGAAATCCTTGTCGATGGTGAGCACCACGGTCTTGCCGGGCACCGGCTCCTTGGTGACGGTGGTACTCTGGATCTCGCCGTCGGAATTGCAGACGATCTCCTGGGTGCCGTCGGAACCTCTCAGCTCATCCTCGTACACCAGTTCCAGGCCGCTCTGGCCGATCAGGTCGCTCATCTTGTAGCCCTTGTCCCGCAGGGCATAATCGTCGGCTACCCACTGTTCCCGGGTGATCTTGCCCACACTGCCCAGCACATGGGGCAGGATGGTGCCGTCCGGGTAGCTGCGCAGGCTGGTCTCCACGATCTCCACCCCGGGCAGGCTGAGGCTGCGCTCCTTGATGGTGGCCATAGTCTTGACCGACACATCGGTGGCCAGAGTGAAGTTGTTGTTGTTGGAAAATTCCTCCAGCTTCATCTGGTACCGGATGCCGCCCAGGATCCGCTGCCAGTAGGGGTCATATTCCTCCAGCTTAAAGGTCTCCACGATTTTTTCCATCACGTTGTCGGCACTGGCGTACTGCTGCAGCCCCAGGGCCGTTTTCAGGGTGGCCAGCCGGGTCTGCTCGCTCTCGTTGTCCTCGGCAGCCGTGAAGGTATAGCGGCCGTTTTCATCCGGTTCGCTCACCAGCATGGTGTCGTTCCAGCTCTCCCCGTTTTCCTGGAAGATGGTCACCAGTTCCTGAAGGATGGCGTTCAGGTCGGCCTCGCCCCGCATCACATTGTTCAGCACCACATTGTAGCCGGTGGTGTTGGTGGCCAGGCTGCGGCCGTATTTATCCACGATATTTCCCCGGGCCGCGGTGATGTCAAAGCTGTAGGTATAGGTGCTGGAAGCCTGTTCCCGGTAGCTTTTGCCTTCCAGAACCTGCAGCTTGATGAGCCTGAGCAGGAAAATCGCCATGACCAACGCGCCCAGGCCAATCAAAAAGGCCACCCGGCGCTGCTCGGTCTTCTGGCCGCGCCCTCCCTTATCGTTCAAAGGCCCCCGCCCCCTTTCCGTTTTTCATCAGCTTTCGCCCCATCGGACATGCACCGCCCTTGCCCCCACAAAGGCCAGGGGGGAAAGGGCTGCCGTAAAGATCAGCGTGGGCAGCACCACGGTGCAGTACTGCTGCAGGCCATTGGGATAGCCCCGCATGGCATAAAAAAACAAAAAGTCTGTGCTGAGCAGCAAAAGGGCCGACCCCGCCACCAGCAACAGGAAGTTGGCCGAGGTCTCCTGCAGATACATCCGCACAATGATGGAGGCCACAAAGCCCAGCACCAGCAGCCCCAGGGCCAGAAGGCCCACGGTGCGCCCGGCGGTGTAATCCCACAAAAGGCCGCACACCGCCCCGAACAGCGCCCCGGCATATTCCCCCTCAAACAGGGCCACCGCCAGGCAGAGGGGCAGGATGAAGATGGGCTTGGCCCCGCCGATGGTGAACAGCCCCGGCATGGTCTGCAGGGTGGCAGCCACCAGAAGCATCAGGCTGTAGGCGGCCCACTTGGTCGCCAGCCGCAGCCGGCGCTGTCGCTTGGATTCCATCCCCGGTTCCCTCCTTTTTCTTTACGAGCCGGCGGGGGAAGATCACTCCTCCTGCCCGTCGTCCCGGTCCACAATCACGAATACATGTTTGAGCGAGTCGATATCCTGCCCGGGGCGGACCACCGCCACCATGGATTTGCCGCTGCTCTCGGGCACCAGTTCTTCCACCGTACCCACCAGGATATCCGCAGGGAAAACCCCGCCCAGCCCGGTGGTGATGATCTCATCCCCCACGGTGGCCTGGGTATCCCGGCTCAGGTTGGTGAAGGTGCACAGGCCCTGGCTGGCATACTCGGCGCTGCCGGTAAGGATGCCGTTATCCCGGGTGCGGCTCACCACCCCGGCCGCGTTCAGGCTGGGGCTCAGAATGGTGATGACCTTGCTGGAATTGAGCCCGGCCTCCAGCACGATGCCCACCAGATACCCCTGGTCGCTCACCACCACGTCGTTCTTTTCCACCCCGTTCAGGGTGCCCTGGTCAATGGTGAAGCCGCCGAACTGCTCCAGCGGATCCCGCCCGATGATGAAACCCGAGGCATACTCATATTCCGGGTTTTCTTCCTGAATCTGGGCCAGATCCTTAAAGGCCTCGTTCTCGGCCTTCATGGTATCATAATCCACCATCCGCTGGCGCAGGCTGGAGTTTTCTTCCTTCAGCTGCTCGTTTTCGGCCAGGATCTCGTCGATCTGGGTGTACTTGGTCCACACCTCGTCCACACCGCCGCTGATGGCCGCCGCCGCCCGCTGGAAAGGCACCAGCAGGGCCCCCAGAAGCTCCTGCGGGGCGTTGGACAGCCGCCCGTTGGCGCCCGCCCAGGCCAGCATGCCTGCCAGCAAAACCGCCACCCCTGTCAGCAATTTAAATTTCAGGGTGGAGAAAAAGTCCTTCATCCTCTCATCCGCCTTCCGGTATCCTTCTCAAAAAAAACATATTGCGGCACAGGGGCCTGGACCGGCCCCCGTACCGCAACCTTGATCGGAGGACAGAATTCTGCCCCGACGGATCTTTCTTAGAAATGGGTGCTGTTCTCGTTGAGCACGTCGCCCAGAAGCTCGATGTTGTCCAGCACGGCGCCGCTGCCCAGTGCCACACAATCCAGGGGGCTCTCGGCCACATGGGCGTCAATGCCGGTCTCGCCGGTGATCAGGGTATCCAGCCCCCGCAGCAGGGCACCGCCGCCGCTGAGCATGATGCCCCGGTCGATGATGTCGGCGCTGAGTTCGGGCGGGGTGCGCTCCAGAGTCTCCTTCACCGCGTCGATCACCCGCTGCAGGCTTTCAGACAAAGCTTCCCGGATCTCCTCGCTGTTCACCACGATGTTCTTGGGCAGGCCGTCCACCAGGTTGCGGCCCTTGATCTCCATGCTGGTCTCCTCCTCCATGGGGGCGGCGGAGCCGATCTGGATCTTGACCTCCTCGGCGGTGCGGTCACCGATGAGCAGGTTGTACTTGCGCTTGATATAGGCAATGATGCTCCGGTCAAAGGCGTCGCCGCCCACCCGCACGCTGCGGGCCGCCACGATGCCGCCCAGGCTGATCACGGCGACCTCGCTGGTGCCGCCGCCGATATCCACAATCATGCTGCCCACAGGCTCGCTGATGGGCAGGCCCGCGCCGATGGCAGCCGCCATAGGCTCCTCGATCACGCTCACCTGACGGGCGCCGGCGGCCAGGGAGGCCTGCTTTACGGCCCGGCGCTCCACCTCGGTAACACCGGAGGGGATGCAGATGACCACCCGGGGACGGAAGAACAGGCTCTTGCCGCAGGCCTGCTTGAGGAAGTGCTCCAGCATGGTGGCGGTGGTGTCAAAATCCGCGATCACACCGTCCTTCAGGGGACGCACCGCCACAATGCTGCCGGGGGTACGGCCGATCATGGCCTTGGCCTCGTGGCCCACACCCTTGACCTTATCGGTCTTGGTGTCCACAGCCACCACCGAAGGCTCCCGCATGATGATGCCCTTGCCCTTGAGATATACCAGCGTATTGGCGGTACCCAGGTCGATACCGATATCCTTGTTGAACATAATACCTTTCTACTCCTTTTCCTGCGCGCATACCCGCAGCCGCAACATTCTATCTGGATGGCCCCGCCCGCCAGGGGCGCAAGGCCGTATTTCTGCTTCTAATATTATAACCGGGGGATCGGCTTTTCTCAACGCAAACCGGCTTTTTTTTCCTTTTGTTCATAATTTTGTCCAAAGCCGCCCGGCGAATGGGGGCGAATTCTCAGTTTTTTGGGCAAGTTGCCGCAAAAGTCCGCAAATGCCGGGCCAGAAGGCTCACCGGCAGGCCCATGATGCTGAAGAAGTCCCCCCGGATCTCTTTGCAGAAAAGGGCCGCGCCCCCCTGGATGCCGTAGGCGCCCGCCTTGTCAAAGGGCTCGCCGGTGGCGATATAGACGGCGATCTCCTCTTCGCTCAGGGGGTAGAATTCCACCCGGCTGGTGTGCACAAAGCTCTCGGTTTTTTCCCCGCATACCAGGCATACCCCGGTGTGCACCTGGTGTTCCCGGCCGCTGAGCAGCCGCAGCATCCGGGCCGCGTCCCGGGCGTCGGCGGGTTTGCCCAGCACCTGGCCGTCACAATCCACCACCGTGTCGCTGCCGATGACGATCTCTTCCGGGCCGCATTCCGCCGCTACAGCCAGGGCCTTGGCCCGGGCCAGCGCCTCGGCCAGGGCCGCCGGGCTTTCGGCCTTCACCTGGCTTTCGTCCACCTGGCTCACCTGTACCCGGAACTGGGGGGTGATGAGGGCCATGAGCTGGCGGCGGCGGGGGCTCTGGGATGCCAATACGATCTTCATCTCACTGCCCTCCCAGCCGGCCGGTACTGCCAAATCCGCCCTCGCCCCGATCGGTGCTGCCCAGCTCTTCGCTGGGCAAAAACCGGGCCAGGACCACCGGCGCGATCATCAGCTGGGCGATCCGCTCCCCGGGCTGGATGGTGTAAGCCTCCCCGCCCTGGTTGATCAGCCCTACCTTCACCTCGCCCCGGTAGTCGCTGTCGATGACCCCAACACCGTTGGAAAGGGCAATGCCCTGCCGCACGGCCAGCCCACTGCGGGCAAAGACCAGGGCCACATACTCGGGGCCGGGCAATTCCAGGGCCAGGCCGGTGGGCACCAGGGCCCGCTGGCCCGCTTCCAGGGTCAGGGGCTGGGCCAGATCGGCACACAGGTCGGCAGCCGCCGCCCCGGGGGTGGCGTACACCGGCAGGCGGGTCGTCTCACTGAGACATTTTACTTTTACATCCATGGGTTTATTCCTGTCCTTCCTGTTTTTGCGGGCGGGCCTGGTTCCGGTTCAGGGCGTCGTTGGCGCTCTGGGTACCCCGGAAATAGAGCCCCCGGGTGAATTCGCCCTCAAAGGGCCGGCCCTCCCGATAGGCCTTCAGCACCCCGGCTGCCCCGGCCCGGCTTTCCACCGTGAACCAGAGCCAGATATCATCCACCGGCAGGCTGCCCGGCTTGTCGCCCATGTAAAGGGGCACCGGGTTGTAGATGGTGCGCACCCCGCCGGCACACCGCACCGGGAACTTTTTGCCCTTGCGGTCGGTGAGTTCCCCCTTGCGGGAGCAGCGGGCGCAGTCGGTCACGTTCTGCAGCGGGCAGGCCCGGGTGATCATCAGGGGCATGTGGCCGTAGCCCAGCGCCCCGGTGGGGGCCCCGGGCAGGATATAGGCCATATCGCCCGCCGTCATCTCGGGCAGCAGGGTCACACCGGCCAGGCCCTCCTCCACATACCGGCGGGCCGAGATCTGATTGGTCACATTCAGCCCAAAGCAGCCGTACAGGGGCAGGCCTTCGGCCATGTGCAGATGGGCGATGTTCTGGGCCCCAAAGCCCGCAAAGCCCAGGGTCCTGGCCTGCTCCAGCTGCCGGGCAGCCCGCTCTTCTTCCGGGCCAAACAGGGCCCGGGGCATTTCCAGCAGGGTGCGGCCCCGGTATTCCGCCGGCACTTTTTCGGCCTCGGCCAGGGGCAGCATCACCCGGTCCAGCTCCTGCCAGGCCGTTTCGGGCACCTGCTCCAGGCTCTCAAAGCGGCCCATCAGCCGCTGACGGGCGGGCACCGCCCGCCGGGGCGGGTCGGTGATCTGGGCCGGCCGGGCCTCGAAGGGACGCAGAGTACTGCGCTTTTCCAGCAGTTTTTCCAGAGCCTGGCGGCGCAGTTCGTTCACCGCGCTGGCAGGCAGGTACCAGGGCCCATCCTCCATCTGCACCCGGATATCCCGGGCAAGGAAGGGGGTGCCGCCGGTCTTGGCAAGGCTCTTTTCCAGGGCAGGGGTGGGGTCGGTGCGGGCGGGCTGGGGTTCCTGCTGCCCGTACACCGTCACCCGGTTGCCGTCCTCATCCCGCACGGTGAGCTTGGCGCCCTCGGCTTCCACCGCCAGCTCCAGGTCCACCTCCACACCGGGGTATTCCCGCCGGAACAGCTCCCGCAGCCGGGGCTGGACCGCCTTGCTGGCCGCCGAATCCTCGGCGGTGCGCACCCCGAACATCTCCTTGTCCCGTTTGCCCAGGTAGTAACCCTGGGTAAAGCCGGAGCGGGAAAAAGCCCCCTTCAGCAGTTCTTCGTCAAAGGCAAAGCCATCCCGCCCGGCCCGGGCGGCGCTCACCGCCGCGGCCACATATTCGGGGGTGCGCAGCCGCCCCTCGATCTTGGCGCTGGATACCCCCAGCCCGGCGATCTCGGCCAGCTTATCCAGCAGAGAATTGTCCTTGAGGGAGAGATGGCAGGCCCCTTCCGGCCGGGCGCTGCCCGCGTCAAAGGGCAGCCGGCAGGTACCGGCGCAGCTGCCCCGGTTGCCGCTTCGCCCGCCCAAAAAGGCGCTCATATAGCACTGGCCGCTGACGCTCATGCACAGGGCCCCGTGCACGAAGATCTCGGTCTCGATGGGGCATTCCCGGGTGATATGGCTGATCTCCTCCCGGCTCAGCTCCCGGGCCAGGATGACCCGGGAAAATCCCATATCCGCCAGGGCCAGGGCCCCTTCCAGGCTCTGGACGCTCATCTGGGTGGAACCATGAAGACAAAGCCCCGGCGCGATCTGCCTGGCCAGCTGGGCTACGCCCAGATCCTGCACGATGAGGGCGTCCGCCCCGGCGGCGGCAATGGCCCCGATGGCCCCTGCCAGGGCCCGGATCTCATGGGGATAGACGGTGGTGTTCAGGGCCACATGCACCCGGACGCCCCGTCCGTGACAGAAGGACACCGCCTGACCCAGGGTCTCGGCGGTGAAATTGCCGGCGCTGGCCCGGGCGTTGAAGCCCGCAAAGCCCAGATAGACCGCGTCGGCCCCGGCAAATACCGCGGCCCGCAGCATCTCCTCGTTGCCCGCCGGGGCCAGGATCTCGATCTTCTTTTTCATACCTCGCCGATCCGTTCCTTCAGGCTATCCACTTCCTTCTGAAGGGCGGCCAGCCGGCGGCTGGCGTCCAGGGCCTCCATCCGGGCCTTGGAAGCGTCTTCCAGGTACTCATGCACCTGGCTGCGCATATTGTCGGCCCCGTTCTCGGCCTTTTTCAGCTCATCCAGGTAGCCCAGCGCCGTGACGATGGCCGCGGCGGTAACGCTGGCCGAAGGCATATTGGACATGAGATTGTTCATATCTTCATCCAGGCGGGCTGCCAGCTCCTGAATATACTCCTCGCTCTCCTCGCTCATCACCACATAGTTGGCCCCGCAGATGGTCAGTTTGATCTTGTTTGCCGCCATACCGACTGCTCCTTTCTTTATCCTGTACTGCGCCGCGCGCAGATTTTTCGGTGTTTTCAAAACTTTATTATAAAGCATTTTAGAAGTAAGAAAAAGCCTAATTTATAAAAACGCAGCGGCTTTTTCTATGCAAATCCCCAGAAAATCCCGTTTTTCTTGAAACAACAAAAGCAATACTATATAATAAAAGTGTTCATTTTTTGACGCTCCTTCAATACCTACCGTTTCCGGTGCCGCCCGGGGCCTCTGGCTTTCAAGCGGCCGGCAGCGGTTTTTTTCAGGGGGGAAACCAAAATTTATGAAGAAATTTACCAAATCCGAGTTTGAGCATCATCTTGTGGATCAGCTGGCCAGCGAGTACGGCACCACCTTGGAGGTAGCCACCAACCAGCAGATCTATCGCACCCTGGCGCTGATCGTGCGCCAGATCATGAGCAACGAGCACAAGCGGTTCCAGAGCAAGGTTCTGGCCACCGGCTCCAAGCAGGTGTACTACCTGTGCATGGAATTCCTGATGGGCCGCAGCCTCAAGACCAGCCTGTTCAACCTGGGCCTGGCCCAGATTGCCCAGGAGGTGCTGGAAGACCACGACATCAAACTGGAATCCATTTATGAGGAAGAGCCGGACGCGGGCCTGGGCAACGGCGGCCTGGGCCGGCTGGCCGCCTGCTACCTGGACGGCATGGCCACCACCGGCATTGCGGGCACCGGCTACTCTATCCTGTATGAATACGGCATCTTCAAGCAGAAGATCGTGGACGGCTGGCAGCAGGAGCGGGCCGACAACTGGCTGCCCGGCGGCCAGGTATGGCTCAAAAGCCACCCCGACCAGGCCCAGGAGATCCGCTTTGACGGCCGGATCGAGGAGAGCTGGTACGGGGATTTCCACCATGTGAAGCATGTGAACTACAACAGCGTCATGGCGGTGCCCAGCGATATGTATGTGCAGGGCTATAACGGGGAGAGCGTGGCCAAGCTGCGGCTGTGGCAGGCCAAGGCCCCGGATTTCGACATGAACAGCTTCAACGCCGGCGAATACGGCAGCGCCATGAGCAAGAACGCCTCGGCCGAGCTGATCAGCAAGATCCTGTACCCCAACGACAACCATGTGGAGGGCAAGATCCTGCGGCTGCGCCAGCAGTACTTCCTGTCGGCGGCCTCCATCGGGGATATTGTGCAGAATCACCTGTCTGTGTACGCCACCCTGGATAACCTGCCCGACAAGGTGGCCATCCAGCTGAACGACACCCACCCCACCCTGGCCATCCCGGAACTGATGCGGGTGCTGCTGGATGAGTGCGGCTTCACCTGGGAAAAGGCCTTCGACATCTGCCGGCGCACCTTTGCCTACACCAACCACACCATCATGAGCGAGGCCCTGGAAAAGTGGAATGTGGACCTGTTCAAGATGACCCTGCCCCGCATCTATATGATCGTGCAGGAGCTGGACCGCCGCTGCCGCATGGACTTTGAAAAGGCCTTCCCCGGCGACAAGGGCAAGATCGACTATATGGCCATCCTGGGCGACAATCAGGTGCGGATGGCCAACATCTGCTGCTATGTCTGCCACAGCATCAACGGCGTTTCCAAGCTGCACAGCCAGATCATCCGGGACAGCGTCTTCCACGACTACTACCTCTACAAGCCCAAGGCCTTCAAGAACGTGACCAACGGCATTGCCTACCGGCGCTGGCTGCTGGCCTCCAACCCCAACCTGTGCGGCCTGCTGGATGAGACCATCGGCACCGGCTACCGGCAGGATGCCTCCCAGCTGGAAAAGTTCTCGGCCTACAAGGATGATTCGGCCGTGCTGGAAAAGCTGGAAAAGGTCAAGCTGAAGAACAAGGCCGGCTTTGCCGATTACCTGGCCCGCACCACCGGCCAGAAGATCGACCCCGCCTCCATCTTTGACTGCCAGGTCAAGCGGATGCATGAGTACAAGCGCCAGCACCTGAACGCGCTGAACATCGCCGCCCAGTACCTTTACCTGAAAGCCAACCCCAACGCCGACTTTGTCCCCAAGACCTATATCTTCGGCGCCAAGGCGGCCCCCGGCTACTATATGGCCAAGCAGATGATCCGCACCATCTGCAAGCTGGGCGAACTGATTGATTCCGACCCGGCCGTGCGCGACAAGCTGCGGGTGGTTTACCTGGAAGAGTACAACGTATCCCTCAGCGAGCGGCTGATGCCCGCCAGCGAGGTGAGCGAGCAGATCAGCCTGGCCGGCACCGAGGCCAGCGGCACCGGCAACATGAAGTTCATGCTGAACGGCGCCATCACCCTGGGCACCCTGGACGGCGCCAATGTGGAGATCGCCGACGCGGCCGGCCATGACAACGAGATCATCTTCGGCATGCGCACCCCCGAGGTGAACGCCCTGAAGGCCATGGGCTACCACCCCAGCATGTTCATCGGCAAGGATGACGTGGCCCTGGAAGTGCTGAGTTTCCTGGAACACGGCTGGAACGGGGAGAATTTCCGGGAGGTCACCGATAACCTGCGCAGCAGCGACCCCTATATGGTCCTGGCCGATTTCCAGGATTACCGCCGGGCCCAGGCCCAGGTGCAGCAGCTTTACCGCCAGCGCCCGGTATGGAACCGGATGAGCCTGGAGAATATCGCCCACAGCGGCATCTTCAGCGCCGACCGTTCGGTAAACGACTACGCCCGGGATATCTGGCATACTCGCCCCGTGCTCTGAGCCTTTTCTTTCTGCCGGCCTTGTGCCGGCAGAATTTTTCTCTGGCCCCGGGCTGCAGGGCAGAACGATCTTGTTTTTGGAAAGGATGATCCATCCCTGTATGGAACGGCTTTACAACAGCACTCTTGAAGCCTACAAAAGCCCCTGGGGGGCTTCGCCCGCCGGCAGCCCGGTGCGCTTTGCCCTCACCGTGCCCGAAAGCTGCGGCTTTGTGGAACCCCGGCTCATGATCATGGCGGACGGGGGCGAATACCAGCCCCTGCGCATGGAATACCGGGGCAAGGAGGGGGCCCTGCATCGTTTTGAGATTCTCTTTACCCCCCAGGCCCCCGGCCTGTTCTTCTACTTTTTCGACCTCTGGCGGGATTATCAGAAGGTCTGGCGGGGCCCCTTGGGGGAGGGCGTTCTGAGCCAGAAGGAGGGCCGGCCCTATCAGCTCACGGTCTATGAGGCCGGCTTTGAGCCCCCCTCCTCCTTCCCCGGCGGGGTCATGTACCAGATCTTCCCCGACCGCTTTTTTGAGAGCGAAGTCAAACCCATGCCCTTTGCCGACCGGGTCTATCGCCCCAACAAAAAGGGGGTGCCCTACTACTGGCCCAACGAGCATGGGGGGCTTTTGAACCTGGATTATTACGGGGGCGACCTGGAGGGGATCCGCCAGAAGCTGCCCTACCTGGAAAATCTGGGGGTGCGCTGGATCTACCTGAACCCGATCTTTGAGGCCCACGCCAACCACCGGTACAACACCGCCGACTACCTGAAGGTAGACCCCCTGCTGGGCACCAACGAGGATTTCAGCCGGCTTTGCGCCGATGCCCGCAAGCGGGGCATCGGCATCATCCTGGACGGGGTATTCAGCCACACCGGCAGCGACAGCCTGTATTTCAACCGGGAGGGCCGGTACGGCAGCGGCGGGGCTTATCACGACCCCTGCAGCCCCTACCGGAGCTGGTATATCTTTGGGCAGGAATACAAATGCGGCTACCGCAGCTGGTGGAGCTTCGACACCCTGCCGGAGGTAAAGGAAAACGACCCCTCCTACCGGGAATTCATCTGCGGCAAGGGCGGGGTCATCGATACCTGGCTGAGCCGGGGCGCCTCCGGGTTCCGGCTGGATGTGGCGGACGAACTGCCCGATGATTTCATCCAGACCATCCGGGCCGCGGTAAAGGCCCACGGGGAGGATAAGATCCTGCTGGGCGAGGTGTGGGAGGATGCCTCCAACAAGGAGGCCTACGGCCAGCGCCGTACCTACCTGCTGGGCAAGGGGCTGGATTCGGTTATGAACTACCCCTTCCGCAACGCCATCCTGGATTTTCTGAAAGGGGGCAGCGCCCGGAATGCGGCAGAGGTCTTCCTTTCCATCTGCGAAAACTATCCCCCGGCGGCCCGCCACTGCCTGATGAACTTCCTTTCCACCCACGACACCGAGCGGGCCCTCACCTTCCTGGAGGATGAGCCGGTGGACAGCCACGACCGCACCTGGCAGGACGGCCGCCGCCTCTCCCCCGAAAAATACAACCAGGGCATCCAGCTGATGTCCATGGCCTATGCCCTTCTCTACACCCTGCCCGGCGTCCCCTGCATCTATTACGGGGACGAGGTGGGCATGCAGGGCTATAAAGACCCCTTCAACCGGGGGTATTATGATTGGGACAGCACCGAAAACCGGCTCAAACCCGTCCTGCGGCAGCTGGCGGAATTGCGCCGCAACTGCGACGCCTTCGCCCGGGGCGATTTCACCCTGATTCAGGCCCGGGGCGGCGTGCTCCATTACCGGCGCACCGGCCCCACCGAATCGGCCGAGATCATTGTAAACCGCACCAACCGGCTGCTCTGCACCAAGGCTTTCGGCCGGAACACCGAGGTGAACCCCATGGGCTTCACCATCCTGGTGGAGGATAACAAGAATCTCTGATTCCCTGCCCGCCGGCCCGATACCTTTTTCAACGAAAATCCCCGGCTTTTTTAAGGCCGGGGATTTTCTCTTGCTTTTGGGGCTGCGGCCAGTAAATTCCTGGCGGAAAAATTGTATTTTCTCCCCATGACTGATATACTGTGTATAGGGAAAGCTTTTTCCCCACTTTCTTAGAGGGAGGCGGAAAGCCTATGTTTACTCCATATTTCTGGTTAGGTGCCATTGTGATCTTTGCCGGTATCGAAGCTCTGACCTTTAATTTTACCAGCATCTGGTTTGCGGTGGGTGCTGTGGCGGGCTTTTTTGCCTGTCTGGCCGGGCTGACGCCCCTGTGGCAGTTCGGCATCTTTACTCTGGTATCGGCCCTATGCCTGGTACTCACCCGGCCGCTGGTGAAAAAGCTGCTGGCCCGCCGGTCTGAGCCCACCAACGCGGACCGGAACTTGGGCCGCACCGTCCAGGTCATCAGCCCCATCCGCCCGGGCCGGGCGGGCAGGGTCCGGCTGGACGGGGTGGACTGGAAGGCTGTGAGCACTTCTTCCTTTGACCCGGGCGACGCCTGCACCGTGATCGCATTTGAGAGCACCACCCTCACCGTGGCGCCTCTGGAAGAGACCCATACCGCCGACACACACATCTGACCCAACGAGGAGGAAGTCATGATCTATCTGCTGATTCTTATCATCCTGCTGCTGATCTTAATCATCCGCAACATCGTCATCGTGCCCCAGGCTGCCGCCTTTGTGGTGGAACGGCTGGGCGTATACAGCACCACCTGGCAGGCCGGCATCCATGTCAAGCTGCCCTTTGTGGAGCGGATCGCCAAAAAGGTGAACCTGAAAGAGCAGGTGGCCGATTTTGAGCCCCAGCCCGTCATCACCCGGGATAACGTGACCATGCGGATCGACAGCGTGGTCTTCTTCCAGGTGACCAACGCCAAGCTCTACACCTACGGGGTGGAGCGGCCCATGCTGGCCATCGAGAACCTTACCGCCACCACCCTGCGCAACATCATCGGCGATATGGACCTGGACAGCACCCTCACCAGCCGGGATGTGATCAACACCCGGATCACCGCCATCCTGGACGAAGCCACCGACAAGTGGGGCATCAAGGTAAACCGGGTGGAGGTCAAGAACATCACCCCGCCCGCCGAGATCCAGGCTTCCATGGAGCGGCAGATGAAGGCCGAGCGGGAGCGCCGGGAAAAGATCCTGCAGGCTGAGGGCGAAAAGCGCAGCGCCATCCTGATTGCCGAGGGCGAAAAGGAGAGCGCCATCCTGCGGGCCGAGGCCGTGAAGGAGCAGCGGATCCGGGAGGCCGAGGGCGAGAGCCAGGCCATCCTGACCGTGCAGAAGGCCCAGGCCGATGCCATCCGGCTGCTGAACGAGGCCATGCCTTCCAACCAGGTGCTGGCCCTGCGCACCATGGACGCCCTGGCCAAGGTAGCGGACGGCAAGGCCACCAAGCTGATCATCCCCGCCGAGATGCAGAACCTGGCCGGTACCCTGGCCTCCATCAAAGAGCTGATGAGCGACGACCCCCAGCAGAAATAAGCATGCAAAAAGCCCGCGCCCCCTACAGGGCGCGGGCTTTTTTGTTTCGTTTTCAGTCCAGCTTGAGATCGCCGGGGCGGATCCATCCGATCCGACGCATCAGCTTGCCGCCGGCCCAGCAGAGCACTGCCGGCAGCACAAAGCTGATCATCACCAGGGCCAGCCAATCCATGCCGGTGACGGCGCTCTTGGCGCCGGAGGCGATGTCCGACATCCAGCCGGTGTACACCCCGATCTGCCCCACCAGGCCGCAGGTGCCCATGCCGGAGGATACCGCCGGCCCGTTCATCTGCAGCCCGAACAGGCAGGTGGCGATGGGGCCGGTGATGGCGCTGGCGGCGGTGGGCACGATCCAGATACGGGGATTGCGCACGATGTTGCCCATCTGCAGCATGGAGGTGCCCAGCCCCTGGCTCACCAGGCCGCCCACCTTATTTTCGGGCCAGCTCATGACCGCAAAGCCCACCATCTGGGCACAGCAGCCCGCCACGGCAGCGCCTCCCGCCAGGCCGGTAAGGCCCAGGGCCGCGCAGATGGCCGCCGAACTGATGGGCAGGGTGAGGGCCACCCCCACCACCACGCTCACCAGGATGCCCATCCAGAAGGGCTGCAGCTCGGTGGCCCACATGATCAGCTGCCCAAAGGCGCTGGCCGCGCTGCCGATGGCCGGGGCCACCAGACTGGAAAGGCCCACCCCCACAAAGATGGTCACAAAGGGGGTGACCAGGATATCCACCTTGGTCTCCTTGCTCACCAGCTTGCCCAGCTCGGCGGCTACCACCGTGACCACCAGCACCGCCAGAGGGCCGCCGGCCCCGCCCAGAGTGTTGGCTGCCGAGCCCACCGTGATCAGGCTGAACAGCACCAGGGGCGGGCAGTGCAGGGCATAGCCGATGGATACCGCCATGGCCGGGCCCGCCATGGCCGTGGCATAACCGCCCACCTGGGTGAGATATTCCAGCCCCAGCTGCTGGCCCAGGGTGTTGATGATGGTGCCGATGAGCAGGGAGGCGAACAGGCCCTGCGCCATGGCGCTCAATGCGTCCACCCCATAGCGCTTGGGGGAGATCACCACATCTTTTCTCTTTAAAAATGCCGCAAAGTTTTCCATATTTCTTGCTCCTTTTGCCGATTTGCCCTATCATACCACGTACCTGTCTTGACAGCAAGCTTTACAGGATATTTTTGCCGCTTTTGACAGTTTTGCGCCCTTTCCTCTGCCGCTTTTTGTCGGGAAGATAGAAAAAGAGCAGGGCCGGGGCCCTGCTCCTTCTTTTTTTCAGCTATCTTCAGGCAGCGGCTGCTTCCAGCCCGGCCAGCCGGCCCAACGGCAGGCGGCAGAACCGGTTGAAAAGGGCTATCACCCGGCCCACCCCCACCATGGCCAGCAGGGTGCCCAGCCCGATGCCGCAGAAGGGCTGGGCAAAGGCAAAGCCCATGGCCAGGGTCAGGCAGACATTGAGCAGGTCAAAACAGTTTTTCACCAGCCCCATCTCCCGGCCGGTGCGCTGGGCCAGGGCCGCCAAAATGCCGTCGCCCGGGTTTGGCACCAGGTTCATGTTCACGCTCATGGCCGCCCCCACCCCGGTGCAGAGGGTGGCCGCCGCCCCCTGGGGCTCAAAATCCAGCAGCTGGTCAAACAGATTCATAAACCGGATGAAGCCAATGCTCAGAGGCACCTGGAGCAGGTCGGTCCACCGGGCTTTTTTGCCCTTGATAAGGAACTGGGCCGCCACAAACAGGCAGTAGATCAGCAGGGTCATGTTGCCGAAGTTCAGCCCGCTGAGCTGGGAGATGCAGTAGGGCACCGAGACGATGGGGGTCACCCCTTGGCCGTTTTTGGTGTTCAGGGTAAGGCCCACCGCCAGGATGAGCAGCCCCAGCAGATAAAAAAGCCAGCGGAACAGCCGGTTGGATTCCTTCACGATATTATCCTCCCTCCCACAAACAAAACAAAGCAGCCCGCCCGCGGCCGGCCCTCCCCCATGGAAAGGCCGGCCCGAAGGCCGGCTGAAAACAGGTACTTATTCAGGATAACAGGTTTTTTTGCTGATTTCAAAAATTTTTCCGCCAAAAACCGGCGGCCGGGGGAAGGATACTCCTCCCCGGCCGCCGGGCCCGATTCTTTTTGGGCAAATCAGGCCAGGGCCGCTTTCAGGGCTTTCAGGGCCTGTTCCACCTGGCTGCGGGGGCAGGCCATGTTCATGCGGAACCAGCCGCTGCCGTTGTACTCGCTGGCCGGGCTCATCACCAGGCCCTGGGCGCCCATCCGCTTCATGGCTTCCTCGTCGGAAAGGCCGGTGCCGCCGAAATCCAGCCAGAGGGTATAGGTGCCCTCGGGCAGATAGCTGGCCACCTGGGGGATCTCCCGGCAGATATATTCATGGGCCGTCTTCATGTTTTCGTAGATATAGGCCACCAGCTGGTCGGCATATTCCCCGCCGCCGGTGTAGGCGCCGATCACAGCCGCCACCGAGAGGGTGTTGGGCACATTGTAGTGGTTTTCGGCCGACTTCTTCTGGTAGGCCGCCCGCAGCTGGTCATCGTACACGATGGAATAGGCGGCCCGCAGGCCGGCCAGGTTGAAGGTTTTGGTGGCGCCGTAGGTGGCGATGGTGTGGCTGCGGGTGTAGTCGGTGGCCAGGGCGGTGGCGATCTGCCGGGCAGGGGCAAAGACGAAATCCGCCCACACCTCGTCGGAAATGATGTACACCCCGTACTTTTCGCAGAGCTCCGAGACCTGCTCCAGCTCCTGCTGGGTCCAGACACGGCCGGTGGGGTTGTGGGGGGAGCAGAGGATCAGGCAGCGAATCTTTTCGGCCCGGATCTTTTCCTCCATATCGGCCAGATCCATCCGGAACACCCCCTGCTCATCCCGTACCAGGGGGGTACCCACCAGGCGGCGGCCCGCATCGGCAATGCCGTAGGTAAAACCGGTATAGTTGGGCAGGTGGACCAGTACCCCCTCGCCCGGCTGGGTCAGGGTCTTGATGGCCGCCACAATGGCGCCCACGGTGGAGTTCTGGCACTGGACATACTCCGGTTTCAGGTCGGTGACGCCCCGGCGGGCCCGGGCCCAATCCACCACCGCCTGGGCAAAGCGGGGGTCGGTATCACAATAGCCGAAGGTGGGATGTTCCAGCCGCTGGCGGATGGCGTCGGTGACGCAGGGCGGGGTGGAGAAGTCCATATCCGCGATCCACATGGGGATCAGGGGCTTATCCTGGGCCACCGGGTACAGGGGCTTATCCCACTTGGAGCTATAGCCCCGGCGGTCTATGATCTGATCGAACTGATACATGGCGTCCTCCTTTTGCCGGAAATTTCCGGCCCTTTTTCTTATACCGGCAGGGGGCGATGGGCTCCCTGTTCACAATAGTTTTGGGGGCGGGCAGGCCCGCAATACGATGATAGCAAATCCTTCCTTTTCTTGTCAACATCGGCCCCAGGGTGCGCAGCGGCGCCGGATGTGCTATACTGGGGAAAGCATTTTACAGCATCGGGGGAAAGACGGAATGGACCAGGCCCATACACTTTTAAAACGATATTACGGCTACGACCAGTTCCGCCCGGGGCAGGAAGAGATCATCCGTGCCCTTTGCGGCGGGCAGGATGTGCTGGCCGTCATGCCCACCGGGGCGGGCAAATCGGTCTGCTTCCAGATCCCGGCCCTGATGCAGGAGGGCATCTCCCTTATTGTATCCCCCCTGGTCTCCCTGATGCGGGATCAGGTGATGGCCCTGGTGCAGATGGGGGTACCGGCGGCGTTTCTGAACAGCAGCCTCACCCCCCGCCAGTACGCCCTGGCTCTGGAGCGGGCCCGGCAGGGCCGGTACAAGCTGATCTATGTGGCGCCGGAACGGCTGACCAGCCCCGCTTTTCTGGATTTTGCCTTCTCGGCCCGGATCGACCTGCTGGCGGTGGACGAGGCCCACTGCATCAGCCAGTGGGGGCAGGATTTCCGCCCCGCCTACCTGGAAATTCCCCGGTTTGCGGCCAGCCTGCCCCGTCGGCCGGTGGTGGGAGCCTTTACGGCCACCGCCACGCCCCAGGTTCGGAAGGATATCGAGACCCTGCTGGCCCTGGAAGCGCCTCGGAAACTGGTCACCGGCTTCGACCGGGAAAATCTCTACCTGGAGGTACGCCGCCCCGGCTCCAAAAAGGCGGAACTGCTCCAGGTGCTTGGCCAGCAGGGGGAGGACTGCGGCATCATCTACTGCGCCACCCGCAAAACGGTGGAGGAGGTCCACGGTTTTCTGCAGGATAACGGGATTAGCGCGGTGCGCTACCATGCCGGCCTGCCGGATGAGGAGCGCCAGCAGAGCCAGGAAGATTTTCTCTTTGACCGGTGCCGGATCATGGTGGCCACCAACGCCTTCGGGATGGGCATCGACAAATCCAACGTGCGGTTCGTCATCCACTACAACATGCCCAAAGACCTGGAAAGCTATTATCAGGAAGCGGGCCGGGCCGGCCGGGACGGGGCGGCGGCCCGGTGCATCCTGCTGTACAGCGGCCAGGACGTGCGCACCCAGCAATTCCTCATTGAAAAATCCAGCGAAAATGAAGCCCTGGACCCGGAAACTGCCCGCCAGCTGCGGGTCGCCGAGGAGGACCGGCTGCGCCGGATGACCTTCTACTGCCATTCCAAGCGCTGCCTGCGGGGGGAGCTGCTGCGGTATTTCGGGGAAAAGGGGCCGGAAAACTGCGGCAACTGCTCGGTATGCCTGGGGCTGTACCAGCAGGAAAGCCCTGCCCGCGCCCCGGCTGCCCCCGGCCTGGCCCGGCCCAAACCCAACCGAAAGGCCCTGGCCCAGGCCCAGCTCACCGACAGCCAACGGGAACTTTTCGAGCGGCTGCGGGCCCTGCGGGCTTCCCTGGCCCGCCGGCAGGGGGTGCCCGCCTTTGTGATCTTCACCGACAAGACCCTTCTGGAACTGGCGGTGGAAGCACCCCGCAGCCCCCGGCAGCTGGGGGAGATCAGCGGGGTGGGCGAGCACAAGGCCGCCGCCTATGGGGAAGAATTTCTGGCCGAGATCCGCAGCTTTCTCCGCCAGGAAGGAGAACTGTAACACAAAAAGCGCCCGCCTGCCGGGGTTCTGGCAGGCGGGCGTTTTTCTTTTCTTAAACGGGATAGATTTCGAATTCCATATCCCCTTCCGGGTAGGTGCAGCAGGGGTGCAGCCATTCGGCCTCCTCCCCTTTCAGCCGCCCTTCAAACCCGGGGGCCACCCGGTATCCGCCCCGGATGAACCGGCTGCGGCAGAATCCGCACCGGCCGGCCCGGCAGGGGGCGGGGGCGGCAATGCCCGCCCGCTCCATGGCGGTGAGCAGGGTCTCCCCGGGCAGGGCCTCGATGGTATAGGTGACGGTGCGGGCGTGGACCCGCAGCCGGAAGCCCTTGCCCTTCTGGGGGGCGCACCAGACGCTGCCCTCCCCGGCCCGCAGGCTCTGGGGCTTGGTTTTCAGCTGGGGGATCAGCTTCTCAAAGGCCGCCATGGCCTCGGGGCTGCCGCACCAGAACAGGCTGTAGGGCTCCTGGCCCGCAGCCCGGTCCACCTGGGCGGCGTTCAAAGGTTCCAGGCTGCCGTCCGGGCAATCGGGGCAGAAATACCGCACCTCCACCCCGGATCCCTGCAGCCCGTCCAGCTCTTTTTTATGAAGGAACCCGTCCTGCCAGGGGCAGGTGTACAGCAGGGTCATCCGCAGGTTCAGGTCCCCTTCCCGCACGGCACGGGCCATGCTGAGGAAGGCGGCCACCCCACTGCCCGAGGCCAGAGCCACCAGGTGGGGCGCGTCCCGCAGGGGCTGCCAGGTAAAATCCCCCTCCGGCCCGGTAAGGGTGAACCGATCCCCCACCTTGGCCTGTTCCACCAGATACCGGCTGAGCAGGCCCTGGGCCTTGATGGTCAGCCCGTACAGCCCCTGGCGGGCCTGAGCAGGGCTGGACATGAGGGAGTAGGGGCGGCTCACCGGGCTGCCCTCCACCAGGGCGGTGAGGGCCAGATGCTGCCCGGGCAGGAAAGGTGCCAGTTCGCTCTGGCCGGCCTCCTGGTCCGGCCCCAGCCAGAAGGTTTTGCAGTCCTCCCGCTGGGTCTCGATTTTTTTCACTACCACATGCTGCCGGGCCGGGTAGAGCAGCCGGGCCAGGCCCAGGGCCTCCTGCCCGCCCTCGGGGGCCTGCGCGCTGGCCAGGGCCTGGCGGCGCCGGGCCGCCTGGCCCTTATACAGGCTCCATTCCTGAAGCAGGTTGCCGCCCACACGGAATTTTTTCTGATTCATCGGGCAGCCTCCTTTCTCTTTGCCAGGGCCTCCCCGGCAGCTTCCCGCCCTTCAGCAAGGGCTGTCTCCAGCCAGAAAGCGCCGCTGCCCTGGCCGCAGAGCCGCAGCCCCGGCAGGGGCCAGAGTTCTTCCTCCTCCCGCTCCAGGAAGGGCGGGGGGCAGGCAGGGGCATCCTGCCAGAGGATCTCTCCCTGCGGCCCGCCGCCCCAAAGGGCATATTCCGCCGGGCCGGCCACAAACACCTCTTCCAGGGCGCCGGTCAGCCGCACATGGGCCGCTTTTTCATAGGCAGCCACCATCTTAGCGGCCACCGCGTTCTTGACAGCCTGGTATTTTTCCTCGCTCAGATCGGCCCAGGCCTCGCCCCCCGGGTAGAGGGCATACAGGCTCAGCACACAGCCCTTTTCCCCCTCGGGCAGGGGCAGGCAGCGGGCAAAACAGGGGCCGCTGTGTTCCAGACTTTTGCGGGCCTGGTACTCCCGGGCCGAATCGGCAAAATCCTGGATGGTCAGGCATTCCTGCCGGATGCCCAGGGAACGGGCCGAACAGGAAAGCCCCAGGAAAACCGAAAAGCCCACCGCGCCCTTGCCCAGGGCCCCGGCAGCCTTTCCGGCGTTTTCGGGGGCCGGCTCACTCAGCCAGCCGTTCAATACCTGCCGGGGATGGGCGTCGGCCAGGATCTGGCCTGCTCCCACCTCATAACCGCCGGCAAGTCGGACTCCCACGGCCCGGCCCTGCCGGGTGAGGATCTTTTCCACCGGGGCATGGTACCAGACCGTTCCCCCGGCCTCCAAAAACTCCCGTTCCAGGGCCAGCAGCAGGGCGGCGCCGCCCTTTTCGGGCAGGGTCATCCCCTCCCGCAGGCGGCGCAGCAGGGGCACCGCAAAGGAGACAAAGTTCATCCCACCGCAATCGCAGCCATAGGGGTAAAACTCTGCTTTCAGGCAGGCGGCTGCCCGTTTGGGCATCTGCAGGGCCGCCAGCACCTCATCCACCGTGTGGGAGGCGCAGCGCACAAACCGGGGGAACCGGCGCAGCAGCCCCAATCCCCCGCTCTTGCGGCCCTTCAGATATTCCAGAGCCTTTTCGGCCTCGCCGGCCAGCTCAAAGAAATCCTCCACGCTCTCCCGGCTGCCCTGGCAGCAGCCGGCCATAGCCTCCACAAAGGGCTGCACGCCCCCGGGCAGGGTCAGGTCCAGTTCCCCGTCCCGGCTCACAAGAACCCGGGCAGGGTCAGGCTTTTTCCATTCCAGCTGCTCCGCCAGCTCTTTGGGGGGCGGGCCGTTCAGCCAGAGAGGCCGGGCCTCAAATACAAAGCGCCCTTTCTTCAGGGGCCGCCAGCTGCCGCCGGGCCCGTCGTTGGGATCCACCAGAAGGGTGCGGGCTCCCCCCTTGGCCGCCTGCAGCGCTGCAGCCAGCCCGGCGGGCCCTGCCCCGATCACCAGGATGTCGTATTGTGTCATGGGTGCTTTCTCCTTTTGGTTTTGGCTCAGACCCCGGCCGGGTAGGCCCGGGCGCCGAAGATGGCGGTGCCCACCCGCACGATGGTGGCCCCTTCCAGGATGGCGTTCTCATAATCCCCGCTCATCCCCATGGAGAGGATATCCACCTGGGAACCGGGGTAGTGCTTTTCGGCCAGGCTGCAGAACAGCCGGTACATCCGCTGCAGCTGGCGGCGGTTCTCGGCGTCGTCCTGGTTCACCGGCGGGATGGCCATCAGCCCCCGCAGCCGCAGGTGGGGGGTCTGCTGGGTATCCTCTGCCAGGGCCCACAGCTCTTCCTCGGCCACGCCGCTCTTGCTGGCCTCCTCCCCGATATTCACCTCAATCAGGATGTCCTGGCACAGGCCCTTCTTGGCGGCCTCCTTTTCCAGGGCGGCCATCAGGCGGGGGGAATCCACCGAGTGCACCAGGGCTGCCCGGCCCACCACCTGTTTGACCTTGTTGGTCTGCAGATGGCCGATCATATGGGCGGGCTTGCCGTTATAGGCCCCCGCGTCGTATTTTTCCACCAGCTCCTGCACATGGTTTTCCCCAAAAAGGTCGATGTTCAGCCGGCTGGCCAACCGCACGGTCTCCACGCTCTGGGTTTTGCTGGCGGCGCAGAGCAGGATCTCCTGCGGGCTGCGGCCCGCCCGCCGGGCGGCGTCCTCCATTCTGGCCCGCACCTTGGCCAGGTTTTCTTCCAGATATTTTTCCTGTTCCGTCATAGGTCCTTCTCCTTTTCAGCGCTTTTCCCCGGCAGGGTATACCGCCCGGGCTCCGCCGATGAATTTGGGGCGGGTGCGGGCACAGACCAGATTGGCCTGGCCGATCTGCCGCAGGGATACCCGCACCGGCACCACCACCGGCTTGAGGTGCATCCCGATCAGGGTATCGCCGATATCCATGCCGGCGGCAGCCTGGATATGCTCCACCGCCACCGGGTGCTCAAAGGCCTGCCAGCAGTTGGTGGCCCAGCTGCCCCCCGCATGAGGCTGCGGCAGGACGCTCACCGGCTCGTACCCATAGGCACGGGCGGCCTCCTCTTCCAGGATCAGCGCCCGGTTGAGATGCTCGCAGCACTGGGCTGCCAGCCAGATTCCCCGCTCTTTCAGTTCCGGGTAGATCCCCTGCAGGATGGCGGCGGCGATCTCCATGCTGCTGCCCTTGCCGATATGCTCGCCCCGCACCTCGCTGGAAGAGCAGCCCACCACAAACAGGTCGCCAGCCTTCAGGCCGGCCACCTCCAAAAGTTCCCGCAGGGCCTGGTTGGCCTGCTGCGTGATCTGGGAATATTCCATACAAAACACCTCTTTCGGCCTGCGCCGGCGGCTTTCAAGGCCGCCCGGTATCTGTTTCTGATTTTCTTGGGGCAGGCCCCGGAACCGGCAGGCCGGCGGGGCGCCCTTCCTTTGTATTATAGCACAAAAGCGCCCTGCGTGAACGGCCGGCCGGGGGCGGGCATTGTGAAAGCTCTTTGAACAAAGGGCGGGAAAAGGCCGCCGCGGCCCTTTCCCGCCCCGGGGCCGGGCCTCTGAGCCCTGCCCTGTTTTTACAGATTGATCTTCCGGTACCGCTTGCCGAACTTGCGGCGGATAAAGGCGCCGAAGCTGTCCCGCTCCTCCTCCTTCAGATCCCGCTTGCACAGCAGGGTGACCTGGTGTTTGGTGAGGAAGAAGATGAAATAATCCTTGGTCTCCATCAGCAGATGGAATTCCTCATAAGTAAGATGGCGGCTGGCCTCCCGGGCAGGGTTTTCCAGAAAGAACTCCTGTTCGGAAAAACTCATCACCAGCCGGCGGTCCAGCGCGCCGGCCTGCTGGGCAGCAGCCACCCGGCGGCGGTTCTTGCCCTCCACATTAAAGCAGACCGCAGTGAACACCAGGGCCGAGATGGCACCCCAGAGGGCCAGGATATAGAACAGGTCGCTCCGGCCCATCTGCTGGCTGGCCAGTACCGCGCCCACCCCGCACATCACCAGGATGGCCGGGATGACAAACGGGTTCTGAAAAAAGGTGGCAATGTACAAAAATTTCCGGTAGTCCTTCCGTTCCATATGGGTGTCTACCTGAAAAAGCGGCGTTTCCATGGATACTTCCTTTCTTTTCGGCTCTTGCCATTCTGCCCGGCCACCGGGGCGGCCGGGATGTAAGGCTTATTATACCATATTCCCCCACCCTTCTGTCTACCCATCCCCCAAAAGCTTTTCGGCGGGGATCCACTCCTCCCGCCGGGCCACCAGGGCAAGCCGCCCGCCGGGCCGGGAGGAATCGCAGGTGGAAAGGGTCAGGTACCGATCTCCCCACTGGCCGGTGACCCTGGTGTCGTACAGGGCCATCTGCCGGATATTCCGATACCATTCCTCCCACTCTCCGCTGGTGGCGGCGTCAAAAAAATAATAGTAACGGAAGCCCTCCTCCCCCTGGTTGAGCACCCTGGCCTCGATCACCGCCATCACCCGGAATACCTCCACCCCCGCCCCGGTGGCATAGGCAAGAAGGGGCCAGCGCTCAAAACAGGCCGGGTCCCGGTAGTTTTTCAGCTGCCCGAACATGGAGCCATCCTTCATCTCATGGCCGTAGACAAGGCGATTCACCGTCTGGCCCAGGGCATCGCACCGCTCATCCAGAAACAGGCAGCCCCGGCTGTCGTATTCCCCGCTCAGGCCCCGGCGCAGGTAATACTCGTTGTCCCCGGGGGTCTGCATCACCGGCAGGTCTACCCCGGCACCCGGCACCCACAGCCAGCCCACCGTGTCCGGGTTTTCCTGCCGGGTCTCTTCCAGTTTCTCCATCAGATCCCGGGCTTCCCCGGTACCCTCAGCCCGGGCCGGCTCCCGGCTTTGGGTGGCTGGCCCGTCTGCCTGGCCCTGGGCCGGGGCCGCATCTCCCCAGATTCCCGGTACCCAATACAGGCTCAAAGCCAGCAGGATAAGCCCGTTGGCCAGCCGGTTTCTCCACCGCCCTTTTCTTTTTTTCCCCTTGCCCCGCATATCGCCGCCCTCCCTTTCGGGTCATTGTATGTAGGGCAGGGGCCGGGCGCGCCGGCGGCAGGGCAGCGCCGCCGGGAAGATTCTGGGCGGGAAAAAGCGGTTTCAGACGCTTTTTCTCCGCTTTCCTTTTGCGGGGGCCGCCTTTTGGGTACAAAAGCACAGAAAAAGAGCGTTCCCCCCAAAAGGGAACGCTCTTTAAAATTTTTTGTCAGGCTGTTTTCAGGCCATGGCCCAGACGCCGGGCTGGTATTCCCCCCACTGGCTGGGGGCAACAGGCTGGGCGGCGCAGTCGGTCCACAAAATGGCTCCGGTTCCGCTGCGCCACTTTTTGGCGTCAAAGAGAAGCTCCTCCCCGGTGCTCTCCTTTTCCTCAATGGTGAGCAGGCAGCCATCCTCCCAGGCGGGGAAGCCGTCCACCTCGGTGATATATCCTTCCTCCTTCAGCTCCTGATAGGTACCGGCCAGGGGGAAAAGGCCCACCGATTCCCCAAAGGCCCAGATCACCCCGGCCTGTTCGCTCTCGCTCAGGCTGGTGGCGGAAAGATCCACCCCCACCTGGCTGATTCCCTCATTGAGGCCGGCATCCGCCTGCCAGATATCTTTTAACACCTGCAGATACAGGCAGCAGAGGTTTTCTTTTTCTCCGGTCACGGTCAGGGCGGTGGGCTCCCGGAAAGTGGCCGGGCTGGTGAGGTTTTCTTCGCCGCTGTATTCCACCCGTACCTCCATCCCGTTTTCGGGCTGGGCGGGCTTGCCTTCCTCATCCTGAACCGTCAGCCCTTCCAGAGAAAGGCGGTAGATCTCCCCGCTTCCTTCCAGGTCAGCCAGCAGCAGGTTGTTTTCCTCGGCGCCCGCCACCACCCGGCAGAGCCGGCTGGCAGATGTGGGCCGGGAGGAAGCTGGCTCCGGGCTCATAGCCGGGGCCCCGGCGCTTTCACCGCAGGCGGTCGCCAGGCCCAGCAGACAAGCCAGAACCGCTGAAAGCCATTTCTTGGCAGATTTCATTTCCCGGTTCCTTTCTTTTCATCGTTTTTTTGCGGTATGCCTCCCAAACGGCTCCCCCTGCCAGGGCCAGGGCTGCCGCCAGGCTCACCCACTGGGAGGCCTTCTGCAGGGAGGTGCCGGTATAACTCACGATCACCCGGCCGGCGGGATAGCCTTCCGGCACTTCCAGCTCCACCCGGCCGGCACCGTCCTTGTGGAGAGGCACTTCCAGGCTGGGGCTCCCATCCTCCGGGATCAGAACCGCGCTGTAACCTTTATACCAGAGCTTGGGCACACCGTAGGCGCCGGCTTCCTGGCACCAGAGCGCAAAATCGCCCCCGGGCAGGTATTCTCCCTGGTGGGCCTGACCGTCCGGCGTGGTGTACTGGGCGGCGGGCTCGGCGGCGAATTCATAGATATCCACCCCGTCGGGCACCCACTCCTGGCCCACCAGGTAGAAGGTCTCACCCCGGTTTTCAAAATAATTTTCTCCATAGTTGCACAGTTCGGGCAGGCTGGGCCAGAGCAAGGCCAGGTTGGCCGCCGAGACCACCAGCACTGCCCCCAGGGCCAGCGCCCGCTTTTTGGCGCCCGCTCCGCCGGATTTTGCGGAGTGTTCTCCTTCAAACCGGGCCCAGAGCCAGGCAGCGCCAAGACAAAAGAAGAACTGCCCCAGCTGATGCAGCCGCCAAGGGAACTGAATGCTGGTGAGGGGGGTGGCGTCCAGCAGTTTCCACACCCCGCCCCACAGCTGGATGATGGAGAGCCCCAGGCCCAGCAGCCAGAAGATCAGGGCAGGCCGATTCTCCCGGCGGCGCAGGAGCAGCGCCCCCAGCCCCAGCACCGCCAGAATGAGCACCCCCAGCCCCAGGCCCTGGTATTCGGTGAGGGAGAAAAGGCCAGCCAGGCTCTGGCGGTTTTCCCAGAGATTGGTGAGGGGCTCGGTGGTGGCCTTGAACCGGTCCGAGGCGAACTGTTCCAGCATGGGCAGCCAGTAATAGCAGCCCAGGGCCAGCACCGCCAAGGTAGTAAGTACACCTTTGAAAAGGATGGGCCCCTTGAGCACCCGGGGCAGCCGGGCCAGCACCCAGCCCACCGCCAACAGCCCGCAGAGGGCCAGACTGATGGTATGGGTCATGAGCAGCCCGAAAAAGCCCAGGCCCAGGATCCAGGGGCGGGTGAACCCCTCCTCGGTGAGATTCCACAATCCCCACACCACCAGGGGCAGGAAGATCATGGCCTGCGCCTCTCCCACCGCGCTGCGAATGAAGAGGTTGGCCAGGTGGTACTGGCACAGGCTGTAGCTCACCATCAGGATAAGGCCCCCGGTGTGGCTTTTGGTGATGCCCCGCCCTGCCAGATAGCCGGTAAGGCATTGGAGGGCGCAGCAGCTCAGCAGCAGGAGCTTGAAGGTGATCTCAGGCCCGGTGAAAAAGGCCCGCAGCACCGCAAAGGGGTAGAGGAAGAGATCCGGGTAGAACAGCCCGCAGGCATACCCGTACCCGCCCAGCAAAAGGGAGTAGATCCGCACCGGCAGGGCAGCCCCCTCCCGCAGGGCCTGGGCCAGCCCCTCGATGCGCAGCATGTGGAACAGGCTGTCATGGCCGGCGGCCAGGTCCCGGTTGGCCAGGGGCAGGGCGCAAAGGATCATGACCGCCCCGGCCAACAGCAAAAATTCCAGGATTTGTTTTTTGATTTGGGGTTTACAAGGCATTTTGGCAGTTTCCTTTATTTTGTGTCAGATTTTTCGGCAGGGGGTACTTCCTTCTTCTTTCTGCCCCGGCGGCCAAAGCCCCTCTGCCCGCCCAGGGAAGGCCTGCCCCCATGCCGGCGTGCCAGAAGAATGACCGCCGTCAGGACCAGCGCCAGGAGGATCAGCCAGGGAAGGAAGCCGGCCAGGCCAATGATCAGGTCCTGGAACCAGAAGCCGAAATCCCGCCAGCCGCCGGTGAAGGCCGCGCCCAGCCGGGCCACGAATCCGTTCTGGGTGGGGGTGAGCACCGCCACCTCCCACAGGGTCACATCCACGGTGGCCAGGTCGATCTGATCATCCAGCACCTTTTTCTGGCCGGTGTAGCTCTCGATCTGGTACTGCACCTGGGTGAGCTGCTCCTCAATGGCCAGCAGGTCTTCCAGGCTGGCGGCCTGCTGCCGCAGTTCCTCCAGCCGGTCCCGCTGGCTTTCCAGGCTGGAAAGCCGGGCTTCCACATCCACATACTCGGCCGTCACGTCCTGGGTGCTCTCGCTTTTATACAGGGCGTTGCCGGCGTTTTCCGCGTCGGCCAAAAAGCTCTCATACCGGTCGCTGGGGATGCGGAAGACATAGCTGGCCCGCCGGTCGGCATCTTCCGCGCTGCCGCTCTGGCTGCTGCTCTGCAGGTATCCCCCTGCCCGGGCCGCCGCCTCTTCCAGGGCGGCGCAGGTATCGGAAAATGCCGTGCTTTCCAGCTCCAAGCTGGCGGTATAGATGATCTTGCGCCCCTCGGTGGCCAGGGGCTGGCTGTTTTCCCCGGCTTCGGCCGAGACGGCATCCTGGGCCCAGCCGGTCTCGGGTGCGGCGGCGGTGCTGCCGCCGGAAGCCATATTGCTGGAACCGCCGCAGCCTGCCAGGCCAAGAGCCAGGGCCAGGGCCGCCAAAAGCGCTGCCATACGTTTTTTCATTTCCGTTCGCCTCCTTATCACAGAGAGGTTCTTCCTGCTTTCAGTTTACCATCTGCCGCCGCCCCGCACAAGGGCGGGGGGCTTCTGCCTTGTTTGCCTTTCACTGAATAAGACAGATTTCTCCCCTTTTCCTTGCGGAAAAAGGAAAAAAGCCGCCGGAAAAATTCCGGCGGCTTTTTTGTGCAAATTTACAGCTTGGAGACCTTGGGGCCCTGAGCCGTGTCGGTGACCGACCAGCCCATCCCGGTGATCTTATCCCGCAGGGCATCCGCTTCGGCCCAGTTCTTGGCCTTCTTGGCGGCGGCGCGCTGCTCCACCAGGGCCATGACCTCGGCGGGCACCTCGTCCTTCTTGCGGTTGTACATCAGGCCCAGCACGTTGGTCAGGTCGTCAAAGGCCTTGGCGGCCTCTTCCAGCGCCTTCTTGCTGGCGGAGGCGGAAAGGGTGTTGATCTCCTTGACCAGGTCAAAGACCACAGCCAGGGCGTCGGGGGTGTTCAGGTCGTCATCCATGGCCTTGTTGAACTTCTCCCGGGCCTCGGCGGCCTTGGCGATGAGGGTCTCGTCCCCTTCGGCGGGGGCGTTCTGGATGGCGAAATCCAGGTTTTCCCGGCAGGTGTACAGACGCTCCAGGCTGTTCTTGCAGCTCTGGATCAGCTCCACCGTGTAGTTCAGGGGCATCCGGTAGCCGGCGGTGAGCATGAAGAAGCGGATGGGCTCATAGCCGTAGGCGTCGGCGATCTCCCGCACGGTGAAGAAGTTGTTCAGGCTCTTGGACATCTTCTGGTTGTTGATGTTCAAGAAGCCGTTGTGCATCCAGTAATGGCTGAACTCGCAGCCGTTGGCGCTTTCGGACTGGGCAATCTCGTTCTCATGATGGGGGAAGATCAGGTCCTGGCCGCCGGCGTGGAGGTCCAGGGTCTTGCCCAGGTGCTTGCGGCTCATGGCGCTGCACTCGATGTGCCAGCCGGGGCGGCCGGGACCGTAGGGAGAATCCCAGGCGGGCTCGCCGGGCTTGGCGGCCTTCCAGACCGCGAAGTCGGCGGGGTCTTCCTTCAGGTCATCCTCCATCTGGCTGCGCAGTTCCCGGTTGCCGCTTTCCAGGTCTTCCAGGTTCAGGTGGCTGAGCTTGCCGTAATCCTTAAAGCTGCGCACCCGGAAATACACGTCGCCGTTCTTGGCCACATAGGCATGGCCGGTATCGATCAGGTCCTTGACGATGGAAAGGATCTCGTCGATGTGCTCGGTGGCACGGGGCTGCACGGTGGGCTTTTCGCAGTTCAGGCCGGCAGCATCCTTCAGGTATTCGGCCTCGAAGCGCTCGGCCACCGCCTTCATGGTGGTGCCCTCCTCCTTGGCCCGGTTGATGAGCTTGTCGTCAATGTCGGTGATGTTGGAGACATACCGCACCTTGTTGCCCCGGTATTCCAGGTAGCGGCGCAGGGTGTCGAAGATGATCAGGGGCCGGGCATTGCCGATGTGGATAAAGTTGTAAACGGTGGGGCCGCAGACGTAAATGCGGTATTCGCCCTCTTTCTGGGGGATGAATTCCTCTTTTTTGCGGGTCAGGGTGTTGAAAATCTGCATAGAGCTTCTCTCCTTTTCTCTCAGAGGGGAAAAACGAAAAACGCCTTCGGCGGCAAAGCCACCGAAGGCGAAAACTTTTCGCGGTCCCACTTCTGTTTGTTACTCATCAATGGCCGATAACGGAGCCCGCCGCACGGAGCTACCCAGGCCCAAAGGCCCTTCGCCCCGCGTGCTTCCGGGCGCACTTGGCGGGAGGGATGCCGCAGGGGCTTTCAGCCGGTGACCCCCGCTCTCTTTTGCCTTCCGTTTCCCATTACTCTTCCCGGTACAACGCATCTGTTTTATAGGAATTTTTCTTAATTATACGGCCCCCTGCCCCCAAAGTCAAGGCCGGGCGGGGATTTTGTTTTTATCCTCCTCCCTTGACTTTTTGCCCAAAGCGGGTATACTGGTTTGGACAGAGAAACAGGGGCGCTGGGGGATTTCCCGGCTGAGATCAGGGCAAAAGGGCCCTGAGCCGCCTTGAACCTGATCCGGGTAATGCCGGCGTAGGAAGTTTTCCGCCAGAAGCTTTTTGAAACGCTCGCCGCCCGCAGGCGTTTTTTCTGTTTGTACGTTTATACAGTATGAGCGAAAGAGGTGCATTCTATGCAGCATTCTCCCTTGCGCACCCGTTCCCTGGTGGAAGGCGCCCTGATGGTGGCCATGGGCACGGTGCTCAGCGTGATCCCCTTTATTGAACTGCCCCACGGCGGCTCCATCACCTGGGTGAGCAGCCTGCCCCTGATCGTGATGGCTTTCCGCTGGAACCTGCCCCGGGCCCTGGGCACCGCCTTTGTGGCCAGCCTGATCCAGCTTTTCATGGGCATCAAAAACCTGGCTTACTGCCAGACCCTTACCGCCCAGGCCGGCTGTGTCCTGCTGGATTATCTGCTGGCCTTCACGGCCCTGGGGCTGGCCGGGCTTTTTGGTCGGGTATGGAAAAACCGGTATCTGGCGGTGGGCACCGGCACGGTGCTGGTCTGCCTGCTGCGCTACCTGTGCAGCTTCTTGTCGGGCTACCTGGTCTAGCGGGATTACGACTATGCCTTTGAGTGGATGACCAATTTCGGCTGGGGCCGGGTGATCGCCGGCATGGGCGAAAACGCCCTGTGCTGGCTGTACAGCGCGGTGTACAACGCCACCTACATGATCCCCGAGACTCTGCTCACCCTGGCCGCCGGCCTTCTTCTGATGCGGGCCGCGCCGAAGCTGTTCCTGCGGCAGGACAAGGCCCCCCTTCAGGGCAGGTAAAGGTCATCCTGGTCCATGAGGAACTTGCGGCATTCCGGGCAATAAAACACCTTGACCGCAATAGGGACAATCCATCCTGTACCTCCTGGGTCTGAACCTCATGATTTAAAAAAAGCCGTCCGGGCAAAACCCGGGCGGCTTTTTGGATTTTCCCACAATGTTTACTTGGCGGTGTTGATAAATTGCCGGTTATCCCAGAGGTAACGGGCGCCGGACAGGGCCGTCACCAGGGCCACCAGCCAGCACAAGGCCCAGGCCATCAGCATGACCCCGCCGATGGAAGCAGGGCTGGCCAGGGCGGCGCTGAGGTAGTAGAGGATGATGGTGAGCATCTGCAGCACCGTCTTTGCCTTGCCCCAGATGTTGGCGGCGATGACCTTGCCGCCGGGGGCGCCGGCCGCGATCATCCGCAGGCCGCTCACCGCAAATTCCCGGGCCAGGATGACAGCCAGCACCACCGGGCTGCACACCCCATCCCGCAGCATGTACAAAAAGGCCACGGTGGTGAGGAGCTTATCGGCCAGGGGGTCGGCAAACTTGCCGAAATCCGTCACCATGCCCCACTTGCGGGCCAGATAGCCATCCAGAAAATCGGTAAAGCTGGCGGCGGCAAACACCAGCCCGGCCGCCAGGTACAGCCCGGCGCTGAAATCCGGGGTGCCGTACTGGCTCAGGCCGGCCAGTACCATGAACACCGGCACCAGCAGGATGCGCAGAAGAGTGAGTTTGTTTGGCAGATTCATAGCGTCCTCCTTATGGCTCAGGCCAGCACCCCGAACAGGTCGTAATCATCGCTGTCCTCAATCTTCACCTGGTAGAATTCGCCGGGGTACAGGGGCGTATCGCTCTGTACGCAGACGCAGCCGTCGATTTCGGGGGCATCGGCGGCGGTGCGGCAGAGATAGAGCCCGCTCTCCTCATCCAGCCCGTCGCTGAGCACCGTGAGCACCTGCCCCACCTTGGCGGCCTGCTTGGCCGCCATGATATGGCTCTGGGTCTGCATCACGATATCCGCCCGCCGGCGCTTGGTCTCCTCGTCCCACTGGTTTTCCATCCGGCCGGCCACCGTGTTCTCCTCGGCGCTGTAGGCAAAGCAGCCCAGCCGGTCGAACTGCTGTTCCTTGATGAACTCGCACATCTCGGCAAACTGCTCCTCGGTCTCCCCGGGGAAGCCGGCGATCAGGGTGGTGCGCAGGGTGATGCCGGGGATTCCCTGCCGCAGCCGGCGCACCGCGCTCTCGATGGTAGCCCGGTCGCTCTTGCGGTTCATGGCTTTCAGCACTTGGTCGTTGCAGTGCTGGATGGGCAGGTCCAGATAGGGCACGATCTTCTCGCACCGGGCCATGGTGGCGATGAACTCATCGGTGACCCGCTCCGGATAGGCATACAGGAAGCGGATCCAGACAAGGCCCTCCACCTTGTTCAGCTCCTCCATCAGCCGGCAGATGCTGTTTTCGCCCCAGTCATCCCCGTAGGCGGTGATATCCTGGGCCACCACCACCAGCTCCTTGACCCCCTCGCCGGCCAGCCAGCGGGCCTCGGCCAGGCAGTCCTCCAGGGGGCGGCTGCGCAGCCGGCCCCGGATGTAGGGGATGGCGCAGTAATAGCAGTGGTTGTTGCAGCCCTCGGCGATCTTCAGGTAGGCATAGTGCCGGGGGGTGCTGATGACCCGGGGCCCGCCCAGGGCCATATCGCTCTTGGGTCCGTAGGCCTCCACCGGGCCCTGCTGCACCTGCTCCAGCACACGGACGATATCCTTGTTTCCGCCCATGCCCACCACAGCGTCCACCTCGGGCATCTCCCGGCGGATCTCTTCCTTATACCGCTCGGCCAGACAGCCGGTGACCACCACCTTCAGGGCGGGGTTCTGCTGCTTGTAGCTGCAGGCTTCCAGGATATTCTCGATGGCTTCTTCCTTGGCGCTCTGGATAAAGGCGCAGGTGTTCACCAGGATGCAGTCGGCCTCGGCCGGGTCTGCGGTGGTGGTATGCCCCGCCGTGAGCAGGGCATGGCACAGCACATCCGCATCCACCTGATTTTTGGGGCAACCCAACGAAACAATGGCTATTTTCATCTTTACGGTTCCTGTCTGTTCAATCTCAAAAAAGGCCGGCCCCTTTTCAGGGGAAATCCCAGCCTGTGTCGGTTTCTTCCTGGCCGCCGTTTTGGCTCTGCCAGTCCTCTAAAGCGGCCCGGATCTGCCGGGCAGAAAAGCCCCGCCGGGCCAGGGCGGCCCAGACTGCGTCCCGCTTGCCCTGGCTGAGCTTGCGGGCATACTGCCTTTCGATGAGGGCGCGCAGGGCTTCCTCCTCGTCCCCCTCCCGGTACACTTCGTCCAGGGCCTGCTGGATCACTTCCCGGTCCAGCCCCTTTTCCGCCAGAAGGCGGGCAGCCTCCCGGCGGGATTTTTTCCTGTCTTTCAGGGCCTGGGCCCGGTGGGCGGCAAAGGCCTCATCGTTCAGAAGGCCCAGCTCCTCCATCCGGGCCACGGCAGCCGCCGAGGAGTGCTCGTCGAATTTCTGCCGCAGCTTTTCGTACAATTCGGTGCTGCCGTATTCCCGCATGCCCAGGTAAAAGAGAGCCTTTTCCTTGGCCTTACGGGTATCGCTCAGCTGCCGCAGCTTTTCCAGTTCGGCAGCGCTGAGGGTCTGCCCCTCGGCCACCGGGTAAAAATGGTAGGTCTCCTCATCCAGGGAAAAGAGGAATTCATCCCCGCAGAACAGGGCCATCCTTCCCTTTTTGGTCTCGCTTACCCGGGTAATGGTGAGCCCGTCCACTTATTCCTCCACCAGGATATCCAGGTCTGCCTCGCTGGGGGCGGGGGCAGCCTTCTTACCCTTGGCTTCGGCCGGCGCGGGCTCAGCCGGGGCCGCGGGGGCGGCAGGGGCAGCCTTGGCCCCCTTCTTGCCGGCATACAGGCTCTTGGCGTTGGCCCGGATCTGGGCCTCGATCTCGCTTTCCAGCTCGGGGTGCTCTTTCAGATAGTTTTTCACATTGTCCCGGCCCATGCCCAGCCGCTCTTCCTTATAGCTGAACCAGGCGCCGGATTTCTGCACAATGCCCAGCTGGACGCCCAGATCCAGGATCTCGCCGGTCTTGGAAATGCCCTCGCCGAACATGATATCGAACTCGGCCTCCTTGAAGGGAGGGGCCACCTTGTTCTTGACCACCTTGGCCCGGGTGCGGTTGCCGATGAAGTTGCCCTTGGTGTCCTTCAGGCCCTCCACCCGGCGCACGTCAATACGCACGCTGGAATAATATTTCAGGGCCCGGCCGCCGGCGGTGACCTCCGGGTTGCCGTACACCACGCCCACTTTTTCACGGAGCTGGTTGATGAAGATGGCCACGGTGCCAGTCTTGCCGATGACGCCGGTGAGTTTGCGCAGGGCCTGACTCATGAGCCGGGCCTGCAGACCCACATGGCTGTCGCCCATCTCGCCCTCGATCTCGGCCCGGGGCACCATGGCGGCCACGCTGTCGATGGCGATGGCGTCGATGGCGCCGCTGCGCACCAGTGCCTCGCAGATCTCCAGGGCCTGCTCGCCGGTATCCGGCTGGCTCACCAGCAGGCTGTCAATATCCACACCCAGGGCCTTGGCGTATTCCGGGTCAAGGGCGTGCTCCACGTCGATAAAGGCCACCTCGCCCCCTGCCTTCTGGGCCTCGGCCAGCACATGGAGGGCCAGGGTGGTCTTACCGCTGGATTCGGGGCCGTATACCTCGATCACACGGCCGCGGGGCATGCCGCCCACCCCCAGGGCCAGGTCCAACCCCAGGCTGCCGGTGGAAATGGCGTCCACCTGCATGGCCACATTGGCCCCCAGCTTCATGACGGCGCCCTTGCCGAACTGCTTTTCGATCTGCGCCAGAGCAGTCTCCAGCGCGTCCTTCTTGCCGCTGCCCTCCTTGCGGGTGGGGCTTGCGATGGTGCTTTTCTTTTCTGCCATACTCTTCTCTCCTGCCGGGCGCCGCGGCGCCCCTGATTTTCCTGTTCAGAAAAAGTTTGTTCTTTGCCTTTATTATACACAGGCAAAAAGGCTTTTACAAATCCTTTTCTGGGTTTTAAGTCCTGTTTTTTGTACTCTTACAGCCGCCGGGCCAGCACGGCCCGGTCCCGGCCTTCCAGGTCCCGGGCACAGTGGATCTCCCGGTATCCGGCCTCGGCCAGCAGCCGGGCCACCTGGGCCGCCTGCTGCCAGCCCACTTCCAGGGCCAGAGTGCCCCCTTCTTTGAGCAGCGGGCGGTAACCCCGGGCGATATGCCGGTAAAAATCCAGCCCGTCCTGGCCTCCGTACAGGGCCATGGCCGGCTCGCAGCGCACCTCCGGCTGGAGGGCTTCCATCTCCGGGCCGGTAAGATAGGGGGGATTGGAAAGGATCAGATCCAAGCTCTCCTCCTCCAGCTGCTGCTGGAAGGAGAACACATCCCCCAGGACGGGGGTCACCCCCCGTATCCCCCGCCCGGCCGCCAGGCGGATATTTTCGTTCAGGTAGGGCCAGGCCTCCTGGCTTTTTTCCAGGGCCAGCACCCGGGTGCCCGGCACCAGCCGGCACAGCCCCAGCGCCAGGCAGCCGCTGCCGCTGCACAGGTCCAGGGCACGGGGCTCCTGTTTTCCTTTTAAGGTCTCGGCCGCCGCCAGGCAGAGGGTCTCGGTATCCGCCCGGGGGATGAGCACCCCCGGCCCCACCTTGAATTCCAGGTCCAGAAATTCCCAGCTTCCGGCCAGATACTGCAGCGGGTAGCGCTGGCAGCGCCGGGCGGTATCCCCGGCCAGCTTTTGGGCAACTGCCTCGGTGAGGGGCCTTTCATCCAGCCGGGGGTCCCGGCCGGTGGCCAGCCGGCAGAGCAGGCCGGCGTCATAGGCGGCATCCGGGCAGCCGGCCTCTTCCAGGGCCAGACGCACCTGAACCGCCGCCTGGGCGGGGCGAAGGCCGGCCAGGGCCTCAGCCGTCACCACAGCCCATCCTCCGGCCGCTCGGGCAGTACGGGGGTCACGGCGGCAATGGCCACCTGGATCATGCTGTCATCCGGCTCAAAGACGGTGAGCCGCTGCACCCAAAGCCCCGGGGCCCGCACAATGCGGGTGAGCAGGTTGTCACACCGGCCGCACCATTTCAGCAGTTCGTAGCTGATGCCCATGACCACCGGCAGCAAAAGCAGCTTGTACACCACCCGCAGGGCCATATTGTTCCAGGGCAGCACGCTGTACAGAAAGATGCTAATGAGCAGCACCAGGATCAAAAAGCTGGTGCCGCAGCGGGGATGAAACCGGGTATGGGTGCGGATATTTTCCACCGTCAGTTCCTGGCCCGCCTCATAGCAGGCAATGGTCTTGTGCTCGGCCCCGTGGTACTGGAACAGCCGGCGGATCTCAGGCAGGCGGCCGCACAAAAACAGGTACAGCACAAAGATGCTCAGCTTGATGCAGGCTTCCAGGATGACCTTGGGCCAGCGGCCCAGGGGAAACACCCCGCCGATCAGCCCGGTAATGAGGGTGGGCAGCACCATGAAAAGCAGGATGGCCAGCCCGCCCCCCAGCAACGCAGCCAGGACAAACAGGGCATTCTGGGCCTTGGGGCCGCAGTGCTCATTGACCCATTTGTCGAACTTGGATTCCTCCTGTTCAAAATCCTCCCCCATGCTCACCTCGGCGGAGTGCATCAGATAGCGGTAGCCCAGCACCATGCTTTCGATCATGGCAAGGCTGCCCCGCACCAGGGGGATCTTCTGCCAGGGATGGTGTTTCACATCCTCCATTTTCAGGTCAATCTCCCCATCCGGACGGCGCACGGCGCAGCAGATCTTTTCGGGGCCCCGCATCATGATGCCTTCCATCAGGGCCTGGCCGCCCACGCTGGTTTTAAATTGCTCTTTTGGCTGTTCCATTCTTTCTCCTTATAGTTTCCCGGGTCCGCCGGGGCGGTAAAGGGGCAGCATCACCTTGACGGTGGTGCCCTCGCCCAGGCGGCTTTCAATATCCAGGCTGCCGTTCAGGGCGGTCACGATCTCATCCGCCACCGCCAGGCCGATGCCGCTGCCCCGCACCGCGTTTTTGCCCTTGAAAAATTTCAGTTTTACATTTTCCAGATCCTCAGGCGAAATGCCCCGGCCCTCATCCCGGAACAGGATGTACACATTCTCCCCGTCCTGGAGCAGTTCCAGGGTGATGACTCCCCCGGGGGAGGAATATTTGACCGCATTGTCCAGGATATTCAGGAAAATCTGCCGCAGCCGTTTGGGGTCGGCCCAGACCGGCAGGGGCAGCTCCGGCTCCTCATACGCCAGCCGCATGCCTTCCTGGCGGATCCGGGGTTCCACAAACAGGGCCGCGTCGGTAAGCTCGGCCACCAGGTCCAGCGGCTGGCACTCCAGCCGGATGCCCGCCTGCAGGCGGGAAAAATCCAGCAGTTCTTCTACCATGCCGTAAAGCCGGTCGGTCTCGGCGCCGATGATGGCCAGGCCCTTCTGGTAGTTTTCGTCCTGCGGGTCCCGGATGGAGGCAATGGTCTCCACCCAGCCCCGGATGCTGGTGAGGGGGGTGCGCAGCTCATGGCTCACCGAGGAGATGAACTCGTTTTTCATCTTCTCGGTTTTGGAAAGTTCTTCCGCCATCCGGTTGATGGTCTCGCAGAGCCGGCCGATCTCGTCCTTCTGGCCGCTCTGGGGCAGGCGCACCGACAAATCCCCCCGGGCGATCTGGTTGGCGGTACGTTCCACCTGCTGCAGCGGGTTGACGATGGAGCGGATGAAATACAGCCCCGAACAGACGCTGAACCCCAGCACCACCAGCACCGCCCCCAGGCTCACCCAGGCCCGCTGGGCCAGGGCCTCGTCCACCAGGGTCAGGCTGGTGACCATCCGCAGGGCGGTCACATCCCCTGCCGGGTAGGGGGAAAGGATGGTGACGGCCATCACCTTTTCGTTTTCGTCGGTGACATAAATGCTCTCCCCCTGCCCGCTGGGGGAATCCAGAGCCTTCCAGAAGTCCTCCTCCTGGTCGGCGGCAGAGGTCAGCGAGCCGCTGGAGGTGGTGAGCACCTGGCCCTCACTGTCCAGCAGCATGAATTCGATCTTATCTTTTTCATCGAACTGTTCTACCATCCGGTGGAGGGCCAGGTACCGGTTATCCGCCGAGGCCGCCACGGTGGAACCGCCGTACATCTTCAGCTGGCCGGAAATGCTGGAAAACCGGTTGAGCAGCGCCTGGCGGACGGCGGCATAGTAGCTGCTGCGCCCGGCATAGAGGAACAAACTCTCCGCCAATACCAAGATCAGCACGGTGAGGGCCATGCTGCCCCGCAGCCAGCGTTTGGTGATACTGTTCAAGGCCACAGCCCTCCTTTACGGGCAATTTCCGGCCCCTCAGCTGTTCCAGCGGTAGCCGTATCCCCACACCGTGAGGATGTGCTGGGGGGAAGAAGGGGCATCCTCCACCTTCATGCGCAGGCGGCGGATGTTCACATCCACGATCTTCACATCCCCAAAATAGTTCTCACCCCATACCCCCTGCAGGATCTTTTCCCGCACCAGAGCGGTGCCGGGGTTCTGGAAAAACAGCTCCATGATCTGGAATTCCACCTGAGTGAGATCAATGCTTTTGCCGTTTTTATACAGCACCCGGCTCTTCCGGTCCAGCACAAAGGCGCCGCTCACCAGCCGGGCCTCGTCCTCTTCCTGGGCGGCAGGCTTGCCCCGCCCCACCCGGCGGCAGAGGGCCTCGATGCGGGCCAGCAGTTCCGACACACTGAAGGGTTTGCTCATATAATCGTCGGCCCCGATGGAAAGGCCCCGGATCTTGTCCTCTTCCATGCTCTTGGCGCTGAGAATGATAATGCCGATATCCTGGTTATCCCGCCGGATGGTCTCGCACAGGGAAAAACCGTTCATGCCGGGCAGCATCACATCCAGCACCGCTGCCTCACAGGGGCCCTGCTTGTTCAAAAGGTCCAGCCCCTGTTCCGCCGACTCGGCCTCCAACACCTCCCAGCCCGACATGCGCAGGTTGAGGGCGATCATCTCCCGGATACTCTTTTCATCTTCCACGACCAGTACTCTTCTCATGCTTTTCACCTCTTTACCCCTTTACAATACCGTCACGCTGCCCACCACCGTGGCAAAGCCCATTTCCCGGGCAAGATCCGTCACCTTCACCTGGATCTGCTGGCTGCCCAGCAGAGCCGCCCGGGTGTATTCCTGGGAGACAACCCCCTGGCTGACAATGCGCACCGAAAGATATACTTCCTCCCCGTTGGGGCTGCGCACCTCCCAGGAGTTTTTCTCCTCTCCCGGGGTCAGCTCCACCTGGCCCTGCCAGGCTCGGGGCAGTTCCAGATAAAACCCATATTCCGCATCCACCACGCCCCAGCTCTTGGGCCATTCGGCGGTGGTGTAATCCTGCCAGGCCACAAAACTCAGCCGCCGTTCCAGGGAGGCGTTCACCACGCCGCCGGCCTCCCCCGCCAGCTGCACCGGGATCTCTACCGTGGTATCCCCGTCAATATTCATGCTGTGCAGGCTGGTGAAGTAGCGCAGGGTGGCGCTGTACAGATCCTCCACATAGCGGGAATCATAGGCCTTGAGCTTTTTGGCCTTCTGGTCGTAATACAGGATCTCGCTGGCCAGATAGGCCCCGTTGTTGCCGGTATACCCGTCCACGATCAGGTAGCGCCGTCCCCCGCCCCCTATGCTGGAGCAGATGCCCGCGCAGCCGGAAAAGCGCCCCTGGGCCACATCCAGGCTCTGCACTTGCTGATAGGTGTTGTCTGTGTTGGTAAGCAGCTTGACCTGCACACCCTTTTCCCCGTCCTGTACCACGACCAGGTCCAGGGTGCCGCTGCCGGTAATATCCGCCAGCAGATACTCACTGTAGGAGGTTTCCAATACCGCCGTGAGGGTCACATCCGAATAGGTATAAACGGTAAGATACCGGTCCCCCTGGGCGGTGCCATAGCCCACCAGAAGCTGGGTTCCCACCTGATCATCCCCTGCCAGGGCGGCTGTGCTCACGCTTTCCACCTCGGTGGAAAGGCCCTCCCGCTCCTGGGTCACCCACCAGCTGCCCTCCTGTTGTTCCAGGATGGCCAGCTGCACATTGGTGCCCTTGGACGCGCAGGTATAAAAAACAGCGGCGTCCTCCTGCCCGTCCCCATCCCAATCATCAAAAATAAAGGGGGACAGATGGTCTCCGCCGGTGGGATACTTCAATTGGGGCGATTCCCCCAGATATGCTGTCAGGGCCTTTTGCACCTGGTTGGTCTGGCCGCTGAACTGGGGCGCGCGGAGAAGGTCCTCCACGCCGGAAGCACCGAAGGAATAGGAACAGCCGGACATCATCAGGGCGCAAAGCAGGGCAGACGCGCAGCATCGCCGCTTTTTCATCCAGATCCCCTCCCGCTTTTCCCGCCCGGGCCGCCGGTTTTCCGGCCTTTGCCGCGCAGAATGATACAGGGTATAGTATATCACGAAAGCAGTATAATTCCAAGGGTCATCAGGAGGATGCCGCCAGCCATTCCCCGGGCCGCCGCCCGCCGTTTTCCGAACTCCAGGGCCTCGGGCCAGAGCTCCGCCAGGCTGACCCAGATCATCACCCCGGCGATCAGGATCATCAGCCCGTTTAGGAAACTGGGGTTGAGATATTCATGGAGGAAAAGGTAAGCGAGCAGCGCCCCCACCGGCTCGGCCAGGCCACTGACCAGGGCGGCCAGGGCGGCCTTGGCCCGGCTTTGGGTGGCGTAATAGAGGGGCAGGGCCACGGCGATGCCTTCAGGCAGGTTGTGCAGGGCCACGGCTACGCAGAGCCGGAGCCCCATCTTTTCATCCGCCACCCCCGCAAACAGGGTGAGCACCCCCTCCGGCAGGTTGTGCAGCAGCAGAGCCATGCCGGTGACCGCCGCGCTGCGCAGGGCCCGGCCCCGGCCCTCATCCCCCTGGGGCGCGCGGAATTCTTCCGGCAGGCACCGGCCCAGGGCCGCAGCCACCGCCATCCCCATACACAGAAGGCTCACGGTGGCCAGCGCCGCCTGGGCCGGGCTGAAAGCCCGGCGGTAATATCCCGCCGCGCCGGGCAGCAGATCCATCAGGGAGGCGCAGAGCATCACTCCGCCCGCAAACCCCAGGGCCGAGCCCAGGGCCCGGCGGCTGGGCAGGCGGCAAAGGACCACCACCCCGCCCAGCCCGGTGGCCAGCCCCGCCAGCAGCGTATGGAAAAGCGCTTCGGTCATGATTGTTCCCCCTTTGGCAGAATGCCGGGCACGGTGCCCGGCTTTTCTACCAAGGTATGAAAAAAAGGGAACGGTCATGCCGTTCCCTTTCAAAAGCCTTTTATTTTTGCCCGCCGGTAAGGATGCGCACCGCCCGGCTGGTACCCAGCCGCTGGGCCCCCAGATCCAGGAAGCGCTCCATATCCTCCCGGGTGGAGATGCCGCCTGCCGCCTTGATGGCGCAGCGGCCCCGCACGCAGCGGCGGAAGAGCTCCACATCCCCGAAGGTAGCGCCCCCGGTGGAAAAACCGGTGCTGGTCTTGATGAAATCCGCCCCAGCCTCGGGCACCAGATCACAGAGGATCTCCTTTTCCCGGTCGGTGAGCAGGCAGGTCTCGATGATCACCTTGAGGATATGGTCCCCCACCGCCCGCTTGACGGCGGCGATTTCCTGCTGCACGGCCTGGTACTCCCCGTTTTTCATCCGGCCAATATTGATGACCATGTCGATCTCGCTGGCGCCGTCCTCCAGGGCGGCCTCGGCTTCCAGGCACTTGACCCGGCTGGCCATGCCCCCCAAGGGAAAGCCCACCACGCAGCAGACCGGCACCCGGCCGGCCAGATATTCAGCCGCTTGGCGCACATAGCCCCCGTTCAGGCAGACCGAGGCGGTGTGATACCGCACCGCCTCTTCACAGAGAGCCTGCACCTGGGGCCAGGTGGCCTCCGGCTTGAGCAGAGTATGGTCCACACAGGCCAGGATCTGGGCGTCGGACCTCATTGGAAGGTGCCTTCCATCTTGCAGTGCTTGCACAGCCGGGCCCGGTGCAGCCCCACTGCGCTGAAGATGATGGCCGCCACGCCCACGGTGGTGGCAATGATGCCCAGGATCAGGCCGGTGAGGCGAAAACCAAAACCGCGTACTTTCATAACTGCATACCTCCCTAAATCAATGGGGCCTTTTTCAGGCCGGTGGATCCTTGTGCTTGGATTTGAAAATGATGAGCTTGGAAAACACGTAGTTGAAAATAACCACCAACACGTTGCTGAACACCTTGACGCCAAAGCCCCAGAGCCCCAGCCATTCCTGCGGGATGAGGGCAGGGCCCAGCAGGTTGCCGCCCACGAACATGACGGCCGCATCCAGCACCAGGGTGCCCAGCCGGCAGGTGACGAACTTGACAAACTCGCTGATGGCCTCGGCCCCGTGGGTCTTGCTCAAAAATACCCAGGTGCGGTTGGTGAAATAGGCAAACAGGATGCACAGGATGTTATCCAGCACATTTCCCCAGCTGTTGGCGGCCTCGTAGCCGAACAGCGCCTTGAAGATCAGGTAGAGAACGATATTCAGGAGTGTGGCCAGCCCGCCGAAAAACAGGTAGGCCAGCATCTCGTAGTGCTGGCGGATCAGCTCCCGCAGCTTTTGTGCCATGACAGAACTTCCTTTTGCTTTATTTTGCGCCCCAAAGGGGATTTGTGATATTATACCACACCCTTCCCCCAAAAGAAAACCCTGCCCTCTGTACAAAAAGCGCGGAACCCCCAAAGGGATTCCGCGCTTGTTTGTGACAGATTCCGGCAAGCGGGAAATTACTCCTCGCTGCCCTCGTCGTTGAGCAGAGCCTTCATGGAGAGGCTGATGCGCTTCTTGTCGAAGTCCACATCCAGCAGCTTCACCTTGACCTCGTCGCCCACCTTCAGCACGTCGCTGACCTTCTCAACACGCTCGTTGCTGATCTCGCTGATGTGAACCAGACCGTCCACACCGGGCAGGATCCGCACGAAGGCGCCGAACTTGGTGATGCTGACCACAGGAGCGGTGAAGACGCTGCCGATGGGATACTCGTTCTTGAGCTTCTCCCAGGGGTTGTCCTCGGCCTTCTTGTAGCCCAGGGAAACCTTCTGGGTCTCCCGGTCCAGATCACGCACATACACCTCGACGGTGTCGCCCACGCTCAGCACTTCGCTGGGGTGCTTGATGCGGTTCCAGCTCAGCTCGCTGATGTGGCACAGGCCGTCAACGCCGCCGATGTCCACAAAGGCGCCGTAGGAGGTCAGGCTCTTGACCACGCCGGTGTAATGCTTGCCGACTTCCACGCTCTCCCAGAACTCTTTGCGCTTGGCAGCGTTGGCCTCGGCGGTAACCTTGTTGATGGAGCCAACGATCTTGCGGCCGGCGCACTCGGTCACAACCAGCTTGACGGTCTGCTTGACCAGCTGGGTGTAATCCTCGTCGCGGCGCATGGTGGCCTGGCTGCGGGGCACGAAGACCTTCACGCCCTTGACCAGCACAACGACGCCGCCCTTGTTGGCCTCGGAAACGACGCCCTCCATAACGGTGCCCTCTTCGCAGGCCTTGGCAACTTCCTCCAGGCCCTTGCGGGACTCCAGCTTCTTGCGGGACAGATAGTCAACGCCTTCCTGGTCGTTGACCTTTTCGACGACGAGGTCCAGCTCATCGCCCACCTTCACCAGATCTTCTGCACGGGCCGAGGGATCGTCGGTCAGTTCGCTCAACCGCACGATGCCGGTATGCTTGGTGCCGATGTCGACCTGGATCTCGTTAGGCTGCACGCTGGTAACGGTTCCCTTAACCACTTTGCCAACATACACGGGTTTCATCGAGGCTTCAATCATTTCCTCGAAGCTCATGTCGTCACGGATTTCTTCGCTCATTCTGTTAAGTACCTCCTCAATTATAGACGACGGCGTGGAAGCCCCGGCTGTAATGCCCGCCGTCCGCACCCCTTGGAACCACCGGGGGTCCAGCTCATCGGCTGTCTCCACCGTGCAGGCCCGGGTGTAACGGGCGGCCACTTTGGCCAGCTTTTGGGTATTGGAAGAATGATGACCGCCAATGACGATCATAAGATCGCATTTTTGGCTGAGGTCTTCCGCTTCCTGTTGCCTCGCCCACGTCGCATTACATATTGTATCAAAAAACCGCCCGTTTGTATACACTTTTTTGAGAAACTCTGAGCATTCCAGCCATTTTTTCACCTGAAAAGTCGTTTGAGCCACCGCAAAAATCGGTTTTTCGGGCCGGGGATGGGCCGCCCACCACTCTTTCAGTTCCTCAAGGTCGGCAAAAACAAACACTTCCCCCTTGGTATGGCCCACAATTCCCTGCACTTCCGGGTGATTTTTGTCCCCTGCAACGAGCAAAATTGCCCCTTCGTCGCTGGCCTGGCGGGCCAGCCGGTGGATCTTGGCCACAAAGGGGCAGGTAGCGTCATGGCACACCAGGCCCAGTGTGTGAATTTTATCATACACCTCCGCGCCAACCCCATGGCTGCGGATCACCACCTCATAACCGGGGGGCACCTGCTCGGGGCTGTCCACCGTAAGCACGCCCCTGCTGGCCAGATCGGCCACGCACTGGGGGTTGTGGATCAGGGGGCCCAGGGTAGCCACCTTGTGGCCCTTTTCCACCAGGTCATAGGTCATTTTCACCGCCCGGTCCACCCCAAAGCAGAAGCCGGCAGTTTTTGCCTTCAAGATCTCCATGGTTTTTTCCTCTTAAAAATGGTACTGGTCATAGAGGGCCTGCCAGCTGTCGGCCAGCAGCTGCTTGCAGGCCCGAAGCTTGGCGGCGGAGCGCTCCTCGCCCAGGTCCAGCTTTTCGGCCGGGATGGCCTCGCCGAAGCAGACCCGCACCCGGCAGAAAAGCCTCATAAAGCCCTGGGGCGTATCGTACAGGATGCGGCAGGGGATCATATCCACCCCGGCCATGCTGGCGATCACAAAAGCGCCGCTCTTGGGCTTGGCGGTCTGGCCGGTCTTGGTGCGGGTGCCCTCCGGGAAGATGAGAAGCCCCCGGCCGGCCCGGCAATCCCGCACGGCCTCATCCAGGGCGCCGGTATCCGCCTTGCCCCGGGCCAGGGGAATGGCCCCCACCTGCAGCAAAAACCAGCGGAGAAAAGCGCTCTTTTCAAACAGCTCCTCCTTGGCCAGGATGAGCATCTTTTTGCCCCAGAACCGGGCCAGCACCACAAACACCGGGTCGATGGCCGAGATATGGTTGGGGGCAATGATAAAGCCGCCCTCACGGGGCAGATTTTCCCGACCATATACCCGGATGCGGAAAACCAGATGCCAGATCAGCCAGGCCAGGGGCACCACGATCACATATACCATGCCGCATCCCTCACAGCCCGGCCCTGCGGCAGATGATCTCCCGCAGACGGACAAAGCTTTCCTCAAAATTCAGATAGGTGGTATCCAGCCGGACGGCGTCCTCCGCCTGGCGCAGGGGGGCCGAAGCCCGGGTGGAATCCTGTTCATCCCGCTGCATCACATCGGCCAGCACCTCGCTGTAGGGCCGGGCCTGGCCCTTGGCCTCCAGCTCCTTTTGGCGGCGCAGGGCCCGGGCCTGGGGCGCGGCGGTCAAAAAGATCTTGACGGTGGCCCCCGGCAGCACCACGGTGCCGATATCCCGGCCATCCATCAATACGTTCTGGCTGGCGGCCATCTGGCGCTGTTTTTCCAGCAGGAAAGCCCGGACCGCCGGCAGGGCGGATACGGCGCTGGCGGCCATGCCCACCTCTTCCCGGCGCACCTGCTCGGTCACATCCCGGCCATTCAGCAGCATCTGCTGGCCGCCGGGCACCGGGCGGGCTTCCAGCCGGATCTGGGGCAGCAGGGCCTCCACCCCGGCGGCGTCGTGGGGGTCGGTGCCCGATTCCAGGGCGTACAGCCCGATAGAGCGGTACATGGCCCCGGTATCCACATAGACAAACCCCATCTCGGCGGCCAGGCGCCGGGCCAGGGTGGATTTACCGGCCCCGGAAGGGCCGTCGATGGCGACAGAGATACTCATATTGTTTCCTCGTTTCCTGTTTTTTCGCCCGCCCCGGGCGGGCTCCCCCGGCCTGCCGGGGAGATCTATTCCTTATTTTATAATGCCCGGGCCGCAGCCTGGGCAGTGCACCAGGCGATCTGCAGGTTGTAGCCGCCGGTATAGCCATCCAGATCCAGCACCTCCCCGGCAAAATACAGGCCGGGGCAGAGTTTGGACTCCATGGTCTTGGGGTTGACCTCTTTCACATCCACCCCGCCGCTGGTGATCACCGCATGTTCCAGGTCGCCCCGTTCTTTCAAGGGGATCTCAAAGCCCTTGATAAGCTCGGCCAGGGCCCGCTTTTCCTCCCGGGTGATCTGGTTCACCTTCCGGTGGGGATCCATCCCCCACCGCTCCAGCATGACCGGCTGCAGGGAGGCCGGCAGCAGCTTGACCAGGCAATGGGCGGCCTCCCGGTTGGAAAGAGCCGTAAAGTCCCGGGTGATCCGGTCATAGAGCTGCTCCGGGCTCAGGGCCGGCTTCAGGTCGATGCGGGCCGAATAGGCCCGGCGGGTCATATCTCCCAGGTGGGCCGAGGCGCTGAGGGCCAGGGGGCCGGAGATGCCGAAATGGGTAAACAGCATCTCCCCCTGCTCCTCAAAAATGGGTTTGCCCTCCTCGGTGAGGGCGAGGGTGACATTTTTCAGGGCCAGGCCCATCATCCGGCGGCATTCCTCCCGGTTTTTGGCCAGGATGCTCACCAGGCTGGGCTGGGGGGTGCGGATGGCATGCCCCGCCTGCCGGGCCAGCTGGTACCCGATGCCGGTGGAGCCGGTGGTGGGGTAGCTGAGCCCGCCGGTGGCCACCAGGGTGGCATCGGCCCGGTATTCCCGGCCGTCCTCACAGACCGCGCCCCTGCACTCCCCTTCTTCCAGGATCAGCTTGACCGCCCGGCCCTGGCAGAGTCTGGCCCCCTGGGCATACCGCAGCAGGGCGGCACGCACATCCTCGGCCCGGTCGCTCACCGGGAAGACCCGGCGGCCCCGCTCGGTCTTGAGGGGCACCCCCAGCCGCTCAAACAGCTCCATGGCTGCCGCCGGGGGAAAGGCGTACAGGCTGGAATAGAGAAAGCGGGGGTTGGAGCGCACATTGCTCAGAAAGGTACGCTCGTCGCAGTCGTTGGTGAGATTGCACCGGCCCTTGCCGGTGATGAGCAGCTTCTGGCCCGGCCGCCTGCCGTGTTCCAGCAGGGTCACGGTATGGCCCGCTTCCAGGGCGGCCCCCGCTGCCATCAGGCCGGCCGCGCCGGCCCCGATAATCAGAAATTCCATGTTTCTTCCTTACATTTATACCGATTCCGGCTGTTGGGGCCGGGCTGAATCTTTCCGCCTGAGGGCGCCGGGGCCCCAATGCAGGCAGGCCACCCCGCTGAACAGGATGAGCAGGGGATGCACCGTGGCCAGGTACATCACATAGGTACCGATGTTGAAACTGGCCACCTCCACAAAGGCGATCATTCCAATGCGCAGGGCCGCCATGGCAAGAACCGCCAGCAGGATGAACCAGACCAGGGGAGATTCTCCTCCCGTCCGCCGCCAGTTTTTCCAGAGAACCCAGCCGGCCCGCAGCCAGAGAAGGGTGCCGGCCGCAAAGCTCAGGGGCAGGGCCAGGGCATACAGCCAGCGCACCCCGGTCAGCAGAGCAAAGGCCCCCTTCTGCAGGGGATTGTAATAGGGATCATCGGTGCCGGCCACCGCCGCCACATTGGTGGGGGTGTGCAGGTATTCTTCCCAGACCGACAGATCCTCGGTGGTGCCGATGGTCCGTTCGGCTTCATAGGGCTGGCAGCCGCCGCAGGTGAGCACATAGCCCAGGCTGCGCAGGCTCTCGGCCAGCACCCCGGGCACATACTCGGCCCGGATGGGGGGCGTGGTGCTGCTTCTTCTGCCTCCCTCGCTGGGCAGGGCCCCCTCCTCACAGAGGGTATTGATGGCCTGGGCCACCCCGGCCCAATACTCCTCGGCCTTTTGAGGCGTCTCATAGACCCCCTCGTTCTGGGCGGCCTGGCGCAGGGCCCAGTAAAAACTGCCGGACTGATAGTCATCCAATTCCGGGTTGCGGTAACTGTTCTGCAGGTCCTCGTCCTCTTCCAGCCAGTATTCCAGGGGCTGCAGCTGGGGCACCGCCTGGTACAGCTGCCGGCGCACCGAGGTGGGCACGCTTACCAGGGGCTGCCAGTCCTCTTCCTTGACCCGGGTCATGGCGCCGATGGCGTCCGCAAAGCTGCCCTCGGAAAAATCGCTCAGCACAGCCACCCCGTACCAGCTCTGATTCAGGGCGCAGACCACCCCGATCGAGGCCGCCAGCATCCCAAAAGGCAGCAGGGTGGCCAGACTTTTCAGGGCCTTGTGTCGGGTCTCCCGCTTTTTCCACAACACCACCAGGCCGGCAGCCAGAGCCGCCAGCCCAAAGGGAAGCACCCAGACCCCGTCCTCCCGGCAGAGCCAGCCGCAGCTCAGGCCCACCCCGGCCAGGGCTAGCCAGCCCAGGCTTTTTTTCAAGGGGCCGGGGCAGCGCAGCAGCCAGCCGATCAGCCCCGCGAAAAAGAGCAGGCAGAGGGCGGGATAAATGTTATCCCGGTAGACCCGCCAGGTAAAGGAGGCGCAGGCCGCCGGGCTCCAGCACAGAAAGCCGAACAGAACCAGCCGGGCCCGGTATTTCTTGATTACGGGCGCAAAAGCCAGGGCCCCCGCCAGGGCCGCGGCGCACCAGAGGGCCTGGCCGCCCAGCAGATAGGGTATCCCCAGCCGGTTCAGGAGCGCCAGCCAGACGGCAAAGAAGGGCCGTTTGGAGAGGGTGAGGAAATCGTAGGGCCCCAGCCACTGGCCAGCCGAGATGCTTTGGGCCCACTGGAACATGAGCTCATCGTCCAGCGGGGCGCCGTCGATCCAGGTATAAACCCGCTGCTGGCTGCACAGGGCCAGGCGCAGGGCGATAAGCGCCAGCACCCAAAGCCAAAACCTGCGGCGGGACATTTCTTTTTGGAACAGCTTGTTTTTCAGCAAAATCCGGTTTTCCTTCCCCGGGCTGCCGCTGGGCCTGCATTCGGCCGGGCGGAGCCCTTATTTCTGGAACTTCTCGATGCTTTCCACCAGGTAATCCTGTTTTTCAAAGGTGAGCTTCAGGATCAGGCTCAGGTACTTGACCACAATGGTCAGCACCAAGAACAGCCCGGCCAACCCCAGGGTGAGCACAAACATGGTGGTAACCCAGCCCTCCACAAAATCCCCCCGGAAAAAGATTGCCAGGGTATAGAGCAGCTCGGCCAGAGCCAGGCAGAACATGCACCCGGTGACCGCCAGGCTCACCCGATACCCCGCGTCGGTATACAGGGCCAGGCTGTCCACCGCCAGGTCCAGGTCGCCGCCCCGGCTCCCCTGGAGCGCCCCCTCAAAGGTCAGGCTGCTCACCCGCAGGCCCGAGGCCGCATAGGCCGCCTTGCGGTAGGCCAGCCCGGCGCTCTGGGCATGCACCCGGTTGATGGCCCGGCGGCTCAAAAGACAGAAGGCATCCGTGCCCAGGGGATAGGCCGACCGGCTGAACCGGTTGAACACCCCATAAAACAGCCGGCTGCCGGCCCGCACCCGGCTGGGCCCCACCGTCACCACATCGCTGCCCTGCAGGGCGGTCTGGTAGGCCTGGAAGATCAGCGCTTCCGGGTAGGGGGTGAGGATGGAATCAAACTCATAGACGAAATCGCCGATGGCACAGTCCTGCCCGGCGTTCATACATTTTTCCCGGCCCTGGCGCAGGCTCATGTGCAGCAGGGTCAGGGGTTTTTCCATCTGTTCGGCCGCAAACCGGCGCACCTCCTGGGCGGTGCCGTCGCTGCTGGCATCGTCCACCGCCACGATCTCGTACTGCTCAAACCGCTCCTCCAGCACTTTCCGGAGCATTTCCAGAAAGCCCGCGGCCCGGCCCTCCTCATTGTGCAGGTAGACCACCGCCGAGATAAAGTTCTTCTCCCTGGCTGCCGTCATAGTTTCTCCTCTTTGTATAATTCAAGATAATATTTCTTTTCGTAATTTAAGCCAAAATTTCATCCAGGTCATAGACCGTGTTGATCTTGCCGCTGAGCACACTGTAAAAGGCCGGTTCATCGGAATACCGGCGGATGAGGGTGGGGCGGGAATCGTCGATCTCGCTGGCCTTCAGGATGGGCTTCATGCTGAACAGGCTGGAATGGTAGGCAAAGCCGAATTCTTCCTTCAGGTATTTGCGGGCCAGCTGGCTCATATAGGGCCAGGCGCTGGCCGGGCGGGCGGGACAGTCGTTGCAGTTGTACAGGTTGCCCGGCCCGCAGAGCCCGCCGCTGCGCTCCTGGCACTCAAAGCGGGCCAGGGAATCATAGCTGGTGGCGTGGGGGGTGAAGGTGACACTGGTCAGGCTGTGCAGGCCGGTGCGGCCGAAGGGCATGATGGAAAAGAAGGGCCCATCCATCACGGTGATGCCGGTATCCTTCAATTTTTCATTCACGGTGCACAGAATGATCTCGCACAATTCGTATTTGATGCCGAAGGGTTCCAGCCCTGCCAGGGCGTGGATATCGTTGACCCCCGCATAGGTGGCGTTGAGCAGGAAGGGCGCCTCGTCCTCGGCGTCCTCGGTGCGCACCTTCCAGGCGCTGCCCGCCCGGGTGATGGCCAGGGGCTTCTTGCCGTAGCGGATCTCCACATTGGAGAGCCCGGCCAGCTGGCCCAGGAAATGTTCCTTGAGCAGCTGAGCGTCATAGGTATATTCCCGGGTCAGGAAGGCCCCGTCGCACATGCCCGGGTTGAAATACCGGCTGGGGGCCACCTCGTCGCAGCGGATGGAAGCCGCCCTGCAGAATTTTTCAAATTCTGGGCCGTTGGTCCAGGAAAAACGGGCGCTGGTGGCATACACCTGGTCAAACTCGGTGAGCAGGCAAAAGGAGTAATCCCGGCAGAACCGCTCAAAATAGTGGGCGCTCTTGATGGCCGTGGAAAAGCTGCGGGGGTAATGGTACCCCTGATGCACCCGCGCCTGATTGATATAGGTGGCCCGGCGGAAAGGGGTCTCGTCCCTTTCCAGCACCAGCACCCGCTGGCCCTGGGCCCCGCATTTCTGGGCGGCATACAGGCCATAGAGCCCCGCCCCCAGAATGATCTTATCGTAAACCATTCCAATTTCCTTTCCTGCCCGGGCTCAGGGGTTGTACCGCCCCGCCATGGCCTTGAGCAGTACCCCCATCAGATTGGCGTTGCCCTTGAAGGGGCTGATCTTGGTGGGCACCCCGCCCTTGGCCGGGTACTCCCGCACCACCGGCACCTCGCAGGCCCGCAGCCCCAGCTGGGTGGCCCGCACGCTCAGGTAGGCCAGCAGCTCATAGCCCTGGAATTCATCCCGCAAAGGCTGTACCTGGGGATGGATCAGATAGGCCCGGCTGTAAGCCCGGAAAGCGTTGGTGGTATCGGTGAATTTCTGGCCGGCCGCCAGGCTGATCAGGGGGGCGTGGATGAGACGCACCGCCAGGTACCGGCTGGGCGGGGTATGCACGGCCATCCCGCCCGGGATGAACCGGCTGCCCTGCACCAGGTCGTAGCCCTCCCGCAGTTTCTTGATAAAGAGAGGCACGCTCTCGATGGAATCCTTGTTGTTGCCGTCGATGGTGAGCACCCCGGCATAGCCCCTGCCCAGGGCATAGCTGATGCCCATGCGCAGCTGGGCCCCCTGCCGCCCGGGCCCCAGTTTGGTGAGCAGGCCGTTCACCCCCAGCTTTTTCAGCCGCTCCGGCTCCATACTGCCGTCGGTGCTGCCCCCATCACAGATGAGGATATCGCACAGCTTATCCACCCCGGCCTTCTGGGCCCGCTGCAGCTCCTTGAGGATCCGCATCCCCTCATTGATCACTGGGATCAGCAGGCAGTATTCGCTTTTTTTATCCTGGTAGGGATCGATTCGGTAATCCGGCACGCCGGAAAGCCCCGTAAAGGTCATCCAAACACCTCCGCCACATATTCCAGGCTGCGCCGCAGCGCCTGCGGCTCGGCCGCCTTCATTTCCAGCGATACAAAGCCCTTGTACCCCACGGCCCCCAGCAGAAGGGCCATCTCCCGATCAATGGGATCCGGTTCCACCGGGGCCATGCCCGGCCGGCTGATATGCACATGGCTCACCAGCCCCATCACCCCGGTCAGGTCCCGCACCCGCTCGCCGTTGGCCAGCAGGGTGCCCACATCCAGGTTGAGGGAAAGGCCGGGCGAAGCCAGCCGCTTTACCAGGGCCGCCGCATCGGCCGTGGTATTCAGGAAGTTGGTGCCGTACAGGGTGGGGTTGGCCTCGATAGCCAGGCGTACCCCCCGGCTGGCCGCCTCATAGGCCATCCGGGCAAAAAAGCCGTCCGCCTCCCCGGCGGTATGGCCCTGAGGGATGTTCCGCTGGCGGGGACAGCCGAACACCAGGCTGGGGCAGCGGCAGGCCCGGGCAAACTCAAAGGCCTCCACCGTGTAATCCTCCAGCTCCTGCCGCTGGCTCTCCTCAAAGATCGAGCCCTCTTTCCCATACCAGATGCTCTGGATGCTGGGGATGGTAAAGCCGTATTGCTGGTACATCACGCCGGCAAAGAGGGCCGCGCCCGAAAGCTGGGCGTAGGGCTCGCTGGAAAACACCCGGGTGGGGGCGATCTCCAGGCCCTGGTAGCCCAGTTCCTTCATCCAACCCCAGACCGTTTCATCCTCCTGCCTTGTCCAGCCGATATTGCTGGCGCTGAGCTTCCATTCCGGCATGACTGTTTCCTCCCATCGGCGGGCTTACCGCCAGTTCTTCATAAAATCCCGGATGGAGGCCACTTCCTCCTCCAGGCTGCACAGGTAGCCGTCCTGCCCGCCCAGCAGCCCGGCATGCAGGCTGCGCAGGTCATAATCATAGGGGGGCGCGGTCAGCTGGTTTTCCCATTCCCGGCCGGTGAGTTCCCGGTAAAGCTGCCCCGCCGAAATGGGGGGCGTGGTGAGATTGAGCAGGGTGAGCCCCTGCCCCAGCGCCGCCTGGATATGCCCCCAAAGCAGGCGCAGGTCATAGAACTGGTACCGGCTGCGGCTGTCGGTAAAGGCCAGGGCATTGAAATCGCTGGCCTCAAAGAAGGCCCGCAGCCGGCCGGCATCCACCTGGCCGTTCTGCCGGTAAAAGCCGTTGCCGGCATCGGAATATCCCTTGGCCACCTCTTCGCTTTGGGCCGCCAGCTGGCGGTATTTGTCCGGCCGCAGCAGGGCAGGGGTGAGGGTGTGCAGGTCGTACAGGAAATTCTTTTTCAGGCCCAGCCCGTACAAAGCGGGCAGCCGCAGGATGAGGGCGTCGGGGAAATCCTCCCGCACCCATTTTTCCAGCTGGAGCCGGTTTGCCCCATAGGGGGCAAGGCCGGCGGGGTCCGGCTGGTCCGCCTCGGTGCGGCCCCGGCTGTCCGGATACACCGCAATGGAGGAGATGAGCACCGCCTTGCCCGGCCGCAGACGGCGCAGATTTTGGCGGGCCTGTTCCATCACGGCCAGGTCGGCCGCCGGGTCCTGGTTGGCCAGGAACATGGCCGCCGGTACCCCCGCGTAGACCACCAGATCATTGGGCTCGCCGAAAGCCGTTTCGATATCGGTGGAATGGCAGGCCCGCTCAAAGGCATGGCTGGCCAGCAGATTGCCCCCCACAAAACCGGTGCTTCCCACCAATACGTCCCTTGCCATGGGTGTTTCCTTTCTTCCCTGCCGGGATCAGGCCCGAAAGGCCCGCAAAAATCACATGGATATACATTGTTATTATACCGCAAAGCCCCCTTGGGCGCAACAAAGGGACCCCAAAAAGCCTTTCGTTGCAATCGGGGGCACTATGTGATAATGTAAAGGTAAGAAATATGAGCTGGACCGCGCAAAAACGGCCAGCGCCGAAGGAGGAAAACAGTATGAACCTGATTCCGTTCCTGGCCGGTATCCTGCTGCTGGCGGCAGCGATCCTTTCCGCTTTGGATTGTAAGTATATGGTAAGCCAGAAATATCGCAACGCGCCCTTCCGCAAGGATATGCAGCAGGGCAGCGTGATGCCCTATGCGGTGATGGGGCTGGACGGCATTGTGGTGGGGCTGATCGGCTCCAACGGCATGTCTATCTTTTTCTGGGCGGCCGCCCTGGTCATCTTTTTGGCAGGGCTTTTGCTGCTGCGCCGCAACTGGAAGAAATATCTGGGCTGAATCTTTTCCTCTGCAAATCAAAACGCCCGCCCGGGGCTCTCGCTCCGGGCAGGCGTTTTTCTGTTTAACCGGCCAGGGTGGCCATGGGGTCCTGATAGGCGCCGCCCCTCAGCACCTCAAAGTGCAGATGGGTGGGCAGGCTTGCCTCGGCGTTCACCTTGCCGATGCTGCCCAGCCGGCTGCCCGACTTGACCGTGTCGCCGGTCTTTACGTCAGTGTCATGGGCAAGGCCGCAGTAGCGGTACACCATATCGCCGCTGGTCACCTCCACGATGGTGCCGTACAGCCCATCGTCGTACACGGCGCTTACCTGGCCCTCACAACAGGCCTTCACCGAGGCGTCGTCGGCGCAGGAAATATCCACCCCGTTGTGGGTGCGCCAGTCGCCCAGCGTCTCGTTGTACACCAGCTCGGTGCCGCTGTATTCAGCGATCACCTGCCCACTGACAGGCTGCACAAAGCCAGAATCCGGCGCAGCGGCCTGCTCGGTAGATTCGCTGGCCGCGGCGGAAGGCGAAGATGCCGTAGACGAGGAGGCAGAGGGCGCCTGCGAGACCTGCGGCTCGGTGCCTCTCAGCCCATCGGGCTCGGTTACCGGCACATCTTCCACCTTTTGTTCCACCGATTCTCCCGGCAAATTCCATGTGTCATCCCCTCCCGGCAGGACTTCATCCTTGCTGCCAAGCTGCTGTGTCACCGTGCGGATGGCCCAGAAACTGCACAGCGCAGCCGCCAGAATGCAGGCCATCAGGGCGAGATAGAAGCCTTTTCCTCTGAAAAACGCCAATACCCTGTTCATCGTATCGCTCCGTTCTGTTGGCCGGCTGCCTGGACAGCCGCCCGTGATTTTCAGTCCGGAGCGCCGTTTTGCGAAGGGAAGGGGTGCCCCGGCTTTTTGTTTTGCCCTTATTGTGCGGCAAAGCGGGGCGGTTTATTCATAGGAAAGAAGCTTTTTGGGCAGAGTGCCGGGTAAGGGCGATTTTCAGCCCTCGCTTTGGGGCTGTTCCTGCTGGGGATCGGCCGGCCCGGCCTCCTCCTCAGCGGGGGTCTCGCTCACCAGGGGCTCCTGGGGCGCGGCCTTGCCCTGCACCGTGAGGGTATAGCCTTCCAGGATGGAGGTATCCTCCCCCACCGCGTGCTGGATGGTGACCGTATCCCCCACGTTCAGGATCACCGCCAGGGGATTTTTGGCGGCGTTGATGGAATAGAAGATCTCCCCCCCTTCCAGCCGCAGGAAATAGTAGGTGTTGCCTTCCAAAACGGCGGAGCGGATCTCGGCCACCTGGCCGGAGGCCTCGGTCTGAGGCAGGTCCTCGGGCTGGGTGATGCCTTTTTCGCTGAGCATCCGGATATACTCCTGCTCGCACTGGGAGACGGTGCTGGCGGTAGCCACGATCTGGTACTGGGCCACATTCACCATGGCATAGCTCTTGACCAGGAGGGTATTATCCTGCAGGGGGATGAAATAGGTGGGCTCGCCCGCCACATTGATGAGCAGGGGGAAGGTGGCCTTATAGCCCAGGTCCTGCACCACGCCCTCGGCCGAAGCCTGGGCAGCCCGCTCGGTGGCGCCGGGGGCCGAGTAGAACTTGGTCTCCTTGGTGCGCTGGTTGCTCAGCAAAAATCCCAGGTTGGACTGGTCGGCGTTGGCCGAGGTGATGCCGGTGTACACATACACGTCATCATTCAGGGCGATATAGTTATAGCCGTCGGTGGTGACGGTCACATCCCGCTGGCCCAGCACCGAGTTGAAGAAGCCGTTCACCAGGGTGCCGTGGTAATCATACTGCTCCATCACCAGGCTGGCGGTGCACACGTTGTCCACCCAGCTGGGCACATCCGCAATGTCATAGTACTGGCTCTCGCCGGTAATGGCATTGCAGAGCACGGCCCCCTGGATATCGGTGCCGCCGAACAGCCCGATGGTCTTGACCACCCGGGGGGCGATCCACCAGGGCTGGCCCTCCTCGTCGATCTCAAACTGGGGCTCGTCAAACATATAGGTGGGGTACTGGAAGCGCAGATGCCGCTGGATGTTCCGGTTGAGAGGCTCGGAGAAGGAGTACTTCATCCCCTCGCTCAGCCGCACCACCTGGGCCTCCTGGGTGACCATATCCACCACCACATAGGCGGGCAGGCCCTCGGAGCGGTTGGTGAACCACTTGATCAGGTCCGCATAGGTGATGGGGGCCACCCGCACCGGCCGGCCCTGGTAATTGATCTGGGTGGAATCGTTGGAATACTCAAACTGGCTGACCATATCGCTGAGGGTACCCATCTGCCGGTCGCCCAGGTATTCCGCCGAGGCCCTGTCCAGGGTGGGGATCTCATTGAAGGAGATTTCGGCGATATCCGAGGCAAAATCCCCGTCCTCCACCGTGAGCAGGTCCCGGTAAGCCGAAGCCCGGAAGATGGGCAGGGAGGTGACAAGGCCCACCAGGGCCACCAGGGCCAGCAGCACCAGCAGCGCCGCCACCGGCATGCACTGCTTTTTGATAAAGCCCAGGTATTCCTTCAGCTGGTCGGTTGGGGCCTGGGCACCGTGGCCCGACCGGAAGCCGGAGGTGACCAGAGCGCAGAGCAGATAGACCACGCACAGGGTGATGACAAAGCTGTAAAAATCACCGGAATGCAGGTTGAGCGCCGGCAGGGTCACATAAAAGACGATGAGCCCCACCACCCCGGTGACCAGCAGATTCAAAAGGATCTGCCCCACCCGGCTGGTGGGCATGTGGAACCTTTTTTTGGCTCCATAGGATTTCTGTTTCAAGTTACTCTTCCCCTCTCCGCCAAAAGCGGCTGTTTTGTTGTGGGTGAACAGTGCCAGTATACCCAGTTCCGGAACCCCAAATCAACAGGATTTTATGAACAGGCTTAATAAGAGCGCAGATCCAGCGCCCGGGAGAGATATTCCAGCGCCTTCATGCCGCAGACGCTGTTTCCGTTCCCGTCCAGTTCCGGCCCATACACGCCAAGGCCCATCTTGCCCCGGGCCGCCGCCACGATGCCGCCGCCGCTGCCGCTTTTGCCGGGGATGCCCACCTGCACCGCATACCGGCCGGTGGTGTTGTACATGCCGCAGGTGGCCATCAGGGCCCGGTACAATTCACTGTGTTCCCGGCTCAGCAGCCGGCGCCCGGTTTTGGGGCAAAGGCCGTCCCCGGCCAGCACCGCCCCGAAATAGCTCACCTGGGCAGCGGTGACCCGCAGGGCACAGCCCCGGTAGTACAGTTCCAGATACTCCTCCGGGTCCCCGGTATAGACCCCGTTGTGCAGCATCATACTGGCCAGGGCCCGGTTCCGGTGGCCGGTCTTCATCTCACAGTCGCAGACCACCGGGTCATAGTCCACCGTGGGATCATTCAGCAGTTCCCCCGCCAGGGCGCGGAACTTCTGGTATTTTTCTTCCTTATTCCTGCCGGTCAGGCAGCTGGCGCTGGCAATGGCGCCCGGATTGATGAGCGGGTTGGCCGGTACCTTTTCGATCAATTCCAGCCGATATACGGAATTGAAACTGGTGCCGCTGGGTTCCACCCCTACCCGGGAAAAGACCACTTCCTCCCCGGAATCCTGGAGAGCCTGTTCCAACAGGATGATCTTGGATATGCTTTGGAGGGAAAACCGCCCCTGGTAGCTGCCTGCCGTGTAGGTGTTGCCCTCCAGATCGGTAACGCATACCGAGATGCGGCGGGGGTCCTCATGCTCCAGCGCCGGGATGAAATCCGGCATCTTCCCTTTGCCCACCCACTGGGCCGCATACTGATAGGCTTCTTCCAGGGCCTGGCAGATCTGCTGCGGGGTATGGTTCATTTTTATCTCTCCTTACCATCAATAAAAAACGATTTACCGGGCAGAGCTTTCCTGGGCCGGGCTTTTTTCCGCATCCCCCTTCAGGGCCAGCAGGAGCACAGCCGCCAGAATGGCCCCTACCCCCAGCCCGGTGCGAAGGGTGAAACGCTCCCCCAACAGGGTCACGCCCCATAAAATGCTGGCCAGGGGCTCAAAAGTGCTGAAAACGGAAGCCTGGGAAGGGCCGATCTTTTTCACTCCCAACTGGAACAGCACCAGGGAGATCACCGACACCATCACCGCAAAGCCCGCCAGCAGCCCCCACACCGGCAGGGAAAAGCTCGCCCGCATCCGCCCCTGCCACAGGCTGTAGGACCCCGCAAAGGCCGAGGCAAACAGGCAGGTCCAGAAGGCCATCTGAAAGGGAGGCAGGCCCTTGAGGCCGCTTTTATCCAGGTAGACCACATAGGCCGCATAGGTAATGCCGGAAACAAAGGCGATGACCATACCGATCAGGGCTACAGACTGGCCCGGGCTGTAAAAGAGGGCCACCCCCAGGGTGCACAGCCCCACGCAGAGAGCCTTGAGGAGGGTGATCCGCTCCCCGCAGAAAAGCGCCGCCCCCAGCAGCACAAAAATCGGATAGCTGAAATGCAGGGTGGTGGCCATGCCGGTGGGGATGCTGTTGTAGGAATTGAAAAGCAGCAGGGGCGTCACGGTATTGAAAAAGGCCAGCAGGGCCAGGGAAAGAAGCCTTTTGACCCCCAGCGGAGCGCAGCTCTCCCGGCGCATGAGCAGAAACAGGAAGGGCAGTGCCAGGAAGTTGCGGTAAAACACCAAACTGTCCGCGTTGCCGCCCCGCTCATAAAAGACACTGGCGGCCAGGGGCATGGTACCGAAGATCACGGCGCTCAGCAGGGCGCAAAAGACGCCCTGACGCCTTTGGCGGGTATTCATCGGCGGACATTCTCCTGTGCGGACATTCTCCTGTACCTGGGCAAAGGCCGGATAGTTCCGGTAGAGATGGTCGGCAATGACCTCCATCAGGGCAAAATCCTCCTCGCTGTCAATATCCAGGATGCCGGTATCCATCATGGTGGATACACCAATCTTGCCTTCCCACAAAATGCCGCTGGTGTTGCCGGCCAAAAAGTCCCGGCGGAACACATAGATGCTGGCGTTCAGGTCATAGATGGCGGGGGCCTGCTGGCGGGCAGTGTAGGGGCTTTCGATTACCTTTTCCACATGGTCGCCGCAATCCCGCACCATATTAAAGTAGGGGTTGCGCCGGGCCTCGGTTACGCTGAACACCAGGTCCAGATCCTCTCGCTCCTCCTTGAGGGCCACCGCATTGGCAATATCCTGGGCCGTGCGCAGGGGGCTGGTGATATCCAGATCCATCACCGCGTCATACTTCTGGCCGGCCCGCTCCTCCATCCGGTTCAGGCAGTCGTGGAAGACCGCCATCTTGGGCACCGTATCCCCGCCCAGGGCCTCGGGCCGGGGCAGATAGACCACCTCCGGGTACTTCTTCGCCACCAGGTCCGCCAGGAGCTGGCTGTCGGTGTTGAGGCAGATATCCACCGTCAGGTCCGGCCGGCTCTGGATAAAGAGCTGGGCCGCCGAAAGGGTGTAATAGACCAGGGGCAGCCCGCAGAAGGTCTTGAGGTTCTTGTTTTTGAACCCCTTGCTGCCGGCCCGGCCGCAGATGGTGATAAGCAGTCTTTTCATGAGATCCTCTCCTCATTCTTTTTCAAAAAGTCCCCGCCGGCCGGGCGGCCGCCGGGGAACCGGATTCCCGTTTTCAGGGCTTGAGCCCCTGGGCCAGGCGCAGTACGCTCAGGGCCATGCGGGGGCTGTTCAGACTTTCGCCGCTGCCGGTGAGGGCATAATCCAGGAAATACTCCATCTCCCGCAAGTACCGCTGGTTCACGTCCTCCTCATACCGCTCCACCCGGCCGTCCGGCAGGGTCAGGGTTCCCTCGCCGAAATCGGCGGTGAGAGTGCCGTCCTTACAGAACAGTTCCAGGGTGCGCCGGTAGGTTCGGCCGAAATAATCCAGATGCAGCTCGGCCAAGAGGCTGGGGTACCGGGCAATATAGACGCTCAGATCGTCCGAATCCACTTCCAGCTCGCTGTAGGTGCCCCGGAAGTTGGCCGTTTCCAGGGGCATGCCGAAGAGGTCGGCCAGGTAATCCCACTCGTGGATCAGGTCGATGGACACCCCGCCCCCCATATCTTTATGGGCGCTGTATACCTGGCGGTAATCCACTCCGGGGCGCCAGTCCGGCAGATAGGAAGAGCAGATGGCCCGGGCCGAATAGGGGTGCAGGGCGGGCAGCTTTTCCTTGAGGGCCAGCATGACGCCGCACCAGCGCATGGGGGCCGCCACATAGGCCTTCTGGGCTTGACCAAGCCCCATCTTTTCCAGGTTGTAATCGGGCTTGTCAAAGATGGGCTTCTCGATAAAGAGGCACTCCCCCTTGCCCTTCAGCCATTCCAGCACCTCGTCGTGGAGGCTGGTGGGGTTGGTGACAAAGATGAGGTCGTATTCCCCCACCTGCTCCGGGTCCAGGTACTGGCGGCGGAGCAGGGGCTCCACCCCGGGGCGCAGGGGCCGGGCAATGCTGCTGCGCAGGGCGTCGATCTGCAGGCCGTAGCCCCGCTTTTTGGCGATGGCGGTCAGGTTCTGCAGATGGCGGGTGCCAATGCTGCCCAGGCCCACAAAAAGCACGTTCAGATTTCTGGCATCCATCCTCAGCCCTCCTCGATCTGCTCGATCAGCCGGATGACCTCTTTGTCCTTTTCAAAGCTCCAGCGGGGGCTTTCCTCCCCTTTCAAAAAGCCAAAGAAGTTGGTGAGTTCATCCACATAGGCGTTTTCCACAATATTGTCGCTGTAGCGGCTGTCGTGTTCAAAGCTGGCGTAGGTATCCACCGGCTCCTTCTTGCCGCTCTGGGGGGCGTACCGGTAGAGGGCCTTGGGGTTGCCCTCCCAGAACAGATGCAGCCCTTCGCCGAAGCACTCGAAGTTCCGCACGGCCTTGGGGCTCACCACGTCCACCGCCAGGATCCCCTTTACCCCGCCCTCATGGCGCAGGGTCACAAAATAGCTGTCCGGGTAATCCACCTCCAGGGCCGAGATCTTATCCTTCTCGGTATGCACCGAAGTCACCGGCCCGAAGGCGTCCACCAGCCAGGGCAGGTCGATGCCGAAGATCTCCCGCACCCCGCCGGTGCGCTTATCCCCCACAAAGAAGTTCTTGTAATTCTCCCAGGGGTGCCAGTCGGGCAGATACTGCCCGATGTGATAGATGTAGTTCACCGCCTTGCCGGTGGATGCCCGGAAGGCCGCCACCTGCTCCTTGATATACCGGGTCTCTCCCCGGTAGAGCATGGTGCTGGACAAAAACAGGGGCAGCCCCTTCTCCCTGGCCAGGGCCATATTCTCCTCATAGCCGTCCTCCACCAGGTTCAGCTCGGTGAACACCGGCAGCCCGGCTTCCAGCAGCTGGCGGATAATACCGCTGTGGGTGAGGGGGGCGGTGCAGACAAGGCCCGCGTCCGGCCTGCCCGCCGCCAGCGCCTGTGGGATGGAGGGGAAGGCCCGGATGCCCAGGCCCTCGGCCTCGGCCCGGCGGCTCTCGCTCATATCCACCCCCCAGATCTCCAGGCTGGGGTCAATGCCCTTGGCCAGCCGGGCCCGACGCTTGCCCATGCTGCCCAGGCCCACGATCAGAATCTTCATCTTGTTTCCTCCCCTTGCAGCCGCACCGGCCCGTCGTAGAACCCCTTGGGGGCCCCGAAGCCCGGCTCAAACAGCTTTTCTTCCAGGATCTTCACAATGCGGCCGCTGGTATCGCCCCCGTTGTAGGGGCTTTTGGCGGCCCGGGCCCGGGCCGCGAACTCGGGGCTGAGGACCCGGTTCAGGGCCTGGGTGATGGCCCCCGCCTCGGCGGGGCAGCAGTACACATTCTCGCAGATCAGCCGGCCCTCCTGCCGACGGCCGATGTTCACCGTGGGCACCCCGAAGGTGGGGGTCTCCACCACGCCGCTGGAGGAATTGCCCACCACCACCGCTGCCAGGGCCATGGCGGAGAGATACCGCTTGACCCCCAGGCTGGTGAAGGCGATGGCTCTTCCCTGCCGCCGGGCCACCCATTCATCGATTTTCTGGTTGATCTCGGCCCCGCCCGCATCGGCGTTGGCCTTGGTGATAAGCCAGCGGATGGGGCTGTCCTGGCCGATTTGGCTCATGGCCTTCAGCAGCTGATCCATCTGGGCGGTAGGGCTGACCCCGCCCGCCGTTTCCGGGTGGAAGGTGACCAGGCCGAAGGGCCCGCTCAGGTCAAAGCCCAGGCTTTCGCTCAGCTCCTGCCGGCTCATCTTGGGCAGGGTACGGATGTTTTCATCCCCCAGGCCTCCCACATTAAAGACGGTCTCGGGGAATTCCCCCATCCGCACCAGCCGCCGGGCATAGACCTCGCAGCTGGGGAAGTGCAGATGGGCCATCTTGGTGACGCAGTGGCGGTACCAGTCGTCCGCCGCACCCTGGGTCACGTCGCCCCCGCTGATGTGGGCGATGGGGATGCCCGCAAAGGCCGCCGCCTGGGCCGCGGCAAAGATCTCGTACCGATCCCCCAGCAGCAGCACCCCGTCCGGCTTTTCCATCTGCAGCCAGCCGGAAAAGGCCGACAGGGCATAGGCCACCGTGTCGGCGGTAGTGGCGGGCTGGGTCAGAACCTTCAGGATGGGGATGCGCACCGCAATGGGCACCCCGTCCGCCTCGATCTCCTGGACGGTATTGCCGAATTCCGGGGCCAGATGGGCCCCGGTGACTACAACTTTTGGTATAATTTTATCGGATTTCAACAATTTGAAAATCACCGGCCGGAGCAATCCGTACTCCGCCCGGGTGCCGGTGAAAACGGCCAGGGTCTTTTTTTCCATCTCCCTGCCCTCACAGCTGGATCTGTTCGTCCAGGGCAAAGTCCCGCACCGCCTTCTGCCCCAGCACCTGGTGCCATTTCATGGGGCTGATCCCGTCGCCGGGGCGCTTGGTGGTGAGATTTTCCTCGGTGAACACCTCGCCCTTCCGGATGGGCCGGGCGGCCACGATGCTCTTGCGGGCGATGGGCTTGTTCTTGGCCTCGCTGGCGCTCACCGCCTTGTGGCCGCTGCCCAGGGCTTTTTCCACATTCCGCACTGCCGTCACCATGGCGGCCAGTTCCGCCGGCTCCAGGCTGGCCTTGTGGTCGGGGCCTTCCATGTTCTTATCCAGGGTGAAATGCTTTTCGATCACCGCCGCGCCCAGTACCGCCGCGGCCACGTCGCACTCCCAGCCCTGGGTGTGATCCGAAAGACCCACCTTCAGGCCAAACTGCTCCTCCATATCCAGCATGGCGGTGAGGTTGGCGTCCTCATAGGGGGTGGGGTACTCGGTGTTGCAGTGGAGCAGGGTGATATCCGGGCAGCCGCCGTTTTCCAACACGCTCACCGCGTCCTCGATCTCGCTGAGATTGCTCATACCGGTGGACAGGATGACCGGCATCTTGGTGTCGGCCACTGCCTCCAGATAGGGCAGGTTGGTGATCTCCCCGGAGGGGATCTTCATGAGGGGCAGGTTCAGGCTTGCCAGGAACTTCACGCTGGGGATGTCGAAGGGGGCGGAAAGATACTGGATGCCGATGGAATCGCAGTATTCCTTCAGCTGGCGGTGGCCCTCAAAATCGAAGTGGAGCCGGCGGACCATTTCCAGCTGGTTTTCCCCCGCGCCGGTCTGCACTTTCTGATACTCGGCCTTGGGGGCAAAGCGGGAAACCACCAGCTCGGGCACGGCCGTCTGGTACTTCACCGCGTCCGCCCCGCACTCCTTGGCGGCCAGGGCCAGCTTTTTGGCCAGTTCCAGGCTGCCGTTGTGGTTCACGCCCGCCTCGGCGATGATGAACACGCTCATCTTCCTTCTCCTTCTCTCACTGATTTTCCAGCTTGCGGCGCATGGCCTCCAACTCTTCGATCTGGCCCATGTCCATCCAGCTGTTTTCGCTGATGGGGTATACCCCCACCCGCTGGCCGGCGGCCCGGTACTTGTCGATGATATCGGTAAAGCCCTGTTTTTTGCCGTCTTCCAGTTCCTCCACCACCCGGGGTTCCACCACATACACCCCGGTGTTGGTGAGGAAGTTCATCTCCGGCTTTTCCCGCATCTGGCGGATTTCCCCGCCCTCGCCCAGCTCGATGACCCCATAGGGCACCGTGAAGTGCTTGAAGGCGCAGACCATGGTGATCAGATTGCCCATCTTCTTGTGGTACTCGTAGATATCCCCGAAATCCGCGTCCAGCAGGATATCGCAGTTGGAAAGAAAGAAGGTGGAATCGATCTTGCCCTTGAGCAGGCAAAGCCCGCCCCCGGTACCCAGGGGCTCTTCCTCGTCCACATAATGTACCTGGTAGCTCTTGTCCAGGTCATTGAAATAGGACTTGATCATGTTCTTTTTATAGTTCACCACCAGGTGGAAATCCTGGCAGCCGAACTCGTGGAACCGGTTGATGATATGTTCCAGGATGGGCACCTCACCCACCGGGATCAGAGGCTTGGGCAGGATCTTGGTATAGGGGTAGAGCCGGGTGCCCAACCCCCCCGCCATGATCACCACCGGCAGGCCGGCCCGCTTGCGGTTATCCACATCCAGGCCGGTGGCAAAGACGATATCCGCGATCCGGCCCCGGGTGTCCAGAATGGGCAGGGCGTCGATGCCCTTTTCTTCCAGCACCCGCTTGGCCTCCCCCCGGCGGGCCAGGGGCAGGCTGATGGGATGGTAATTGTAGGCCTGGCTGGCCGCGTCCTCCAGCTGGCCGCCCCGCAGGATAAACTTGCGGATATCTCCGTCGGTGACGACCCCTTTCAGGACGCCCTCGGGCGCCACAAACAGGATCCTCTGCCCCGTCTCATCCAGCTTTTTCATGGCTTCCAGGACGGTGAGATCCTCCCCGATGCAGAATTCTTCCACTTTCAGCATGGCCTTTTCCTCGCTCACAGGCTCAGCAGCAGATCAATGACCCTCTGCTGATCCTCCTGGGTGAGATTGGTGGAGCAGGGCAGGTTGACGATCCTGGCCCGGTAATCCTGGGCCTTTTCCAGGCTGTAGGCCTGGCAGCTGCCGTAATCCGCCTGCTCATGGATGAGGGCCCAGACCGGCCGGGCCTGGATGGAGGCTTCCTTGAGGGCGCCGATCACCTCGTCCCGCTTATGGCGGTCATCTTCCAGATACAGGCTGTAGAACCAGTGGTTGGAGCGGCTCACATCCTCCTTGAAGGGCAGGATCCGGTAGCCGTTCTTGCCGTCCAGCGCCTGGACATACCGGTCGTAGAACTCCTTTTTGCGGATGATGAAGGTTTCCAGGGTCTCCATCTGGGCCAGACCCAGGGCCGCCTGCAGGTTGGTGAGGCGGTAGTTGTAGCCCACCTCGTCGTGGAAGAACTGCAATTCATCCGACTTTGCCTGGGTGGAAAGATGTTTGGCATGCTCGGCCCAGTCCGGGTGGTTGGAGACCACCATGCCGCCGGCGCCGGTGGTGATGATCTTGTTGCCGTTGAAGCTGTAGCCGGCCACATCGCCGATGGTGCCGGCCATCCTGCCCGCGTACCGGCCCTTGGTGAAGTAGCTGCCCACCGCCTCGCAGGCGTCCTCAATGACGATCAGATGATATTTTTCGGCAATATCCATGAGGGCTTCCATATCGGCCAGGTTGCCGAAGACATGCACCACTTCCAGGGCTTTTACATGGGCGCCGGTGGCCTTGTCGAAAAGGCCTTCCGGGCGCAGTTCGCACTTATCCCGGCAGAATGCCTCCACGGCGGCCGGGTCGATGCAGAGGGAATCATCACAGCCGATAAAGACCGGCTCGGCCCCCACATACCGGGTCACCGGGTTGATGGAAGCGATAAAGGTAAGGGTAGGCACGATCACCTCATCCCCCCGGCCGATGCCGGCCACCAGGGCGGTGAGGTGCATGGCGGAAGAACCGCTGTTGCAGGCCACAGCCCGGGGCATGCCCACATAGTCGGCGAAGACCTTTTCAAAGTCCCCCACCTTGCTGCCGCCGGTGGAGACCCATTCGCTGACCACGGCGTCGCTCACATATTCCTTTTCATGGCCCTCAAAATTGGGCACGCTCAACGGGATAAACTTTGCCATTGTTTCCTACCACCTTTCAGGATGCGGGGTTTTGGGCCCCTGGGTTTGTTTTCTGTTTTATGAAGGCTCTGTCCGGGCTGTATGCGGGCGCATCTGCACCGCGACTCAATCCACCCTGACATGAACCGGCCCTATCGTCAGATTGCCTCCGCCTTCCACCCTATACCAGCTATTATTTTCCAGCTGGATTTTTCCGGACATGCCCGGTGTAATGTAGCCTACGGTATATCTCCGGCCTGTTTCCACATCGGTAAAAACCACGTCCGTATCGCAATCACTGCGCACTTCCACTGTTCCGAATACCGGCTGTATCTGCTCGGTTCTGATCCCGTCTTCCCCCTCTGAAAGGGTAAAGGTATACCGGTTTTGCAGCGCGGCATACCCCAAGACCAGAGCCAGAAGCACAGCCACGGCGCACAATAAAGGAATTGCCCTTTTTTTCATGGTAAATCCTCCGCAGGATGAGCTTTTCCGGCTATATCTCTTTGTTGCTTATCGCCGGGCGTAAACCAGAAAGCCGCCTGCCGGCGAAAAAGGCTTATTGCTTATGGCGAATTTTCTGCCAGAACCGCCCGGCCAGTTTCAGGGCCGAGGCGGCCACCGCCGGCCAGAGGATCATCTGGAAAGCCCCGTACCAGCCGGGGGCAAAATAGCTGAGCACCCCCGCCGGTTCGTTCAGGAAGATGCCGGTGACCGTCATATCCAAGTCCCGGGCGCTGCAGGGGTCCAGCCGCAGGGCGGTGATGTTGCCGGCGGGCAGGGTGTACAGATAGCTGCCGTCATCCTGCTGGGCCGCAAAAACCCGCTTTTCCTGGCTGAAATCCTCCCCGGGCCGGGTGGTGTAATACAGGCACATCTCCCGGGGGCTCTTGGAAAATGCCGCTTCCATCCGCAGGGTGCGCACAGCCCGGCCGTCCGGGTTCTGCCAGTGCATCTGGGGATCGTCCGAAAGGGTGCGCCAGGTGCTCTGCCCGTTGTTCACGATGTCCACCAGGGTAAACTGGGTGTCTGTGGCCGGCTGATCCTCCACGGGAAAGCCCAGGGTGAAGGGTTCCAGCTTCCCGGTGGCTTCCAGGATCAGGTCCCGCCCCAGCCCAAAGCAGCTGGCCAGCAGCCAGCCCACCAGGCAGACCGCATAGCAGAAGACCGGCAGCGGGGCCGGTACCCGCCGTTTCCAGGCGTCGATGATTTTTCTCATTGGGGTACCTCCATCTCCACCGGGGTAAAGGGGCCGCTCTCGGTCACCCGGTACAGCAGGGTGGAACCGGAACGGGCTGCCTGGAGCCCGTCGCTGAAGAGGTCGGCATAGCTCTCGATGAAGATCTCGTCCAGCTCATCGATAAAGATATAGCTGCAGCCGCTGGAACGCACCGTATCTGCCCATTCCTGGGCGGTGTAGGGGTGGTAGTACAGCCAGCCGTTGTAGTTTTCGTTCTCCTCGGGGCGCAGTTCGGGCAGCCCGAAGGTGCCGCCGCCCCCGCCCCGGGTCAGATCACCGCTGTAATCCACGATCAGGGGCAGAAAATCATAGCTGTACTCAAACCAGGTCTTGCCGTCCTCCCCCTGGCTCACCAGGAAGATCCGGCTGTCCGGTTCCACCGCCTCGGCCACGGCGTCAGCCCGGGCCTGGCTGATCCGCTGGTCGGCAAAGGAAGCGTCCGAAAAGCCCAGCACGCTGAACTGGGGCAGCACCAGCTGGTTTACCCGCAGCATCATGACCAGGGCCAGGGCCAGAGCCCCCGCGCCCCCCAGAAGAGGCAGACGGGATTTCTGCAGCGCCAGGCTCAAAAAGGCCAGAGCAATGAGGAACCAGGCGATGTAGTAGGTATAAATATAGCGGTTGTAGTCTTCCAGGGCTTCACACTGGAATTCCTTGAAGATAAAGGCATAGCTCAGCACCAGCATGAAGTTGTAGGCCACAAAGCCCCCGGTGGAGAGCAGGGCCGCCAGGCCGGTGCGCAGCCGCAGCCTTTTCTCCCCCGCCACCACAAAGGCAGCCAGGAAGGTGAGCCAGATAAATGCCACCACAATGGCTCCGCAGCCAATGGCGGTAAGGTTGCCGGTCTCCATGCTCCAGAAGGCGGTGGTCATATCCCGGCCAGCCTGTTCCAGCCGGTCCAGCCGCTGGGTGTAGTAATCCCCCACCGGCAGCCCCAGCAGAATGCGGATGCCGCTGATGGCCACCGTCACCACATTCTCGCTGGTTTCGCCCATGCCCCCGGCGCCGGCATTGGCCGCCACCAGGCCGGCAATGTACCGGCTCCAGCCCAGGTACAGGGCCAGAGGGGCCGCAAAGCAGGCGGCGCAGCCACCCACCCGCCGCAAGAGCCCTTTTTTGAAGGGGCCTTTGGGGAAGAAGAAGCAATCAGCGGCCACCAGACCTGCCGCCACCAGGCTCAATACAAAGGTATTGCTCTTGATGTTGCCGGTAAGGGCCAGCACAGGCAGCAGGGTCCAGAAAGGGGCCTTTTCCGCCTGGCGCAGGCAGAGCCAGAAGGCCACGGCGCCCCCCAGCACCACACCGGCGGGGATATCCCCGTAACTGGTCATATATACGCCGCTCAGGTAGATGGTGCGGCAGTAGGTGGTGAAGAACCAGGGCACGCACCAGCAGATGAGGCCCAGAGCCACCGCGTTTTCGTATTTTTTCCAGCCGGTGGCCCCCAGCACCGCCCCAAAGCAGGCGAACAGGAGGGCATCATAGGCCAGGTAGACCTTCCAGGGGGCGAAACTGCCCAGGAACTGGAGGAAATAGCTCAGGGTGATGAGCCCCGGGTTCTGGGTGGCCTGCCAGGCCCAGCCCACCTCACACTCGGTGTACAGGGTATCGTTCACCTTGGTGAGCTTGGCCGCGGTGCCCCAGAAGGAAAATTCGTCAAAATCGCTGAAAAGGGGCTGACGGATGGCAAAGTAGACCAGAAAAGCCAGAGTAAGCCCCCAGAAAAGAGCCGCGCCGGGGGTGAAGATCTGCCCCAGCGCCTGCCGGGCAGAGAGCTTTTGCCCCCGCCGGGGCCAAAAGGCCCAGATCCCCAGCCCGAAACCCAGGGCCAGAGCCAGCCAGCCGGCCGGCCGCAGCAGCCCGGCCATGCCCGCCAGGGTAAACCAGAGGCTCACCAGGCTAAGGCCTGCCAGCGGGGCCAGTGCCCCCGGCAGCCGGCAGCGCAGGGTAAGGAAAGCCCCCAGCCCGAACAGGGCCGCCAGACTGAGAATCACGTCAAAAAACTGCATGGATGGTGTTCCTTTCGCTGTGAGTTGGGCTTACAGTTCCTTGCCCTGCCACTGGGCGATCTGCCGCAGAAGGGCCGCCACCCCCAGGGGCAGCCCCACCAGCAGCAGTGCCTCGGCACCAGTGGGGATCAAGCGCTTCCACCAGGGCCAGGGGGCGTTCAGTTCCACACCCTCAAACCGGGTGGGTACGCCGCCCAGGCTGTCCGGGTCCAGGCGCAGGCCGCTGACCTTTTTGCCCCGCAGATCAAAGCTGTACCAGCCTTCCGGGGTCTGCTTGGCATAGACCACCTGTTTTTCGCTGAACTGTTCCTGCCCTCCCAGCCGGTAGTATAGTTCCACCCCGTTGCCCGGTTTTTCGTGGCGGATCTTCAGCACCACCCGGTTCAGGTAGGCCTTTCCCTCCCAGATCATCTGGGGGTCGGAATCGGTGGAAACGAACCAGGTACCCTCCGGGTCATCCTCGTTTTCATAGTCCTTGATGCTGGTGAGGGTGAAATCTTCCAAGCCAAGGCTCTCGGTCGCCCCCAAGCCGGTATGGCGGTAATAGGCGGTCTGAACAGCCCCCGCCCCCACCACCAGCAGCCAGAGAGCCAGGGCGGCGGCATAACACAGGGCCAGCAGGCGGCCGGTCTTAAGAGACATAGCGCACCTCCCCCACCGGTTCAAAACGCATCTCCACGCCGTCATCCACTACCTTGTACAGGTAGGCGGCGTCGGCCCGGTCGATGGGCACCTTCTCGGTGAAAAGGGGCCCGAATTCATAGTAAACGTATTTGTCGCTCTGGTCCAGCAGGATATACCCATAGCCGGTATCCCGCAAAAAGGCCACCAGGTCATCCCGGCTGCACTCGGCGGTATACTGGTATTCCGACTGGTAGGCGTAAAACTCCTTGTTGTATTCGTCCTGATAGGGGCTCACCAGGGTCATGAAGGTGGTCTCCCAGGCCCAGTCGTCCTCCTCCGCATAGCCGAAGCCCCCGAAACCGTGGGCCAGCTGGGCGTTCAGTTCGTAGCTGTAGTAGTACCAGCGGGTGGCGTCGTCCCCCTGGCTGATAAGAAGCACCTCGTCATCCCAATCCAGCTCCGGGTTCACCAGGGAGGCCCGGTAGGCCACCTCCTGGCGCACCGCGTAATTTTCATGGGGATAATTCCAGAACCCGGCGCTGGGCACCCCTTTCAGGCAGAACACCAGCGCCATGGCCCCGCTGCAGAGGATGCCCGCCCCCTGCCCCAGTCGGGGCCAGCGGCCCTCCGGGGCCAACAGGCCCAGCAGGCCCAGGCTTGCCATCATCCAGCCCATCAGATAAGTGCCGATATAGCGCTCATAATCCTTGAGGATAAGGGCTTCCCGGTCCGAAAAACTGTAAACATAGAGCAGCAGGTGGAAGAGCACGAAAGCCCCGAAAGCCCCCAGGCCCGCCAGCCCGAACAGGGCCGGCCTGCGCCGCTGCCCCGCCGGGGCCATCACCAGGCACAGCCCCAGCACCGCTGCCAGGGCCGCCAGTACAGCCAGGGCCGAACCGGCCAGGGAAAGAGGGGTGTGTACCAGGGCGTTTTTCATCAGCCCCAGCACTGTATTGAATTTTTCGGCGTTCTCCTCGCTGCCCCTGCCCAAAAACTGCTTGAGCCCATCGGTGAACATATAGCCGTAGCCATAGCTCTTTTCGCTGTTGCCCACCACGTTCTTTTCTATATCCGCCGCCGCCAGTACATACCGGCTCCAGCCCAGATAGGCCGCCGCCACCGGCACCCCCAGGCCGATACCCGCCGCGGCAGCCCTGCCCAGGCTGGGCAGGCAGAGCCGGGGGTAAATCAGAATATCCAGGGCGATAAGGGCCGCCGCAATCAGGGCGTAGGCCATTCCCATATCCTTGATGAGGGTGAGCAGCAAAAGGCTCAGGCCCACCAGGGTGAGGTTTTTGGGAGAGCGGGGCAGGCGGAAATACAGGCAGAGCACCCCGCCGAACACCAGCCCCAGGGAAAGATCCCCCATGGCGGTGAGATGGATGGTGGAGACGGTTTCATCCCCTGCCGGGGTGAAGAGATAGGGCAGCAGCACCGCCCCTGCCAAGGTAAGCACCGCAAAGGGCCAGCGTTTTTTCTCCTGGGCGGCAAAGGCGGCAAACACCGCCGCGGCCAGAATATCGTAAGCGGCCAGGGTCTTCCACTCGGCAAAGCCCACCCCCAGGAACTGGAACAGGTAGCTCACCAGCATCATGCCGGGCAGGTAGGCCCGGGCCGACAGGTTGCCCGGCGCTACCGCGTGGAGCTGGTTTGCCTCCTTAGTCATCTTGCAGGCGGTGCCCCAGAAGGTAAATTCATCCCACCGGATGAACATGGGCTGGGTGAGGGCAAACAGGATCCAGAAAAAGAGGGCCGCCCCCACAAAAAAGACAAATCCCGGCACTGCCGCCCGGTGCAGGGCGTCCAGCCCGCCCGCTTTGAGGCGGGCCGGCAGGCTTTGGCCCTTATGGCCGCCCACCAGCAGCAGGCAGAGGGCCGCCGCCGCCCCGGCAAACCAGAGCCAGCCGCCCAGGGCCAGCTGATCGGCCATGCCGAAAAGCCAGAGCCAGACCACCGAAGCCCCCAATACCGGCAGGGGCAGCAGGGCGGCGTTCAGCTCCCATTTTCTGGCCCATAAAAGGGAAAAGGCGCAGATGCCCAAAAGGGCCAGCAATCCGTCCCCCCAGTTCATGGCATCCCGCCTCCTTTTTCCATTGATTTTTTGTTTTTTGGCCCGGTCATGGGATCAGATAGACCGGCCCCACAAAGTAGTGCTGGAACAGCAGGATGGCGCCCACCGCCCCAAAGCAGCCGCAGAGGACAAGGCAGATATTTTCCCGCCTTTGCTCCCCCGCCGCCGGGGCCAGGGCCCGGCCCAGCAGGGCCGAAAGCAGCCAGAACAGCATCAGGAAGACCGGCAGGAAATACCGGGCCTGCAGCCCGATGACCCGCACCATGCCCACCGGCGTATAGGTGATATACATGGCGGTGGCCGCCCCGGCCAGGTAGAGAAGGGCGAACAGCAGGGCCCCGATGCCCTGGCGTTTGCCCAGCCCCTGCCCGCAGCAAAGGGCCGCGGCCAGGGCCAGCACCAGGGGGCTTGCCAGGTTGAGGAAATCCACCGGCAGATCCAGCGCCCCGAACAGGCCCAGCTGGCCCAGGAAGAAGTTGTTTTCGTACAAGGTTCCCAGGAATACGGCCAGATATCGCAGGGGATTTTTCAGCACAAAGAGCAGCTGGGGCAGCTGCTGCACATCCTCGCCCAGCATCCGGCCGATCTCCCCGTAATTCTGCCGCATGGCCACCCCGTACCAGCTGGTAAACCAGGTGACAACCAGGGCCAATACCAGCCCTGCCAGGGCAAAGCCGCCCCGCCGCAGCCAGAACTGCCGCCGGCGCAGGGAAGAACCCGGCAAAAAGAAGATGAGCAGCAGCCAGAGCAGGTTGATATAGGGCTTGGCCACATTCATCAGAAGGAAGGCCCCCATAAACCAGGCGGCATCCCGCCGGGTGAACTCCTCCTTGCCCAAAAAGCTGGCGCAGAGGTAATAGCAGCCCAGCAGATGAGCGTCATAGCTGAGGGAGGCCGCCATATAAAGGCTCAGGGGATTGAGGGTGAGGGCCAGCAGCACGCCCCGCCCCCGCCGGCAAAAGCCCAGGGCCTTATAGCACAAAAAGGCGTAGACACACAGGTTCACCAGCCGCCCGCCGTAAAGGCAGCCCAGGGCCCCAAAGCCCAGCAACCGGGCCAGGAACATCCCCAGCGCCTGGGGCAGGAAGGGCAGCACCATGAACAGGATGGGCTCCCCCACCGCCTCCGGTTCTTCTTCGGCTGCCAGATATTCCCGGAAACTGTCCAGCACCGACTCCACCGGGCCGTCCTCTCCCCACTGCTTGAGGGCGTACCCCTCAGTGGAATAGGCCACCGTGTTGCCCCCCCCGTCCTGGGTAAGGCCCTGGCTGGTATGGGCGGATACCCAGGCCCCGGGGAAGGCCTGGTACAGCCGGCAGACGTCTTCGGGGTACTGCCGGTCGGCGTCAAAATTCAGGTGCCCCTGGCTGATGGAATAGCTGCGCAGGTAGTGATTGTATTCGTCCGGCGCCTGCATGGGCGGGTTGGCAAAGCAGAAAAGCACCCCCGCCGCCAGGATGCAGCCGGCGGCCCGGGCCGGCAGGCTGCCCAGCCGGCTGATGAGCCAGGCGGCCCCTACTAAGGCCAGGGCCAGGACGGCCCCGGCGCAGAAGAGGGGCAGGGCGGGCCAGCCCCGGGCATCCAGGGAATAAAAGACCCGCCAGGCATAGACCAGCACCCCGCTGGCCAGGACGGCAGCCGCCGCCCCCGCCAGCCAGAAAAGGTCCGGAGCGGGCCGTTTTTTGGGCGTCAGCGCAGGGGTATGTTCCATAAAAGACCTCGAGTATAAACGGACGCTGCCCGGCTGGGCGCAAAGGGGCCGGCCGGGCAAGGCATCGAAATTCAGGGTTTACAGCAGATAGGTATCGGGCTTGTACTTGTTCAGGTTATCCCGCAGGAAGGCGATGGTCTCGGCCAGGCCCTGGGCAAAGGTATACTTGGGCGCCCAGCCGGTGAGCTGGCGCAGCTTGGTGGAATCGCCCAGCAGCCGGTTCACCTCGCTCTTTTCGGGGCGCAGCCGCTCCTCATCGCAGACGATCCGGGCCTCGGGGTTGATCTGGGCGATCAGCTCCTTGGCCAGGTCCCCGATGGAATGCTCCACCCCGGTGGCGATGTTCAGCTCCTGCCCGATGGCCTCGGGGCAGTCGGCAATGGCCATGAAGCCCGCAGCGGTGTCCTTCACATAGTTGAAGTCCCGGGTGGGGGTCAGGCTGCCCAGCTTGATCTCGGTCTGGCCGGCCAGCAGCTGGGTAATGATGGTGGGGATGACGGCCCGGCCGCTCTGCCGGGGGCCGTAGGTGTTGAAGGGCCGCACAATGGTGACCGGCAGGTTGAAGCTGCGCCAGAAGCTTTCGGCCAGCCGGTCGGCCCCGATCTTGGTGGCCGAATAGGGGCTCTGGCCCTGGAAGGGATGCTTTTCATCGATGGGCACATACTGGGCCGTGCCGTACACCTCGCTGGTGGAGGTGACCAGCAGCCGCTTTACCTCCAGGTCCCGGGCGGCGTTCAGCACATTCAGGGTACCCTTGATGTTGGTATCCACATAGCTGTCGGGGCTGTGGTAGCTGAAGGGAATGGCGATGAGGGCCGCCAGGTGGTAGACCACGTCCATCCCCTTCATGGCGGTGCGCACCCCGTTGGGGTCCCGGATATCCCCCATGAACACTTCGATCTCGTTTTTGATCTCCTTGGGCAGGGTATCGATCCAGCCCCAGGTGCCAAAAGAATTATAATAACAGAAGGCCTTGACCTTCTCGCCTTTTTTCACCAGTTCTTCGGTGAGGTGGCTGCCGATAAAACCGTCGGCGCCGGTAACCAGTACAGTATTGGCCATATTTGGTCCATCCTTCCCGCCGGGCCCATGGCCCGATAATTATTGTTTAGTATACTATAATCAGGGCCGGATTTCAACCAAGGGGCCCCTGCCGGGGGGCTGCCCGACGCCCTTTTTTGGGGATTTTAGGCCTATTTTTGCCGGCCTGTCCCCCACTTTTCGGCCCTTTTGCCGCCTTTACAGCCCCCCTGTTTCCCGTTATAATTGTAGATTGAGTCAACATGCCGTTTTTGGCATTCAGAAGCACAAAACAGGCGGTTTCGCCAAGGGAGAGGAGGGTGCCCCATGAGCCTGCAGAGTTTTGGTTATTTCGGCTTTCTGCCGCTGGTGGCCCTGGTGTATCTGCTGGCCCCTGCCCGGTTCCAAACGCCCATTTTGCTGGCAGCCAGCCTCTTTTTCTACTGGCAGGCCCTGCCCTCGGGGGATCATCTGAGCCCCCTGGCCGGAGCCTTCTATCATTTCCTGCCCCTTTTGCTGGCGGCGGCGGTCCTGCTGGGGCTGTGGCGGCTGGGCCTGGCCATTTCCCGGGCCGAGGAAGCCCGCCGACGGCGGCTGGTGCGCCGGGGCGTGGTGGGGCTGCTGGTCATGCTGGCCCTTTTCAAATATTATAACCTCTCCTTCCTGCCCGCCCTGTTCGGGCCCGGCCTCCTGCAGAAGCTGCCCTTCCCTCTGGGCATCAGCTTTTTCACCTTTGCGGCCATCGGCTATCTGGTGGACGTGGGCCGGGGGGATGTAACGGCCGAGGAAAGCCCGGCCCGGCTGGGTGTTTTTCTCTTCTTCTTTGCTACCGTCACCTCGGGCCCCATCTGCCGGGCGGGCAAGGTCTTGCCCCAGCTGAAGCAGGAGCATCGGTTTGAAGCCCAGCGCACGGTGGACGCCCTGCGGCTGTTTGCCCTGGGCCTCTTTAAAAAGGCAGCCCTGGCCGACCTGCTGGGCCTTTTTGTCAACGAGGTGTTCGGGAATATGGCCGGGTACGGGGGCGGCGTGCTCGCCCTGGCCCTGATGCTTTACACCTTCCAGCTCTATTTTGATTTCTGCGGTTATTCCGAGATGGCCCGGGCCTCGGCCCTGCTTTTGGGCATCGAGCTGCCGGAAAACTTCAAGACCCCCTTCTTTTCCACCAACTTTTCCGGCTTCTGGAACCGCTGGCACATCTCCCTTTCCAGCTGGCTGCAGGATTACCTGTTCATGCCCCTGGTCTGGGCGGATGCCTCCCGCCTGCCCCTGATCGGCAAAAAATACGAGCGCCTGCCCGCCACCTTCTGCGTATTTGTGGTCTTTTTCCTCTCCGGCTTCTGGCACGGCAACACTCTGCCCTTTGTGGTGTGGGGTCTGCTTCAGGCCCTGTACCGAGTGGGGGAAGAGATCTGCCACCAGAAACTGGGTAAGCCCCGGAAAAAAGGGGTCAAGCCACGGGTGCTCTGGGCCAAACGCCTGGGCGTTTTTGTTCTGTGGAGTTTCAGCATGGTCTTTTTCCGGGTGGGCTCCGGGCCGGACACCTCCGCCTTGGGGGAAGGTTTTGCCTACCTGGCCGGGATGTGCCGGAACTGGTCGCCCCGGCTTTTCGGCAGCCAGCTGATCCAGGCCCTGTATGCCGGCTTTTACGATGACCCCATGATGGCGGCCGCCTGGCTGGCCTTTGCGGCCTTCGGCTTTGTCCTGGTGGGGTATCTGGACCATCAGCGGTTTTTCCATTATAAAGACAAGCCCGCCGAGGTAGTGCTGGCCGGCCAGAAAGGGCCGGTGCGCTGGCTGATCTATTACGGGCTGGTGCTGGGCATCCTGGCCGGGCTTATCATCCAGAACGGCGGCTTCGGCGGCGGCGCCAGCTTTGCCTACGCGAATTTCTGATTTTACAAAAGGCCCCCGGGGCCTGCGGGAAAGGAGGACAGTAACCCGCCATGGGAAAGATCCTGAAAAAACTGGCCCTGCTCTTTGTGCCGGTGGCCCTTTACTTTGCCTTCTTTTTGTATTTTGAGCCCAACAACTATTTTGGCCTTAAGGAAAGCGCGGCAGGCACCGCCCCCATCGGCCGGGTCAAGGCTTTTGCCCAGGACCCCCACACCCGCCTGATCCTGGGGGACAGCCGGCTGGCCCATTTTGATATGGACGAGGTGGCAGAATGGGGCGGTGAGGGCTGGCAGAACCTGGCCTTCGGCGGCGCCAGCCTGCGGGAAACCCTGGATCTGCTGGAATACTGCCTGGAAACCCAGCCCGATACCAGCCAGATCCTGCTGGAAGTGAGCTTTTACACCCTGAACGCCAAGTATGACACCGACCGGATGAGCGCGCTGCAGGATACCCTGGACAATCCCCTCGCCTACCTCTTCAACCTGGAATACAACGTGAACGCCTTCACCTCCTTCCGCAACTGGCTGATCTGGCAGGGGCAGGTGCGCCGGGGCGAGACCACCGACACCTGGGCCCAGGCTCAGCAGGAGACCGAGACTGCCGACTGGCCGGAAGAGGACTATATTCTGGAGGACGGCACCCGCAGCCCCCTGCACAAAAAGCTGCGGGAATATGTACAGATCATCGACCCGGTGATCACCGGCTGGTCGGTGAACGAGGAACAGCTGGCCCGGCTGCGGGATGCCATGGAAGAATGTTCCCGCCGGGGCATCCGGCTGACCCTGGTGCTGCCCCCCATGCATGAGAGCGTCACCGAATTGTGCCGCCAGAAGGGCATCGAAGAGGGCATGGCCCCGGTGCTGGAAGAACTGTACGCTCTGGCCGATCAGCTGGACGGGGTGGAAGTGCTGGACTACGAGTGGGGCGGCATCCCGCTGGAGCTGGAGGAATGGCAGTATTTCGACGGTTTCCACCTGGATACCGAAAAAGGCCTGCCCCTTTTCACCCAGGATCTGTTCAGCCGGCTGGCCTGAGGGCCCAAACGAAAAAGGAGCGCCTATGAGTCTCGACTTTTTGATCCTGTACGAACACACGGTGCGGGAATATGAGAGTGATCTTCTGCTCAAGCTGGAACTGGAAAAGCGGGGCTATACCGCCGAGATCCGCCAGCTGCTGGACCCCAAGCGGCTGAAATATTTCACCTGGAAAAAACCCAGGGTGCTGGTAAGCAGCTGCATGTATGACAATGAGGCCATCAACAGCCATGTGTACAACAACATCGGCCGCTGTAACCGGATCGTGAACCTCCACTGGGAGCAGATGCTCAGCGATACCCAGGAGGAGGGGGATTGGTTCAACTTCGGCGGCAACGCCAAGAAGTGCGTCCAGACCTGCTGGGGCAGCCGCACCGCCAAGCGCCTTATGGACCACGGCATGGAGGGAAAGAACTGCCCGGTGACCGGGGCGGTAATGATGGATTTCCTGCGGCCGGAGTTCCGGGGGTATTTTGAGGGCAAGGAGGCCCTCTGCCGCCGGTTCGGGCTGGACCCCAGCCACCACCTGCACCTGTATATTTCCAGCTTCGGCTATGCCAGCATGACTGAGGAGGAAGTAAAGAGCCTGAGCGAGATGGCGGGCACCGATTTTTCCGGATTTGCCCGCACCAACCGGGTGAGCATGGAGCAGACCCTGGCCTGGTTTGACCGGTATCTGGCCGACCACCCGGAGGTAGAGCTGGTCTACCGCCGCCACCCCAGCGAGTGGAACAGCCCCCAGCTGGAGGAACTGGCCGCCCGCCGGCCCAATTTCCATGTGATCTTTGCCGGCAGCGTCAAGGACTGGATCGTGGCCGCCGACAGCATCAGCATCTGGATGAGCACCTCCATTGCCGAGGTGTACATGGCGGGCAAGAGCTGCCATATCCTGCGGCCGGTACCCATCGAACACGAGTATGACCCGGTGATCTACAAGGGCGGGCGGTACCTGACCACCTATGAGGAATTTGCCGCCGGCATGGCGGAGGAAAACCCGGAATTCCCCATCCCCAAAGAGGTCATCGAGGGATATTTTGACCCCAGCCCCCGGCCGGCCTATCTGCGGATGGCCGACCTGCTGGAAGAGGTATACACCCAGCCGCCCCGGGATGAGCCCATGGGGCCCGGTTTTACCCCCCATTTCAACTGGCTGAAGTTTTTTGCCCTGTGGGGGGTGCATCTGCTGTTTGCCCTGCGGCTGGAACCCAAAAAGGTCTTTTTCTTCCACAAAGGGCTGGCGGATTTTGCACAGCGCATCTACGGCTATGTGGAAAAAGCCCATGTGACGCCCGACCAGGTGCGGGCCATGGAGAAGCGGATCCGTCCCTTTGTGGAAGGCAGGGAACAGGCATGAACGGGCAGCTGCGCAAAAACCTGATCTTCAACACGGCGGGCAGCCTGCTGTTTTACATCTGCCAGGCCTCCATGAACCTGCTGGTCACGGCCCTGTCGGGGGCGGCGGCCAACGGGCTGCTGGCCACCGCCATGACCATTGCCAACGTGGGGCTGAGCTTTGCCAGCTACGGCATGCGCACCTTCCAGGTATCCGACCTGCGGGGCAAATATGCCGACCGCACCTATCTGGCCAGCCGTTTTGTGACGGTGGCCATCGCCTGGCTGGCCTGCATGGCCTTCGCCTTTTTCAATGCCTATTCGGCCCAGCAGCGCTGGGTCATCTTCTTCTACACCGGCTACCGGCTGGTGGAGAGTATCAGCGATGTGTGGCACGGCTTTCTCCAGAAGGCCGAGCGGATGGACATCGTGGGCATCAGCTTCGGAATCCGGGGCCTGGTCACCGCCCTGTCGGTGAGCGGCGGGCTCTGGCTCACCCATAACCTGGTCTTTACCCTGGGCCTTCTGTTCCTGCTGAATCTGGGGTATGTGCTGGCGGTGGATCTGCCCCTGGCCCTGCGCCGGGCCGACCTGGGCCGCCGGGGCGGGGCGGGGCTGTTTTCTCTTTTGTGGGAATGCCTGCCCCTGGCCGTATACGCCAGCCTGAACACCTCCATCTCCTCGGTGCCCCGCTATTTCTGCGAGCGGATATTGGGCGAGGTACAGCTGAACTATTTCGCCAACGTGTTCCTGCCGGTCATGCTTTTGCAGGTAGCCGCCGTGTATCTTTTTGTGCCCTTTATCACCCTGTTTGCCCGCCTGTGGGATGACCGGGATAAGAAGGGCTATTTCCGGGGCCTGCGGGCCCTTGCCCTCTGCCTTCTGGCCCTTTGGGCCGCCGGTGCGGCCGGGGTGGCCCTGCTGGGCCGGTGGGGACTGGGGCTTTTGTACCCCACCACCCCCGAGATCCTGGAATGGACCGGCCTGCTTCAGCCGCTGGTGGTCTGCACCGTGCTCACGGTGCTGGTCACGGTGCTGTGCAACCTGCTCACCATCGCCCGGGAGATGAAGGGCCTGATCCTGGGCAACCTGGCCGGCCTGGCGGCCGCCCTGGTGCTGAGTTCCCCCTTCATCCGGGCCTTCGGGCTCTGGGGCACCGCCTTTGCCACCCTGGCGGGGCTGGCGGTACAGGCCTTGGCCCTGCTGATCTTTTTGCTGGCCCGGGCCCGGGGCCAGTTTGCCATGGCCGATATTTGAGAAGGCTTTTTGAAAATTGCCGGCCTTTTCTGGCAATAGCGGCCGCGCCGTGGTATACTGAATGAGGATCAGCCCCTTGGGCTGTGCCCGAGACCCTTAACAAAACAGGAGGATTTCCTATGAAATACTGCAAGAAGTGCACCATGCCCGACACCCGGCCCGGCATCACTTTTGACGAAGAGGGCGTCTGCAGCGCCTGCCGCCATTATGAGAGCCGCGCCAAGGTGGACTGGGCTGCCCGTGAAAAGGAATTCGCCGCCCTGTGCGACAAGTACCGGGGCTGCAACGGCCCCGGCGGCTATGACTGCGCCGTGGCGGTATCCGGCGGCAAGGACAGCCACTACCAGGTCTATATGCTCAAGGAAGTCTACCACATGAACCCGATCCTGTTCAGCGTGGAGGACAACTTCCCCATGACCGAGGCGGGCAAGCACAACCTGAAGAACATTTCCGAGGCCTTCGGCTGCACCATCATCAGCTGCAAGCCCAACATCCGGGTACAGAAGATCCTGATGCGGAAATTCTTTGAGAAGTACGGCAAGCCCACCTGGTATGTGGACCGGCTGATCTACACCTTCCCCCTGCACATGGCCCTGAAATTCAACACCCCCATGCTCTGCTACGGGGAAAACGTGAGCTTTGAGTACGGCGGCAACGCCGATAAGGAGACCTACAGCGCCCGGGATCAGATCGAGAACGGTGTGGCCGTGGGCATGCCCATGGAGGAACTGCTGGGCGACGGGGTCACCGAGAACGACCTGAGCCTGACCCTGGCCCCCAGCAAGGAGGAACTGGCCAAGCTGGATCCCTTCTATATGAGCTACTTCTTCCCCTGGAACAGCTACCGCAACTATCAGCTGGCCAAGAGCCGCGGCTTCCATGACCTGACCCATGAGTGGGACCGCACCCATCACGCCGAAAACTTTGACCAGATCGACAGCCGGGCCTACCTGGTACACTCCTGGCTGAAGTACCCCAAGTTCGGCCATGCCGCCGCCACCGACTACACCGCCCGGTATATCCGCTACGGCATGATGACCCGGGAAGAGGCTCTGCCCATCATCAAGGAGCGGGACGGCGCGCTGGATCCCCTCTGCGTACGGGATTTCTGCCAGTTCTGCGGCTACACCGAGCAGGAGTTCTGGGCCATCATCGACAAGTTCTATAACCGTGACATCTTCAAGAAGGATGAGTACGGCCGCTGGGTCCTGAAAGAGCCCATCTGGGAAGAAAAATAAAAAAGGCGGGCGCTGAACGCGCCCGCCTTTTTTGTTTCTTTTTTCAGGTCAGGATGGACCAGATGCTGATGCAGAAGGCCAGCACGGTCACGGTCCGGTGCACCACCGGCTTTGCCGCCCAGGCAAAGGGCAGCAGGTTTACCAGGATGACCGCGATGGCCACCGGGTAAAGCAGGGTCAGGATGGGCACCGAGATTTTCAGGATCAGCCCCAGCCCCAGGATGGAGACCAGGAAGCTGGCCAGGGTAAAGGCCCGCAGCCACCACAAAAAGGAAAACCGGGGAAATGCCTTTTCAAAGAAGGCCGCGCAGCTGGAAAGCAGGCCGGTGCACACATTGAAGCAGGCCACAAAGAAGATGACCGCCAGGAACAGCGCCCCGAAGGGGCCGAAGAAATCCAGGCAGAGGCCGGAAAGGATCTGGGTGCCGTCGGCGGCGTCTTCCAAAAGGGCGCTGGATTTTGCCCCCAGCCAGGCCAGGGAACCGTACACCACGCCCAGCAGGATGCCGGCGATCAGGCCGGCCTTCATGGTCTCCTTGGCCACATCCCCGTCCTTTTCCACCCCGCAGGCCTTCACGTTCAGGGCGATGACAATGCCGAACACAATGGCCGCCAGGGTATCCATGGTCTGGTAGCCGTCCTCAAAGCCCTGCAGGGCCGCCCGTCCCTGGTAGGTGGCCAGGGCCGGGGCCGCCGGCTCCTTGAGATAGACCAGGCCCGCCACAAACATGACGGCAATCAGGGCCAGCAGAAGGGGGGTGAGGCATTTGCCCATCACGTCCTTAAAGCGGCCGGGGTACTGGGCCAGCCGGTAAGCCCCGGCAAAAAAGGCCAGGGAGAAGAGCACCCGCACCCACAGCTCGGCGGAAACGCCCGCCCATTTCATCCCTTCCAGCCCATTGGTCAGGAAGGCAAACATGGAATAGGAGGTGCTGGCCGTGCGGGGGATGGCCAGCATGGGGCCGATGCACAGAAATACCAGAATGGTGAAAATCAGGGAAAACTTGGGGTGGATCTTGGCGCAGAGCTGATCGGTGCCGCCCACCTTGGCCACCGCCACCACCCCCAAAACCGGGAAGCAGACCGCCGTGAGCAGGAGGCCGCCGAAGGCAGCCAGCCCCTCGGAACCGGCCTGGTACCCCACATAGGGCGGGAAGATCAGGTTGCCTGCCCCGAAGAACATCGAAAACAGGGTGACGCCCACCAGCAGCAGCTCTTTTATGCTCAGTTTTTTCATCTTGCCATGCCTGCCTCGGCCTGCCCTTTCGGGTGCCTGCCGGGGCCATTCCTTTCCTTTTTCTTATCTGCAGTCTGTATTTATCCTACCACAGGGGGCAAGGGAATACAAGAAGGCCCCGCCCCCGACAAAAGGCAGCCAGGGCGGGGCAAAATAGAATATTTTACAGCAAATCGATATTTTCATCCAGCCAGCTGCCCCGCCGACGCAGAAATTCCCGGATCATTTTCCGGTCCTCTTCGCTGTTTTCGATCACATAGCCTTCCGCGTTGCCAAAGATGGTCTCGCTCCACAGCTCCGGGTAAGCGGCATCGTTTCGCCGGGCCGGTTCTTCCAGGAACTGGTTTAGCGAATCGATCACGGTGTCGATATTTTCCTCCGAAAAGGCTCCGCCCTCCCCCCGCAGTTCTTTCCAGCGATCCTTCAGTTTCTGGACAAAGGCAGGGTATTCCAGATAGGGGGCCGCATATTCCCCGGTCAGCACAAAGAAGCCGTCCGCGTTGGAGAGATTCCCCAGATAATCGGAATTGCCCATGGCGATATCAAAATCCCAGGGCGGACCGGCCTTGAGTTTGCCGCCCTCCTCCCGATAAAAATAAGTGGAGGAGGAAAAGCCCTCCATATTCTTTAAAAATTCATTCAGCAGAAGGAAATTCACAAAGGAATCGGTATCGAAGTACTTTTCCAGCTCTTGGTCGCTGCCCTCATAGAGGATGTCCTCAAAGAACTGCAGTTCCTGTTCCAGCCGGTCCACCTGCGCCTGGCTCACCTCGTCGGCCTTGGGCTTGACCAGGCTGTACTCCCGCCCTCTCTCGGTGGGGCCCAGGCGCAGGGCATCGTCATAGCCCTCGGTATAGGTATCCCGCTTGAAGATGAAGCCGCCCCCATCCTCAAACTGCCGGCCCAGCTCGGGAGCCACCCGGTACTCCCCCACATCCACCCGGCAGGGGGAGGCCTTGATCTTTTCCACCACCAGGTACACCCCCGCATAAGCGGCCTGGGTCACCGGCTGGCCCGCCTGGTTGACAAACACCTCAACAAAGGCGCAATCGGGGGAATACTCCAGCACCTGAGCCCCCAGGGTATAGGCCAGATAGTTGCGGATGAGGGATCGGTCGATATAGGGCGCGTGGAGCACATAGTCCGAATCCGGCGCAAAGGATAGGAGAGAAAGATCGGCGGGGTTGTTGTATTCATCCCGCAGTTCCAGCAAAAAAGGCTTTTTCTCCTGCATATAGGAGCTGGTGCGCCCCCGCAGGCAGAGGCTGGCCCTCTGGAACAATTGGGTAGGGTTGTCGGTCAGGCGGTTTTCCTCCCGGTCAAACACATAGAGGTCCGCTTTTGTTTCCTCCCGGGGCGGCATAAGGGGGCCGTCCGGGCTCCAGGACCAGTCCGGGTAGAGCTTATCCAGGTCCTCCACCGAAAAATACAATACCGGCAGGCTGGAAACGAAGGGAAAATCCTCCCCCGGCCATTCCGAAAGGGGCAGGCTCCGGTCCGGCTCGCCCTCCCGCAGTCCGCCATAGGCTGACCAGACCAGCAGCCCCACCAGGGCCCACAGGGCCGCCAGCATCAGCAGCCAGAGGATGGTTTTGGCTCGTTTCAATCCTGTTCTCCCTTCCCTGTCTCAAGTTATTCCTCCCCGGCCAGATAGGAGCGGATGGCCTTTTCGGCCGCGTCTACCTCTTCCCGGAAGGCCCGGGCCGACAGCCGCATGGCCCCCGCGCCCAGGATAATGATCTGTTCCAGCCCGTCCGAGCTGGCCACCCGCACCCGATGCTTGCGGCCCAGCTGGTGGGTCACCTTCTCGATATACATGTCGGCCGTCTCGGCTTCCTTGGTATACACCACGCTGATGTTGTGCAGTTTTTCCACTGTGCCGGGGTTGCCCTTGACCTTGTAGGCATCAAATACCAGGATCACCTCGCACCGGGCAAAGCCCTGGTAATTGCACAGGATATCCGTCAGCCGCTGGCGGGCCGCTTCCAGGTTCTGCCGGGCCAGCTCTTTCAGATCCGGCCAGGCAAAAATGATATTGTAGCCGTCCACCAACAGATATTCCGGGCCCTGTGGCTGGGGCGCCGCAGCCTGGGCCGCGGGCTTTTCCACCGGGCGGAAAGCCCGGCGGGGGTCCTTTTTCAGGGGGCCGTAGGTCCGCTCAAAAATGGCCATCAGTTCCTTGTCCTGGGCCAGGCTGGAAATATATCCTCCTGCCCGGCGGGCCGTCTCCCGGGGCGGCGGGGCCGTAAACTCCGGTTCCTTGGGGCGGCCCCAGCCGGTATCCAGGTGCATATGGCCCCGCACCTGGTCCCATTTCACCGTATGGCCCGCCCCGTGGGAGCAGAACACCGAATCCGCCGGGTTCTCGGTGTCGGCGTCCGGGTCATAGCCCAGGGCCTGGATGATCTCCTGGGCATTGTGGCATGGCTCGTACCCTTTCAGGGCCGTGTTCAGCCTGCCCCGGCCCCGGGTGTACCGGGTCAGCTCGGCCTGGTATTCCCTCAGGCCGGCCACCGGCGCTTCGCCTTCCAGCAGGGCGGTCTCCCCCTGGGATTCCGGGGCCGAAAAACGCCCCCCCCATCTGCTGGATATCGGTCATGGCCCGGCCCAGGTTTTCGGCAGGCAGTTCCAGCCGGAACTGATACCAGGGCTCCAGCAGCAGACAGCCGGCGGTTCGCAGCCCCTGGCGCACCGCCCGGTAGGTGGCCTGGCGGAAGTCGCCCCCTTCGGTATGTTTCAGATGGGCCCGTCCTCCGATGAGGGTGATCTCGGTATCGGTGAGGGGCGAACCGGTGAGAACCCCCAGATGGGTCTTTTCGGCCAGGTGGGTCAGCACCAGCCGCTGCCAGTTCTTGTCCAGCACCTCCTCCCGGCAGTCGGCCCGGAAAACCAGGCCGCTGCCCGGCTTGCCCGGCCGCATGAGCAGGTGTACCTCGGCATAATGGCGCAGGGGCTCAAAATGGCCCACACCCTCAGTTTCCTTGGCGATTTTTTCCTTGTACAGGATGCTGCCCTGGCCAAATCCCGGCTGCCAGCCGAACCGCTCCCGCACCAGGCTGGCCAGGATCTCCTTCTGTACCTCCCCCATCAGCTGGATCTGGATCTCCCGGCTGCCCTCCTGCCAGCGCAGGCGCAGCTGAGGTTCCTCCTGTTCCAGCTGGCGCAGCTGGGTCAGGGCGGTGTGGGGGTCTATCCCCTCGGGCAGTTCCACCTTATAGGAGAGCACCGGCTCCAATACCGGCGGCTGGGCCCAGCCCTCCGCCCCCAGCCCTTCGCCGGGGCAGGCCTGGTCCAGGCCGGTCACCGCGCAGACCTGGCCGGGCAATATCTGGCCGGCCAGCTCATACCGGGGCCCGGAATAAACCCGCAGCTGGTCCGCCTTTTCGCTCCACTCTCCCCCGCTGGGCCTGCGGCCCCGGAGGGTATCCTTGACTTTCAGGCAGCCCCCAGTCACCTTCAGGTAGGTGAGCCGGGCGCCCCGTTCATCCTGGGCCACCTTGAATACCCGGGCCCCAAAGGCCTCCCCGGCCGCCGGCTGGCGGGTATACCGGTGCAGCCCATCGATCAGTTCATCCACCCCCTGCAGTTTGAGGGCCGAGCCGAAATAACAAGGGAAGATCCCCCGCCGGGCGATTGCCCCGGTCAGGGCCTGGGGAGAAAACTCCCCTTTTTCCAGATATTCCTCCATCAGGGCCTCATCGCAGAGGGCGGCGCTTTCCCCCAGGGGGGCGGTAAAATCCTGGATCCCCTCATCCAGCCGGGCCCGCAGTTCCTCCAGAATCTTCTCCCGGTCGGTTCCGGGCAGATCCATCTTGTTCACAAACAGGAACACCGGCACCCCGTACTGCTTTAAAAGGGACCAGAGGGTCTCGGTATGGCCCTGCACCCCATCGGTGCCGCTGATGACCAGGATACCATAATCCAGCACCGAGAGGGTGCGCTCCATCTCGGCGGAAAAATCCACATGGCCGGGGGTATCCAGCAGGCTGATCTCCAGCTCTTCATCCCGCAGAATGGCCATCTTGGAAAAGATGGTAATGCCCCGGGCACGTTCCAGCTGGTTGGAATCCAGCAGGGTATCTCCGTGATCCACCCGCCCCAGGCGGCGCAGTTCCCCAAACCGGTAGAGCAGCCCCTCCGACAGGGTCGTTTTGCCCGCGTCCACATGGGCCAGAATCCCCACGGTCAGCCGCCGCTTTGCCCCGTTTTCCCTGTTCATATACGCCGCTCCTCCGATTTTTGAAATAGAACCCATAAAAAGATATTATACTCTTTTTCCTGCCGGGAGGAAAGATAGCCGCTTTTCCCTCTCTGTTTCTATACACAATCCAGAAAAAAGCCCGCCGGCCTTTTGAAAGGCCGGCGGGCTTTTTTTCGCGTCTGATCACTGGGCCAGAGCCTGGCAGACAGTTTCCAGAGCTCGGCGGTTTTCGCACACCACCTGGACGGGCCGAGTAAAATCCAGGCTCATCAGCCCCAGAATGCTCTTGGCATCTGCCTTTGCGCCTCTGGCGTCGCAAACGCCCACCTCTTCAAAGCAGGCGCCGGCGGCAGCCACCACCTTGCGCAGATCGCTCAGATTGGAAATTGTAACTTGCTTGACCATAGCAATCGCCTCCGTTTTCGGGGCGCTGCGGGCATCGGCCCGGTACTTGCCGGAGGGCGCCCTGCAGCGCTCCCTTGCTTTGCCGGGGCCTTTGGGGCCGCCGGCGGAAGGCACAGCCCACTTTCCCCTTGGGCTGTCGTTCCTTCCGCTGTGCAGTATAGCACATTTTTTGTTAAGCAATTGTGAAATCCGCACAATTCCCATTTTTTCCGCCAGATGCACAAAAGGCGGGCCATGGTCAAAAAACGTTTTGTTGTTTTTTTGTCACCTCCTGGCCTTTACCAAGGCTCGGGCCTGTTCCCCGTGCATCCAAACAATCTGCCCGGCCAGGCGGCAGGCTGCCTGCCGGCCTTCCAACGCCTCCACCAGGGCAAGGCCGAAGGGCACGGCGGTGCCCAGGCCCCGGCCGGTGACAAAGGGCCCGTCTGCCACAGCCTCTTCCAGGCAGACCTGGGCCCCCTCCAGCTCCGGCTCAAACCCGGGGTAGCAGGCAGCCCGGCGACCCTTCAGAAGGCCCAGATGCCCCAGTACACTGGGGGCGGCGCAGATGGCCGCCACCTTTTTGCCCTGGGCGGCAAAATCGCAGACAGCCTGGCGCACCAGCTCGCTGGCCTCCAGGTTTTTGGTGCCGGGCATACCTCCCGGCAGAAAAACCATATCGTACCCGGACAGGTCCAGATCCCGGGCCAGGCAATCGGTCTCAAAACGGATGCCGTGGCTGCCGGTGACCCATTTTTCCTCGCTCACAGCGGCCAGGGTCACTTCCACCCCGGCCCGGCGCAGGATATCCGTGGGTACCAGAGCCTCGCACTCTTCCAGTCCCGGGGCAATAAACACACAAACCTTACTCATGTCTGTTTCCTCCTTGGTCGGCCGGGCCGACCTTATGATCCTGAATATATTTCCAGGCAAGGGGGCTGATCATCCGGCCAGGCAGGCCCCGGAACAGCTCTTCCAGCTGCTGCGGCCTTACCCAGCGGTAATCCTCCACCTCGCCTTCCTGCATCTTCAGGGCAGGGGCCAGCCCCCGCACCCGGGCCCCATATACCTCCACCCGGAAAAAGGCACCCCCGGAAAAGGTAGGGGTGGAAAAGCTGCCCAGATGTTCCATCTTCCAGGGTACAAGGCCGGTTTCCTCCTCCAGTTCCCGGGCTGCCGCGCTGTGGCTGTCCTCCCCGGCCTGCACACAGCCGCCGGTGGCCTCCCAGCAATGAGGGAAGGAAACCTTCTGCCCGCTGCGGCGGGCGGCAAGCAGGAGCCCGGCCTCATCCTGGGTGAAAATGCTCACCACCTGGTAATAGGCGCCGGGGCAGGCCCCCGTGCCCCGCTGCTGCACAAAGCCGGTATCCCGCCCGTTTTCATCATAAAGCGTAAGGTATTCCTTCATTGTTTTTCTTCCTGGAAAGAGATTTGTCAAGGGTGTTTTCTCCAAACAATCACATTCATCCCCGTGGAAACAACACATAACCGGTTTTCCACGAGGTATTTTTCGTAAATTTCACAATCTTTACCTTTCTGCCAATCCATCAATCTATGGATACGTTATCAGTTTGCCCTTTATCTTTGCATACTCTGCTAAATTGCTTAGAGCTTTCGCAAAACCGACCATATCTGATTCTTTTAATGTACAAATAACGGATTCACATTCATTGATCCATTTCTTTGTCTGCTTTATTTGCTCATCTGAAATATAATGAAAGGCAGGTACAGAAATTACTTCTGCCGCCAATGATTTAGCCGAAGCAAAGTCTATATCGTTTTCCCACAGGATTCCAGTTGCAAACGCTTTTCTTTCACGCTGCAATCTGCGAAATACGCTGGTTCCGGTGCCATTTCCTGCAATGACAAAAATCTCAGGTTTCTCCTGCACCGATGGCAGTTCCAAATCGCCGGTCAGTTCATCATAAGAGCCGGTTGTCATCTGATAAAGCTGAGGAATATATCCTTGGGTAAAGATTTCTTCTGGCGTCCCAAACCGGTCGATTCGATCCCCCTGTACGCAAGCAATCTTGTCCGAGATACGCCCGGCAAGGTCAAGTTCATGCAGCGACATAAGCACTGTCAGATTCCGCTTTCTGGACATCTCCTGCAAAATAGATAAGAACTCCAATTTGTAACGGATATCCAGGAACGAAGTCGGTTCATCCAAAACGATCACATCAGGCTGCTGGCATAGTGCTCTTGCCAGCATAACCCGCTGCTTTTGCCCGTCACTGATTTTATTGAAATCTCGGTTGGCCATCTCCGTTATGCGCACCAGCTCCATGGATTCACGCACAATCTTCCAATCTTCTTGGGATAGAATGCCGAATTTCCCCGTATAAGGATATCGGCCAGTTGCCACAACATCTTCGCAATTCATCATCTCAGAATTTACCCGTTCGGTCAATACAACGGACAGCCTTTGCGCCATTTCTTTGCCCGGCATTTTCTCCGCCTGTTGTCCATCTAACCATACAACGCCACACACGGGTGGCAACTGCTGGATAATACTGCGCAAAATAGTTGTTTTTCCTGCACCGTTTGGTCCTATCAATGTAACAATTTCGCCTTTATTTATTTCAAGCTGAATATTGCGGATGAGCGGTATACCATTATAACCAACAGTTAAATCTTTTGTATATAGATAGCCATGATTCATTCCCGATTACCCCATCTTTTCTCTTTTCCGGCGTAGCATAATGTAGATAACCACCGGAGCGCCCAAAATTGCAGTTACCGTGCTGATCGACAATTCGGTGGGAGTAAATACTGTTCTTGCCAGCAAATCGCAGAACAGGCAGAATGACGCACCTCCTAAGAAGCAAGCTGGAATCATTAAAATCGGCTGTGTTGTACCAAACAAGCCTTTGACAAGGTGAGGAACGGCGATTCCGACGAAGGATACCGGTCCGGCAAATGCAGTTACACAGGCCGAAAGGATACTGGACAGGATCACCAGCACAATACGGAAACGTGATACATTAAGCCCCATATTCTGCGCATAGGCTTCACCCATCTGATAGGCGCTAATTGGTTTGGATAACAGAAACACAAAAGACATCGTAATAAGCACTACGATTGCCATAACTTTTACATTGTCCCAGTTAATCCCCGAAAAGCTGCCCAGAGACCAATTGTGCAGATTTACAATATCCGCATCATCCGCAAATGTAACAACAAAGTCAGTCACAGCAGAACAGATATAGCCGATCATGACGCCGCTGACAATGAGCATTGCCATCTGATTGATGACTTTGGACATTAGAATAACAAAACCCATGCATAACATGGAACCGGCAAAGGCCGCAAGAATCATCCGCCATGAACCGAGCTGTACTGAAAATTGCAGGGACGCTACCATCACCAATGCGACAATCAGCTTTGCACCGGATGAAACGCCCAGCGTAAACGGGGTTGCGATTGGATTGTGGAAAAAGGTTTGCAGCAGATATCCGGATAATGCGAGGGCACCTCCCAAAATCATCGCTGCAAATGCTCTTGGCGCTCGGACCTGCGTAACAATTTCTGTGTAGGTTTCATCCGTTCCGATTCCTTGAAGGATTTTAGGAATCTCAGAAAATGGAATATTAACGCTTCCGATACATAGGTTCATGACCAGAAACAAAAGCAGAAGCACAAATAAAACAACAAATGCAGCAAAATATCGTTTTTTCTTCATCTGTTGTATCACTCCAACTTGTAAATATAGGTAAGGTTCTGATCATCTCCTTGCAGCATATTATGGATATCTGCGATGATGGTGCCAAGTTCCATAGTGGACTGGTAAATGTTCTGGGTTGTACAATAAATATTTCCATTCTGCACAGCCTTGAAGTTCTCTAAAAGCTGACTTTTCGTTAATAATTCATCCCGAGATTTGAGTTCCCCGTCTACTGTGCTGTTATAGATGATATAATCGGCATCCTTTGCCTGTGCATAAAAAGCTTCCATCTCCATGCTCATGGTGGAAGATTTACTTTCATCATCGGGATCTTGTTCCAAAATATAGGTTCCACCAGCCATTTCAATCATTTTCGCCAGATAATCGGACGGTCTGCGTACGTTAGCCTCGCCATTGGTTGTGATATAAAAAAATGCAACTGTTTTTCCGGTAGGCTGTGCTCCGCTGACAGACTCAAACGCCTGTTTTTCTGCATTGAACGCTGACTCAGCAGCTTCCTGCTGTCCGGTCAGCAATCCATAGAGTTTTACCCATTCTGTTCTGCCGAGAGGGTGAGACTCATAACTGGAATAATCCACCAAAACCGGGATTCCAAACTTCTCCAGCTGTTCCTTCACTTCGGGCGTATGAAAAATCATAGTGTTCTCAATCGCCAAACTGCAATTCTCATCAATGAGGTGCTCATAATCCGGAGCGGAATATTTGCCAGCATATAGAATATTTCCAGATTCCATTGCCGCACGCACTGGTTCAATATACCAGCCATCGCTTTTCAGCGCACTGAAACGGATCGTATCCACCGCATCCATCGAAACAAACATATCCATCACAGCCGAGGCAACTAAATAAATGTTTTGGATTGGTTGGTGCAGCTGCACAATGTTTTCATCCAAACCGGATGGCTCTGGTTTTCCCTCTGGGATTACCAGATACTGCGTACCATTGAGGATGGTAATAAGCGCATATCCATCATTGTAATAGTCCACTGCAAATTCCTCAGCATAATCGAGAGTCATACTGTGATCGAAGGTTAAATCCGGACTGATATCAGTATTACGTGTTTCCAGCAAATCAGCTTCAGAAGGTGAACCGCAAGAGGATACAGTAAATATGAGGATAAAACACAATAAAACTACTGCCATTTTTCTCATTTTATTTGCTCCTCCGTTTCTTATGAATCCCAAAAAAGGAGATAATTACGACTATGGCAATTACAATTACCGTTCCTGCAACCATAGCCATCATTTCAAAAGATGTGTCTTGTTTTATGGTGTCTTGGAGGAAGGTTAATGTATATTCGATTTCATGTGGTGTGCTCATTGCTGTGGTATTCGCAACGACCGCTATTGGCATATCAAAATCTATAATCGGAAGTTCAAAAGTGGAATTTCCAGTCTCCTGGAGTGGTTTAAAAGTTTTATTTTCTACCTTCATGTAGTCATAGTTCGGGCTGCTCCATTCAATCTGAACATAACCCTTTCCACCCCGTACAGTCATAATTGCCGGAGATGTAATAGTCGCCCGTCCGCTTCCACCCTCCAGTATGACTTCTATGGAATATTCACCATCCTCCAGATCAACCGTTGCTGCTTCCGCAGATGCTGAGGCAGGAAATACCATAATGGATGTGATACACATCACCATCAATAACCCAAGACAAAATTTTTTCACCAGATAGGGAAATATACTTCTCCTCATATTCGTCCTCCTCTCCAGATACAAATCTGTCCCTGCCGTTAAGAGCAGGGACAGAGCATGGTTTATTCAAGTTTTTCTGGGTTCGATACAATTACCTCATGATCGTACCACTTTCCCTTTGTACCGATTAGCGCAAGGTTAAACGGCTCGTCCAGAACCGGAACTGGAACATCAAAACCGTTGACCTCTTCGCTTATTCCATCCTCATAAGTTACGGTATCCACAGTAGGCTGCAAAAGTTCTGCCCCATCTTTCTGGGCATCCTCTGCGGTGCCTGGGAAAAGATTGACAATATTCTGAGAGGTAAGCGAAATGTGAATGGTCATTTTACCGTCCTGAACCGTCAGCTTTCCTTTACCATCGCATGTCTCGTTGACACGGAACATGCTGCTGTCCGTTTCAAAATCAGCAGAATAGATGCCATCTTCCAGAGTTGTTTGTTGTTCCTGCGAAACAGCTGGAGGGCTGGAGCCGTCCTGAGCAGATGTATCCGTCTGATTGCTGCATCCAACGGCGAAAACAGCGACCAAAGCAGCCATACACAGGAGTATCGTTCTTTTTTTCATGCTCGATCTGTTCCTTTATTGATTGATTACAGCACCAGTATGTGCAACATATAGCTCCTGAATGGCTGGAATCTGACCGAGGCCTGCAATCTGAGTATCAACGCTCTCAAAAGCGCCGGATGCGTTGAACATACTCTTCCAGGAATCAGCATCATCGCCTGCCATATCATTGTTTGCATGGTCACCTGCAACGACCATCAAAGGACGAAGGATGACTTTCTTATAACCAGCTTCTTTGATGCTTTCAATAACAGCTTCGCAGGCGGTTTCTTCCGGTTCACCCTCAACGGTACCGATGAATACATTGTTGTATCCCAGAGCCTCCATCTGAGCCTGCATCTGGCTGTAAGATACCTTTGCTGTGTGGGAAGTACCGTGACCCATAAATACGAATGCAACGCCATCTGCCTTTGCTTCATCCAGAGTCTGGTATCCAGCTGTCTTAACCGCTTCTGCGGTAACAGCCTCTGCAACAGCTTTTTTATCTTCATTGATGACAGTTGCATCGGTACCGACATCGCCCAGAAGAGGAGCAGCGATCTGAACCGATTCAAATTTATCCTGATAAGCTCCTACGGTTTCTGCCAGCTCATCATACTCAGCACCATACATCAGATGGGTAGGCTGAATCACCAGATTCTTAACACCATTTTCTACCGCACGGTCAAGCGCCTGCTGGACGTTATCGATCTTTTCTCCGTCACGAGCCTGCACATGATTGATAATGATCTGGGCGGTAAATGCTCTTCTGACCGACCAGTCCGGATAGGCTTCCTGCAAAGCGTCCTCAATGCTCTTGATGTCAGCAACACGGCTGTCATTAAAAGAGGTTCCGAAGCTGACTACGAGCAGTTCATTTTCGCCGATTTCATCACCGTTGCGGGGATCATCTTTAGAAGCATCTCCAGTATCCCGTCCAAAATAGTCTGGATCTGCAAATTCGCCGGAAACCAATTCCTTTTGGGCATCCGTCAGGGCATCCCAAGCAGCCTTTGCAGCCTCACATTGTTCATCCGTGTTTTCGTTTCGTTCTTGCACATAGATTGCGTCAATCAGCTTGGCCACCTCATCAGCAGCAGCTTGATCGTCAGAGACTGGATTGGTAGAAGACACCTCTCCTAAGTTGTCTGATGTCTCACTTTCCTGAGAACCGCAGGCAGCAAGAGATGTTGCAATGCACATCGCAAGCAGGAGTGCTACAAATTTTTTCAT